>Ga0137373_10006626_pt1 | contig 12383 bp, 12 predicted proteins | sample SagtaG_5_FD_104912 | JGI IMG/M metagenome (GOLD analysis project Ga0137373, IMG submission 104912) | Vadose zone soil microbial communities from Sagehorn Ranch, Mendocino, California, USA - Sage1_R_80_16 metaG | ecosystem: Environmental > Terrestrial > Soil > Vadose zone | place: USA...
ACGTACTCAGCAAGCGCGTTGCTGAACAACTCGCTTCGCGACTTTTTCATTCGGCGCGCAAGTCTCTCAGCCTTCTGGAAGACATCGTCAGGAATTGATACCGCGGTTTTCATACCCGGAGTATAACCGGGCTGTTAGGACCAATCAAGATCATCATAAATGCAAAGAATCCCCGGCATCTGTAAACCAAAACGCAAGCTAACAGCTTGCGTTACGCTTCAAAGTTGCAGCGGAAGATGCAGCGTGTGTTGTTGTGGTGATGCAGCTTGGCGCACGCCACTGCTTCACCGCCCTTGACCCGCTTGTAAACCTCGGCCCCTAAAAGCATTCCCAGCGGCGGAGCAGTGAAATAAACCCAAAGCGAAGTCCAGAGATGCGCCCCAAACGCCGAGCCAAACGTTCGCGCCGGATTCATACTCATGCCGGAAATTGGCGCCTCTAGACAGATGTAACTTGCGATGAGCGCGCCCGCAAATAATCCGGTCCAGCGGCCCAACCGCTTCGTGTTTGAAACAGTCAGGATCACCGTCATCAAAATAAACGTGATAGTAAGTTCGGCGACGAATGCCAGCGTCGGGCCATTTGGACCGGGCACTGTTACCGCGTAATTAACTGCTGAGTGGGCTACCAGATCTCTGAAAAATACTGAGGCGATCAAAACCCCGAGAATGCCCCCAATGAACTGAAAGAGAATGTAGAATGACGCGTCCCAAGGGGCGATCTTTCCCAGCCGCAGGTAAGTCAACGTTACTGCTGGGTTAAAATGCGCTCCGGATCGTTTGCCGAACGGCGAAAAGATGAGTGCCACGGCCGTCAAACCCATCGCAACACCCATCAACATCCTTCGTACACCTTCATTTTGAATGCCCTGAGTGACCGGCGAAGCGGGGTGATAAAGCAGCACAGTAAAAGCGCAAGCCGAGATCATGAATAAACCCAGCCCGGCTGCTTCCGATAGGTATTCAGGCCAGTGCCCCTTCAGGGTATCGATCATTTGCTCGCTCCACCGATTCGACGCTTCGAGCGGTTCTCTGAAAGCCCACGGTTCCGGCATCATCATTCGCCGGCGCAGGCTATCGAACACACTGATACTGTCAGAATTTGTTAGTTCCATTTTCCTACACTAACCTTCGTCGCATGGTCTTATTTCCACTGAAGTCATTCCCTGGTTCACGCTATTAGTCGCTGCGAGCGTCGGTTCCTTACAGCATCTTCAAGTAGGTTTGTCGTGAAAATCAGGAAAGCCTCAGGCGGACCGCAGAGTTTTCAGTCGTGGTGTTGGCTGAGCTTTAGTTTCATGCGCTCGCGCGCTTCAGGCGAGAGTGGAGGCAGAGATGAAGGATCAAGGTTGAGCTCTTGTGTAGCCTTGGAACGAATAGTGTCTCTCATCAGTTGCAAGTGCTCGAGATACCAAACGCACCAGAGGCAGATCCAGAGATGAAGCTTGACGTTGATCCGCTCGCGGAGTGAAAGTCGTCGCTCCATAGATTCCGAAATAGCCTTGACTGTCTGCTTGCAGGTCGGCAAACGGCGAAGCAACCACCACCGGATCGAGTGTTTGATTTTGTCGTATACCTTTAAGTTCATGTTTAGTGGGTCGCTTCTTTCATGAACCAGTTCCGCTCGAGGCAGTTGCGCAAGTGTAACCGCGCCCGATGTAGCATTACCCAGAGATTGTTGACCGAAATGCTCAGCACTTCGCAGATCTCTTCGCTGCTTAGACCGTCAACTTCGCGGAGCGTAAAAGCGCTTGCCGTACGTTTGGGCAGGGGAGAAAGACAATCGTTGAGAACTTTCCAAAAATCACTGCGCTCGATCAATTCCGCCGGCGTCGCGTGCCAATCACTTGGCGCGTAGTCGGCATTCCAATGGTTCGTCCATTCGTCAGTCCTGGTAAAGAATTCGTTGTGCTCGAACGTTTCATCCTCAGTCTCTCCGATTGGCGCCTCGCGGGTAATCCGCCGGAAATGGTCCGTAACTTTGTGTTTCAAAATCCCGACGAGCCAGGTTCGCTCGGATCCTCGACCTTCAAAGCCGCGGTAAGCCTTCAGAGCCGCCAAAAAGGTCTCTTGCACAGCGTCTTCAGCCGCCGAGCCGTCACGCAGACGAAACAACGCGTACTTGTAAAGGTAGTCTCCGTGCTGGTCCACCCAGGCGCTAAAGTCCGGGGATTGACTCTGAGCCGTGCGTTGTGGTTCGCTCATGCGGATCGACGCTACCAAATCAAACAAAAGAATGAACGACTCCGATTATTATTGCATAGGTCATGATCGAGATACCCGAAGACTAAGCCCGAGGGTTGAGCCATGAGTCTTATCCCCTGCCGTGATTGCGGCCATATGATTGATCCACGTTCTCGCGGCTGTCCCAAATGCGCGCTGAATCTCGATGCTGAGAGAATGATTGACAGAATCGTTTTATGCGGACTCGTACTAGCTGTGATTGTGGCGGCAGCAATTGTCGTCCTATTCGCGTTGCGTCACTAGGCGTTCCGTTATTGCAGCTTTCTCCGCCTTCACACTTTTGCCCTGTCTTCAGACTGCTTGTCTGCTTCCGCAAGCAGCTTCTGAATTCTTTGCTCCGCCTCGTCATAAGCGCCTTCACCAACGTGCATCCATCGAATTCGTCCTTGCTTGTCTAACAGAAAGATCGTCGGCCAGGCTTCGACGTTGTAAGCTCGCCATGTTTGGTAGTCGTTATCCGTAACTACCGGGTAACGAATTCCCAGCGAAGCAACTTCGCGGCGGACGTTTTCGATTTTTCGTTCGTTATCAAGCTCGGGTGAGTGAACGCCGACAACGATCAGCCCTTTATCGCGGTAGCGATCGTCCCAGCGCTTAACGAACGGCAACGTGTTACGACAGTTATAGCAGCCGAAGGTCCAGAACTCGATTAGCACGACGCGACCGTGAAGATCTTTGAGCTTTAGCGGTTCTGAGTTTATCCAGTCACCGGAGTCAAGCTCCGGAGCAATACCAGATTCCGAACTTTCAAGTGCGGCGTGGGTCCGAAGCGGACTCAGCAATCGCTTTGTGAAACCCGTAACGCCGATCGCCGCCGCTACAACAATGCCCACAATAATTCCGATTACCATATTGCTTCGTCTGTCCATTGATGATATTTCCTCAGCTTTCGCGCCTCTGCGGCACTGCCATAATAGCAATCCCTGTTCGCTGAACGCATCTGGGTCCGTAAGTTGGTAGTGGGTTATTTGCGTGGTGTCGTTCTGGTCCACACACATTAGTCGCCTAACCTGGCGATTCATTACAAATCAGTTTTTGAGTCGATAAATCCGCCGTACTCCCTCAAGAACTATGAAGAGGCTGGAAAGGCTCAAGGTGGCGACATCCAGGTCGAAGTGCAACAGTGCTGGATTGGCCATCAACTGCCTTACAATAAGCGCGTGGAGCGCAACCTGGTGAACCTGAGATGGGCCGGCTACGTTGGAGCTGTGCTCGGTACTGCTACGGTAACGGCTTTACTTGCTCCCTTTCACGAGCAGATAAACTCGACGACGGTCGCATTGGCTTTCCTGCTGGTGGTTCTCTTCGTAGCATTGTTCTGGGGTAGCAGACCAGCTCTTTTAGCATCCGGGTTGGGAGTGTTCTCGCTTAACTTCTTCTTCCTGCCGCCGCTCTACACTCTCTCTATCGCGCACCCGCAGAACTGGGTTGCTTTGACGGCGTTCTTCACCACCGCTCTCGCTGTGGGTCAACTTTCAGCTCGCGCAAAACGACGAGCCGAGGAAGCGGAAGCGGGAAAGCGCGAGATCGAGCGACTATACCAGGAGCTACAAGCAGTGTTTGAGCGTGCAAGTCAGGCCGAAGCCTTGAGGCAGAGCGAGAAACTGAAGTCTGCCTTGCTTGATGCCGTCACTCATGATCTGCGCACGCCGCTTACCTCGATCAAGGCGTCGATCACCACTCTCATCGACGAGGCGCGGGGCCGAACAGAAGAAGATCAGCCCGTCGCACTGGATACAGAATCTCGTCTTGAGATGCTGGAAGTTATCGACGAAGAGAGTGATAGGTTAAATCGTTTCATCGGTGGGCTAATCGATCTGGCGCGTATTGAGGCCGGTGAATTGCACCTTCGTAGACGCTGGGGAGCCGTAGATGAAATCATCTCTACGGCGCTGACACGAGCTGAGCCCTTTACGCAAACTCACGAGGTTGAGGTAAAGATTGAACCGGAATTGCCTGTCGTACGCGTTGACGAGCGGGCGGTAAGCGAAGTGGTCTATACGCTTGTCGATAATGCAGCTAAGTACTCACCCGACGGCACAAAGATCCACATCAGTGCGCAACGCTCTGACGACGGGATGATCATGATGGCGGTAGAGGACAAAGGGAAAGGCATTGAACCTGATTTGCGAGAGCGGGTTTTCGATAAATTCTTCCGCGCCACTCGTGACGGAGACATCAGTACTCACCAGCCTTCCGGTACAGGAATGGGTTTGGCCATTGCCAAGGGAATTGTTGAAGCTCATGACGGAAAGATCTGGATCGAGTCAGGCACCGCCGGCAAGGGAACACGTGTCGTTTTCACGTTACCGATTGGAGATGAAGAGGTAGGAGAAGGTCTGAAGACGCCGCGCCCGTAGCTACCAAGGTTTTATGAACGATAAGGCACGCATTTTGGTGGTTGATGACGAGCCGCAACTGACACGAGTGCTCCGCACCGGGCTCAAGTCGCGCGGCTATGACGTGCGCGCTGCCGCTGACGGGTTGGCCGGATTCGAGACCTTCAGCGATTGGCATCCTGACCTTGTTATTACTGACCTCGCGATGCCGAATATGGATGGGCTGGAACTGTGCCGGCGGCTTCGAGCCATCTCGCAGGTGCCGATCATTATTCTCTCAGCGAAGGGCGAGGAGAAGATCAAAGTCGAAGCGCTGGACGTTGGTGCGGATGATTTTGTCACTAAGCCTTTCGGAATCGACGAACTGCTTGCGCGTGTTCGCGCTTCTCTGCGACGGGCAAACGCTCAACCCACAAACGAAACCACGCAAAGGGTTTTAGAATCGGGAGACTTTCATGTTGATCTCGAATCTCGTCACGTTATGGTGCGTGGTCGCGAGATCCGTTTAACGCCGAAAGAGTTTGATCTCCTCACTTATTTTATTAATCACTCCGAAAAGGTACTCACGCACCATACCCTGCTGGCAGCTATATGGGGTGGCGATTACGTCGAGCAGGATCAGTACCTGCGAGTCTTCGTCGGCAATCTGCGAAAAAAACTCGAAACCAATCCGGCCTCGCCGCGCTACATTCTTACCGAGCCGTGGGTAGGTTATCGGTTCAGTCCAAACGAGTAGGCCAGGACTACTCCGAGTGCGTCCTCCATCAGTTTCTTCCTGTGAGCGCACTCCGTAACATGTCCCAAGAGGAGGGTGAACATTGCCGGCACAAAATCTGAAACAATTACTGGAACGCATTCATACCCGGCTTGATGAAAGCTTTGTCGGCATCGGAGAAATGGTTTCTGATTTGGATGCGGCTGATCTGGCGGAGCTGATCAACCAACTGACGTTGGCCGAAGCCGCGACGGTCGTAACGATGCTCCCCGTGCAGCGCGCCATCGAAATATGCAACCAACCGACAATGCGGCGCCGCGCTGCAATCCTCGAACAGCTTGAGCCGCCGCGTGTCGCGGAGATCCTGGCCGGCCTCTCGGCGGATGAACGCACCGACATAGTCCAAAAGATGGGCCTGCACGAAAGGCACCGGGTCGTGCCGAAGCTCAGTGCCGAAATGCGCAAGGAACTCGAGGGTTTATTGCAATATCCCGCGCACACGGCCGGTGGGATCATGACGACCGAATTCGTTCGGCTCAATCCAAAGATGAGTGTTAGCGATGCCCTCAAACACATCCGCTCGGTCGCGCGCGAAAAAGAATCGATTTATGCCTGCTATGTCATGGAGCCCGGCACAGGACGTTTGCTCGGCGCCGTTTCGCTACGGGACCTGGTGATGGCGGAACTCGAGGCGCCGCTTACCAAAGTCATGCGCATCAAGCCCGTGACCGTAAACGCTCTCGATGATCAGGAAGCAGTAGCGCAGAAGATCGGCAAATACAACCTGCTTGCCGTGCCGGTGTTGGAAAAGGATGGAAGCGTGGTTGGCTTCGTGACTGTGGACGATGTGATTGACGTACTAATCGAAGAGGGAACAGAAGACATCCTGCGCATGGCTGCAGTCGAGCCGGGCGCGCTGGACAAGCCTTACATGCAGATGGCGCTGCCACTCATGATCAGGAAACGCGCCGGGTGGCTGGTAATTCTGTTTTTGGGCGAGATGCTGACGGCAACGGCGATGGGTTTCTTTGAGAAGGAGATCGAAAGGGCCGTGGTGCTGGCGCTATTTGTGCCCCTGATTATCTCGTCCGGAGGGAACTCAGGCTCGCAGGCGTCCACGTTGGTGATCCGCGCGCTCGCGCTCAGCGAAGTTTCCTTGCGCGACTGGTGGCGCGTCATGCAGCGCGAGGTTTTCTCCGGTCTGGGATTGGGTTTGATCCTCGGCTCGATTGGGTTCCTGAGGATCACGATCTGGTCAGCCTTTTCCACCATCTACGGACCGTACTGGCTGCTGGTGGCTCTGACCGTCGGCCTAGCGTTAATTGGCATTGTGTTGTGGGGTACGCTCGCCGGTTCGATGCTGCCATTCATATTGCGTCGGTTGGGCTTCGACCCAGCAACCTCTTCAGCGCCGTTCGTAGCTACGATGGTGGATGTAACCGGACTGGTGATCTATTTCAGTGTCGCCGTTGTGCTCTTGCGCGGCACTCTATTGTAGCTAAGGAGAACCAGGGTAGGAGGAATCAGGAGCAGGAGGCAGGGGCAGGAGGCAGAAGACGACGAGGAACGCCGTCCTGCCTCCTGCTCCTGTTTCACCGCGTCTTTACAAACTCTTTATGAACTCTTTACACCGTTTTTATGCGCGGGGTCGTAATCTTCCTTTGTTGATAATTTGTCTGCCGAAGTTGCTCACGGACGCTATCGCGTCGCGAGGCGCAGCGCGGGGGAACCAAAACGTCTTGCGAGCGCAAGACACGGGGCGCATCGTGAAATTCACGTAGGACACTTCTTCGTCCGAGCCCGACAGCTAACCTCGCAGGCTAAGGGAAGGGCACGAATATACGCCTTTAAGCAAGGGCGCGGAGCGTGTGCTTCGCGCCCTTTCTTTTTTGGGCAGGAAGCAACGAACTTATGACTACTGAATCTTCATTGCTAAAGATGAAACTAACGCCGCGCGGTGTAATGGAACAAATGCGTGTCCATGGCTGGACCTGGAGGAGTGGAGGTGCGGTCTGCGGCCTGGGCTTTGGGATTATCTGCCCACTAATTGGATCGATTCTAACGGCAATCGCTTGGTTCACAGGTCCCAAGTGGCATGGATTGTTTCTCCAGCGCGACGGCACCGTGCTGCTCTTTCTAACTATTCCCCTTCTCATTTTCGGCGCTCATTGTCTCGATCTGATGGAGAAACAGGATGAGAGAGTGAGAAAGTCGCGGTCCCATCAAAGCAACTGAGTGTCGGTCTCGAAAGGAAGCGACATGACCTAAGCAGAGATTAAGGAAGAGGTAGAACATATAGCGGTAATGGCAAAAGGAGCGAAATCTTTCTCCTCGAGATTGGATATAACTTCAACTGACAAGGAACGACTGTGTTAGACCTGGTTTATATCTCGGCAACTGTAGTGTTTTTCGTTCTTGCGATTGCCTACGTGCGCGCGTGCGAGAAGTTAAAGTGAGGAAAAAATCCGATGAATCTTGAATCGATTTTGAGCCTGGCGATCTCCGGGCTGCTGCTCGTTTATCTTGCTTACGCGTTACTACGCCCGGAGAAGTTCTAGATGAGTAGGCAGGAGCAGGCGGCAGTAGGCAGAATGCAGGAGGCACGCAAAGTAACATGAACATAATGACATTCCTTTCGCTTTCCGTCTTCTGCCTTCTGCCTACTGAGAATTGACTTATGACTTTCAATGGCTGGTTACAGATACTATTTTTCTTCTTGATCATTCTGCTCTTAACGAAGCCGCTCGGTATCTTCATGGCGCATGTGTTCAATCGAGAGAAGACATTCCTCGATCCAGTGCTACGACCAATTGAACGTTTGATCTACAGGCTCACTGGCGTAAATGAGGAGCGAGAGATGCGGTGGACTGAATACGCCGTGGCGATGCTCCAGTTCAGCGTTGTATCGATGCTGCTTCTATATCTGATTCAGCGTCTGCAGGGTCACTTACCGTTCAACCCCCAGCATCTGCCAGGCGTTGACTCGAACGAAAGTAGCACTGGCGCTTTCGTAGGTTCGGCGTTCAATACGGCGGCGTCGTTTACAACCAACACCAACTGGCAGAGCTATGTTCCCGAAATAACGATGAGCTATCTGACGCAGATGGCTGGTCTCGCCTATCACAACTTCGTTTCGGCCGCGGTAGGCATCGCGCTCGCTATCGCGTTCATTCGGGGCATAGCGCGGCGCGAGATGCAAACCATCGGAAACTTCTGGGTGGACATGACGCGCGCAACGCTTTGGGTGCTGTTGCCGATTTGCATCGTAGGAGCGCTTGTGCTGGTTTCGCAGGGCGTGGTGCAAAACCTGCGGCCCTACGACACGGCGCAGTTGATCGATAAGCAAAGCGCTGAAGTCGATAAGAAGGACGCCGCCGGCAACGTTATCACCAATCCGGATGGCACTAACGCGAAAGAGACGCAGACCATCACGACGCAGACAATCGCTCAGGGGCCAGTGGCTTCGCAGGAAATCATCAAGGAGCTCGGCACCAACGGCGGTGGTTTCTTCAATACCAACAGCTCGCATCCTTTTGAAAACCCTACGCCGTTCACGAACCTAATTGAGATGCTGGCAATCTTCGCGATTTCCGCCGGGCTGACCTACACACTAGGTCGTATGACGGGGTCACAGAAGCATGGCTGGGCAGTATTTGCCGCGATGGCTGTATTGTTTTTCGTTGGCGTGGCCGTGGCTTACTGGGCAGAAGCGAAAGGCAATCCCTTGCTTGGGGAAGTGGATCATCAAACGAGCGCGACGCAGTCGGGCGGCAATATGGAAGGCAAGGAAGTTCGCTACGGCATCGCTAACTCGGCGCTGTGGGCCACCGTCACGACCGATACCTCCTGTGGCGCGGTCAACTCAATGCATGACTCTTACACGCCACTGGGTGGTCTAGTTCCCCTTACCAACATCATGCTGAGCGAAACAATCTTTGGCGGTGTCGGCTCGGGGTTGTACGGCATTTTGATTTACGTCGTCCTGGCAGTCTTTATTGCCGGATTAATGGTCGGGCGCACGCCTGAATATCTGGGAAAGAAAATCGAGTCCTATGATGTGAAAATGGCGATGTTGGTGACACTCGTCTTTCCGCTGGTAATTCTGGTCTTCACGGCCATCTCTGTGGTTTCTCCCAGCTTCGGCACATCGCAAATCGCCAATCCGGGGCCGCACGGCTTGTCTGAAATTCTTTATGCCTTCACAGAAGGAGCCGGCAACAACGGTTCGGCCTTCGCGGGCATTTCGGCGAACACGCTCTGGTACAACACAACCATCGGCATAACGGTGCTGATCGGACGCTTCATGATGATCATTCCGATGCTGGCAGTTGCCGGTAACCTCGCGCGGAAGAAGATCGTGCCACCCAGCTTAGGAACATTTCCCGTAACAACGCCGCTATTCACCACCTTGCTCGTAAGCGTCATCGTCATAGTGGGTGCGCTTACATTCTTCCCGGCCTTGAGTCTGGGGCCGATAGTCGAGCATCTGATAATGCAGGCAGGAAAAACATTTTGAAAGGACATAGGTCAATCCACGCCCGCGGTAGCGGGTGTTTGAAAATTCAGAAATCCCACCCACGGGAGTTACGGGAGTGGGTGGATGGTTCAGATCCAACCTACAGCAGCGGGCTTCTGAATTTACGAATCCCACCAACGGAAGTTGGTGGATCGTTCAGATCCAACCTGTTCGTCCAGGTAGAAGCTCTTCTGAAACTGAGTTGGCTTTCGGATGCGCTAGGGAGCTTTGTTTCGGAGGCCGGATCTGAACAATCCACCAACTTCCGTTGGTGGGATTCAAGAACTCGGGACGTGCTCGCATTTAGGTTGGATCTGAACCATCCACCCACTCCCGTGGGTGGGATTTCTGAGTTCCTACGCGCCTCGGAAGCGGGGTGTCACTGCGAAGAAAATACCCGACCGCTTCCACAGGTGGTACTGGACATGAATGCTCATTAGTTATCAACCACCCATGGCCACGAAATCAAAAACAAAAGCAATCTGGAATGCGCAAATCGTTAGGCGCGCGATCATTGATTCATTCAAGAAACTCAATCCACGCGCGATGATGAAGAATCCCGTCATGTTTATCGTGGAGGTCGGCAGTGTCTTGACTTCGTTACAACTGATTCGGGGAATTATTGCGCCCATTCCTGGTGTCACGAATAGCGGGTTTGAATTGCAGATCACGCTCTGGCTTTGGTTTACGGTGCTGTTCGCAAACTTCGCCGAGGCTATGGCCGAGGGTCGCGGCAAAGCACAAGCCGACAATCTACGCAAGGCAAAGACGGAAACTATTGCCCATCGAGTGGTATCTGGCGACAAGGCTGAAGATGTGGCGGCGCCGGAGTTGCGCAAAGACGACGTAGTGATAGTTTCAGCCGGCGAATTTATTCCTGGTGACGGAGAGATTATTTCCGGTGTTGCTTCAGTTGATGAGTCGGCGATCACCGGAGAATCAGCGCCCGTGATTCGCGAGGCTGGTGGCGATCGGTCTGCGGTAACTGGTGGCACGCGTGTGCTGTCAGACCAAATCCGAGTGCGCATCACCTCCAATCCCGGTGAAACATTCATCGATCGCATGATTGCGCTGGTCGAAGGAGCTGAACGACAGAAAACCCCAAACGAGATTGCTCTTAATATTCTGCTGGCAGGACTGACGATAATCTTTCTGCTCGCAGTGGTGACGCTGCAACCGTTCGCAATCTACTCGAGCGCTCGGCAGACAATTTTTGTACTCGTATCGCTCTTGGTTTGTCTTATTCCGACGACTATCGGCGGCCTGCTTTCAGCAATCGGAATTGCGGGCATGGACCGCTTGATCCAGCACAACGTGCTCGCAATGTCGGGCCGCGCGGTGGAAGCTGCGGGTGATGTGAACACACTTCTTCTGGACAAGACTGGAACGATTACTTTGGGTAATCGCCAGGCAACGGCTTTCCTTCCGCTGCCCGGAGTCGACGAAACAGAGTTGGCTGAAGCGGCTCAGCTATCGTCGCTTGCAGACGAAACACCTGAGGGACGTTCCATCGTGGTGCTGGCAAAAGAGAAGTATGGGCTTCGGGGACGGGAGCTTGCGCCGCATGAAGCTCACTTCATCCCTTTTTCTGCGCAAACGCGTATGTCGGGAGTGGATTTCGATGGCCGCGAGGTTCGCAAAGGGGCGGCAGACGCGATTGAGAAGTATCTGAGTTCATTCGGTAAATCCGCGCCCAATGGGTTGAGTGGAATTGTGGAAAAGATCTCGAGGGAAGGCGGCACGCCCTTGGTGGTTTCGGGGGACAGAGTAGCGCTGGGCGTGATCCAACTTAAAGACATTATCAAGGGAGGCATGGTTGAACGCTTTAGTCAGATGCGGCAGATGGGGATTAAGACAGTGATGATCACGGGTGACAATCCTCTCACTGCGGCGACCATCGCTCGGGAGGCAGGTGTCGATGACTTCCTCGCAGAGGCTACACCAGAAGACAAGATGACCCTTATCAAACGAGAACAGGAGGGCGGCAAGCTTGTGGCCATGACGGGCGATGGAACGAACGATGCGCCTGCTCTGGCCCAGGCTGACGTCGGCGTGGCGATGAATACCGGAACTCAAGCCGCTAAAGAAGCCGGCAACATGGTGGATCTCGATTCTAACCCAACCAAACTCATCGAGATCGTGGAAATCGGTAAGCAACTACTGATGACGCGTGGCGCATTGACCACGTTCTCAATTGCCAACGACGTTGCGAAATACTTTGCAATCATTCCGGCGATGTTTGCCGGCGCTTTTCCAGTTCTCAATGCCCTGAACATCATGGGTCTGCGTACGCCGCAATCCGCGATTCTCTCAGCAGTAATCTTCAACGCGCTGATCATCATTGCGTTGATTCCGTTGGCATTGAGAGGCGTTAAATATAGAGCGATGAGCGCAGCTTCGTTGTTGCGTCGCAACCTGCTGATTTACGGCTTGGGTGGAATTATCGTCCCCTTCGTCGGCATCAAGATTATTGACGTGATTGTTTATGCGATTGGTTTGGCATGACATTAGTCTGGAGTCGCGAGTCTGGAGTCAAGAGATTTCGTGTTTTTGACTCTTGACTCCAGACT
>Ga0137373_10006629_pt1 | contig 12381 bp, 15 predicted proteins | sample SagtaG_5_FD_104912 | JGI IMG/M metagenome (GOLD analysis project Ga0137373, IMG submission 104912) | Vadose zone soil microbial communities from Sagehorn Ranch, Mendocino, California, USA - Sage1_R_80_16 metaG | ecosystem: Environmental > Terrestrial > Soil > Vadose zone | place: USA...
ACCAGCGCTCGACGGTGGTCGCCCCGCGCGACCAGCACGCGAGCGCGCTCCAGCGCGAGCTCGCGATCGAGGTTCGGAAGGCGGCCTTCGAGAAGGTAGTCGACCTCGGTGCCGAGCCTGCCGGCGATCACCTTGAGCACGCGCGCCGAGGGCTGGCTCCGACCCAGCTCGACCTGGTTCAAGAACGCGCGGCTGAACTCCGCGCCGCTGACCTTCGCCAGGCTCAGGCCGCGACCCTGCCGAAGGCGGCGGATGCGCTGGCCGAGCGTCTCCGACCTGGGCACAGAGGAAAGCGTACGGGATGTAAAGCCCGGCTTTACAGCTCCTGTCGCGCCGGACGAGCAGCATCAGATGAGAGAGCCCGCCGCAGCCGCCGGTCGTTGTAGGCGACGTGGTCCGCCAGGCGCAGAAATGCGTCCCTGAGCGGGCTCGATTTAGCTTCCTGGCTTGTGAGCTGCCAGCCGACCACGTCGAGCTCGCGCCAGGAGTCGCCGCCGCGGTCGCTGAATGCCATGTGCACCCGGTCGCCGACCGCCCAGGCTTCGATCGCTGCCGCGCACCGGTCCGCGCCATCGGTGCCGTCGCTCCAGTCGCCGACGGCGATGGAAAGCACCACGCGCGATCCGGGGTCGCGATGAAAGTGCTCGAAGATGTCAGCGCGGTAGATCGCGATTGGCTCCTCGTCCTCGTACAGGACGCCGATCACGCTCTCGAATGGAACTCCGCAGTGAGCGCAGATCCCCTCGGAAAGCTGGTCGTCGTGCTCCAGACGTAGCTCGCCCACGATTCGACGGTTCCTAAAGGTAGTCCTTGGGGTCGAGGCTGCGAGTGAGCGTCGTGAAGTTGTGAAAGCCATTCGCCGTCACCATCCCCGTGTCTTCCACCCGCACCCCGCCCAGGCCGAGCTTGTAGAGGCCGGGCTCGACGGTGACGACATCGCCCTCGAGAAGCGGTTCGGCGTTGTTTTGACGCAGCGTCGGCTTCTCGTGGATGTCGAGGCCGACGCCATGCCCGGTGCCGTGGTTCATCTTGGCCACGTCGTCGGGACCCTCGTAACCGGCCGTCGTCGTCCCATAACCGCGGTCGACGAGCACCTCGCACACGGCGATGTGAGCATCCCTGCCGGGCGCGCCGGCGCGAATCGTCTCGATCCCGGCGTCCAGCGCCTGCAGGACCACGGCGTGCATGCGGCGAAACTCATCGGGAATGTCGCCTGCGATGACCGTGCGGGTGAGGTCGCCGTAGTAATGGCTGGCGCGGCCGACCGGGAAGACGTCGATGATCACGGGCGCACCAGAGCGGATCGGCCCTTCGCCGCGGTAGTGAGGAAGCGCGCACTCGGGCGAGCTCGCGATGATCATGTCCGGGCACGTGAAGCCCATCTCGCCCAAAAGCAGCTGCGCGCGCGCGTAGAGCCGCTCCGACGTCAGGGGACGACCCTCCAGCCAGAGGACGCCGTCTTTGATCTCGGCCCTGGCCAGGTGACGCACGACCTCCGTGACCGCAGCTTCGGCCGCGCGCTGGGCGGCCTGGATGTGCTCCGCCTCCTCCGGCGATTTGCGCCGGCGCTCCAAAAGGAAGAGGTCTCGATCGACATCGACATCGACTCCCGCTGCGCGCAGCTCTTCGAGGTGGATCGCATGCAGCTGCGGGGAGACACGGGCCTCGTGGATTCCCTTCTTGCGCAGCATGTTTGCCGCCAGGCCTGCCCACGACCCGGTCACGTAGGCCTCCGGGTCCACGATCACCTTCTTCGCCTTGCTCTGTGCGCGGGCGCGGTCGATCTCGAGCGGGCTGGCGATGAGCACGTCGTCGCCGTTCGGATACCGGATGTAGAGGCCGATCTCGACCGCAAAGCCCGACGCGAAGATGAAGTCGGCGTCTGACTCGCCCCCTGGTATGAGGACCAGCGGCCTGGGCTTGGACCTGGCACGGCGGCCCTTCGATGGTGCCGTCCGCGCGCGTGTCTGCAGCGCCACCGCGGTGGCGCCCCTGCGGGCAGGTCCTGCGCTGCCGAGACCGGCGCTGCCCACGGCCTGGGCGACCGCCTGCAGGAGCTCGAACTGCTGCTCGTAGACACGTTTGGGAGAGCGGGCTTTCGAGCGGCCGTCGAGATTCAGCTTCTCCTGCACCTCGTAGCCGCTGGCATAGGCGACGTCATAGCCGAGCTCGCGAAGCTGGATGAGGTCGCGCCGAAGGGTGCGTTCGGAGACGCCTGCGCGATCGGCCAGCTGGAGTGGTTTCAGGCCCGGCTCGGCGATGATCGCGGCGAGGATGTGAAGCAGGCGCGCGAGCCGCTGGGCGCGATTCACCCGGCGAGCATCAGCAGAGCCGCTTTAGCCGATCTCTTCCCAGGAGGTGGTGTTGCCCTCGAACGGGTCGGGCTCGGCCTCTTCCTGGTTCCCGACCTTCTGGTGGAACCTGCTGGCGATCATCTGGTAGGCCATCGCCTTGGGGATCCCCAGCTTGGTGAGGGACTTGACCTCGTCGGCCATGACCTTGTCGCGGGCAGCCTCGATGGCAGCCAATACCTCTTCTATTGATGCCGTCCTTTTCACCACAGCCCCCAGATCATACCCAAGCCAACCGTCTCTCAATCGGGCTTTAGACTTGACCCTCGTGCCCGCCGCAGGCTGCATCTGGGGGTTGGATGGCCACTGATTACACACCGGACAAGATCCGAAACGTCGTCCTTCTCGGACACTCACACGACGGCAAAACCACGCTGGCGGAAGCGATGCTCTTCACCTCGGGGGCGATCCAGCGGCTAGGTTCGCCAGACCAGCAGACGGCGACCATGGACTTCGAGCCTGAGGAACAGAGGCGCAAGATCTCGATCAACCTCGGAACCGGCTTCGTCGAGCATGGCGGCTTCAAGATCAACATCCTCGACGCCCCCGGGTTCTTCGACTTCGCGGGGCAGGTGCGGAGCGGCCTCCGCGCCGCAGAGGGGGCGGTCGTCGTCGTCGGACCGACCGCACAGCTGGCGGTCGGGACCGAGGTGGCGTGGGAGCAATGCAACCACACGAGCAAGCCGCGGCTGGTGGTGGTCAACAAGCTCGACAAGGAGAATTCCGACTTCTACGGGGCGGTGGGGGCCATGCGCGAGCACCTCTCTCCGCGACCATTTCCGCTTCACCTCCCCATCGGCGCCGAGCAGGATTTCCGCGGCATCGTCGACCTGCTGCATCTCAAGGCTTTCGTGACATCGCCCGACGGCAAAGGCTCGGAGGAGCCCATCCCCGACGACATGAAAAAGCTCGTCGACGAGTACCGCGGCCAGCTGATCGAGGCGGCCGCCGAGAGCGACGACTCGCTGCTGGAGAAGTACCTCGATGCCGGCACGCTGAACGATGAGGAGATCCAGCGCGGTCTGCGTGAAGGCATCCTTGCCGGCAAAGTAACCCCCGTCGTCTGCTGCTCGGCGACGAAGCTCCTCGGCGTGCGGACGCTCATGTCGACGATCGCCGAGCTCCTACCCCCCGCTGAGGGCGAGCCGGAGAAGCCGACCAAGGCGTTCGTCTTCAGCACCGGGGGCGATCAGTTCGGCCGCGTCAGCTATTTCAAGGTCGTTTCCGGGACCGTGAAGGCGGACCAGCACCTGACCAACCTGAGCCGCGGCGGCGATGAACGGCTGGCCCAGATCTTCTTTCCACGCGGCAAGGAGCACGTGGCCACAAGCGACGTGCGCGCCGGCGACATCGGCGGGGTCACCAAGCTCGCCCGCACGCTCACCGGAGACACGATCGGGGTCAAGGATGGCGGCCTGCTTCCGGCGCTCGAGCTTCCAGGGCCGGCCTACAGCGTGGCGATCACGCCGAAAGCGCGCGGCGACGAGGAGAAGATCTCGAGCGGGCTGGCGCGCCTGGCGGAGGAGGACCCGACTCTGCACGTCGAACGCGTGGAGGAGACCAAGCAGCTCATCATCGCCGGGCTCGGCGACGTCCACCTCGACGTCATTCTCGAGAAGCTCAAGCGCAAGTACGGGGTGGAGGCGACCACCGCTGTGCCAAGGGTCGCCTACCGCGAGACAGTTTCCGGCCACAGCCGGGCCGAGGGCCGGCATGTCAAGCAGTCGGGTGGGCACGGGCAGTACGGGATCTGCGTGATCGAGGTCGCACCGACCAAACGGGGCGAGGGGTTTGTCTGGGAGGACAAGATCTTCGGCGGCGCCATCCCCCAGAACTTTCGTGCCTCGGTCCAGAAAGGAATCGTCGACAACATGGCCAAGGGTGTGGTCGCGGGTTACCCGATGGTCGACGTCAAGGTGACCCTGGTCGATGGCAAGTACCACCAGGTCGACTCCAACGACATGGCGTTCCAGATCGCCGGGTCGGTGGCGATCCGCAAGGCGGCCCTGGACGCTGGACCGGTGCTGCTGGAGCCGATCGTGGAAGCGGAGATCCGGGTCCCCGAGAAGAACCTTGGCGACATCATGTCGGACGTCAACGGGCGGCGCGGCAAGATCCTTGGCACCGAGCCCGACGACGGCTACCAGAAGGTGCGGGCGGTCGTGCCTGAGCACGAGATGCTCCGCTTCGCGCTCGACCTTCGCTCCATCACCCAGGGCCGGGGCAGCTTCCAGAAGAAGTTCTCGCACTACGAAGAGATGCCCGCGCACCTGGCCAAAACCGTCATCGACGAGTTCCAGAAGCAGCAAGAAGACAGGTCGTGAGCGCACCGAGCGCACACGACGTTTGCGTCATCGGCGGAGGCGTGACCGGGGCGGGGATCGCGCGCGACCTTTCTCTGCGCGGCCTCTCGGTGCTGCTGCTGGAGAAGGGCGACTGGGGCGGCGGCACGACGGGCAGCTCGAGCTGGATGATCCACGGCGGCCCGCGCTACCTCGAGTTCGACTGGGACACGACGCGGCTCTCCTGCGAGGACGCCGGCCACATCGTGACGATCGCGCGGCACATGGTCTACCGGGTCGTCTTCATCATCCCGGTGCTCCCTCACGACAAGAACAACATCGAGCGCATGGAGACGGCCATGGAGGTCTACGACCGTTTTCAGCCTCTCAAGAAGGCGCATCCGCATGTCCGCCTGACACCAGAGGAAGCGCGGCAGGTGGAACCTGGCCTGGCTTCGGACATCATCGGCGCGGTGACGATGGAAGAGTGGGGCGTTGACCCGCACCGTCTTGTCTTCGCCAACGTCCAGGACGCCATCGCGAACGGGGCGCGTGCTCTAAATCACACCCGCGTCGTCGATCTGCTGCGCGATGGGGGCAAGGTCATCGGAGTCCGCTACCGCGGCTCCGATGGCTCGATGTCGGAGGCGCGCGCCAAGGTCGTTGTCAATGCGACCGGGCCTTGGGCGCCGGAGATCGGCCGAATGGCGGGCGCGGAGGTTCAGCTGCGCCCTGCCAAGGGCATCCATATCGTCTACCCGCATCGCATCTCCAACTTCTCGATCAGCTGCGAGTCGATCGACGGCCGGGACCTGTTGATGGTGTCGCACGCCGGTTTCACGCTGCTCGGGACCACAGACGACGACTTCTATGGCGACCTCGATTCGGTCGACGTTTTCCAGGATGAGGTCGATTACCTGCTGCAGGCATTCGAGCGCGTGTTTCCCGCGATCAGGGATTACCGACCTGTGCGCACGACAACTGGGGTGCGACCGACTCTTTTCAAATGGCGCCGGTACGAGGATCAGCTGTCCCGCAAGTACGAGGTCATCGACCACATCAAGGAAGGGGCGGACGGTCTCGTCACCATCGCCGGCGGAAAGCTCTCGATGTATCGGCTGATGGCAGAGGAGACATCCGACGCCGTGTGCACCAAGCTCGGCCACCAGGCGCCCTGCGTGACCGCAACCCGCCCGCTCCCCGGCAACGAGGCGGAGCTCGAGCCCGCGGCAGAGCTTGCACGACGCAACGGCGTGTCTGCCCTGGCGGCGATGAGGCTGCAGTCGCGCCACGGCACCAACGCGGATGCGGTGCTGAAGGACGTGCGGGCCGGGCGCATGGTTTGCCGCTGCGAGCCGATCACAGAGGCGGAGCTCGCGCACGCGTCGAGACACGAACAGGTTCGCTCTTTGGCCGATGCCTTCCGCCGCGTCGGCCTCGCCGCGGGTCCATGCGCAGGCGCCGCATGCGTCATGCGCGCGGCCGAGGTCATCGGCAACGAGCTCGGTTGGAGCGCCTCTATCCGCTGCGACGCGGTACGAGAGTTCGTTCGCGGCGCGTGGCTGGGTCGCGTCCCGGTGCTGGGTCACTCGGGCTGGGCGCAGGAGGAGCTCGCACAGGGCGCATTACGCGGGCTCTTGAACTAAAGTGGCCCGCGCCGATTCACTGGCGAAGCTGGCCTGGGCTTATGGGCTGCATCTGACACGCCGGCGTTTGATGCGGCAGCGCTCCCAGATCACAACCCTGCTCGAGCTTTACAGGCCGGACGGCATCAGCGCCTTACAACCGGACGAGCGCGAGCGTCATCCAAAGCTCATCGGATGCATCAACTGTGGACTGTGCGCGCTGGCCGCCGGGCGCATGGGCAGCGTGCGCCTGCCTGACCTGGCTGCCTCCTATATGCGCCTTTATGCGCGCCTGGGCGAGGCTTCCTCGGACGTCGAGGGCGACTCTCCCGACCTGGAAAGGGCCGCTGCCGCCTGTCCGGTGGGCGTGCCGCTGCCCGAGGTCGCCGCCATCGTGCGCCGGCTCGCCGCAGGCTGAGGTCGGGGTCCGATCAGCCACGCGTTGCGGCCGATCTTGATCACTTCGGCCGGGATCTCGTTCCGACCGGCCAGATGCGCCTTCGTGGCCGCCCGCAGCCCATAGCCCCGGCCGCGCCCCGCCCTCGCCGGGTTCGGAGGCAGGCGCTGGGACGTATGTGGTTGCGAGTCATCCACATTCTGTATACAGTCTGTGGAAATCACACAACATCTAGCGTCAGTGGTCAAGCGATTCCTGAAATTCGTCCGCAGCCGGCCGGCGGTGGCTGCGGCGCTGGCCTGGCTCTCGGGCCTGTTCACGGGCTGGACCGAGGAGGAGCTCGACCGGCTTGCCACCGCAACCACAGGCATCAGCTGGCCGCCTGGTTCAACGGCATCTACCCGGGCTCGCTCCGCCCGGACCCTGCCGGAGTCGATCGCCCCCGCGACTGTCGAGATGCGCTTCATGAGACTCCAGGCCGAGGGCCGCTTCGAAGAGATGTGGGACATGGTTGCCGAGGACGCGCAGCGGGCATGGGGCGGGCGCGAAGCCTTCATAAAGGAGATGCCCAGGCTTGGCGACGACACCGAGCTGCTCGACATGCAGGTGGTCACCATATCGATTCTCGACCGATGGACCGACCGTGTTCGCCAGAGGGCTTACAGCAACGTCGCGGAGATGGTCATGCGCTACCACGTCCGGCAGCGCTGGAGGGAGTGGACATTTGATCGCGAAGTGCACCTCGTGCCCGGATCCGGCGGCTGGCGAACGCTGTGCTATCCGACAGGCGTCATAGCTTCTGGTGCAGCGGGGACCCGCTGATATAGTGGGTCACGGGCAATGCTTGAGCAGACCATCGAAGAGCAGGAGCGCCATCTTCACTGGCATCGCAGGAGAAGGCGCGCGATGACGCCACGGCGTCTGCTGCAAGAGTCAGACGAGCTGCTTTTCTGGGTTGAAGAATGCATGGTGCAGGGAATTCGCATCGTTCCTGGGTGGCTCGTCGCCAGGCTCATGGTCGTGCTTCGCCACGCGCATCCCGAGCTGCCCGGACGTCTCGGACGCGAACGCCGGCCCGGACGTGTGATGGACATCATTTATGACGCGCAGGCGTCGTTGATGGATCAAGCATGCAAGCGGCGTGGTCCTGCGGAGGTGATCCCTCTCTTCGCCGGCACGCGCGAGCGCGCCGCAGAGGCCTCCTCCGTATAGCGGGCCGCTGAGGCGCAGCGCGGTGCGGGTCGACCTTCACCTTCATTCGCGCTACTCGCACGACGGCCAGAGCTCGCTCGAAGAGTTGATCGACCGCTGCCACGAATGCGGCCTCGACCGCATTGCGCTGACGGACCATCACACTGTTGAGGGAGCGCTCGAGCTCGCCCGAATGGCTCCCGAGCTCGCGATCGTGGGTGAAGAGGTGAAGACGCGAGAGGGTGAGATCATCGGCCTGTTCATCACCGGGGGCCTGCCGATCTTCGCAAGGCCTGAAGATGTGATGGACCTCGTGCACGAGATGCGAGGGCTGACCTACATGCCGCATCCGTTCGACAGGAACCGCTCGCACTTCCGCCCTGAGCGCATCGTGGAGCTCGCGCCTCGCATCGACATCATCGAGGTCTACAACCCGTGGTGCGAGACAAAAGCCAACGAGGCAGCTGCGAGGATGACTCACGACCTGGGCAAGGTAGGCGCCAGCGGCTCCGATGCCCATTCCGCTCGCGAGCTTGGGCGCAGCTGGATGGAGATCGATCAATACAGCGATGCTGCGGACTTCCTCGAGAAGCTTCGCCGCGCGCACCACGTGGTGACGGCCGGCAGCGGCACGGGAGGACGCGCGTGAGAGGCGAGCTGCTGGTCGCCGGATCGGTCGCCCTCGACACCCGCGACGGGCCATTCGGGACGGTGACGGACGAGCTCGGCGGCTCGGCGGTTTACTTTGCGCTGGCCGCGAGCTTGATCCTGCCGGTTCGGATTGCGGCGCCCGTGGGCGCCGATGGGCTGGAGCGCTTGCGGCAGGCATTCGGATCGCGACCCATCGACACCACCTACCTCAAGGTCCTCGACGCGCCGACCTACCGCTGGCGCGCGCATCAGCGAGCGGGCCGCAACGTTGACCTTGGCAGCCGCGACAGCATTTACGACCACTGGGAGCCGGTCGTGCCGGATGGCTTTGATGGCTGGGCGTTCGTCGGGTCCATGCGCCCCGACCGGCAGTCGCAGGCGATGGAGCGGCTGGGCGGCGCGAGCCTGCTGGCGGCGGACGCGATGCTGTCGTATGTCCACTCGCAGCCGCCGGCGGCTCAGAGCGTGCTGCGGCAGGCGGCCTGGTACTTCTGCAACCAGGAAGAGTTCGAAGCGCTGGGTGGCCGGGATCCGCAGGACTTCCGGCGCCGGTGGTCTCTGACCGGGCTGGTGATCAAGGCGGGACCGGACGGCTTGAGCGCATACACGGACGGCGGCGTCCTGCGCGTTCCCAGTCTTGTGGATCGGCCGGTGGTGGACACCACAGGTGCGGGTGACGCAGTCGCCGGGGGCATGCTTGCGCGCTGGCTGTCCACCGGCGGCGAGACAGGCGGACTTCAGGACGCTCTGGTCTGGGGTGTCGCGTGCGCCTCTTTGACGATCGCCGACGTCGGCGTCAGGGGAATCGCGCGTGCTGACCGCGGGCAGCTGGAGGCTTGTGTAAGAGAGGTTGACGCTTGTCTTCGCCGCGCGTAGTCATCATCGACGGAGATCTGGTCGAGCAAGAGGTCGACGCGATAGTCAATGCAGCCAACAATGACCTTGTGCTCGGCGGAGGAGTTGCAGGCGCGATACGCAGGCGCGGCGGGCCGGAGATCCAGCGCGAATGCGACGCGCACGGCCCAGTGCAGGTGGGTGATGCGGCCATCACTGGTGGGGGTGAGCTGCCCGCGCGCCATGTGATCCACGCGGCAAGCATGTCGTTGGGCGGTCGTACCACCGCCGAGTCATTGCGGTCGTCGATGGACCGCGTTTTCCAGCTGGCGAAAGAGCACGATGTGCGGTCGATTGCGATTCCGGCGGTCGGCACGGGCATCGCCGGATTTCCAATTGATCAGTGCGCGCGGATCATGGCGTCATCGTTGAGCCGCGCACTGTCGGGCGGCTGGCAACCCGCGGAGATCCGGTTCGTTCTTTTCGGAGGCGATGCGAAGCGCGCTTTTGAGGATCCGTTTCACGCCACATTTGGTGGCCTGGAGACATCACCATAGCGCGCTCATCCCACCCCGTTTGTTGCGTGCTGCGCGCACGATTTTGTGAGATCGGTTTGAATTGGGGTTGAACTGCGGTAAGACCCACCCCTAGAATGGGGCGGGTCCGCCCCCCAACAACGGATTTCTACTGAGGATGGTGAAGAGTGGAAGGCTACTGCTTGAAGGACAAGAAGAAGGTCGAGATGGTAGACCCCAAGCCGTATACGATGAAAAACGGCAAGCAGGCTACCGTCGGCACGTGCCCGGAATGCGGGACGAAAATCTTCAAGATCGGCAAGGCTTCGTAGGCAGCAACTGAGGACCGCTCCATGTGGGCGGTCCTTTTCTTTTGGTCAGGTGGTGATCGGAGGTTCGAGCGCCCCGAGCAGCACTTCGGTCGCTGACACGGCTTCATCGACGCCGAGCGCCTTGAAGATCTCGACGTTGGATGGGTTGTTGACGCGAGCAACCGTCTTTTTGACTTTGAAGTGACGCTTTGCGACCTGCAGGGCGACCAGGTTGTCCTCATCGTCGGCGGTGACGGCCACAATCGCATCGGCGCGCTCGATGCCCGTTTGCGACAGGAACTTCACCTCGCAGCCATCACCACGCATCACGATGCTGCCGAGCTGAGTCTCGAGCCAGTCAGCGCGACGCGCCTCCTTCTCGATGAGCGTGACCTCGTGCCCGCGCTCGAGAAGATCACGTGACATGTAGTAGCCGACCGTGCCCCCTCCGACGACGATGACGTACACGCTCTATTTCTCCATCAGGCTCTTTTCAATGTGCCTGGCACCCTCGAGCGTCGGGCAGATTGTGTGCAGGCCCAACTTCTCGTATGCGTCAGCGCGCTCGGGGTCATAGATGCGGCAGACGACGCGCGGCACCTTGAAGATGTGCTTGGCGATTTGCGATGCCATGATGTTGCGGTTGTCGCCCTCGGTGACGGCGACGAAGCCGTCTGCGTCTTCCACCCCGGCGCGGCGCAGAACGTCCGCATCGGTCCCGTTGCCCACCACCTGGTTGCCCTTGAAGTCGTTGGTGAGGACGCCACGAGTGGCCGCACGTGAGAACTGGTTGGGATCGCGATCGATGATGACTACCTCGTGGCCGGTCTTGTCGAGGTCGGAGGCTACCTGCGAACCGACGCGCCCGCACCCCACGATGAGGACCTTCAAAGCCCGTTGATTATAGGGACGCCACCGCGGCGCCCTAGGTGACGCTTGTTACGATTTGGACGCGTGCGCTTCCCGTTCACGTTCATGGGTTTGCTGGCGCTCGGTATGGGGCTGTGGGTGGCCTTCTACCTGGCTGGGCACCGTGAGCTGGATGCCGTTTCCCAGGCCCTGGCTGCGGGCACAGGAGTGCTTTGTTTTGTGTTCGGGGCCTACGTGCTGATCAGGCGGGTTCGGCGCGGGCCGCAGCACTGATGGCCGATCATTCGCATCCGCCGACAGCCAAGAAGGTGCTGGTCGCCGTCGGCGGTCAGGCCATCGACACGGAGACCGTCCGCATGGCGTGCCGGATGACCGACCCCCACGGCGGGCGGCTGTACGGGGTGCACATCATCGAGGTCAACCGTTCGCTTCCTCTCGGGGCGGTCCTCGACGAGGTGGTCGAGCGCGGCGAGAAGATCCTGGATGAGGTGGAGCAGCTCGCCGCGGAGAGCCAGCTGCCGGTGGAGACCGAGCTGGTTCAGGCGAGGGACACGGGACCGGCCCTGGTCGACGAGGCGGTGGAATGGGGCGCGGATCTGATCGTGATGGGTTTGCCGTACAAGCGGCGCTTCGGCGAGTTCAACCTCGGCAAGACGGTGCCCTATGTCCTCAAGAACGCCACGTGCCGGGTGATGCTGTTCCGCGAACACCGGGAGCACTCCGCCTGAGCTGAGGTTGCGCCCCTGCTGCTGAGCCCAAAGCGCACTTTTGGCGCCAAACGTGCGGAATCGGGCTAATTTTGTTCAAGGTCGGTGCGCTGCTACTGAACGTGGCCGTGGTGGGCTATCTGACCTACGGAAAGCGACTCTTTGTCGGTATTTGACGCGGGCCTGAGCCACCGACTCGGGAATCCGGCTCGGTGCATCACGTACCGCGCCAGGGCTGCGAGCGTCTTCAGCCCGTAGACGGTCGAGGTGCGGAAGTTGGTCGAGCTCGCATCGGCGTGATATCGCCCGATCGCAGGCACCTCACCGATCTTGAATCCAAACGTCGCCGCCTGGATCAACACCTGCGTGTCGAACACGAAGTCGTTGCTGTTCTCCAGGAACGGGATGGCTTCAAGGAAGCGCCGTGAGTAGGCGCGGTAGCCGGTGTGGTATTCGGACAGGTGCAAACCAAGCACGCGGTTTTCGGCGGCGGTCAGGAAGCGATTGCCAAGCCGCTTCCACCACGGCATCCCCGCCTTGGCCGGGTCGAGGCCCAGCCAGCGTGACCCCAACACGATGTCGGCCTCGCCGGCCTCGATCACCCTGCACAGCTGAGGGATGATGGCCGGGTCGTACTGGCCGTCGGG
>Ga0137373_10006630_pt1 | contig 12380 bp, 13 predicted proteins | sample SagtaG_5_FD_104912 | JGI IMG/M metagenome (GOLD analysis project Ga0137373, IMG submission 104912) | Vadose zone soil microbial communities from Sagehorn Ranch, Mendocino, California, USA - Sage1_R_80_16 metaG | ecosystem: Environmental > Terrestrial > Soil > Vadose zone | place: USA...
GTATCGCGAGATGCTCGATCGCGTGAACCGTGGCGGCGCGGAACTGGATCTCGTTGCCGTGAATGTGAACGACCCACTCACGATTGCCGTGCCCTCGAATTACGGTCGGGTGTTCGTCACGCCTTCGCCCGCACCGGGTGTGTGAGTCAGCGGTCAACTGCTGCGCATTCATCCGCGTCGTGGGATGATCGTGCACATGATCGCGATCATGTGGCAGTTTGAAGTCAAGCAGGGACGCGAGACGGAATTCGAGGAGTTGTACGGCGCCGATGGGGAGTGGACGGCCGTCAATCGTGCTACGCGGTCCTATCTGGGCAGTTCCTTTCTTCGGGATCAGAACCGCTCGTCCCGCTACATCGTGATCGAATACTGGAGTGAGATGGTCGTCTACGAGCAGCACCGGTCCGCCCGCTCGGACGCGATCCTCTCCGTCGAGGGGCGCCGGACGAGACTGGTGGACGCGGTCGAACCGCTCGGCGTCTTTACAGCGCTCGATGTGCCCGATCGGACAGGGCCGACGTGGTCACAACGCCGATAGGCGGTCAGCGGGCCATCAGCGTCGTTGGCGGCAATCGCCAAAACGTGAGGATCCGTCCGGTGCACAAAAGCAGCAGAACCGGCGCGGCGATCCAGACCGCGCTCATCGGCGTTTTGTGCTGCGCTTCGCCGTCCTGCGTTTGACGGCAGTGTTCCGCTTCGCGGCGGTCCGCTTCACCTTCCGCTTCGCGCGGCGAGTGCGCTTGACGTGATCCGGCAGCTTCTGGCTGCCGGTCTCGCGGTTCCACTCCTCGAACGTCTGGGGTGAAATCTTCCCCTGGACGAGGAGTTCCGCGAACTTGCGGCGTTGCGCCTGGCTCTTGAACGGCACGTCGAATCCTTAATCCCTGATCGCTGATCCAGTATCCCTCATCCTGAATCGTTGATCCTGAATCCTGAATCCCGCCCGTCTCTTCGAGATCACGATTGGATTCGCGATTCATTATTGGAAACGGGATTCACGATCAGGGATTCAGGATTCACGATTGGGGCTTCAGGATCAGCGATCAAGGATTAGCGATTCGACTGCGCGCGTGGCGTTCGATGCGCCGGTCAGGAACGAGCCACATCGCGGCGACGGAACCGTACATCGCGACCGAGACCCACGGATTCACGTACGCAAGTGGAATGGCGACCGCGTAGATGACTACTGAGATCTTTCCCTTGAAGTCGGAGCCGAGCGCGGCAGCGAGCGAGGAGTGCGCGCCTTGCGCGGCGATCAGCGTGGTCTTGAGGATGTAATACGCGGTCCCCGCCATCATCAGGATGAATCCGTACAGCGCGGTCGGCAAGGGCGCCAGGTGCGAATCTCCCATCCACGCGGTCCCGAACGGAAACAGCGAGAGCCAGAACAACAGGTGCAGGTTCGCCCACAGCACCGCGCCGGTGACGCGATCGCTGAGGTGGATCATGTGATGGTGGTTGTTCCAATAGATCCCGAGGAAGACAAAACTGAGCACGTATACGCTGAATACCGCCCGCAGCGACAGCAGATCCGGCCAATCGTGGCCCGCCGGCGTCTTGAACTCCAGCACCATGATCGTTATCAGGATCGCAATCACGCCGTCGCTGAACGCTTCGAGGCGGCTCGTCTTCATCGCGCTCGGCCGATTCTACGCGAGCGTGAGACAATCGCCAGCGTGAAGCTTCTGCGCACCGTGCCGCGCCGCGTCTCGCGGCCGGCGTCGCTGATCGTGCTGCTCGCGTGGGCCGTCACGATGGGCGTCGTCCTGACGCGCGCGTACGTGCAGGCGCGCTCGCTGAACCTCGCGACCGATCTCGCGCGCTACGGCACGGCGGCGCAGTGGCGCGGTGTGTACTACCGCGGTGAAAAGGTGGGCTTCACCGTCAGCCAGACGCTGCCTGCCGACGAGGGCTTCGTCGTGCAGGAGGATGCGCGGCTCCAGATGTCGCTGCTCGGCGCGACAACCGCGGCGGCGATCAGGACGACCGCGCACGTCGATCGCGAATTCGTTCTCCGTTCGTTCGAGTTCTCGCTCGATCCCGGCACGGGACCGGTGGAGGTGACGGGGACGGTGTCGGGCAAGCACGTCAGCCTCACGATCAAGACCGCGAACGGAACACAGAAGGAAGAACGAGACCTTGAGGACGTTCCGGTGCTGAGCGTGAACCTGCCGCGGCTGCTGGCGGCGCGTGGCTTCAAGCCGGGCACGGAGCAGCAGTTCTTCGTCTTCGATCCCGCGACGCTTCGCGGCGAGCGCATGACGCTTGCTGTCAGTCGCCGCGAGATCATCAGCATCAGTTCGCCGATGCCTGCGCGTGTCGGCACACGCGACGTCTATCGCCTCACGCGGCAGTCGATACCTGCATTCCGCGTCGACCTCTCCGTCGCCGGCCTGCGCACGTCGTCCTGGGTCACCGACACGGGCGAAGTCATTCGCGAGGAGAGCCAGATGGGGTTGATGTCGGTGCAGGAAACGCCGGAGGTCGCACGCCGGATGGCCATCAGCCGCGGCATCACCGGCGATCTCCTCGAGGCGTCCGCCGTCGTCCCGCGCAACACGACGAAAGAGCGAATCGACGATCCCCGCGACGTGCGGCGCATTCGTTTGAAGGTGGAAGGGGCAGACCTCGCGAACCCAGATTTGCAGGGGGCCGGCCAGACGCTGGACGGGAACCTGCTAGAGATTCGCGACGCGCGGTCGCTTCGACCGTCGCTGGCGGAAGAGGATTTGTCGTCCTACCGTCGTCCCGAGCCGCTCATCGAGAGTGACGATCCGGACATCCACGCGGAAGCGCAGGCGGCCGTTCTCGGCGTGAAGGATCCGCGCACGATCGCCGAGCGTCTGACGCGGCGCGTCAATGGCATGCTCGACAAGAAGCCGACCGTGAGCCTGCCGTCCGCGCGCGAGGTGCTGCGCACGAAGATCGGCGATTGCAACGAGCACACGGCGCTCTACGTCGCCATGGCGCGTTCGCTCGGAATTCCCGCGCGTATCGCGGTCGGGCTAGTCTACACGCGCGGCGCATTCTTCTATCACGCGTGGCCGGAGGTCTACATCGAGGAAGCGCGCGGACGCGGCCTCTGGCTGCCTGTCGATCCCACGTTGAACCAGTTTCCGGCGGACGCCACGCACGTCCGGCTCGCGCGCGGCGGGCTGGACAAACAGGCAGCGATCCTGCCCCTCATCGGCAAGATCAAGATGACAATCGTCGACGTCGAGCTCGCCCCCAATTCCACGCCCGTGCTGATCGGCCGCGGGTCGACGCCGACGGCACCGTTCGCGTCGCCCGTGCCGGTGCGCACGGGCCTGACCTGCTGGTCGAGCGCCTCGTCCGTCCGATGATCTCGATACACGACCTCGTCAAGAAGTACGGCGCGTTCACGGCGGTTGATCGAGTCAGCCTCGAGGTCAGGCCGGGCGAGATTCACGGCTTTCTCGGTCCGAACGGTGCTGGCAAGACGACGACGATTCGGATGATCGCGGGGCTGCTGAAACCGACATCCGGCCGGATCCTGGTCAACGGTCACGACCTCGCCACCGAACCGGAAGCGGCGAAGGCGTCGCTCGGCTTCATTCCGGACCGGCCGTTCATTTATGAAAAGCTCACGGCGGGGGAGTTCCTGCGTTTCCACGCCGGCCTGTACGGGATGGACGATGCGACGGTGGGCTCGCGGGTGACGGAGATGCTGGAGCTGTTCGAGCTCGCGCGGTGGGAACAGGAGCTCGTCGAGAGTTTCTCGCATGGCATGAAGCAGCGCCTGGTGATGAGCGCCGCGTTCATGCATCGGCCGCAGGCGGTGCTGGTCGACGAACCGATGGTGGGGCTCGATCCGCGCGGCGCGCGGCTGATCAAGGATGTCTTCCGCCGCATGAGCGCGCGCGGCGTCGCCATCCTCATGAGCACGCACACGCTCGAAGTGGCGCAGGAGATGTGCGATCGCATCAGCATCATCCTGAAAGGGCAGATCATCGCGCGCGGCACGGTCGACGAATTGCGCGCGCTCGCGGGCGATCCGAATCAACATCTCACCGAGGTCTTCCTCCGGCTCACCGGCGGAAGCGCTCTTCAAGAGATCGACGAAGTCCTGTGACGCAGCCGTTCCCATACCTGTTGTTGCCGTCGCTGTGGGCGTCGCGGAATCGCGCGCGGCGGCGCGAGCGTGGCGATGGGACGCGCGCCGCGTTCTTCGGCATCGTGGGGCTCGGCGTGGCGGGCGCGATTTTCAGCGGGGCATTCTGGCTGACCGTGCAGCTCGGAGGGTTCGCGGATTTCGGCGACTACCTGCTACGGCTGGGGCTGTCGTGGCTGTTCCTCTCATTCCTGTCGTTCCTGGCGTTCAGCGGAATCGTGACGGCGCTGTCCACGTTCTTTCTTTCTGACGATTTGCGCCTCCTGCTCGCGGCGCCGGTCTCCGCGCGTCGTCTGTTCCACGCGCGGTTCGCCCGGACCGTCGGGCTCTCCTCGTGGATGGTCGTCGTCTTCATCGTTCCCGTGCTCGCGGGTGTCGGCGTCGGCCACTGCGCACCGTGGTCGTACTACGGGCTCTCGGTGCTCGCCGTCATTCCGTTCGTGGCGATCCCGGTAGCGATCGGGACCGCGGTCACTTTACTGCTGGTCAACATTTTTCCGGCGCGGCGCGCGCGCGACATCCTGATGCTGATGGGGCTGTTGTTTGCGGGCGGCCTCGTGGTGCTGCTGCGCATGATCCAGCCGGAGCAGCTCCTGCGCGTCGAGTCGCTGCCCGACATCACGGACTTTTTCGCGACTCTCCAGTCACCGATCACGCCGCTGCTGCCGTCGTTCTGGGCGGCTGAAGCGGTGTTTGCGTCGCTCCAGGGACACCTCGACGCGCTGCACATGGCCGCGCTGTGGACAACGGCATGCGGATTGGTTGTGCTCGTAGCAGCCGCAAACGAACGGTGGCACTTCACGGGATTCAGCAAGGCGCAGGAAGCGCGCAAGAGGCGTTTTACGCGGTTCGAGATGCTGACACGCGCGGCGCGCCTGATGCCGATGTCGCCCATCCGGCGGCACATCCTCGTCAAGGATCTGAAGATCTTCCTGCGCGACGTCAGCCAGTGGTCGCAGCTGCTGCTCCTGCTCGCCCTCGTGCTCGTCTATCTCTACAACTTCCGCGTGCTCGATCTCGATCGCAATCCGTACATGAGCGGCATGATCAAGAACGTCTACGCGTTCGTGAATCTCGCGATGGCGGGGCTGGTGATGTCGACGGTCTGCGCGCGGTTCGTATTTCCGGCCGTCTCGGCCGAAGGCGCCGCGTTCTGGATCATTCGGACCGCTCCGGTGTCGCTGCGAGCGTTTCTCTGGTCGAAGTTCTGGACTGGATTCGTCCCCGTCTTCCTGCTGACCGAGCTGCTTACCATTGCCGCCAATCACTTCCTCGGCGTGGCGCCGTTCCTGAGAGTGGTCTCGGCGGCCGCGGTGTTTTTCATGAGCCTCGCCCTCGTCGGTCTCGCCACCGGCCTCGGCGCGCGCTATCCGCGATTCAATGCAGATAATCCCAGCCAGGTCGCCGGTTCATACGGCGGCGTCGCGTTCATGATCATCGCGGTCCTCTTCATGATCCTGCTGATCATTTTTGTCGGATGGCCGGCATCGATGTTCCTCTGGTATTCCGCAAACCCGCGCCTGATCCTGCCGGCGCAGACCGCACTGCTCGGCGCCGCGGGCTTCCTCGCCGCACTCGTCCTGAGCCTGTCAACATGGTGGTTCGGCATGCGCTCAGGCGTGCGCGCCCTCGAATCGATGGAGTAGCGCTCCTTCCTCCTTCCAGCTGCTTGTCTTCTTGCAGGAGGTAAGGAGATCAGGAGTCAAGGAGGTACACGGGTTTTTCCAACCTCAGTGCCTTCCGAGATGATCTAAAGATAGATCTGCTCGTTGACGGTCGATTGATCGTCGAGGTAAAGGCAGTCTCCTCATCTCCTGGCCCTCCCGTTAGAGAACACTCGCCGCCTCACGTGCGATACTTCCCGCGGAGGATTCCAGATGCATCGGTCTGTCGTTGTTGCGTGCGCCATTGCCCTTACAGCCCTGACAATTCATGCGCAGCAGAAACCCGCTGTCGCCAATCTGAAGACAACGGCGGAAGCGTCCGGCTTCAAGTCGACGTCCACGTATGACGATGTCGTGAAGTTCATGAAAGCGGTGGACGAGGCATCCTCGAACATCTTTTATTCCACCTACGGAACGACGTTCGAAGGACGAGCGATGCCGCTGGCGGTGGTCGGGACGGGGCTGAAGGATGCGAGCCCGGCGGCGGTAAGGGGGAGCGGCAAGCTGCGCGTGCACATCCAGGGCAACGTGCACGCTGGTGAAGTGGAAGGGAAGGAATCCGCGCAGATCCTGCTTCGGGAGTTCGCGATGGGACAGCACAAGGACTGGCTTCAGTCGATGGTGTTCCTCATCACCCCCATCTTCAACGCCGACGGCAACGAGAAGTTCGCACTGAACAACCGGCAGCGGCAGAACGGACCGATCAACGGAATGGGCACGCGCGCCAACGGGCAGGGGCTCAACATCAACCGCGACTTCATGAAGCTCGACACACCGGAGGGGAAGGCCTTCGTGAAGCTGTGGGTGGACTACGACCCGCAGGTCGGCTTCGATCTTCATACGTCCGACGGATCCACGCACGGCTATTACCTTACCTATTCGCCGCCGCTCAACCCGAATACCAGCGCCACGATCATGAAGATCATGACGGACGAGTGGTTCCCGTTCGTGACCAGGAACGTGAAGGCCAAACACGGGTGGGACACCTTCTATTACGGCAACGTCTCTACTCCAGGCGGCCGCGGCCGTGGCCGCGGCCGCAGTGGTGATGCGGGCTCGCCCTCCGCCGCAGCACCTGCGCCGGCTCCGCAGCCGACCGGTCCCCCGGAATGGAGGACGTTCGAGCACGTGCCGCGTTTTCACAACAGCTATGTCGGAATGCGGAATCGCTTCGCGCTGCTGAGCGAGGCCTACGCCTACGCGACCTTCGAGGATCGCATCAAGGCGACGAATTACTTTCTGGAAGAAGCGCTGAACTTCGCGCACCAGAATGCCGCGCGGCTGAAGACTGCCGTGGCGGATGCGGACGGCGAGAGAATCGCCGGTGCGCTGCTGTCAACGAGCGCGAAGCTGAAGCGCGGCGGCATGGTCGAGATCCTCATGGGTGAAGTCGAGGACGAGAAGAACCCGGTCAACGGCGCCGTCATGAACCGCCGCAAGGACGTCGTCAAACCTGAACAAATGGTTGACATGATGTGGTTCGAGCCGGCGACGACGGAAACGGCGCCCACGGCGTACTTCATGCCGGCGAACGCAACGAAGGCGATCGAGCTCCTGAAGGCACACGGCATCAAGATGACCGAAACAAAAAGTCTGCCGGCCGGTGCGGAGGCCTTCACCATCGACGCCAACACCGCCGGGCAGAATTTCGAAGGGCACGCGATGCGGAAGATCGAAGGGAAGTGGGGCGCGAAGCCGGAGCCGGCGGCGCAGGGGACATGGTGGCAGATCCGCATGGATCAGCCCCTGGCGCGGCTCGCGTTTTATCTGCTGGAGCCTGCGTCAGACGATGGGCTGGTCACATGGAATTACCTCGACGACCAGTTGAAAGACGCCAGGGTGTACCCGATTCTGCGGGTGAAATAAATGAAGCTGCACGCCCTCGCTGCGTTCCTCATTGCATTGCTGGCCCAGGGCAGCGCCACCTTCAAAGCGCCGGAGCCGCGGTTCGCTGACGCGGATCGGCGCGCGAAACTGGCGAAGGCGTTTCCCGAGATCGATCGTATCTTCCGCGATTACGCGACCGGCGCGCACGTGCCAGGCGCTGCGTGGGGCATCATCATCGACGGCGAGCTCGCGCACACCGGCGTGACCGGCTACCGCGACGTGCCGTCGAAATCGCCGGTGACGCCCGACAGTGTCTTCCGCATCGCGTCGATGACGAAGAGCTTTACTGCGATCGCGATCCTGAAGCTGCGCGACGAAGGGAAATTGTCACTGGAGGATCCCGCTGAGAAGTACGTCCCCGAGATGAAAGCGCTCGTCTACCCGACCAGCGATTCGCCGAAGATCACTATCCGTCACTTGCTGTCGCATGCCGAAGGATTCCCGGAAGACAACCCGTGGGGCGATCAGCAGCTCGCCGATTCTGACGAGCAGCTCGCCGCGCTGATCCGCGCGGGCATTCCGTTCTCCAACGCGCCGGGTGTCGCCTACGAGTACTCCAATTTCGGTTTCGCGATCCTCGGTCGCGTCGTGGCAAATGTCGGCCGCGGAATGCGCGAGCAAGGCGGATCTGAAACGGCGGCGTACACCCGGTACGTGACGGACAACGTGCTGAAGCCGCTTGGCATGACGTCCACGACGCTCGAGCCGTCCACCGTGCCGGCTGAACGGCTCGCGCATGGTTACCGGTGGGAGGACGAGCAGTGGAAGAACGAACCGCTGCTCGCGAATGGATCGTTCGGATCGATGGGCGGGATGCTGACAACGCTGTCCGATCTCGGAAAGTACGTGGGCGCATTTCTCGCGGCATCGCCGCCGCGCGACGGACCGGAGACGGGACCGATCAAGCGATCATCGCTGCGCGAGATGCAGCAGGTGTGGCGCCCGGCACCGGCGTCGGTCAGCAGTTCGCCCGGCGGCGTGCAGTTGAATTCAGGCGGCTATGGATATGGCTTGCGGATCACGCAGAACTGCCAGTTTCCCACGATCGTTGCGCACGGCGGCGGATTGCCGGGGTTCGGCACGCAGATGCGCTGGCTCCCCGAGTACGGCGTCGGACTGATCGCGTTCGGCAACCTCACTTATACCAGCTGGCCGCGGACGTTCGACGCGGCGCTCGACGCGCTCGCACGAACCGGCGCGCTGCAGCCACGCGTGATTCAGCCGTCACTGGCGCTCGTCAGCGCGCGTGACGCCGTGGCCAGTCTTGTCGTGAAGTGGGACGACGCCGTGGCGGATCGTATTGCGGCGCAGAACCTGTTTCTCGACACGAGCAAGGATCGGCGGCGCGCCGCGATCGAACGGCTGCACGGCCAGGTTGGCGCGTGCACCGCGGGATCGGGATTCGATCGCGTCGAGAACGCCCTTCGCGGGGACTGGACGATGAACTGCGAGCGAGGACGCTTGCGCCTCGCGATCACGCTCGCGCCCACGAATCCGCCGACCGTGCAGTACATCTCTGTGACGCCCGCGACAGACGCACCGCGGCCGGGTGTGTGTTCGCAGTAACCGATGACCGATGCCCGATGACCGATGCCCGATGCCCGATTACCGTCTACTGACTACCGACTACCGACTACCGACTACTGCCCTGGCGCCTCATCGCCGAGCTTGCGGCCGTCGCGGAACGTGTTTGTGCAGAGTGGATGGGCGAACGGCGACGCGCCATCGACCGACGCGTAGACGATCTCGTCTGACGGCAAGCCGTTCGGCGCCAGCCCCACGGACTGCCGCACGCGCTTCGCAATCTCATGGTCCGTGCACGCCGTGTCGCCGCTGACGCCAAGGCCGCCGACGCGCGTCTGCCCCTTGTAAAGAGGCAACCCGCCGCCGAAAATGATCGTCCCGCCGCACACCTTGCCGATGCCTGTTTTCGTGTCGTTCGCGGGCGCGAGGCACTCGGGATTCAGCGGATTGCCGTTCGCCGCGCCCCAGAGGGAATGCCCCGGCTGGCTCAATGTGTAGAGCCGCGCGGTCGAGAGCGGAGCTGTATCGGAACTGAACGCATTGGCGGTAAAAGCCTTCGCCATGGCAATCGCCCGGCTGCCCGGCCAGGTGGCCGCCATGTCGTCGGTCGAGACGGCCATTGCGCACAGCGCGCCGTCGCGATCGACGATCGCGCCCCACATCGCCTTGCCGTGATTGAGACCGCCCGCGTCGCCGTTCTGGGAGGGGGCATCCTGCAGTAACTTCTTCAGGTCTGCGGCTTTCGGGACATCCTCACACCCGCGCGAACGCGCCGGCGAGGCGGACTCGGCGGGGTGGGATTCGTCGCGCGTCGCGGGGCCGCGGTTGCAGGCCAGCAGACTGATCGCCAGGGCGCCCGAGAGAAAACCAGCCGTTAACACACGTGCGCGCATCGGAGCCTCCGAGCGAAAAAGAGCAACGCGCGTGCCCGTGTGCAGCGTCGCGCGTGTCCCCATCAGCCGTTTTTTCCCCATGAAAACGCGCGCAGTTGTGCTACCCTTCGTGCATTCACGCGCACCCTCGGGGCGAAGCCCCCCGGCAATCGAAGGAGTAGAGATGGCCAAGAAGACGGCGAAGAAGTCCGCGAGAAAGCCGAACGCGGCGTTCATGAAGCCGATGACACCGAGCCCGGCGTTGTCGGAGGTGGTCGGCAGCAAGCCGATCCCGCGGACGGAAGTCACCAAGAAACTGTAGTCCTACATCAAGAAGAACAAGATGCAGGATCAGAAGAACACGCGGAACATCAAGGCTGACGACAACCTCAAGGCGGTTTTCGGCGGCAAGGCGATGGTCAACATGTTCGAAATGACCAAGCTTGTGAACAAGCACCTGAAGGCCTAGGCCGTCATCCGGTCACGATGGCGCCGCGAGAAGCCTCTTTCCCCGGCGGAAAGTAGGCTTTTCGCGCGTCTTGTCCTCTCTCGTCGCACCAACTCTCCGTCGATACCATTACCGTCATCGCGTGTGCCAGAACGGGGCACAGCACAGGCCTAGTCGGGCCATCTCCCCCAAGCCGTAGGGGCTCTAACCGGGCACACGGATTGCGCTTCGGGGTCTGTCCCATGCATTCAAGAGATTCACGCGGGTTCTCGCTCATCGAGCTGATGATGGTCGTCGCCATCATGGGCGTGCTCGCGGCCATTGCCGTCCCGATGAGCGGCAATACGCTTCGCTATCTGAAACTGAGCGGCGACGCGAAAGATCTGGCGAACGCCACCGCTGTCTCGAAAATGCGCGCGGCCGCGAAGTTCACGCAATCGCGTCTGTATCTCGATATCACCGGTCGTGAGTACTACGTCCAGACGTACGACAAGACCACGTCGTCATGGACGACCGAAGGGGCAGCGACGTCGTTGTCGTCGACGGTGAGTTTCAGTTACGGGCCGGTCGCGTCGCCGCCGCCGAACACGCAGACAACGATCGACCACGCGCCGAACTGCATGAACACGGCGACGCCGCCGGTGGCCGTCGCGAACACGGCATGCATCATCTTCAATTCGCGCAGCATTCCCGTCGATACGACGGGCAGCCCGACAGGGATGGATGCGATCTACGTGACCGACGGATCCGCGGTCTACGGCATCACGATCGCCGCAACCGGGTTCATCCGCACGTGGCAGACGAACTACACGTCGACGCCCACCTGGACGCTACAATGACGACGCGGCTCCGCGACGAACGGGGCACGACCATCATCGAGGTCATCATCGCCAGCGCGATTCTCGTCACGCTGATGGCGGGCCTGATGTCGCTCGGCGGCCTCGCGATCTCCACGACGGAAAACCAGGGGCATCTGGCCGCGCGCACCACCGAGTACGCGCAGGACAAGATGGAGCAGCTGCTGGCGCTCGCCTACGGCGATTCGACGAGCGATACGCGGTCGTTTCCCGCGCTGAGTTCCGGGGGCAGCGGGCTGGCCGTCGGCGGCAGTTCCGACACGAACAGCCCGGTGGCGTTGTACGTCGATTACCTCGACGAGAACGGCAACCTGTGCGGATCCGCCGGCGCTGCGTGCGTTGCACCCGTCGGCGTGACGCCGCCGGCGAACTGGTTCTACCAGCGCTGCTGGCAGGTGGCCCTCGTGTCGACGAACCTGAAACAGATCACCGTGACCGCGACGATCTCGCGCGGCTTCGGCGGCGCGATGAAGGCGTCGTCCACGCTGAGCGTGCTGAAATCGAATCCTTTCTGATCATGCGCAGGACTTCTTCACAGGCGGGCTTCTCGCTGCCAGAGCTCATGATCGCGATGGCGATCATGCTGGCGATTTCGGGCGCGGCCGTCTCCGCGCTCCTCAAGATGACGAGCACGCAGGCGACCGTGTGGAACCGCACGCAGATGCACAGCGGCATTCGCGGCGCGACGGAGGTCCTGCAGCAGGAGGTCGGACAGGCGGGACGCATCACGCTGCCGACCACAGTCACGCTGACGGCCCCCTCGACCAGCGGCACGGCGCCGACGCTCACGGTCTCGTCGACGAGCGGCATGTTCGTCGGCGAAAAGCTCGTCATCGACACCGGTGACGCGCTCGAGAGCGTCGTCGTCGCGACGATCCCGTCATCAACGACCATTACCGTCAATTCAACGACGAGCGGTCGCACGGTGGCCGCCCACAACGCGACCGTGCCGGTGCAGGTCTTCGGCGGGTTCTCGTCAGGCATCGTGCCGACGAC
>Ga0137373_10006631_pt1 | contig 12379 bp, 7 predicted proteins | sample SagtaG_5_FD_104912 | JGI IMG/M metagenome (GOLD analysis project Ga0137373, IMG submission 104912) | Vadose zone soil microbial communities from Sagehorn Ranch, Mendocino, California, USA - Sage1_R_80_16 metaG | ecosystem: Environmental > Terrestrial > Soil > Vadose zone | place: USA: California...
GTCTTCTTCTTTCATCCGCCAGGGTGAAATTCTGCCAAAAAGATCGCGTGTTGCGCCTGCAATATCTTCGGCTTTTGATACGCCGCTGTCGATTAGTGCGCGCCCAGTACTTTCCCAAATCTTTCTCACAATCAGTGCGCCGTTTTCGCGCACGATTCGACCGAGATGCTGGACCGCCGCAGCCGTTGCAGATTTGCGGATAAGCTCAGGCGGGCATCGTGAAGTGAGCTCGCAGTAGCGCCGCGCGACTTCGCCTACCCGCAGGGTAAGGAACGCGTTTGCGGCGCCATTAGAAATACATCTAACCAGAAGAGCTGAGATGCCGCTCAGGCCTGGAATTGCGCCTTTGAGTGCCGGCACTACAGAAATGGCAAGCGGCGCGACCATTTCTCCCAGCTCGAGCGATTCGAGCCCGCTGGCGACGAAAGCTGTGCCAGCAACATTCGCATACAGCCGCACCAGTTCGCGAGGAGAGGGACGCTGGACGTAAATACGTGCGATGCGTCCGACCATTCGAATCTGAGTAAAGAGGACGATGAGCCCGTCGAGCCGGCCATTTTGCATCAGCGCTGTGCTAAGAAACACCGTGCTTGCTGTGCTGCGGACGATTGAATCAGCCTCCGCTGACAGATGTCCAACTGCATTTTCGATTTCCTCCTCTGTCGCGAGCGATTTGCCTCGCGTCCGCGGATTTACGGCGAGTCGGACGCGGAGCGCCTGCAAATAGGCGTCGTACCTCGGGCCCGATTCTTCCTCTGGTCGGACGAGCGCAGCAGGAAGTCTTGCGTATGCAACGACGCAATAGAGCGCGAAAAAGCCGGCTGCCAGACAAACACCCCAGAATACGATGGTGCCTGCGACCGGGTGGATTCTCTCAGCCAACGAGATCAAGCTGGTAACGCCAGCGATGATCAGCGAGAGCAGACACACCGTTATCAACACAGCGAGGACTACGATTATTTTCCTTGCGCTGGAATTCTGGGCTACGGGGGCGGCTTTCACAGTTTGTCGTCCTTACTGTGCACCTGGCATGGCGGGCTTCAATCAAAACGTGGAAAAGCGGCGAGATGCTTAAGCTTAACCGCAACCTCGCGATCGCAGCTGCTAAAGCTTTCTTGATGGCTGGGCTCGACGGAGAGGAACGCTCTGCTACGTTCGCGCATCCGAGATTCCGTGCGCGAAACTGTCATCGACCCGCGCTTTGCCAACCGCGAGCGACAACCGGGTCTCGATCTTCTGCGCGCGCTCGCGATCATCCTGGTTGTCATTTACCACGCCGGCATTTTCGGGTTCGCGCTTCCTCATCGCCTGCATCGGTTTGGCTGGATCGGTGTCGATCTTTTCTTCGTGCTCAGCGGCTGCTTGATCGGTGGTCAACTGTTTGCCCCGCTGGCGCGCGAACGGCCGATGAATTTGCCACGCTTCTTTTCCCGGCGCGCTTTACGAATTATGCCAGCCTACTTTGTCGTTCTCGCGGTTTACTTTTGCCTGCCGCCTTTGCGCGAGTTTCCGGAGATATCGCCGCTCTGGAAATTCCTGATCTCCATCCAAAACATTAACCTGCGCGGCGGGACTGCGTTTTCTCATGCCTGGTCGCTGGCGATCGAGGACCAATTCTATCTGGCGCTGCCGTTGCTTCTGATATTTATCAGCCGTTGGAATCGCGCGGCACTTATCATTCCATTGGCGGTGTTTATTGGCGGACTGGCGTTGCGCGGCACGCTCGCTCATCTGAATCCGGGCGAAAGCGGCGTCTCCTTCTCAGGATTTCAAAAGTTCATTTACTATCCGACCTGGACCCGGCTCGATCCTCTTGTTTTCGGTGTCGTACTCGCGGCGATCGAGAAATTTCGCCCGAACTGGTGGGAGCGATTCATGCATTCAGCGCGTTGGCTCTGGCTGCCTGGCCTCGCCGCCATCGTTTATGGCCTCTATCTCGGTGAAGGTGAAACCCTGACGATCGCGACCTGCGTCTGGCAATTTCCGCTCATCGCTGTGGGTATGGCCGCGCTCCTCGTCTGTGCCGTCAGTCCGCGGTTGCCCTTTCGTCGTGTTGAAATTCCCGGCGCCGCATTCTTCGCCAGCATTGCGTACAGCGTTTACCTCAGCCACAAACTTATCATCCACGCCATAATTCAGTTCTGTTCGGCTCACAATATCGCGCTCACATCCGTCTCAGCCCTTCTCCTGGTCGAAATCTGTATCTACGGTGCTGGTTTTATCCTCTTTTTGTCGATCGAGCGCCCGTTTCTCCAGCTTCGTCATCGCATTGCCCATTAATTGACCGCGATTTCCAATGACGATCGAATCTGTTGCACCGCTTCAGAACTCGACTGCTTTAAGCAGTCAAGTTTCCAGGCGTCATTTGATGCTCGTCGCTTTCCCTGGCTCGCTGTGGCTCCTGGCTCACAGTGGCTTTAGCAAAGGGAACGGGCCGACGACATTTTGGATACGAATGAGGAGCACGGGTCGCCAGTTTGCCCTGCTTGGTGGCTCGGCCAAGCGGCCTCCACTCTCTGACTTCTGGCTTTTTTGCCCACAGATTCCACCTCCTCCCGATTTACATAGATTGTTCAGGAGCGAGTTAACCCGGGATTTCCAATGACGACGAATCAGCTGCACAACTAGAAACTCGACTGCTTTAAGCAGTCAAGTTTTCGAGCCATTTGATGCTCGTCGGCTTTCCCTGGCTCGCGGCTCCTGGCTCGCCTGAACTTTAGCCAAGGGAACGGGCCGACGACATAGATTGTTCAGGAGCAAGTGGATCCCAGAAATCTGAGCTCTGTCCTCCGACATCTGCGCTCTGGCAACGGTCGCTATTTTCCGGATCTCGCCTATACTATCCAATGTCCAAATCAACCTTCACGCGTCGCGCGCCCGACAATATTACCGAAGAGCTGGTGGCTGTGCTTTCTTCGAAAGCCTCATTCGAATTCAAGCCGTTGTTCGGCATCATCCTCTTAAATCTTCGGGAACGAAATCTTGCCAGTGGCGGCGAAGAGATGTTGCGCTTGCGAGTTTATGAAAAACTTCAGGGCCTTGTCAGCCAAGGCGCGGTCAACCGAACGGTTACCGGGATCACGAAAAAATACAGGGGTGTCGCCCCGCGACTGCGCGGGCTAAGCGCGGAAATGAAAATTTTGCGCGCCGACTGGCATCAACGGGCTCTCGCCAAGGCTGCCGCGGCGAATTGATCGCTGGCGAACTTTAGATCTGCGATCATCATTCCCCTTTGACGATCCAGCCATCGCGCAACTGCACGATGCGTTTGCCGTAGGACGCATTTTTCTCCGAGTGCGTTACCTGCACGATAGTCATGCCATCGCCATTGAGCTTGCGAAACAGCTCCATGATTTCCTCGCCCTGGCTCGAATGCAGGTTTCCCGTTGGTTCATCCGCGAGCAGAAGCTTCGGGCCGGCAATGATCGCGCGAGCAACGCCGACAAGCTGCTGTTGTCCGCCGGAGAGCTGACGCGGATATAAATCTTTTTTTCCGACGATTTGGAAGCGATCAAGCATGTCCGCCACAAGTGCGGCGCGCTCGCTCTTGCTGTAACGGCGATACGACAGCGGTATATCGAGGTTCTCGTAAACCGTCAGATCGTCGAGCAAGTGATACTGCTGGAACACGAAGCCAATCTGCTCGTTGCGCAATGCCGCTCGCTCTTTTGGTTTCAAATGGTGCACTGCGGCTTCGTCGAGAAAATACTCGCCGGTCCAACCGTGGTCGTGCATACCGAGAATGTGCAGCAGGGTCGATTTGCCTGCGCCGGATGGCCCCATGATCGAGACGAAGTCGCCTTTTTCAACCTCGAGAGTGATGTCGCGCAGGACATAAAAAAACTTCTCCTTTGCCAGTGGATAAGAGCGTTCGAGATTTCTCAGTCTGATCATAGTGAATCATCCATTGTGTCCAAGAGTGACCATTGGATCGGCGCGAGTAGCACGCAGCGCGGGAATATAACTGGCGAGCAATGCAACTGCACAAAGGACCAACGCGACTGTGGCAAACGTGGCTACGTCGAATGTCTCAACATTGTAGAGCAACGCCGAAAGCGCGCGCGTCGAGAACATGGCAAGTACGAGGCCGACGAGCGTCCCGATGGCGACCAATCTTAGCGCATGGCCGATCACGAGCACGAGGACATCGCGCCGTTGTGCGCCCAGCGCCATGCGGACACCAATTTCGTGCGTCCGCTGAATCACGAAATAAGAAATGACTCCGTAAGTGCCCACCGCGGCGAGCACCAGTGCGATTGCGGCAAAAATCCCGAGCAGGACGACCGATAACCGACGAGGCGCGACGGACTCGGATACGACCTGATCGAATGTGCGCACGTTTGCCAGCGGCTGATCAGGATCAATCGATTGAATTTCCCGACGGATTGCTGCAGTCAAATTGCGCGGATCCTGCACGCTGCGGACGGCCAGGATCATCCCCCGCATCGGGAATTGCGCATGTGGGATGTAGTATTCCGGCTGCGGCTCGACCTCGAGCGCGCGGTGTCGGACGTTTGCAACAATCCCGATAATCGTGATCCACTTCACATCGGGCTTGCGGGGATCGCTAAACGTAATGCGTTTGCCGAGTGCGTCGCCGTTGTGAAAATATTTGCGCGCCAAAGCTTCGTTCACAATCACGACCTGAGGCGCATCCGCGTTGTCAGTCTCGGTAAAGAAGCGGCCTTTTAGCAATGGCGTTTGCAAAACGCGGAAATAATCCGGGGTGATCACGCGAATTTCTTCATCCGGTTGTGGCTCGTTTCTGTTCATTTCCCGACCTTCGATCGAGAAGGACGAATCGTTGTTTGTTCCGCTGAGTGGAAGAATAGTCGTGCAGGCAGCCGCTTCGACTCCGGGCAGGCGCGCGATGCGGCGGAGAATTTCCTGATAAAAATTCCGCGTGCTGTCGCCGCCAAGATAGCTTGGATTTGCGCCTGAGAGATATTTGGTTTGCGGTAGCGAAAGTTCCATCGTCAATACGTGGTGTGGATTGAACCCAGCGTTGGCGCCCTGGAGACGCGCGAAGCTTTTCATTAGCAAACCGGCGCCAACCAACAGGACCAATGCCAGCGCAATTTCTGCGATCACTAGGATGTTGCGGACACGATTGGGTCGCGCGCCGCTAGTTGAGCCGCGGCCGCCTTCTTTCAATGCCTCCGTCAACTCCGGTTTTGCGCTTGCCAGTGCCGGAATTAACCCGAACAGAATTCCGCTTCCAATGGCGACCGCTGCGGTCACTAGCAAAACCGTCCAATCGAGCGTGACTTCATTCAGTCGCGGAATCGTGCGCGCCCCAACGCGCTTCAGAAGTTCCAGGCCCCACACGGACAACAGCACGCCAGCCGCTCCACCTGCCAAAGCCAGCGCTATACTTTCGGTTAACATTTGGCGCAACAATCGCCATGTGCCAGCGCCGAGTGCCATTCGAATAGCGAGTTCGCGCTCACGCGCGCTCGCCCGAGCCAGCAGCATCATCGCCAGATTCGCGCACGCGATCAGCAGCACAAATGCGACGGCGCCGATCAAAATAAAAAGACCTTTGCGCATTCCACCGACCACTTGTTCGTGCAGCGGATAAATCTTCGCGCCGAATCTGCTGCTGGCGGAGTAATTATCAGGGAATGATTTCACCCAGTTCGCAACGGCCGTGTCGATTTCGGCCTGCGCTTTTGCCGGGGTCACACCCGGACGCAACCGCGCGATGACGCCGTAAGAACGGTTACCCCGCGATTTCAGTTCGCCTTGGGAAAACGCGACCGGCTTCCAAATATCGACCCGCTCGGCAAATTGGCCACCTTGGAGATTGAAGAGCGGAATTGGAAATTCAAACTTCGCCGGCATGATGCCGATCACGACGTAATTCCGGCCGTTTAAAAGCAGAGTTTTACCGACGAGCGACGGATCGGAACTGAAACGCCGTTTCCAAAGTCGCTCACTAATGACAATTAGGTCATCGTGTCCTTCCCCTTGTTCGTCTTGTGCGAAAGTACGGCCTGCGATCGGCTCGACGCCCAGCATTGGAAACAAAGCCGGCGAAAAGACCGCGCCCGAGATTCGCTCTGGAACGTTGCCGCCGGCAAGATTGAACGTGGAATAATTGAACGCCGCGATTTGCGTGAAGCTGCGTAATCCTTTTTCAAAATCGACGTATTCGGGTGGTGAAACAGGAATCCGCTCCAGACCTTGCGCTGGGAATTGCTCCCACAACAAGACCAGCTTCGAAGGATCGTGATACGGCAGTGACTTAACGAGGAGCGCGTTAATCAAACCGAACACGGCGCTGTTCGCGCCAATGCCGAGCGCGAGGGTGATAACAGCAATGGCGGTAAATGCCGGCTTCTTGATAAGCTGTCGGATAGCGAAGCGGAAATCGTTCATGTCATTCGGTGTGCAACGCTTGAATTGGATCGACCAGTGTGGCGCGGCGCGCGGGAATGAGGCAGGCGATCAACGACACGACGCTCATCACGAGCGCAGCGCCCAGGAGAGTGGCGATGTGCAGCGCGGGCACATCGAAGAGAACGCTCTGCATCGCTCTTCCTGCCAGCCAGGAGCCGATCAAACCGAGGATGGTTCCGGTGGCGAGAAGTCGCAGGCCTAACGAGAATTGCGCTCCGATCTGCCGCGTCTGCGCGCCAAGCGCCATGCGAATGCCGATCTCGCGCCGGCGTTGCGCGACGGCGTAACTCAAGACGCCATAGGTTCCAATGGCCGCCGAGTGAGGGTGCGGAAAGGCGCTGAGGTTAAGCGTATTCACCTGCATCACTCTTCCCGCAGGAGTTTGGACGGATCGACATTGAGCGCTCGCAAGGCTGGAATGGCGGATGCTGTAATGCCCAGCAGCGCCATCGTTAGCACCGCGCCGACGACGACCACGGGATCCCGCGGATTCGCCTGATACACAATCTGCCCCAGTAACCGGCTGGCGAACACGCCGAACAGCAGCCCCACTAACGATCCGACCTCGAGCAGCATGATTGGCCGGCCGACCGCCGCGCTGATCACGTGCTTCGTGCGCGCGCCCAGGGCCACGCGGATGCCCAGCTCCTTCATCCGGCGGCTCACGTTGTAGGCGGCCATTCCAAAGATGCCCGTCACCGCCACCATCGCCGCCAGCAGGCCCATCGCGCCGAGTGTGACGGTCGCCGCTCGGGCCGGGAAGAGCGCATTAGCCATTGCATCCGGCCAGCTCTGCACCGTGATCTGCGCATTTGGCTCAAATCCGTTCAGGGTGCGTTCGATCGCCGCTGCCAGCTCGTTCTGCGTCCGATCCGATCGCACGACGAAAACCGTGTTGGCCTGTTCGTTTTGCGGCAACGGCAGATACACGACAGGTTGGGGCGGATCTTCAATCGAGTGGTACTTGCCGTCCTCCGTCACGCCGACCACTTCCCGCAAGTGGTCCAGGAAAATAAAGCGTTGCCCAATCGCCGGCGTGTCGCCCCACATCTTCCGCGCGAAAGTCTCGTTCACAAGCGCGACATACGGCGTCTTGGTGGTGTCACGCCATGAGACATCCCGGCCGCGCAGGAGCCGAGTGCGGGCAGTCTCGAGGTAGCCCGGGGATATCGTGAACCCGTACGGTGATAGCACAGAATTGTTCAACGTGAGCTCTGTCGTCCCTGGCGGGAAAACCGGAATACCCCGGATCCCGCCGGTAAAGGGCAGCCTGCTCACCGTCCCCGCCGCCGTCAGACCAGGGATGCTCCGCACCGCCTCGAGCATCGCCTTCTTCTTCTCAAGCGGCACATCGCCTTCATCGCTCAGGTCCATCTCGGCCACCATCGCGCCCTGCGGCTGGAAACCCAGCGGGGCGTGCAGCATGCGCACCATCCCACGCATCGCGACGAATGAGGCGGTGACCAGGAGCGTGCAGATGGCAATTTGTGCGCCTAACAACAGATCCCGCAAGGACAGCCGACGTCGCGGCGTTGAATCCACCGGTCCGCTCTTCATCGCCTGCAACGGACTGCTCTGCCACACCTGCGGCGCCGGGATCAAGCCGAAGAGCAGCCCGCTTACGAGCGTCAAGATCAAAGCCGCCAAGTAGACACCTGTATCCACGCTGACTGCCACCTGGCCATGGGGCGCCTGCCACCGGTTCAGCGCACCCAGTAGCAGGCTCGCGGCCGCCATCCCCGCTGCACCGCCCAGCATCGACAACACCATCGCCTCAGTCAGGAGTTGCCGCACCAACCGCCACCGGCTCGCTCCCAGGGCCACACGGAGCGCCAGTTCCCGGCTGCGATCCGCCGCGCGCGCTGCAAAGAGGCTGGCCAGATTCGCGCACGCCGCGAGCAGCACCAGGAGAGCGAGCGCGGTCACGCTATAAAGAAATCCGCGGATGAGGTCACCTTGGTCGGCGTAGAGTCCTGGACGGATCAGCCGAAGCGGCACTCCCGTGTCCGTCTTTGGGTGTTCCGTCGCCAGCTGCGCCGCGATCGCACTGAGATTTTCCGCAGCCTGCTCGGACGTCACGCCGGGCCTGAGCCGGCCAAGCACCGTCAAAGGATGGCCCGTCCGATCCCGCAGGTGCTCCGCGTCGAAGTGGTTCACGACGGGTATCCAGTAGTCCGGCCAGACAAATCGCTCCGTGCCGTGAAACTGCGGCGGGGCCACGCCCACCACCGTGAAGGGATCTTTGCCGAGCCGCACGGTGGTCCCGACCACGCCGGGATCGGCGTTAAAGGCGCTTCGCCAAAGACTATCGCTCAGCACCATATACGGCGCCGAATTCGGACCGTGCACGTCCGTTTCGTGGAAGAACCGTCCTACCGCCGGCTGCACTCCCAGCAGATCGAAATAGTTGCCGGTAGCCGAATAGCCGGAGACACTTTTCACCGTGTCACCCCAGCGCAATCTCCCCCCTGAATATCCATCATAGCCAGCCAGGTCGCTGAAGGTGGTGTTTCGTTGCCGGTAGTCTTCAAACGCAGGATACGACGTCGTCAGTAGTTTCCAGTGCGTCCACGGCTTGAGACGAAGCTCGTAGAGGTTCTGAGGCTCGCTCACATCCAGCGGGCGCAGCAGCACCGCATTCACTATTCCGAAGACGACGACGTTTGCCCCAATCCCAAGCATCAGAGTGACCAAAGCTACGAGCGTGAACGCGGGCGACTTCCAAAGCACGCGCAGCGCATAACGAATGTCCAGCAGCAGGTCCTTCATGAATGGGCGGCCTTCTTGGCGTGGTAGTCGTCCGGATTCGCCTCCACCGCTGCGAATTCAAGGCAGGCGTTCATGGGATTTCTGATTGTTGATTGCTGATTTCGGAATGACGAAGGTCGAACGTCGAATACAGCGCGCCATTTTTTGTGCTTCGGGCTTCGTCATTTTTTCACTCCGTGCGTAAAGCTTGAATTGGATCAACGAGTGTGGCGCGGCGAGCGGGCAACCAACACGCGAGCAGAGAGACAACTGCGAGCGAGGCAATTGCGACGGCAAAAGCGGGAACATCGAGCGCACCCACGCCGTAGAGCAAACTGCTTAAGGCGCGGCTTGCCGCGATTGCACCAATCAATCCCAGGCCAATCCCGAGCGAAACCAGGATCATGCCTTGACTCAGGACCAAACGGAAAACTTCCCAGCGCGCCGCGCCAAGCGCCATGCGAATTCCGAGTTCGCGCGTGCGCTGGGTGACGCTTAACGCCATCACGCCATACAAACCAATACTTGCAAGGCAGAGTGCCAGGCCGGCAAAAACCCCAAGCAGCGTCATCGTTAGGCGCCGCGAAACAAGACTCTCGCTGATGTTTTCCTGCATCGTCGCGACCTCGGCGACGGCCTGATCGGGGTCGAGCGATACGATTTGTTCCTTGATCGGACTAACAAGCGAATGCGGATTCCCACCCGGCTGCGCGCGCACTATCAGTCCCTCCTTGTTCTTAGGAAATTGCGCCGCGGAAAAATACATCATCGGTAAATTGCGGGCGTCATCTCGTTCACCCGGCGCGTTATTCCGCGTGTGCGGAACGATCCCGACGATCGTGAGCGGAGCTCCATTCTGTACCGGCAATCCGATCGTCACCGGATCGTCAATCTGTTTGCCTATGGGATCGACTCCCGGAAAGAATTTTTTGGCTGCGAGTTCATCAATAATGACTGAACCGGGCCGTCCGGTTGTGTCTTGGGCACTGAAAGCTCGTCCATGCAGGATTGGCATCCCGAGCACGCGGAAGAAATCGGGCGAAACGATGCTCATCTCGCTGATCGGTTCTTGCCCGGGAGGATCAGGCGGCGCGCCTGTGACATGAAACGAACTGTCCCATTCGTCGTGATCGAACGGCGCGTTATTGCAAATCGCCACCGCACTCACACCGGGCAGCGCGCGTACTTTCTCCACCAGTTGATCGTAAAAACGAGAAATCTTTTCCGGCGACTCGTAGTGCGACGGCGGCAGCGCGATGGTCATCGTCAAAACTCCCCGCGGATCGAATCCAAGCGGTACTTGCTGCACTCGCCAAAAACTTTTTAAGGTCAGCGCCGCACCCGCGAGCAACACAACGGCGAGCGCAACCTGCGCGACGACGAGAATTGAGCGCGCTCGTTGCCGCTGCGCGCTGTCGCTGCTGCGCGCACCGCTGTCGTGAAGATCGTTCGCCATCGAGGCGTTGTTGGGAATTCGCAACGCCGGCCAGATACCGACGAGGAATGCGGAGACGATAATGATGCCGGTGCCAAAAAGAAGGACCATCGGGTCGATGTTCGTCTCCTGAAAGCGAGACACATTTGCGGGAGAGATCGCGCGAATCGTATCGAGACTCCAGAGCGCGATGAGCGCAGCGCAGCATCCGCCCAATAGGGCGATCACACTCGTTTCGACCAAGACCTGCCGTGCCAATCGCCATCGGCCCGCGCCGAGCGCCGCGCGCACTGCGAATTCCTGGCGGCGTGCAATTCCGCGCGCCAGCTGCAGGTTCGCCACATTTGCGCACGCGATCAGGAGCACGCAACCGACCGCGGCCAGCAACAGGTAGAGAAGGTGTCGATATTCGCCGACGGCAAATTCGAGCAACGGTTTTGCAGAAACCTGTCGCCCGGTATTGGAATCGGGGAAACGTCGCGCGAGATTGGCTGCGACCGTGTCGAGCTCCGCGAGGGCCTGTTTCAGCGTCACGCCCGGTTTCAATCGGCCGAGAGAGGAAAAAGCATCGTGATTGCCGCGCGAGAGCAAATCGTGATCGGCGCGCAAGTCTGCCAGCGGAACAAAAATATCGCAGTTGCGTGGGAAGCGAACTCTCTCGGAAACAACGCCAATGATCTCGCGCGGAACACCATCGACATTTAGTCGCTGACCTAACGCAAGCGGCAAGGCGCCAAATCGATTGCGCCAGAGCCGTTCGCTGATTAACACGACTTTCCCCGCGCCGGGTACATCGTCCTTGTCGACAAGATCGCGCCCAATGCGCGGCGCGACTTGCAAGACCGACAAATAATTTGCTGTGATCCGCGCCGCTCGGATTCGTCCGGGCGGTGAAGCGGAATCGGAGGCTGAAACATTTACGCCCTCGGTCCTAACGAGTGCAAGATCTGTGAAACTGCGTTGCGCCGCGTGCCAATCGAGATAATTCATGTAGCTGACCGAGCCCGATTCAAAACCCGATGGGCCGAGTAGTCTTTCTCGAAGCAAGACCAGTTCTTCGGAATGCGGATACGGCAGTGGTCGAAGCAAGACGGCATTGACCACGCTGAAGATTGCAGTGTTCGCGCCGATGCCGAGCGCGAGGGTGATAACCGCAATGCCGGCAAATGCCGGCTTCTTCAAGAGCTGTCGGACGGCGAAGCGAAGATCGTTCATGTTTTACTCTGTCCGCAATGCTTGAATGGGATCGACAGCCAGGGCGCGCCGCGCCGGAAGGAGGCAAGCAAGCAGCGCAACGCCCATAAAGAGCAATGAAATCGAGACAATAGTTGCCGGGTCGGTCGAACTCACTCCGAAAAGCAAATTCGCAAGCAACCGCGTAAGACACCAAACGGCGCCCAAACCGATCGCAACGCCTAACAGTGTGAGCTTCAGCCCCTGGCCGAGGATGAGTTTGAGCACGTGCGTGGGCCGCGCTCCAATCGCGACGCGCAAACCGATCTCGGCCGTTCGTTGCGAGACCGAATACGCCATCACCCCGTAAAGCCCGAGCGCGGCGAGCAAAAGACCTGACGCGGCCAGCAAGCTCATCAGGATCGCGCCGAAACGTTCGGTCACGAGAACCCCGCTGAGATTTTCGTTCATGGTCATGACGTTCGAAATCGGCTGATCGGGATCGATCGCGTGGACCGCTTCGCGTACCGCTGCAGTCAAGCTCGCTGGATCGCCGCTCGTTCGCACCACCAGGTTCAATGGGAAATTATTTTCTAATTGCGCGTACGGCACGTACCAAAC
>Ga0137373_10006644_pt1 | contig 12374 bp, 13 predicted proteins | sample SagtaG_5_FD_104912 | JGI IMG/M metagenome (GOLD analysis project Ga0137373, IMG submission 104912) | Vadose zone soil microbial communities from Sagehorn Ranch, Mendocino, California, USA - Sage1_R_80_16 metaG | ecosystem: Environmental > Terrestrial > Soil > Vadose zone | place: USA...
TCGGGCCGCCGCTGAACGCGGCGAGGAACAGTTTTCCGCGATTGGCTGTGCGGACTGCCACAAACCCGCGCTGATTCTCGATAGTCGTTTATTCACCGAGCCTAATCCGTACAATCCTGCCGGCAATCTTCGAGTTCAAGATGTGCGACATCCTTACACGTTCGATATGACTATTGAGATTCCGAAGCCTCGGTTAGAGCGATGGGGAACAAGCGGAGCGATCGTGCATGCTTACACAGATCTGAAGCGCCACGTCATTTGCGATTCTATGGATCAGTTCTTCTGTAACGAACGAGTGATCCAGAGCGGCGTGCCGGTTGATCAATTCCTGACACGAAAGCTTTGGGATGTCGGTAATACGGCTCCTTACGGTCACAGGGGTGACCTGACAACCATTACAGAAGCAATCATGCATCATGCCGGTGAAGCCAGGCCGGCGCGAGAGAGGTTTGAAGCGCTCAGCAAAGACCAGCAAGCAGAGATAGTTGAGTTCTTGAAACAGCTTCAAATATTGCCCAACGGCTCACCTCGCATAATAGATGAAAGCGATCTCCGCGAACTGCGCAAAACCCTGAAGAGCATCACGACTTCGACTCTGTCAGAACCGAAGGACCAGCCTTAGACGCGCGCGAAAATGGCGGGAAGCTTGTAATTGATTGAAAATATTGGCGTCCCGTACGGGAGTCGAACCCGTGTCGCCGCCGTGAAAGAGACGCAATTCAGTTACCCAACGGAAATTGGAACCATTAGTTTGCCGTTCGTGAATTGGAACCATAAGCCTGCCGTTGCGGCAAACCTTATGGTTCAAGTCACAAACCCTCACCGTGATCACCTGAGTAGAGGTATTGCCCTGGCTTGTCAGTGGCCGCGATAGTGATTTCATAGATACGGCCGCCGCCCCTGACCTGAACCTTCTGCGCGAAACCGCACGTGATGTGCATCGACACCTCCCAGTCCGGTGCTGTATCGTCATCACCCGTGCCCATCGATTAATTCGTTGCTCGTGACACTGAGTGCCGTATTGACCCCTTCACTCACTTTCCGGTTATCGCGCTGCTTTTCCATTAACTACTGAACACAAGAAGTAGGAATCGGTATCGATCTCGACCGCCACGGGTGAGCCGTTGGGAAGAGTCAGACCCAGCAAAGCATCCACGGCTGCTTCTGACTTCGCCGGCAGTTGGCTCGCATAAGCAGCGCCTACTGCATCGTCATTCGCCGGATCTCCTCCGGTGATAAATGAATAGGCAGGCGCGACCGCAAACACATGCCATAAGGTTCGGAATTCGCCGTGTCCCGGATCGGCGGGCACGGAATCAAGAACGTGATCATGAAAATCGTCAAACGTAATACCATCGCCGCTGTGGTCGCAGGGGTTGCACTGCGGCGGAGCCACGCCCAGCGATTCCCAGCCAATCGGGTAGACTACGAGATAGAAATCGGCCTGGGCCTGGGGCGGCGCGTTTTGGGACACTTCGATTGCGTTGATCGTAACGGTTTTGCCATTGATGTAAGCTGGCTCGTACTCTGGTTGACCGGCGGACACGCCGCTAACCAGAACGAGGGCCAGGACAGCGAACGCCAGACTGAAGGCCGGCGCTCTGCGGATTAGTAGTGACTGGTTATTGAGTTTTCTCTTCATGGTTTTCTCCTTTTTGCTTTTCAATCTGATTTAGCTGATTAACTCCTGTCTTACCAAATGACCTTCTTTCGCCGTGTAAAGACGCGCTGCAAATCAAGAGATCGCCAGTCCCTTTTTCGACGAAATGCAACTGGCCTCTTTCTACCTGACGATAAATGGCGCGCAGGTTTGTGTTCATCATCTCCGTAGCGCGCTCGGGCGTGACCATCGCGGTTTTCGCGCCGCACGCTGCGCACCAAAGATTGACTGGCCTCGGCACCGTGCGCACAAACGTTAGGCTGTGCGTTTCAACTCTGGTAATCATTTTGCGTCTGAACGCCATCGGCTTTTGTCAAAGCGAGGATCCCAAATCGACCTGGGCCAATGATCCAGTCGCTGCCGCTCCCGGTTCTGACCCGTGTTAGAATCCCGCTTGATCGGGAGCTTGACTTCAGGGCCGCCAAAAATCTTTAAGCGGGCGGCAAAATCTTCCAAAATCCTCCAAAACGTGACTTGATGCTCGAAACGGGCCGCACAATTTACGGTTTTGACGAATTCCGGATCGACACACAGAAACGCCGGCTGGGGCGCGAAGGCGAAGTAATACCGCTGACTTCGAAGGCCTTCGATCTTTTGCTGGCGCTCGTCGAGAGTGGAGGGCGCGAGATTTCCAAAGACGAGCTGATGCAACGCGTGTGGCCCGATCAGATAGTCGAGGACGCCAATCTCACCGTCACAATGTCGCACCTGCGCAAGGCTCTGGGGGAAAGAGCCAACGAGCATCGTTTCATCGTCACGATCCCCGGTCGCGGCTATCGCTTCATAGCCGAGGTGATTGATTTGGCAGAGCCGCGCGAGCTGATCATCGAGTCGAACAGTGCTTCGCAGGTCACCGTTGAAGAAGAAATAGTTTCCGACCGGGTATTGGAGGCGGGAGCGTCTTTGCCATCCGGCGAGAGTGCGCACCCCTTGCCCGCGTTGGACGCGAAGCGCGAACCAGACTTTAGTGTGCTGCCGCAGGCTTTGGTGAGCAGAATGCCTGCGGTCCCAGCAACGGCGCGCACCAACCGCCGCCGTATGGCGGTGGCTGCTGCCGGGTTAATCGCAGTTGCGATCGCCGCTTACTATTTATTGATTGGGCACGGGACGGCCAATGAAGTTCCGCAGATCAAATCGATTGCGGTATTGCCTTTTAAGCCGCTCGTAACGGAAGGCCGGGATGAATCGCTCGAGTTGGGAATGGCGGACTCGCTGATAGCCCGGCTCAGCAACATCCACCAGATCAGCGTGCGGTCTATAAGCTCAGTGCGCAAGTACAACGCCCTTGAGCAGGACCCGATCGCTGCCGGTCGAGAGCAGCGCGTGGACGCCGTGATAGACGGGCAGATACAAAAAGCTGGTGAAAAGGTTCGGGTCACGGTGAGATTGTTGCGGGTTGCAGACGGAGTGCCATTATGGGCAGGTCAATTCGATGAAAAAATGACGGATATCTTTGCCGTACAGGACTCGATCTCAGAACGATTGACCGCCGCCCTGGCCGTAAAGCTGACAAGTGAAGAGCAAAGACGGCTCACGAAGCGCAACACGGATGACACTGAAGCTTATCAACTCTATTTGAAGGGCCGCTATCACTTGAACAGGTTGACCGACGATGGCTTCTTCAAAGGACGCGATTACTTTCAACAGGCGATAGATAAAGATCCGAACTACGCACTGGCATATGCCGGTCTGGCCGACGCGTATAATGCGCTGGGAGGCTTCGACACGCTTGCGTCGAAAGAAACCTTTCCCAAAGCCAGAGAGGCCGCAGAGAAGGCACTCGAGCTTGATGAAAGTTTGGCTGAAGCGCACAGCGCATTGGCAGTCGTCAAGTTTTCGTACGACTGGGAGTTTACCGCCGCCGAGCGAGAATTTCGGCGCGCGCTCGAAATCAATCCGAACTACTCGGATGCTCACAAGATGAACAGCTATTATTTAACGGCGATGGGGCGATTCGATGATGCTTTGAAAGAGATGACGCGTGCTCAGGAACTTGATCCGCTCAACCTGGAAAAAATTGCCGGCAGCGGTGAAGTCCTTTATCACCAGCGCCGTTATGATCAGGCGATCGAGCAGTACGGGAAGGCTCTGGAGATGGATCCAAACTCCGGGTTTGTGCACTGGGCCCTCGGGCGAACACTGCTGGCGCAAGGGAAATATGACGAGGCCGTCGCCGAGCTTAAGAAATCGATTCCCCTCTCAGGAGAAAGCCCCGATGAGCCGGCCGAGCTCGCTCGTGCCTATGCGCTCTCTGGAAGGCGAGACGAAGCCAGAAAGATACTTGAGGAATTGAAGAGCTTGTCGGCGCGCAAACAGGTAGCGCCGAGTGTGGTGGCGGCGATCTATGGCGCGCTGGGTGACAAAGCGCAGGCTTTCGAGTTGTTCGAAAGGGCGTTCAAGGAACGAGATGTCATCCTGGTATTGCTCAACGTTGAGCCGATGTTTGACCCGCTCCGTTCCGATCAACGCTTTGCGGAGTTGGCTAGCCGCGTCGGACTCCCACAGTAATTTTTCCATGGGACCGAAGCTTTGTGCATTGCAAAGCGCCCCCGCCGAAGTTTCCGTTTCCGCCAATATCCGGTGACGCCCGGCTTGGGGGCGTGCTAAACTAGCGGCCATTATGCGCTTTGACGTCATCCTTCTTCGGATTGTTTTTTTCGCATTTCTAATGACCGCGGGCTATGTTCTGCACCCGATCCCGGGACACCGGATCTTTTCAACTATCACGGCGGCTCTGATCGCGGTCGCCATCATCTTGTTCGAGATGCGCATCCGGCGAGCTTCGTTGAAGACGCTGATTGGCGCGGCAGTCGGATCCATTCTTGGTATTGTCGGCGCCTACCTGATTGGAACGCTGATCACCAGCCAGGAATCAGCGGCCGTGCCTCCGGAAAGCCGGGCGTTTCTCACACTCGCTTTGATTTTTTTCATGGCCTACATCGGTTTGATGGTCGGCGCGGCGAAGGGCGATTATCTCGACCTGTCAGCGCTCGGCGGAATTTTCAGCGACAAAGCGTCGCGGCGCGATCTGAAGATTCTCGATACGTCGGTAATCATTGATGGCCGCATTGCCGATGTTGCCGAAACCGGATTTCTCACCGGGACTCTAATCGTTCCTCAATTCATCCTGCGCGAGTTGCAACAGGTCGCCGACTCGCCGGATTCATCCAAACGCCAGCGCGGGCGGAGGGGATTGGACATGCTCAATCGCCTGCGGAACAACAGCTCGCTTGATATTCAAATAGTCGAGACCGACTTTCCCTCAGTGCGCGAAGTCGATCTGAAACTAATCGAATTGGGTAAACAGCTCGACGCCGTCATCGTCACTAACGATTTCAATTTGAATAAGGTAGCGCAACTGCGCGGCGTGAACGTTTTGAACATTAACGAGCTGGCGAATGCCCTGAAACCCGTAGTCTTGCCGGGCGAAGTGATGCGGGTATTTATTCTGAAAGAGGGCAAAGAGTACAACCAGGGGGTCGCGTACCTGGACGACGGAACCATGGTGGTCGTCGATAACGCGCGCCGATTGATTGGACGAAACGCAGATATCGCGGTAACCAGCGTGCTGCAGACTACCGCCGGCAAGATGATTTTTGGCCGCCTGGCTGAGGAGGCGCAGGAGGGCAACGGCGAACGAGCACGCCGGCCTTTGCGCGAAGTGCGTTCCGGTCCGACGTTAACCCGCATTACGGACACCGAGTCGTAACGAATGAATGCCGCGATCGTGGTCGCCGCCGGAAAAGGAATTCGGATGGGCGGCACGGAGCCCAAGCAATTCCTCGAGCTGCGCGGCGTTCCCATCATCGTGCACACTCTCCGACGGTTCGAGCAGTGTGAAACGATAAATCAAGTCGTCCTGGTTTTACCCGCCGATGCTTTGGCGGGATTTCAGTCTCTGGCAAAGAAGTTCAGCCTCCGCAAAATTTCGAGAGTTGTTGCCGGCGGCGCGACCCGAGCGCAGTCGGTGCTTAGCGGCCTGCAGGCGATCGACGCGGCCGAGGTGGTAGCGGTTCATGATGGAGTAAGGCCGTTCGTGACCTCTGCGGAAATCGACCGGGTCGTCGAGACAGCGAGGACATCCGGAGCTGCTGTTTTAGTCGCGCCGGTCACAGACACAATCAAAGAGGTTTCAGAACACTCGATCGCGCAAACCCTGCCGCGCGTTAGCTTGCGCCGCGCTCTGACGCCGCAGTGCTTTCGATACGAGATTCTCAAACTTGCTTATGAAAGGCTTTCGGAAATTGAGATTGAGGGAACTGAAGTGACCGACGACAGTTTTTTAGTTGAACGGCTGGGTGTGAAACCAATCGCGGTCGAAGGAAGTGGGCAGAATATTAAGATCACCGGGCCGGAGGATCTTGCATTAGCGGAAGCAATTCTAGGACAGAATTAGGCAGTAGCAGTAGGCAGAAGGCAGAAGGCAGAAAGCAGAGGAGGCTGATCAAGTGTGTTGCAAATTGATCACCGATCACCGGCCACTGGCCACTGATCACTGACCACTGACCACTGACCACTGACCACTGACCACCGACTGCCACTGACAACTGACGACTAACATCCATGTTCCGCATTGGCATCGGTCACGACACGCATCGGCTGGTTGACGGTCGTCCCTTAATTCTTGGGGGCGTTCGGATTGACAGTGATCGCGGGGCCGAAGGGTACTCAGACGCAGACACCCTCTGTCACGCACTCGCGGACGCGATCCTGGGCGCGCTGTGTGAAGGCGATCTAGGCGTCCATTTTCCCGATCGCGATCCGCAATGGAAAGACGCTGACAGTTTGCAGTTGTTGGCCCGCGTTAACTGGTTGGCGCGCGAGCGCGGCTTTCATCTGGTCAACGCTGATGCGACGGTGCTGCTCGAGCGGCCGAAATTGCGCGAATATGTTGCCGGCATGCGCGAGAATATTTCCAGAACGTTGGGCGCCGATAGTGCTTGCATCAGCGTGAAGGCCAAGACTGGTGAAGGGGTTGATGCGGTTGGCCGCGGAGAAGCAGTGACGGCCTGCGCGGTGGTGCTGCTTTCCAAAGAATAAGATCAGGTGAGACCGCAAGACATCATCCGAAAGAAACGTGACGGCGCGGAATTGTCGCGTGACGAAATCGAGTTTTTTGTAAATGGAGTCACGCAGGGATCGATTGCGGATTACCAGAGTACCGCGCTGCTGATGGCCATCTTTCTGAACGGCATGACTGATGCCGAGCAGTCAGCGCTGACCGAAGCGATGCTGCGCTCGGGCGAGATCCTTCACTTCAACGATATTCCCAAACCAAAAGCCGACAAGCATTCGACTGGTGGAGTTGGTGATAAGACTTCGCTGCTCATCGCGCCCTTCGCCGCGTCGGCCGGCGTTTGTGTCCCAATGATCTCGGGCCGCGGTCTCGGCCACACCGGTGGCACGCTCGATAAACTGGAATCAATTCCTGGTTATCGCGTGGATTTGTCGTTGAAGGAATTTCGAGCCGTTTTGGATGTGTCCGGATTTGCCATGAATGGCCAAACGGCTGAGATTGCGCCGGCCGACAAGAAGCTTTACGCGCTGCGCGATGCGACTGCGACGGTCGAAGCGATTCCCTTGATCGTTGCGTCGATCATTTCCAAAAAGGGCGCGGCGGGACTCGATGCGATGGTGATCGACGTGAAAACCGGCTCTGGCGCCTTCATGCCCGAACACGATCGCGCGAAAGCACTGGCCCGGGCCCTGGTCAGAACCGGTAATTCGCTGGGCGTGATTACCCAGGCGCTGATCACCGACATGAATCAGCCTTTAGGAGGAGCGGTTGGGAATTCGGTTGAGGTACGCGAATGTATTGAGCTGTTAAGAGGCGAGATCAACGACGCTGCCCGGCCCGTCCTCGAATTGTCGATTGAACTTGCAGCCCGTATGATTGTTCTTTCGAAAATTGAAACGTCAGTCGAAGCTGCGCGGGCGCGCGTGAACGCCGTTCATGAATCCGGCGCGGCCCTGGAATGTTTTCGGAAAAACGTCGAAGCTCAGGGCGGCGACCCGTGCGTGTGCGACGATCCGGCCGGAATTCTTCCGTTGACAGACGTTTCGGTTAAGGTAGAATCACCGCGCTCTGGTTTCGTTACCAAAATCAACGCGCAAGAGATCGGCCACGCGATCGCGGAAGCCGGCGGAGGCCGGGTGCGGATCGACGACCGGCTTGATCCAACCGTCGGGTTCCTTTCGGACGTGAAAATCGGTTGCGAGATTCGCTCTGGAGATTGTATCGGCCTCGTTTATTGCGACGAGGACTCCAGAGCCGAACGCGCTGCCGCGCGCATCAAGGCTGCGTATGTCATCGAAGATGAAGGTCCGGAAAGTATTCCGGAACTCATTAAGGAAGTGATTGACGAATGATATTTGGAGTGCGCCCGGTTGTGACGGCGCTTTGGATCTTAAGATCCGAAAGGCTTAACGAAAGCGGCGTCGCGCTGCGCTTGCCGCCGCACTCCAAAAAGGTGATCGACTATGAAGCTAAAGATTTTCCTGGCTCTGTTAGTTCCACCAGCTCTGATTTTCGCCGGACAAGCCTGCAACCGAGGGAGCTACGGCGCAGACGACAAGTCGAAGATTCATGTCGGCATTGTCTTTGATATTGGCGGCAAGGACGATCGGTCGTTCAATGCCGCGGCCTGGGCCGGAGTGAAGTGCGCCGAAACCGGCATGCTGCCGGACGGCAAGACGAGTTGCGGCAAGCCCAAATTGGACATCGTCCTGCGCGATGTAGAACCGGGTAATCCTGTTTCGATCGAGCCGGCGATGCGCGCTTTTGCTGAGCGCGGCTACGATCTGGTAATTGGCGTCGGCTTTGCCCAGGGACCAATCATGCAGGCAGTCGCGCGCGACTATCCGAATATTCATTTTGCGATCATCGACGGTGTGATTTTCGAAGATGACGGCAAGACACCAAAAGCTAATGTCGCGTCGCTCGTTTTCAAAGAGCACGAAGGCTCTTATCTGGTTGGACTGATCGCCGGAATGACTTCAAAAACCGGCACGCTGGGTTTTATCGGTGGGATGGACATTGGCTTGATCCACCGCTTTGAAGGCGGCTTTGAACAAGGGGCCAAGGCGGCCAACCCGAAAATCCAGGTCATTCAGAATTATGTCGGCGTAACAGATGCGGCCTGGAACAATCCCGGCAAGGGGAAAGAGATTGCGCTTGCCCAAATAAGCAAAGGGGCTGACGTGATCTTCACCGCCGCGGGCAATTCGGGACTGGGCGCTTTTGACGCGGTCGAACAATCCGGAAAAGAGAATGGCCGCGCGACGCACTTTGTGATCGGCGTTGATTCAAATCAGAACATGGTCAAGCCGGGATTTGTTTTGACGAGCATGGTAAAGCACGTCGACAACACGGTCTATGACATCGTTAAGGACGTCGTCGATCGAAAATTCCAGGGGGGTTTTCACGTTTTTGGTCTCGATAGCGACGGCGTCGGTTATGTGATGGATAGTAACAACCAGAGTCTTGTCTCGCCGGAAGCCATCCAGGCAGCGGAAGAAGCGAAGAAGAAGATTATCGCCAGGCAGATTACGGTCGTTGATAGGATGACTCAATAACCTGCGTCAGTTGTTAGTAGTCAGTAGTTAGTTGTTTTCTCGACTCCCGGAGGAGACATCATGGCCAAAACAAATTTTGAAACGTTGAGAGTGTACCAACTGTCAGAACAACTGGCGGACACGATCTGGGAAATTGTGCTGGAGTGGAAGGTATTCGCGCGAGATACAATCGGTAAGCAGTTAGTGAAAGCGGCGGACAGCATAGGCGCGAACATTGCGGAAGGCACCGGACGTGGCACCTACGTCGACAACCGTCGCTTCGTAAAGATTGCGCGCGGCTCATTAAATGAAACCAAGCATTGGTTGCGAAGAGCTTTTAAGAGACGCCTCCTAAGCGAGAGCCAGATCAACACGTTGAGACGGATTATGGACGAATTAGCTCCGAAGCTAAACGCTTACCTGAAATCGATCGGACGAGTTGGCCAGGTTGAAACCACTAACAACTAACGACTGACAACTGACGCTTTTGTAATGATTGAGTTACGCAACATCACCAAACGCTTCGGCGCAGTTTTGGCGAACGATGCGGTGACGATTAAGGTCCAGCCCGGAACCATTCACGCCATCGTCGGTGAGAACGGCGCCGGCAAGTCCACTGCGATGCGCATCGCCTATGGTTTCTACACGGCCGATAGCGGTGAGATTCTCATCAATGGTGAAGTACGCGAGATTCACAATCCGCATGACGCGATAGCGCTTGGCATCGGCATGGTCCATCAGCATTTCATGCTCGTCGAACCCATGACCGTCGCTGAAAACATCGTTCTCGGAGCCGAGCCGGGGACTGCTGCGGTGCTCGATCTGAAAAAAGCCTCGCAGGAAATTCGCAAACTCTCTGACGAGTTCAAACTCGCTGTCAATCCTGAAACAGTGATCGAACACCTTTCTGTCGGGCAGCAGCAGCGAGTTGAATTGCTGAAGGCGCTTTATCGCCGCGCGCGATTATTGATTTTGGATGAGCCCACCGCCGTATTAACACCGCAGGAGGTCGAGGAGTTTTTCGCCATCCTGCGGCGCATGCGCGAGCAGGGCAAAACGATCGTGATCATTACGCATAAACTTTCTGAGGTGCTCGCGATTTCCGACAACGTCACCGTGATGCGTGATGGCCGGGTGGTCGGCAACGTGAAGACCAGTGAAACCAATGCTGCTGAGCTGGCGCGTCTGATGGTGGGCCGCGAGGTTCTGCTGCGGGTTGAGAAACCAGATGCGAAAGCAGGTGCTGAAGTGTTGGCTGTGAACGGTCTCTCAATATCCGGGCGCGACGGCGGGAAGCGTCTCGACAACGTTTCGTTCGAAGCGCGCGCGAGCGAGATTGTCGGCATTGCAGGAGTGGAAGGGAACGGGCAGACCGAGTTGATCGAAGCGCTCGCGGGACTGATTCCGGGTTCACACGTCTCCGGGTCAGTATCGTTCGAAGGCCGTGACATTACGAGAATCGATGCTCGTAAACGGAAAGAACTTGGCATTGCGCACGTCCCTGAAGATCGCCATCGACGGGGACTGCTGTTGGATTTCAGTTTGGCGGAGAACACAATTCTCGGTGTGCATTACCGCAAGCCGGCCGTGTCCCGCTCAGGCATAATGCTGGATCAAAAAGGAATTCAACAACGCACGAAACAGGTGATTCGCGACTTTGATGTACGCCCGCCAAATCCCGCTTTGCCTGCGCGCGCGCTGTCGGGCGGCAACCAGCAGAAATTAATCATCGGCCGTGAATTTGAATTGCCGCCGAAGCTGCTGTTGGTTTCACAGCCCACGCGCGGCGTCGACATTGGCGCCATCGAATTTATTCATCGAAAGATTGTCGCGTTGCGCGATTCGGGTTGTGCGGTGCTGCTTGTTTCCGCCGAATTGGAAGAAGTGACGGCGCTTTCGGATCGCTTGCTGGTAATTCACAAGGGCAAAATCGTTGGTGAAGTCGATCCGAAAGTTACGACAAACGAAGAAATCGGTTTAATGATGACAGGAGGAAGGGCTTAGTCCAAGTCCAAAGCACAAAGTACGTCCTGGAAATGAAACTATTCCGCGAAATCCTTTTTCCTCTAATCGCCGTCGTCGCCGCTTTTATCGTCGGCGGCATCGTCGTTTGGATCATTGGCGACAGCCCGATTGAGACTTACAAGCTGCTGATCGGCAGCGCGTTTTCGTGGCCGAACGGAATCGGGTACACGCTTTTCAATGCGACGCCCTTAATCTTCACCGGGCTCGCAGTCGCCGTGGCTTTCCGTTGTGGCCTTTTGAACATTGGCGCGGAAGGGCAGCTTTATATGGCGGCGTTTGCCACCGCGTGGATGGGAATCAAATTTGGCGGCGTAGTAATTACCGATCCCGGCACTGGCAGCGTGGTCAGTTCCCCGTTTGCGAACCTGCCGGCGTTAGTACTTCTCCCCCTCTGTTGCATCGTGGCAATTGCCGCGGGCGCAGTATGGGGAGGGATTCCCGGCGTCTTAAAAGCGCGTTTTGGATCGCATGAAGTCATCAACACGATCATGCTGAACTTCATCGCGGTGGCGCTGCTTAGTTACTTCACGCAGTATCACTACAAAATTCCGGGCGACGCAATTATGCAGACAGCGCCAATCAGCGCGCACGCGAACTTGCCGGCCCTGGGACATTTCATTCCTGGCTTTCCCGCTTGGATTCCTCTGAACTTCGCCTTCATTCTGGCCGTGCTGGCCTGCATTCTGGTTTACGTCTTTCTCTGGAAGACAAAGTGGGGTTACGAAATGCGCGCGACCGGAGCCAGTCCGTCCGCAGCGGAATACGGCGGCATCTCGATTCGCAAGCAGATTATTCTGGCGATGGCTATCTCCGGTGGATTGGCGGGTATGGTCGGCATTAATGAAGTGCTCGGGTACCGTCACCGTTACTACGATGGCTTCTCGGCAAACTACGGCTTTGTGGGAATCGCGGTGGCGCTGCTGGGGCGCAATCATCCCGTGGGAGTTTTTCTGGCGGCGATCCTGTTCGCAATCCTGCTCCGCGGTGGGATTTTTGTTGATGCTTACACGATTCACGTTTCGAAGGACATCGTAGACATGCTGCAGGGAATCGTGATCATCTTCGTCGCCGCCGAAGCGATGTTTCGCGGCCCACTGAAGAAGTTTGGATTGATGAAAAGGGCTAAAGTCTAAAA
>Ga0137373_10006659_pt1 | contig 12362 bp, 9 predicted proteins | sample SagtaG_5_FD_104912 | JGI IMG/M metagenome (GOLD analysis project Ga0137373, IMG submission 104912) | Vadose zone soil microbial communities from Sagehorn Ranch, Mendocino, California, USA - Sage1_R_80_16 metaG | ecosystem: Environmental > Terrestrial > Soil > Vadose zone | place: USA: California...
CACGCTCGATAATTATCGGCGGCTGTTCTCCGAGGCCGAGCTCTGGCTACCGATCGTGAACAGCGTATCGATGTCCCTTATCGCGACCGCAGCAAATGTCGTCGTCTGCTTTGTAGCCGCGTATCTCATCGTTCTGAGACAGTTCAGCGGACGGCGGCTGCTGGAGATCCTCGTGGCGCTGCCATGGGCAATTCCGGCGACGGCCATTGCACTCGGCCTCGCGGCGACGTTCAACCGGAACGATCTGGCCACGATGCGCGTGCTGCTCGTCGGAACCTTCTGGATACTGCCGCTCGCCTATTTCATCCGAGACATTCCGCTCGTTGCTACAGCCGTTGAGGGGTCGCTGCGACAGATGGATCCATCGCTCGAGGATGCAGCGCGTGGACTCGGTGCTTCGTGGTGGTTGACGATGCGCCGAGTCGTGCTGCCGGCGGCGCGTCCCGGTCTCGTGGCTGGAGCGCTGCTCGCGGCAGTCACCGCGGTGGGAGAGTTCGTCGCCAGCGTAGTTCTCTACACGCACTCGAACCGCCCAATCTCCATCGAGATACTGGCACAACTGAGGGCGCTGGCGTTCGGCACCGCTGCATCGTACAGCGTGTTGCTCATCGCGCTGGTCCTCCTGATGACGCTCACCGCCCGGACGCTGGAAGAGCGAATCGCCTGATGGTTATGGTGAAGCGACGGCAGGTAGTCATAATCGGCGGCGGCTTCGGTGGACTCACTGCGGCGAAGACACTCCGCAACGTCGACGCCGACGTCACGGTGATCGACCGAACGAACCATCACCTTTTTCAGCCGCTCCTCTATCAAGTGGCGACTGCGGCGCTTGCGCCGAGCGACATAACGTCTCCCATCAGGTGGATCCTGCGCCGCCAGCAGAACACGAGGGTTTTTCTCGGCGAAGTGTGCTCGATCGACACCGGCCGAAAAGTGGTTTGTATGGATTACGAGAATCGGGAGATCCCGTACGATTATTTGATCGTCGCCACGGGGTCACGGCATGCGTACTTTGGGCACGAGGACTGGGAGCCGATTGCGCCCGGACTCAAGGCTATTGAAGACGGAACCGAAATGCGGCGGCGGTTTTTGCTGGCATTCGAGCGAGCCGAAAAAGCGACGGATGAGGCCGAGAAGAGCGACTACCTGACATTCGTGATCGTGGGTGGCGGCCCGACAGGCGTCGAGCTATCCGGCGCGCTTCCAATGATTGCGCGAAAGGCGCTCTATTCGGATTTCCGTCGCATCGACACGCGCCAGACGCGAGTGATACTGCTCGAGGGTGGTCCTCGCATACTTCCGTCCTTTCCCGAATCGCTGGCGAGCGTTGCGCACCGCAACCTTGGTGAGCTTGGGGTCGAGGTTCATACAAACTCCGTCGTTACACGCATCGAGCGTGACGCCGTTTACGTTGGCGCGCAACGCTTCCCGACGCGAACGGTATTCTGGGCCGCTGGGAATGCGGCGTCGCCACTGGGGAAAACTCTCGGTGTTCCAGTCGATCATGCGGGACGAGTGGTGGTCCAGCCCGATCTCTCGATACCCGGGCATCCTGAAGTTTTCATCGCCGGCGACCTCGCGCTCGTGGCGCGCGATGGTTTGCCACCGGTACCGGGTCTTGCCCCGGCGGCAAACCAGGAAGGGCGTACGGCGGCGAAGAACGTCATGCGGTTGATGCGAAACGAGCCGACACAGGCATTCCGCTACCGAAACAAGGGAGACCTCGCGGTGATCGGCCGGTCACGAGCGATTGCCGATCTTGGAAAAGCGAGATTCTCGGGACGGCTGGCCTGGCTGTTCTGGCTCTTGCTCCACATCATGTATCTCGTTGGCTTCCGCAACCGGGTGAGTGTTCTCATCCAGTGGGCATATGCCTATTTCACATACCAGCGCGGGGTGCGGCTCATCACGAATCCGGAGCGACGGCGAAGCGAGATCATCAATTCTGGCGACCGCTAGCGACACATAGTCGCGTCGGACTCACGGCGGAGACCAGCTTGGCGATGTGTTTTTCCCCGCGGAATTGGTTAACCGCCTCAAGTCCGACCCATCAGAGTTGACTGTGCAGATATCCTGACTCTGAACGCCAACGCTTATCTGAGTGTTGCCGAGGCAGCTGAACACAAATCTCCGTGAATCCAGGGACCACGTAAGCGGGCCCGCGGCGACCGATGGCGGGATGATCTGTCGTGAGGCCGTGCCATCGAAATTCATTATGCACTGTGCTGGACTGCAGATGTAGCTGATGTACTTTCCATCGGGAGACCAGCTCGGGACGAATGAGAGCCCGTCCGAGTTAGTGAGCTGGCGGATACTCGAGCCGTCGGCATTCGCAGCGCAGATTTGAAGCGGCCTTCCACAGTCGAACGCAAACTCGCTGCCTGAAGGAGACCAGGATATGTCCCAATAGGCGCTCGGCAACGTCATACGTTGCGTGCCGTCGCTGGTGATGACGTTTACGGCAAAGTCGTACAGGCCACCGAAGGGCGAGTAGCTTGCCGACGAAAATAGAATCTTAGAACCATCGGGCGACCATTCGATGTTAAGAAAGTCAGTACCACTTAACACACGAGTAAGCGAAGTGCCATCCACGTCCACTGAGTAAAGTGTCGTCGGCGTTGGCTCTTTTTCTTTCGTCACGCGCGAAAGAAATGCCAGCTTGCTACCGTCCTTCGACCACACGGGGCACCTCAGGTTCGCGCCAACGTCGGGAACCGCAAGCACGTGAAAATCAGATCGGTCGAGGAGCATCGTGTTGATCCGCCCATTTCTCATAAATGCAATGCGGCGACCGTCTGGAGACGGAGCCGCACAGCCGAAACCCAATGAATCCGTCGTGATTTGCATCAGATTCGATCCATCGGTGTTCATCATGAAAAGATTAGCACGAGCGTTTTTCTCATCACTCACAAAGAGAATTTTTCCACGCAAAGGGAGTTGAACTCCCTTCAGCGGGAGGAGGCTCGTGTCCATCGGTTGTAGGGGAACCGGATGCGGATTCGGGACTACAGGGGTGAGATCACCCGTTGAAGTGCATGCGGCAAAGCATGCGCTCGCGACACAAAGAGTGATGACAACGGCACGTCGCGGTCGAACCACAAACTGCAATGATGTCACCTCCAGCCCATCGGGTCTCAAGAAGTAAGCCAAGGCGACTACAGCGATACCTCGTTACACGGCGGCCTCTCCGATGACTTCCGGCGGCGCCTTCACTTTGCGCCCATCGTCTACGCCGAAGTTGAGAAACAGCGTGCCGAGCACAAGGATCGCCGAAGTAACGAACGGAACGCCCTTCCCGAAATGATCGTAGGAAAAACCGGCCCATAGCGGGACAACCACTCGCGCCATTCCGCCGTACGCTTGTTGCACGCCCATGTAGAGCCCGCGCTCATGTGCCGGAATCACGCGTGAGAGAAGCGAAGTCACGCACGGAAAAGTGAATGCGGTGCCGAGCGGAATGCAGGCGATGACAAGCGCCAGCAGCACGTAGTTGTGGACGAACGGAAATGCAAGCAGGCCCGTCGAAAGCAGGATGAGACCGATTCGGGAGAGTTGTGCCTCGCCGAACTTGTCTACTGCCCAGCCGAGGACTCCCGCTCGGGTGATGACCGAGATCGTCCCGATATACGTGAAGAAGATCCAGATTCTGCGCTCGGTGACTCCGAAGCGGTCCATGAGAAAGAGCGCCAGAATCGCCGACATCCCTGAGAATGCACCCATGGCAATAGCGTAGATCCAGATCAATCTCGGCCCGGGATCGCGTGCGTGAGTAAGAACGTAGGCGAGCGCAGTGCGCGATGCGCTTGGCTTTCGATGCACCACATGAGCACCAGGCAGCTCCGCCGACTCGCGCAGATATTTCCATGCAAATGCCATGTTGATGACACAAAGCGTCGCAGCGGCGAGTCCAGGACCGCTTCGACCTGCAAGAAGTGCGAGCGAGCCCAGCGGTGGTCCCAACGCAACACCGACATTCGTCGCTGCAGATAGCCAGCCAAGCGCCTTGGCACGACTCTTCGGCTCCGTGGCGTCCGCAACGTATGCCTGGATGACGCCGACGGTCCCTCCACCCGCTCCCTGCACCAGTCGCGACAGCAAGAGCAGCCAGAGGGAATTCGCAAATGCGAATACGACATACGCTATCGCCGCCGCTCCAAGTCCGACGAGCAGCGCAGGCCGACGTCCATAGCGATCGGAGAACCGCCCCCACATCGGCGCGCTGAGCAGCTGTGCGGCCGTGAATGACGCTATCAGGAGCGTGACCATCAGCGAGCTCGCGCCAAGCGTACGCGCGTAGAACGGCATGAGGGGCAGGATCATCAGCAGCCCCACCATGTCGACGAACGCGGTGATGATCAGAATCAGGAGCTTCTTGAACACTCCTAATGTTCCGTCTTGCCCAGCGCGGCCGGGGGAATGGCTCTGCCGACGACGCCGGCCAGAGCGACGATCGTCAGGACATATGGGATCATCTCCACGAATTGCGAGGCGAGGAGATGATTCCCCTGGAGCTGGATCTGAAGCGTCTCCGCAGCGGCGAAAAGCAGACAGGCGAGCGCGGCACGGATCGGATCCCAGCGACCGAAGATCACTGCGGCAACAGCGATGAATCCACGTCCGGCGGTCATCTGATCGGTGAACTGGTGCTGGTCGAGCGCGAGGTAGACTCCACCGAGTCCCGCCAGCATACCCGACAGCGCGACTGCGACGTAGCGCACCCATGCCACCGGAATACCGACGCTCTCTGCCGCGTCCGGATGCTCGCCCACTGCACGGACCCGCAACCCGAAGCGGGTGCGGTACAGCACGAACGCCAACACCGGTGCAACGAGCAGGCCCATCCACAACAACGGATTGTCAAACCCGTGCGCGGACAATCTCGCCGGAAAGCCGTTGATGCGTGGTGAATTGGAGGAGCTCGCGAATGCCAGCTTGAGGAAAAAGCGCGTCACACCCACAGCGAGCAGATTGATGGCAATTCCGACAACCACCTGATCCGCCCGATAACGGATCGTTGCTACTGCGTGAATCATCCCGAACAAGAGTCCGCCGAGTATTCCACACAGCACGCCGATCCACGGGCTGCCGCTGTAGAACGCTCCCAGCGTTGCGGTAAATGCGCCAGTGAGCATGAAGCCCTCGAGCGCCAGGCTGATGATCCCCGCCCGCTCGGCAATCACTCCGCCACTCGCCGCGAACAAGTACGGGATGGCGATGCGGAGCATCTGCGTCAGGAACGAAAATGGATTCATGCGCTCGCCGGCCTCCGCGCCTGGCGCAGCGCGCGACGCACTTCGGGAACCGACATGGCGACGGCGATGATCACCACACCCTGAAGCACCTCCACCATCTGCTTGGGAACGAAGGCGTGAATCGCCAGTCCACCCTGCGAGAGTGTGGCGAAGAACAGCGCGGCCAGAACTACGCCGAGAGGGTGATTTCGTCCCACGAGAGCGACAGCGATGCCCAGAAATCCTGAGCCGCCTGCAAATCCGTCCTCGTAGTAGTGCTTGTAGCCGAGGACGTAATTGATTCCGCCGAGTCCTGCGACTGCCCCGGAGAGCGTCAATGCGCGGAACCAGACTCCGCCGACACCGACGCCGCCGTACTCTGCGGCATCGGGCTGAAGCCCCACCGCGCGGAGCTCATATCCTCGACGCGTGCGAAAGAGGAGGAACCATATGGCAGCCGCGGTCAAGAGGGCGATGAGAATGGTCAGGTTCGCGGCCGAGCCATGAAACGCCGGGATGAATCTATCGAGGCGTGGAATTGCCCCGGCGTGGATTTCCGGCGTGTGAAGCGTCTCCGGAACGTGCAGGTGATTGGCGATGATCCAGTTGAGCAGCGCCAGCACGACGAAGTTGAGCATGATGGTGACGATCACTTCGTGCGCGCCGAATCTCACGCGAAGGAAGGCTGGCACAGCTCCGACGATGCCACCACCGAGCGCGGCGGCGATCATACAGAGCGGAACAGCGATTACGCCTGGTATGGCGGGTGAGAGTGCGAGGCCTGTGAGAGCGGCGAGAAATCCACCCGCCGCCAGTTGGCTTTCGGCACCGACGTTGAACAAGCCGGCGCGGATTCCGAGCGATACTGCAAGTCCGGTGAAGGTGAGGGTCGTCGCCTTGTAGAGCACCTGACCGAAGCCATACGCATTGCCCCAGGTCCCCTCGAGCAGCAGCCGATACACATTCGCCGGCGATTGTCCGTAGCTCATGATCAGCAGATCGCCGCAGATGAGTGCAACGAGCAGGGCGACAACTGGAGGGAATAGTGCCTCTTCGATCTGCTCCCGAAGGCGCGCCGTCACGCAGCGGATTCCTTGCGCGTGCCGATCATGTATTCGCCGAGCGTCTCCTCGCTGGCCTCGGCGGCCGGCATCACGATCGCAAACCGGCCGCGGTACATCACTGCCACTCGATCTGCGAGAGCGAGAACTTCGTTCAGCTCTGCCGACACGAGCAGGATCGCCTTGTTGGCGGCTCGTGCTGCACGCAACCTCTCGTGAATGAATTCGATCGCCCCGACGTCGACTCCGCGAGTAGGTTGCGATGCCAAAAGCACGGTGAAGTCGTGGCCCATCTCTCTGGCGATCACAACTTTCTGCTGATTGCCGCCGGAGAGAGAACGTGCCGGCAGGGTGGCAGAAGGCGGCCGGATGTCGAACGACTCGATCTGGGTCTTTGCGTTCTCGGCAATACGCTCAGTTTCGAGAACGCCACGGTGGGTGAACTCGTCCTGGCGTCCGAGGAGAAGATTATCGGCGATCGAGTAGTCGAGGATCAGGCCGCGGCGATGGCGGTCTTCGGGAATGTGGCTCAACCCCGCAGTCCGGCGCTCCGAGACATCCGAACTGGAAACGTCGTGCCCGGCGACGCGAATCGATCCCGACTCCGCTTTTCTGAGTCCGGCAATCGCTTCGATCAGCTCAGTTTGCCCATTGCCCTCCACCCCAGCGATGCCAAATATCTCGCCGGGCTGGATGGCGAAGGTGACACCGTCGACGACACGCGTATGCCGCGACCCCGTCAAGACGAGGTCGTTGACTTCGAGCGCAGCACTGTAGGCACTGGATACTGGCAGCGGCACATCGGCGTGCGACGATTCTGATGAAACGCCGAACGCCTCACCCTGGCGCGACATCAGCGCAACCTCACGACCAACCATTGCACGCGCAATCTCTGCGGGACTCGTCGAAGCCGTTTGCAGGCGGTCGATCGTCTCACCGGCACGCATGATGGTAATGGTGTCGGAGAGATCCATCACCTCGTCGAGACGGTGAGTAATGAGAACGATCGTACCACCGGATTCTCGCAGCCGGCGCAGCACTGTCCATAACTCCTTCACCTCGGGCGGCGAGAGGACGGCCGTCGGCTCGTCGAGCACCAGAATCCTCGCCCCGCGAAAGAGAGTCTTGAGGATCTCGACCCGTTGGGCTTCGCCAACGGAAAGCTCGGACACCTTCCGATCAGCGGATACCGTGAGACCGGTCTCCTTGCTGAGCTTTTCGACTTCAGCAACCGCGTGAGCGTAGTCGAACATCCCGCTCTTCACCGGCTCCTGGCCGAGCACGATATTCTCGGCGACGGTCAGCGTCGGGACGAGCATGAAGTGCTGGTGCACAACGCCGATACCAGCCGCGATGGCATCGTTGGTCGACCAGCCGGTAACGTCACGACCCTCGACCTCCAGCTTGCCAGCATCGGGCTTCATCAGCCCGCCGAGGATGCGCATCAGGGTGGATTTGCCAGCGCCGTTCTCTCCCACCAGGGCGTGTATCTCACCGGGCATGACTTCGAGAGAGGCCCCGCGATTGGCGCGCACGGGGCCGAACGACTTGTCGATCCCCTGCATCCGAATTGCGGGTTGAGCACTGGCCGCGCTGGTCGCGGTCGGCGACGTCATCGGGTGCTTGGCACCTTGATACGGCCGGCGATGATCTCCTGCTTCAGCTGCTCGACGCGTGCACGAATGCTGTCGGGAATGAGTGGCCTATTGCGGTTGTCGTAGACGTAGCCGACGCCGCCTTCCTTGAGCCCGAACGAGTATATGCCACCCTTGAACGTCTTCGACTGAACGCGCTGGATGGCGTCGAATACTGCCGCGTTTACACCTTTCACCATCGACGTGAGAACGTGCCCCGGCGCTTCGTCGTATTGGTCGGCATCCACGCCGATGGCGAGCTTGTTCATCACTCGCGCTGCCTCGAAGACGCCCTGTCCGGTAGAGCCCGACGCATGGAAGATCACGTTGACCCCCGACTGATACTGGCTCAGCGCAAGCTCCTTACCCTTGCCGGGGTTCTTGAAGGCGTCGGGCGTGACGCCCGCGTACTGCGCAATAACCTGGCAGTCGGGGCAGACTTGCCTGACGCCGGCACGATATCCGGCCTCGAATTTATGAATCAGCGGAATGTCCATTCCGCCGACGAATCCGACTTTCTTCGATTTTCCGACCAGAGCAGCAAGCGCTCCCACCAGAAACGATCCTTCTTCCTCCCGAAACTTGAGCGCGGCAACGTTGGGAGGCGGCGGGATGACGTTTCCGTTCTTGTCCACCGCCAGCGCATAATCCACGCAGGCGAAGGGAATGTTGGGATATTCCTTCGCGAGGTTGGTGATGTCGTCGGAGAAGATAAAGCCTACCCCGATGACGATGTCCATCTTCTCAGCGGCGAGCAGGCGGAGTCCTGCTTCGCGATCGGAGCCCTCTCCGGGCTCGATGAACCGCACGTTCGCACCGAGGACGCGGGAGGCGCTGTCGGCGCCGGCATACGCGCCGTCGTTGAAGGATTTGTCGCCGCGCCCGCCAACATCCAGGACGATTCCAACCTTGGCTCCGCCCGGCTTTTCAGCGCTCACCTGTCCGCCGCGGCCGGCAAACAACAGTGCAACGTGCACCAGAAGAAGAGCCACTGCGACGACGAGGAGTTTGCGCATTCGAGAGGGAACAATCGTACACAATCCGCTCTCGGGCAAGGCGGTGCGCCCCTTTCTATCGCTACACTATCCCGATTGATTTCACGCCATGCCAGAGCGCGTACGAACCCGCTTTCTCGTCGTTGGAAGCGGCGTTGCAGGCCTCCATACCGCGCTCCGAGCATCGTCCGACGCCGATGTGATGGTGCTCACGAAACGGTCGTTGTTCGACAGCGCGACAGCTTACGCCCAGGGCGGAATCGCGGCCGCCCTCGGCGCCGGAGACTCGCCCGCGCTGCACCGGCGTGACACACTCGCAGCCGGTGCAGCGCTGTGTGACGCTGAGGCAGTCGAGATACTGGTTAAGGAAGGGCCGGCGCGTGTGCGTGAATTGCAAACGGCTGGCGCGCATTTCGACCTCGAGCCCGGAGGTGAATTCAAGCTCGGGCGCGAGGCAGCGCATTCACGCCGGCGCATCGTACACGCACACGGGGATCAGACGGGCGCGGAGGTCGCGCGAGCGTTGATCGATCGAGTGAGCGACAGCCCCAGAATACAGGTTCTGGAGCGTACGCGTGTTCTGGACCTCATCGTCGCCGATGGCCGCTGTTACGGAGTGAAGGCGACGGTTGCCGGAACACCGACCGAGATCATCGCCGACGCGACGGTTCTCGCCACGGGCGGGTGCGGGCAGGTGTACAGATACACGACAAATCCGCAGGTCGCGACAGGAGACGGATACGCCATCGCGCACCGCGCTGGCGTGCGGCTCGCCGACATGGAGTTCGTCCAGTTTCATCCGACGGCCCTCGAGACTCCGGAAAATCCACTCGCGCTGATCTCCGAAGCGGTCCGCGGGGAAGGAGCCGTCCTTCTCAACGACGATGGCGAGAGGTTCATGGTAAAGCGACATCGGTTGGCCGAGCTTGCGCCTCGGGATGTGGTAGCGCGAGAGATCTTCCGGCAGAGAGCCATGGACAGCAGAGTATGGCTCGATGCGAGAATGCTCGGCGTTTCATTCAGGAAGAGATTCCCCGGAATTTTCGCGCTCTGCCGCGCGCGCGGAATCAATCCGGCGAAGGACCTGATCCCGGTGATTCCCGCTGCGCATTACATGATGGGCGGGATCGTCACCGACCTGACCGGCCACTCCTCCCTGGAGCGGCTATATGCGTGCGGAGAGGTATCGCGCACCGGCGTGCACGGAGCGAATCGCCTGGCGTCCAACTCGCTTCTCGAGGGACTCGTGTTCGCCGAGCGCGTGGGGCGCGATATGATCACGCTGCCCTCCCTCACTGGCGCTCCTCGCAAGAAATCGTGGGAAGCGCCCCCGCTGGTGGATCGGGGCGCAGCGCAGGTTGCGGCTGACGACGTTCGCAGCATCATGTGGGAACAGGCGGGAATATCGCGAACGGCAAAGGGACTCCGGGAGTGCCTTTCCGTGCTGTCGGGAATCGAGAAGCGGCTGCCCGTTGGCGCGACCGAGGAAGCCAACATGGTTCAAACGGCGCGGCTGATCGCCGAAGCAGCACTGTTGAGAAAGGAATCGCGTGGCGGACATTATCGGAGCGACTTTCCCCACGCCAAGCGCAAATGGCGTGGCAGGCATATAGAATGGTGAGATGACGACTGCACAGGCAGATCCAGGCGCGAGGCACGCGACGCGCGATGTGGCGGAGCTCCAGTCGCGGATCAAGCAGCTGGCACGGGAAAAGAATGCTGTGATCCTGGCGCACAATTACGAGCGACCGGAGGTGCAGGACGTCGCTGATTTCGTGGGCGATTCGCTCGGGCTGAGCCGCGAGGCGGCGAAAACCGAGGCGGAGATCATCGTCTTCTGCGGCGTTCATTTCATGGCCGAGACCGCGGCAATACTGTCGCCGAACAAGATGGTGCTGCTGCCGGATCTCGCGGCAGGCTGTTCGCTCGCCGCGACGATAAATGGCGATCAGCTGCGCGAGTGGAAAGCGGAGCATCCGGGCGCGGTCGTCGTGTCGTACGTGAACACCACCGCCGACGTAAAAGCGGAGAGCGACTACTGCTGCACTTCGGGCAACGCTGTCGAGATCGTGAACTCGATACCCATCGAGACCGAGATACTCTTTCTTCCCGACATGTTCCTCGGCGCGCACGTGCGGCGTGTCACGGGCCGAAGGAACATGCACGTCTGGATGGGTGAATGTCATGTGCACGCGGGAATAGATCCCGAGCACATCAACCGGCAGCGTGCCATGCACCCAGGTGCTGAATTCCTCATTCATCCGGAATGCGGATGCGCGACGAGTGCTGTCGAAGCGGTGTCGGCTGGAGACGTGGATCCCGAAGGGGTGCAGATACTGTCCACCGAGGGGATGATCAACCGGCCCCGAATATCCGACGCGGACGAATTCATCGTTGCGACCGAGGTCGGAATTCTGCACCGGCTTCACCGCGAGAATCCGACAAAAAAATTCTATCCAGCAAGCGAGCTGGCGGTTTGCGCTTTCATGAAGGTGACGACTCTCCCCAAGGTTCTGAGAGCACTCGAGCGCCTCGAGCATCACATTACCGTCGATCCCGAGACGTCGGCCAAGGCTCGCCGTGCGATCGAGCGCATGATCGCAATCGGAGGCAACAGACCGCTTTCCCCCAAGCCGGAAACGACGGAGGATCCGGGCGAGTGAAGCGGCCGCGGCGAATCGCGGCGCTGGCCGAGCGCGGATTCGTGCCTGTCCGTGGGCTGCGGTTCCCCTACGCCCGGTTGATGACGGCGACGATAGTCCGTGAGGCGCTCGACGAAGACGGCGCGGCCAGTGACATCTCGAGCATCGCCACGATAGTATCCGATCGACGCGCCCGGTGCTCGATTGTGGCGCGCGAAGCGGGAGTGATCTGCGGAGTGCCCTTGGTGCGAGAGGCATTTCGCCAGCGTGACCCTCGCGTCTCAGTGCGCTCGACGGTACGCGACGGCCGGCTCGTCAACGCCTCCACCCCGGTGATCTTCATCACGGGCCATGCCCGTGGACTTCTCTCGGCCGAGCGTGTGGCGCTCAACTTCATGCAACGGTTGTCGGGGATCGCGTCTTTGACCAGAAGGTACGTTGAGGCGGTCAAGGGCACCAATGCGAAGATTCTCGACACGCGGAAGACTACTCCCGGATGGCGGCGGTTGGAGAAATACGCGGTGCGAGCAGGCGGCGGAATGAATCACCGGATGGATCTCGCGTCTGCCGTTCTCATCAAGGACAACCACCTGGCAGCGCTGGATGGAAATGTCGAGCTGGCGGTGAGACGCGCACGTGAAATCGCGCCAGCGGGAACACCGGTTGAAGTCGAATGCGACAGTATGGATCAGGTCCGTTCGGCGCTGGTGGCGGGAGCCGATGTGATCATGCTCGACAACATGAGCAATCCGATGATGCGCGAGGCGGTGGAGCTGGTGAACGGCCGTGCGGTAACCGA
>Ga0137373_10006661_pt1 | contig 12362 bp, 14 predicted proteins | sample SagtaG_5_FD_104912 | JGI IMG/M metagenome (GOLD analysis project Ga0137373, IMG submission 104912) | Vadose zone soil microbial communities from Sagehorn Ranch, Mendocino, California, USA - Sage1_R_80_16 metaG | ecosystem: Environmental > Terrestrial > Soil > Vadose zone | place: USA...
CTATCAGGCTTCCAACCCTATAAGCCGCTTCGCCGCTTCGACCCGCAGAAGAGGCAGTCTCCACCGTGTCACGTCCTCATCGACCATCCTTGGTATTGAGGAACTGACATAGCCGATGCCTAGCTCGGAGGTGCCGCTGCTGTCGAGGACGAAGGCGGGGTCGCGCCAGGGCTCGGGGGGGTGGGCATCGGCGGCGCCGGGGTGCTGCCAGGCGAGGTGCAGGGCCTTTCGGTTGGCGGTGGGCGGTTGTGCGGTCGGGGTGGTAGGGCGTGATGAGGCTGTTGGCAGTCTCAGGTCTCGCTGCTTGTGCCGGTGGCCTCCGAGCTGGATGGCGGGTCGTTCCAATGGGCCGGCCCCGTGTCGTGCTTCGGCTCAACCCCAGTGGTCGGGTGGCTCGATCTTGGCGTCCACCCCGGCATGCTCCTTGAGCAGGTACAGCAGATTCGTGCCGGACAGCAGCTCAAGCGGCTTGTCGTTGGCAAAGTCAAATGAAGCCTTGCCGAGCCCCGGATGTGGTGACCAGGATGCCCTTCGTCGCGCCCTCGTTGTGGACGCTGCCGAACAGGCCGCGCACCGCGCTCACCGGGACCGTGGTCTGCGGGTCCGTGGCTTGGCTGTTCGGGACCGTGAGCCCAGCACAGCCAGACCAGGCGGTGCTCGCCGAGGCGGGTGTGGCGGTCCAGGCTGCGTCGAGTGGCGAAGCCGCGGTTGTGGGTGACGCATGTCCAGTGGCCGCGTTCCAGCTCGCACAGCGGTCCGACCGTGAGGGTGACCGGGCGGGAGCTGACGCCGACGGGGAACGAGAACGAAGCTTGCTCGCCGGCCTTGGCAAGGGTGATCCTGGGTGTCAGTCGTCTGCTGGAGCGGGACCGACGTGGGCTCCGAGGACCTCGGCGATGAAGACCACGAGCGCGCACCCGACGGGAAACAACAGTTCGTTGACGCCTTTTGCCAGCAGCGAGGGCAGCGGGGTGGGGGCCGACTGAACTGTGAGCGCCAGGAACGCGCCGCCGAAGACGATTCCTGCCACCAGCCCGGCCGCCATATGCCCGAGCGGGCTTCCCCAGGCCCGCCGGCCGACCCACCTCAGCGCCAAGCCGAGGCAGGCGTATTCCGCTGCCTTGATCGCCAGTGCCCACAGGGGCGCCCGGCCGGCGAGGGTACCAGCGGTGTTCAACGCCTCGGCGACGCCCTTCTGGAGCGTGTTGGCAGCCGTCAACGCCAGCGGGGCTGCCAGCAGCCCGGTGACGCCCTCCAGCGGCACGCCACCCTTGGCTGCCACGCGGCCGAGCGCGACACCCACACAGACAAGCAGCGACCAGCACACGGTCTTGCAGGTATCGGCCAGGAGCGGTCGGGAGCCGGCAACATGGCCGAACCCGGCCGCCACCAGCAGCAGGGCCAGTTGCAGCAGGAGCCCCAGTAGGATCGCCAGCCAGGCAACGCGCAGCAGCGTCGCCCAGGGACTGGGCTTCGGCTTCGGCCGTCGAGCGGCGCCCCGGACCATGAGCCCTTGGATGAGCAGAAACAGGCCGGCGTACTGGATCAGGTCGCCGACGCTGACCACGGCCCGGACGCCGAAGAACCCGACCCGTTCCCCGAGCATCGGCAGGTGGGTCTCGGGCCCGGCCACCACATACTGGGGACCGAGGTGGGTCGCGTCGACGCTGGTGGTGTGGGTGTGCGCCTGCTGCGGGGCTGCGGTCGACACCGGCATGGCGCCGTTGAGGCCGACCACCAGCAGGTTGGCCAGCAGGCCGAGCGCGATGAGCGGCATCCCGGGCAGCAGCGCGTTGGCCCGCACCACGAGCAGCAGCAACAACAAGGAGGCGACCAGCAGCACTGAGCCGATCCCCCAGCGGGTCCCGTGCACATGGCGCAAGGGCAATCCGAGCAGGAGCTGAAGCACCAGGGCGGCCACCAGGAGCGGCAGCGCCTTCAGCCGCGCCAGCCGAAGACCGGCCAGGCGACCCCCGCGCAGCAGACCCACGAGGATGCCGCTGTCGATGACCAGCAGCACAAGTACAAGGGTTCTGGGGAGCATTGGCGCATGTCGCCGCCATTCACGAATGGGCCCTGACCTTGTCGTATCCGCTTCGTGTGGGCCAACTCGTCAGTTTGCGGTCGCCGACCCTCCCGACGCAGTGCTCCCTGACACAGCCGAACGGTGCTATTCAGCACAAGAAGTCGAACGCGGCGTGCAGGTCTGGTGGCCTGATGAGATCTGGGAGAGCTGAGTGGGCGCCGAGTGGTTGGCTGATGGCTTTACTCTCCTGATTCCTGGGGTTGCCACCTGGGAACGCTTGGCTGGCTTGTCCCGTGAGGACTGACATGAGACGGCGTCCCAGGGGCCGGCCTCGCAGGCCCGACGCCCACACCCGACGCCCACAAGGGTGTCGTCCCTCGAGGACTGGTCCATCAGCACGGCGCCGTGCCTGCACCGCTGGGTCCGTCGACCAAAGCAGGCATGGTGGCGGTCAGTCAGCGGCCTCGTCCAGCGGAGGAGCACAGGGTCAGAAGGAAAGTCGCCGAGTGATGAAGTTTCACGGGTAGGTCACAAGAGGCTTGTTCTCGTCTGCGGCGCTCTAGCAGCGAACGGGCCTCGCAGATGCTCGGTGCGAGGCCCGGTGCAGCCCATGGAAGATCCTTCTGACCAAGCGGACGAGAAATCCCTTCCCTTCCCTTCCCTTCCCTTCCTCTCCATTCCAAGCCATTCCGATGCGATCCAATCCATTCCATTCCTCTGAGACGATTCTACCTGATCAGCGGATTTGAACTAGATGCCACGTGACATCGTGTTGCGAGAAGGACAGGGAATACCGAGCGAATCGGGTACAGAGGCTTGCGATCGAGAGGACCGACCAGCTACTACTGGGCATCAGATAACGAGGACCGCCACCGTCAATGCGGATGGCGGTCCTCCACGGGTCCTCGGGCACTGCCCGCCTGCTGTTCGCCTCACGGCCCGCCAACGCCAGCGACTACCTCGCGGCGGGCAAGCTGCGCTGCGGGCGCTGCGACAAGCGCTACGTCGGCGCCGCCGCAAGGGGAACCTCTACCGGTACCGGTACTACGTCTGCTTCTCCCGCCAGCGCTACGGCCAGGCCACCTGCGCCGCCGACCGGCTGCCCGCCGATGAGCTGGACCGCGCGCTGCTGGAGGCGCTGCTAGTCACCCTGGCGCGGTCCGACCTGATCGAACGGGCGGCAACCAATCTCGCCAGACAGCTCGACCACGACCGCGACCGGCACCTGGCAGAACTGGCCGCCATCGAAGCGGAGCTGCGCCACCTGGACCAGGCCATCGACCGGTACATGCTGACCTTCGAGCAGGGCACGCTGGACCCCGACCGGTTCAAAGCCCGGCTCGAACAGCTCGCCCGCAGCGGCAAGCGGCTCCAACGGCGCAAGGAGAGCCTCCAGGCGGCGCTGGAGCGCACCGAGACTCTGCCACCGGCCGCGCCGGGTCTTGGCGGACTTTCGCGCCAACATCCGCGCAGCGGTCGACATCGACGAGATCGCCCCGAAGAAGGCGGTGATCAGCGCGTTGGTGCAGGACGTAGACGTCCGCAGCCGGAACGAAATCTACCCGACGTTCCGCTTCCCGACCGCGGCTGAGCTCGACGGAAAGGTTCGGAAGCTGTCGGGCTCCGTGCACTCAACTTGCCACAATCCGAACACCCCGCCATCAGCGTTTCCGCTGGTCAACGGCCCGCTCATCCGGGTGCCGGGCCAACACGGCAAGGTCCGCCGCGACGGCTACCGCAGGACGTCGTAACCTCGGGCACCCGCAAGTCGCAGATACCGACCGCTTCCCCGGATCGCCTCATGTTCACGGGTACGCCGACTGGGCCGAGTCAGCGCTGCGAAGGATCGAATCTTGTCAGCGATCACGGCGTGGTCGCTGCCGATCGGGCCACGCCCGCCCAGAACGATGCGATCGGTTGTTATCGCGCTGAGCAGCCGCAGTTCCTGCCTGGCAGGCGAAGGATCGTCGTCAGGTCACGGCTGGGTTCCCCGGCGGTCGGTGTTGGCGATGGACTCGAACAGGGTCACGCGCTCAGGGCCGACGCCGCCGGGGACCATCGGGGCGAGGGTTTGGGTCCAGCCGTGAACGAAGTACCGCCACCCGTCACGTACTACCAGGCACCTTGACGCTGCCTGGGCGTGTGCCTGCCTGAGAAAGGCACGGTCACCACGGTAGTTGGCGTCCAGGACCCGGGCGCCCTCGGGAAAGACGCCACCGAGGGCGATGGGCGATCCCGGGGTGTCCTTGCCCATGCCCGTGGCGTTGACCACCAGTGACCCTGGTGGGAGCGTCGCGAGCAAGCGCGTTGTCTGCTCGCGGTCGGCGGTGCGCACCTCCAGTTCCGAGGTGCCGGCAAACGGTTGCAGCAACTCCCGTGCCGCGTCCGACCGTCGGGCACGGATGTCGGTGACGACAAGTCGGCGAGGTCGCTGCTCCGCACCCGCCAGTGCCTGGCCCACACGACGCGTCAGCAGGGTCAGCGCGATCGCGATGCCAGCACCCCCCGAACCCAGGATCAGGGCGTCGGCGGCCGTGTCCTCCCAGTGCCGTGGCCCCAGCAGCTCGCCCAGCACGAGGCGCACCGCCCGCGGATCGCAGGCGTCGGCCGCCAGCCCGCAATCGGTCGCCAGCAGCGGGCTCACCTCCCGCCCCGCCCGCGCGTACGGATCGCTCGCCACAACAAGGTCGGAGACCGCCTCGTACATCGCCCGCTTGTGCGAGGTGATGACCAGCCCCAACACCGAGCGATCCTCGAGCATCTCGTCGGCCAGCGCTCGGTACCTGCCTGCTGGGCTCCCTAACGGCAGATCGGTGCGACGAAGCTCCAGGCTCAGGTCACAGGCTCGAGCCCAAGCCGGAAAGATCCGTGTGATGCTCGATGCCCTTGTCGTCACGCCCAGGAACGCCACGATCCGTGCCCCTGCTGGCGGCGGTTCTTGTGTCGGGGACAACGCGCGCGAGCGTTTCACCACGTCCTCCCGCTTTGCCAGCCTCCATCGTGACACTACACGTCGCCGACTTGGCGGCGAGCGCCTGTGAAGGAAGCCACGGACTCGAACCCCGCGGCCCGCGAGGCGCCCGAGCTGCCTTCTCTGCGTGAGTTCGACAACACGGGCGAGGCCGTTCGGTCTGCCCAGCACGGCCGGGAACCGCTGGTGTTCGGACAATGTACGGGTCGGCTCCTCACCATGCGGAGCCATCTGCCCTGCTCAGGAGGCGGACCAGTCCCGCCCGCCGCGAACCAATGAGCCCCGTTGGTCGGGACGGTCGTCGCGCTGTTGATGAGCTGTTGATGAATAGTAGGCGGCCCAGGCGCTGCGTACGGCGGCGACCAGGTCAACCTGTCGCAGGTGAGCGTGCCGGCCAGGAACCGCTTCGCCTCGGCCGGATCGGCCGTGACGACCCTGAGGATCAGCAGCGGCGCTGGCGCGACCGCTTCGAGCGCGGCGTGCCACTCGGCCCCCGGCCGTTCGATCCAGTCCTCGCCGTCCAGGTGGAGCAGATCGAAGAAGAACGTGGTCAGCGGCAGCTCGCTGCGGAGCCGGTCGACGTCGAGGCGGCTGCCGATCTGGCCGGCGCTGACCTGGAACGGACGGGGGCCGCCGGTCAGCGCGTAGCGCGAGAACCTCCCCGTCCAGGACGACCGACCGCACAGGCAGGTCGCGGAGATCGCCTCCACCACCTCGGGCACGCGGCTGGTAATGTCGTCCAGGCTGCGGTGCGGGTGAAGACACGAATCTCGTTATCGGCGCGATGCGCCTGCACTCGAACACCCTCGAGCTGCCAGGTGACGGGTGATAACCAGCATGGGAGGAACGCTTGGAACTTCACCCTCGGCGCGTACCACTCATCCTCATCGGCATCGTATTTCTCGCGTTCGGCGTGTTCATGTACGTCGGATTCGCTCCCTTCCCCGGTTCGATCCGCAGGGTGCTCGTTTGCGGGCTGTCCCTCCTGCTCGGCGGTGGATTAGTCGCAATCGGGCTGAGGCCCTTCCGGTTCCACATCGGCGTGCAGGGGCTGACACTGCGACTGGCGGGCATCAACGGCTTGGTCTCCTGGGCTGCGATCGACGCGATCGTCATCGAACAGCCGGACCCTGGCAGGAGTAGCCGCAACCCGGCTCCCTGGTTGCTGCTGGTGCCTGCCGAGGGTGTCGACCTCGACGTCCCGGCACCACACCGGAGTCCGGTGGATGAGCGCGCCTGCGTTGAGCTGCTGACGTTCAACGACGTCAAGGAGTCCCCCGAGCAGGTGGGGCAGGCGCTGGCGCTGTACGGCGGGAGTTGCTTCGCGGACGCCCGGCCGCGACGCGGCCAGCGGGGCGGGTCGAGGTTCACCCTCGCGCTGCGCGGCTACGACACCGCCCGCGTCGACGAGCTGGTCCGGCGAGGCCAAGCGGCGCTGTACTCAGCAAGCGCCACCGAGCGGCTCGCCGTCCAGGGCGAGATCGACAGCGCGTCCCTCCCGATCGTCACACGGGGGTATGACCGCACGCAGGTCGACGCATTCTTGACCGCGCTCTCGACCGAGCTGGCCTCGCCGAGGAGATAGCGGGCACTGCCTCTTTGCTGTTTGCTCCGCGCCGGAACCGGCGCCGGTGTTCAGGTCGGGGCTGGTCGACAAGGTCGACCGGCTGGCCCGCACCGTCCGCGGGCTGGCCAAGATCCTGGACGAGCTGGACGCCGCAGGCGTCGCCTTCTGAAGTGCGACCGAGCCGTTCGACACCTCCACCCCCGCCGGCCGCATGCTGGTCCAGATGCTGGGGGTGATCGCCGAACCAGCGCCAAGACCCATCTCCTGGTGCCACACCCCGTCGAGGCGCCGACGGTGTCGATCATCTTCGACCACTACGCCAATCATCGCCTCGGCTGCCGCGCCATCGTCACCTGGCTCAACGACCAAGGCCACTGCACCAAGGCCGGCAAGCCCTGGGGGTAGACCGCCGTCCGCACGGTCCTACGCAACCGCGTCTACATCGGCGAAGTCTTCTTCCGCGACACCTGGCACCCCGGCCGCCACCAGCCCCTGGTCGACCCGGCCACCTTCAACACCGTCCAAGCGCTATGGCCGAGCGCGGCGACGCCACTCCAAGCGCTCCAGCAGCGCCTTCGACTACCTGCTCGTCAGCCGCATCCGGTGCATCCACTGCGGCAAGGCATTCGTCGGCGCCGCCGCGCACGGCAAGCGCTACCGCTACCCCTACTACGTGTGCTTCTCCCGCCAGCGCTACGGCACCGACACCTGCCCGGCCGAACGGCTACGCGCCGACCTGCTCGAACAGGTCGTCATCGACGTGCTTATGGATGCCTTCCAACAAGCCGACCTGTTCAAGCAGGCCATCGCCGCCTCCCATACCCAAACCGAGCCCTCCGCGACCAGCACCAAGCCGAGCTCGTCACCGTCACCGGCCGCATCGGCAAGCCCGAGGCCGCGATTGAACGGTACCTGGACGCCTTCGAGGCCGGCACCCTTCCTGAGGACATCTGCGGCCAGCGAGTCCAGGACCTCAGCGGCTGGATCGCCAAACTACGATTCCGTCAGGACGAACTCCGCCAGTCCCTGGACGCGGCGACCAGCCTCCAGCTACCCCAGCCGCCAAGCGCTGGATGACCTCGCCGAACAGGTCCGCATCGCCATGCAAACTGGCCCGTTCCAGCCCGAAAGCGCCTCATCAACGCCCTCGTCCATGAACTCCGGGTGGAGAGCCGCGAGATGAGCGTCCCCGGTATTCCGGGTGCCGGCAGGCCAGCCATCAGCAGCCAGCAGGGGTGTTCGGACAATGGTTCGGTCGGTGCCCTCGGCAGGGCACCGACCAGACCTGCGAGCCATGCGCCAGTGCGTCTGACCAGCGTGTTACCGGTGCCGAGGGTCATCACGGGCGGTGTGGGCATGCGTGAAGGTAATCACCTGCGTTGCGTGCCGACGCTCGCTCGGTCGGCCGGAGCCAGGCGCCTCGGCTGCTGGCGGTTGCGAAACGGGCGGCAAGCTGCAAGCCGTGGCGGCGCGCCAGCGCGAGCATCCGACGACGGGCCCAGGTTGGTCACAGCCGCCAGGAGCAGTTGGATCGTGGACAGCCGTTGACATTGCCGCGAAACTGGCAAGGCGGGCCGAGCGTGCTGCCCGGCTGCCGTCACAGGACGCATGCCGACCTGACCAGGTGTCCGACGGTGAGGAGGAACAGGTGTCGCAGCAGTACGACGCGATCGGCGAGCTGTACGAACGGGCCAAGCACCTGCCCGTCGGGCTGGCCGAACGAGGGACGCTGCTGGCCGCGTTGCCTGACCTGACTGGCAGATCGGTCCTGGATGTGGGTACCGGCACCGGTTTCTACCCCAGACTGTTCAAGCGGTTGGGCGCAGGGCCGGTGGTCGGCGTGGACTCCTCGCCGGAGATGGTGGCCTATGCTCGGCGTGTCGAGCAGCGTGACCGGCTCGGCATCTCCTATGCGCTGCACGACGCCGCCGCGCTGCCCAAGCTCGGCGAGTTCGACGTCGTGACGGCGGTGTGGTTGCTGGGCTATGCGCCGAGCGAGGCCGCACTCGACGGGATGCTGGCGAGGCTGGTCGCCAATCTCGCCAACGGTGGAACCCTGGTCGTGCTCGTGCCGAACCCGGACCTGGATTGGGACCGGTTGGACGTGTACCCACGCTACGGCCTGTCGGTCGCGACCACCGAGGTCTCAGCGGGGCGTCAAGGGTACTCGGTGCATATCGACGGTGATCCGCCGATCGACTTCGAGGGGTTCGCCTGGCCACCGGGGGTGGTCGAGCCTGCCCTGGCACGTGCCGGGCTGACCGGCGTACGGCGGCACCCTGTATCGGTCCCTGCCGACGCCGTGGCCGACCACGCCCAGGGCTATTGGGCCGACCTGCTGGCGAGTCCGACCTTCGCTGTGTTCACCGCGACACGGCAGCAGCAGGCCAACTGACTGCAGGGCCCGCCTGGAGCACTGGACGACGACCACCGTCGTCTGTTGACCCGGCCCGCCGGGCGGCTGCGGTCAGCCCTGGCAACCCTCGGCGTGGCGACCACCGTGTGTGAGCTGAGGGTGGTGCCCCAGCCGGCAAGCAACGTGAGCGACGACCGTCGGGTGCATCCGATACGGCGGGGTGGTGCCGTCGGCCGTGCTCCGGCGTCAGCCCTCGCCCCGAGCATGGCAAATGCGAGCGGCATGGACAGCAGCGTGTCAAATCCACTGTGCCCCTGCGGCGCCTCTGGCGTGCCCCTGCCCGACGGTGGCGGGAGCGTCTTGGGGTGGGGAGTTGGCCGCAGCCCGGCGGGCCTGGTGGGTGTGGGTGAGGCCGCGAGCGTCCGTGGCGCTGTCCCAGGTTGGCGGTGCCGCTTGGCGGTCCTGAGTGGGCCATCGCTCCTCCAACAGAACCTCCAGAACCTCCGCCGCGACTCGGGCTTGAGCCTGGCGTTGTGTCGACCGTGGCGCTACCGGTCGCGCCGTTGCGACTTGGGTGGCAGTGGGATCTCGGTGGTCGTGGGGGACGCACGGCCATCGGAGCCTTCCTCCGCGACTGCGCGATTCGTCGCGGCGCCCCCCTCCAGTTGGCGCCAACCCGAGCCAATGGCCAGCCGGCGTTCGGCTGCTACCTCCCGGATTCGCAAGCGGCGATCCTGCACTCCTACGGGTTGCTGGTCCTCACGCTCGGCGCTGAGCGGATCTCCGCGATCACCTGGTTTGGTGACGGGGGCGTGTTCTCCCCCTTCGGGCTTCCCCGGACGCTGCCGAAGTGATCCTGCCGATCTCGGCACCGCTGCCCGCCGACGTCGAGATCGTCCTATCATCCGGTCCAGTCCAGAGCGGGTTGGCCTGTCGCCCCACCGGATCTCCCTTCGGGAAGCACAGCGGTCCGTTCCGTTTGCCTCGCCGGTGGTGTCTTAACCACCAGCAGGGCAGTACCTCGACCAGGAGGACGGACATGGAAACGAGCGTCGGTCGGCTACCAGCTGCTCGATCAGTACCGGACGGGCCCGTCGCCGACTCCACGCTCCGCCGCCATGACGAGCGCTAGGACAGCCGCGACGGCAGCCGCGCTGGCGGCGACGCTCGGGCTCGCCGCCGCATGCTGGGTCGTCGCGGTCCGGCAGATGAACGGGATGGACATGGGGGGTGTGACCGGGCTCGGCTCGTTCGCGTTATTTGTCGCCCTGTGGGTGTCGATGATGGCGGCGATGATGCTGCCGGGCGCGGCCCCGGCGGTCTTGCGACGCGCTCATGCCAGCGGTCGTGTGCGCGCCGTGCCGCTGTTTGTTGGGTCGTACCTTGCCGTCTGGACACTCGTGGGCGTCGCGGTGTATGCGGTGTATCGGCCGCACGGGTCGTTTGCCGCCGGCGCGGTTGCGATCGCGGCAGGCGTCTACGAGTTCACGCCGCTCAAGCAGCACTGCCGCCGGCGCTGCCGCGAGAGCGTCCGCTCTGGATTTCGGTTCGGGCGCTACTGCGTCGGCTCGAGCATCGGACTGATGCTGATGCTGGTGGCGCTGAGCGTCATGAGCGTCACCTGGATGGCGGTGATCGCCGTCCTGGTTCTCGCCCAGAAGCTCCTGCCCGCGAAAGCCGCCATCGATGTGCCGCTGGCGCTGGCGATCGGAGAGAAACATGACCGGTCACAAGATCGGAACACGGGAAGAGTGGTTTGCGGCCCGCCAAGAGCTGCTCGAGGCCGAGAAGGAGCACACGAGGCTGGGCGACGAGCTGGCGGGGAGGCGGCGCGAGCTGCCCTGGGTCCCGGTTGAGAAGGAGTACCGGTTCGACAGTGACGACGGCACGCGCACGCTGGCGGAGCTGTTCGACGGCCGCAGTCAGCTGCTCGTCTACCACTTCATGTTCGGCCCGGACTACGAGGCGGGCTGCCCGACGTGCTCGTCGATCGCGGACGCAGTCAACGGCGTCGTCCCGCACCTGAACGCGCGCGACGTGACCATGCTGTTCGTGTCGCAGGCTTCGCTCGAGAAGCTGCAGGCCTACAAGCGGCGCATGGGCTGGAGCTTCCCCTGGGTCGTCGGCGAACAGTGAGTTCAACGTCGACCTCGGCTTCTCGAGCAGCGAGGAGCAGACGCGCGAGTGGGTCGCGCCGATGCTCGAGCAGCTGCCGCCGATCGCCGCCCGCAATGCGCGCGAGACCGGCACCGACGTAGTCCGTTACCTGACCGAGAGCCAGGGCTTCAGCGCCTTCGCCCTCGACGACGGGGTCGTCTACCACACCTACTCGACCGGGGCTCGCGGGGTCGAGTTCCTGATGGGCTACTACCCGATCCTCGACCGGGCGCCGAAAGGCCGCGACGAGGACGACGGGTTCCAGCTCTGGATCCGCCGCCACGACGAGTACGACAGCGAGTGACGCGTGCGGATGGCTGTGCCACCACCGGCATCGTCGAGCGCCATCAGGGCCGCCGTCGATGTGATGTAGCTGATCGCAGCGCTGGATCAGGCGGCCTCGAAGGGCGACGCAAGCGCGGCGCTCGTTGCACGGGGGGTGACCTCTTGGCGCCACCGGATGCGAGCACCGCGTTCGGCGCTCGGTACCTGCGCGCTCTCCAGGAAGATCCGGCAGTGGTGATCGCCCATCGGGACGTGACGTCCGCACTGGCGGCTGCCCCCGCAGGCGAGGTCGGAGAGCACGACACGCCGGACGGTAGCGGAAGCATGTTCGAACGGCTCGGTCGAGTTGCCGCTCACTCGACGGCAGCCAGCCAAGGCGCCGAATGGAATCCCAGAGGGACTTCGCCGTTGGGATGTGAGCACCTCGAGCATCGCTTGAGAAACCCACCAGGAGCGAGGCCCCGCTCCTTCATCGCATCAGTGGGCGAGTCATCAGCCTGCCGGGGCAGCACGGCAAGGTCCGCCGCGACGGCTACCGCAAGCAGCAGGCGGTCTGACGTCTCGTGGCTGGCGCATCCGGAATTGCCGCGCTGCTAGAGCTGCTGAAGACGCAGCAGCTGCTGACCGAGTTGGGAGGTCATGTGCAGGTGCTGGCGGCCGAGGTGTTCGCTGCTGATGAGGCCGGCGTGGCGCAGTGTCGAGAGGTGTTGTGAGACCGCGCTGGGAGTCACCTGCAGGCGACGCGCGAGCTCGGCGGTGGTGTGCGGCGCGCGCAGCAGAACGAGGAGCTGTGCGATCGCGTTGGGAGTGGCGGTGGGGACGGGGTCCCACAGCACGCCGACGCCGCGGGCGGGGTAGCGCACTGTTGTGCGCGTGGCGGTCCACCGTTTGATGTAGAGGTCGGGCCAGATGAAGACGCTGGGCTCCAGCACCAGCCCGCCGGGTCCGACCGCGGCCACCTCGGGGTCGCCCTGGATGCCGGCGGCGTCGGTGAACAGCA
>Ga0137373_10006667_pt1 | contig 12351 bp, 7 predicted proteins | sample SagtaG_5_FD_104912 | JGI IMG/M metagenome (GOLD analysis project Ga0137373, IMG submission 104912) | Vadose zone soil microbial communities from Sagehorn Ranch, Mendocino, California, USA - Sage1_R_80_16 metaG | ecosystem: Environmental > Terrestrial > Soil > Vadose zone | place: USA: California...
TGGGGCCGGCGGCGCTCGCAGCCGGGCGATCAGCGACAGAATTTCCTGGAACATCTGCCGCGGCACCGCCACCTCGGCCATCTGGAACGTGACGTAGCGACCGTGGCTGACCACCTTGGCGCCGATCTTGATCAGCTTCTCGCGCAAGCTGGTCAGCGACCATGGCTCCGCCGCCTTCGACATCGCCAGGGTCCGCATGAAGTTGCCGAGGTTGTAGGCGAGCGCATGGAGCTGAAGGCGGACCGCGTTGGCGGCGAAGGAGCGGCACGACAGGCGGGTCCACTTGACCGCGCCCTTGCCCTCTTTGATGTACTGCTCGCAGGTGCCGCGGTGGTTGTAGAAGGCGACGATGCGCTCGGCCGGCCGCGCAAGGTTGGTGACGATGAAGCCGACGCGCGGATAAAGCTCGCCGGGATGCCACTCGACCTTGGCCACCACTCGTCGCGGCTTGTTCCATGAGCCGGCCCGGTAGCTGAAGCTGGAATAGTAACGGTGCACCTCGTGCGGCGGTCGACCCGCCGGACGCTTGAGCAGGTAGCCGATCTTGTCCTGCAACACCCGGTTGGCCGGCAGCCGGATCGCATAACCCATGCCTTCGGCTTCGAGCAACTCGTAGATCTCCGGGTTGGCGAAGGCGGCATCGCCGCGGAAATAGCGCCGCTTCACCTTGTCCCGGTAGCGGGCGATCACCGGCTCCAGCACCGCGCGCCAGCCCTCAGCGCTGTGTACGTTGCCCGGACGCAGCGCACACCGCTCCAGATCGCCGAGTTGGTTGAACACGAACAGAGGGTGATAACAGGTGCAGCCGAAATGCCCGTTGTAGGCGCTGCCTTCCTGCTCGCCGTAGGTCGGGCTTTCGCTCGAATCCATATCGAGGACGATGATCTTCGGCTGGCGCCGCTGGTGCACCGCGTCGATCCACTGGCCCGGCAGATCGACAAGAGCGGCGAGGTTCTCCGGACGCGCCAGCCACTGGGTCTCGAAGCGGCCCATCTGGCTGGCCGAGGCAGCCCGACCCATTGGCGCCTGGTCGCCGACCACCCAGCGCATTGCCGGGTCGCGGCACAACCGGTCGGCGTCATTCACGTCCTCATAGCCGGCAAGCCGACCGAACACCGATTGACGTAGCAAGCCACGCAGCAGGTGACGGATGTTTTTACCGGTGCGTGTTTCGGCAAGCGTATCGGCGCTCGCGTCGGTCAGGCCCATCGCGTCGTCCAACTCGCGGTAGGGCAGCAGCCCGGCGTCGGAGGTGATCGCGGAGCCGCGAAATTGCAGCAGCAGACGGCGGTCGAAATCCAGCCTCAGCGCCCCGCTGTCCGCTTCACCCGCCGGGTCCGCCATCCCTGCCCCGCTCGATCTTCGATAAGCTGCTGAATATTATACCAGAATCGAGGTCAGCGCGCTCGAAATCTCAGCATCATCCGGGGAATGCGGGTTTAGATGTCGTGTGGATGTTGGCGTAGGCGGTATTCGAGATTATCGCATCCACCAGTCCGTCGAAGTTGCCGGCCGCAATATTCTGCGCCGCGGGCCCGACGACACTGGCGGCCGTCCACGTACCTTAGACGGTGCCGCTATGGTCTGGGCATGCCGGGGTTCCGGCAGGACCATTCGCCATATTGGTGCAGAAGAAGACAATAACGCCGCAATCGCGCGACTTACCAAAATGGATGTGAGCCTGCGATACTGTTCCTGTTTTCGGTGGCGTGGTGCCGACATTCGAGTAGGCTAGGGTATAGTCGATTGAACCCGCCTTTTGATTAAGGTAGAGACTTACTGTACCCGTCCCGTCGGACAAGACCGCCCCGGTCTGCGCGTTTAGCGCGCCGAGCTCGTTGAAGCCGTTCAAGCGAGCCGAGAACTCAGCCGCATAGCCGTAGCTGGCCGCGAAGCTTACAACCGCGGCGACGAGACTGGCCTCAAAAAGTTTCAAGCGAAGCATGACGTCCTCCCTTCACCTCTTGATCGATTGCGACCTCTTGATGGATCGCGCGATCATGGTGCTGACTTGATCACATTTGTAGCAAGTAACGTATTCGGGAGCGCCCTCCGCGCGCCCGCGCCGAGTGTCGGCTTATCCCGCGAACACAAAGATTAAGGTCGCACCGAGCGCGATCAGCACGCCAACGATGATCAATGGCGCCGACCAATCCGGCCTCGATGTCGGCTCGATAATAGTTAGCGCCCGGTAGTCGCTGGAGAAGACATTTGCGAAGCGGAGAGTGCCGTCCCCCCCCCCCGGCGTGGCGCGAAAAGCCGTCGCGTTTCGCGCCGAATTCTGCGGCCCATTGATCATCCCCCCAAGTGCCGCTCAAAATCGTACCACACACAGCCGAGTATGATCAGAGCTTCCTCTCTCCTTTAGGTGCTCGGTGCAGGTGACGATCTCAGGGCGACAACCAGCTGCGGGTAATGCACACCGTAGCGGTCATGGAGGTACTGTCAAGTTGAAGCGTTACAGCGGCGATTGGGTGCAATGGAGTTCGGCCTCATGCCGCGATGGTCGCCGTGCGCCATTGCGCTGCCGCTTCTAATCGGAAGATGCGAAGCGTCGACCGGGAGACGAGATAGCGCTGGAGGTTGAAGGTATTGTGGACGGCGGCGTGCACGCTCAGGAACCGTTGCGCCGATGCCGCTGATTTGAAGCGCTGCATCTTGCGTTCGCGGCGTCGCACCACTTGATGCGAATTCTCGGCCCGATTGTTTTGTCGCAGGCCCTGCTCGTGGTGGCAGGAAAGCCCAAGATGCCGAAAGGCAGCGCCGTAGGAGCGCAGCTTGTCAGTCGTCACCTTTTTGTGGCGCGAAGCCCTGCTTGCGGAGCAGCTTGCGCATGAGCTTGACGGCTGCGCGCTTGTCCCGTCGGCGCTGAACCAGGATCTCGAGGACCTCGCCTTCATGATCGACCGCGCGCCACAGATACATATGATGGCCGGCGATCCGGACGACCATTTCGTCGAGATGCCATCGATCACTTGGTCGAGGACGGCACCGCCGTAGAGCCCGAGCGATTGCCGGTCCGAATTTGAGCACCCAACTACGAACGCTCTCATAGGAGATGTCGAGCCCACGCTCGGCAAGCAGTTCCTCAACATCGCGATAGCTCAGAGTGAACCGGAGGTACAGCCAGATCGCGTGCTGGATAACGACCGGCGGAAAGCGATGCCGGCGATAGGAGATCGGAACCATGACCGTACCCTACCGCCGGACTCGCTGAGCAGCCAGGCCGTTACCTTGACAAGCCTTTCGCTCTCGTAATTTTCTTTTGCTTAGGAGCCGCATGGCCTAAGCTGCGAGAGCGGATCAAATCAGGGATTGTAGCCAATAGCCTCTCACCCTGGGCGCTCCCTGTCGGAATGGGATTTGGGCGAAAACCGGTATCCAGCTAGCCCAGCCTTGGCTGCGAGCTAAAACTGGGCTTCTCGGCTAGGGCGGTGGAAAACGGCGCCTGTGCGCTTCTGGGCAAGGACTTCGGCCGGCGAGCGATTTGGGAGCAGATTCAGCGGGAGACGCAAGGCCGATGAGCGCAGCCACTGTCGAAAATCGGTTTGCCGTGGTCTTGTGCGCCGACATTGTCGGCTATTCACGGCTGATGGGAGCGGATGAAGAGGGCACGCACACCGCCCTCACGACGATTTGGCGCGACGTCGTCGATCCGCAAATCGAGCAATGCAAGGGGCGGGTCGTGCGCCGCATGGGCGATGGTCTCGTCGTTGAATTCCTGAGCGCCACGGATGCCGTTGTATGCGCGCTCGCCATTCAGGAAGCGATGCGGGCGCCGTCGATCGAGGCCCCACCAGAGCGGCAGATTCAGTTTCGTATGGGGATCACAATTGGCGACGTGATCAGCGACGGCAAAGGCATCTACGGGGATGCGGTTAAAGTCGCGTCTCGGCTGGAAAGCTTGGCCGAGCCGGGCGGGATCAACGTCAGCCGCGCTGTACGCGACCAAATCCGCGAGCGTCTGTCGCTCGTCCTTCGGGATCTCGGCGAGCATGAAGTCGAGAATATCGAGCGGGCCGTCCGCGTGTTTCGGATCGCGACGGATCGAGAGCACGCGGCGTCCTCGACCGGTGTCCGGAGGCGCTCGACCACTCCGCTGGAACGGCCGGCGGTGGCGGTGCTACCTTTCCAGAACCTTGCCGGGGATGCAGAAGCGGAGTTCTTTCTAGACAGCGTCGCCGAGGACTTGATCACCGAGTTGTCGCGCGCCCGGTGGTTTTCGGTGATCGCTCGCAATACCGCATTCACTTACAAAGGAAAAGAGGCCGACGCGAAGCTGGTCGGCCGCGAGCTCGGCGTCCGCTATGTGCTCGAGGGCAGCCTGCGCAAAGAGGGCGACCACGTGCATATCAGTTGTCAACTTGTCGAGACCGCGAGCGAACAGGCTCGTTGGGCCGAAGGCTTCGATGGCACTATGGAGGATACCTTCGATCTGCAGGACAGGATCGTTGAGAGCGTCATCGGCTCGATCGGGCCGGTGTTGCGGACTTCGGAAATTGAGCGCGCTACCAACACCCCCGAGGAGGACCAGAACGCCTATTACCTGACGCTGCGAGCGATGCTCCCGGGCTTTGCCGAGACAGCCGAGGAGAATTGCCGTGCTCTAGTGTTGCTGGACGAGGCGCTGGAAATGCAGCCCGAATATCCAACGGCAAACGCTCTTGCCGCCTGGTGTTACCAGCAGCGTCACCTGATGGAATGGCCGGAGTTTCAGAGCGATGATCGGGAAACCGCCACGCGGTTGGCGCGCATAGCCGTCGATAACGGTGGCGACATTCCCCTGGCACTCGCGCTGGGCGGCGCGGTTAGGGCCGCGTTAACCCGTGATCACGACTCGGCCCTGGCGGCGGCCGATCGCGCTATAACGATTACCAATAATTCGGCGCTTGTCCTCGGCTTCGTTGCGCTGACCCAGTGCTTGTGCGGCGCCTACGACAAAGCGATCGAGCATGCCAACAAGGCCATTCGGATGAGCCCGCTGGAGCCGCTCATCTACTATTCCGACTTCGCTCTCGGCTTGGCCTGCCTGTTTACCGGCCGGAACGAGGACGCCGTGACGAACGCGCGCAAGGCGATCGATGGCAACCAGAATTTTGCGTTTGCCCATTGCCTGTTATCACTAGGTTGTGTCCGACTCGGACGCAGGGATGAGGCGATCCAGGCGGTGCGCGGCCTGCTGAAGGTCGCGCCACACTTTCGCATCGGTATGTTGCGGAAGATCCGGTTCGCCGATGCGAATTTACTGCAGCGCGATCTCGATCTGCTGCGTACCGTGCGCACTCCGGAATAAAGCCGGGCCTCGGATCCGAGATACGCAGCGCGCATAACCGAGCGGAATTCGCCAAGTTTAGGCGCAGCGGACCAATCAGCGTTTCGCGCGGTGCGGTCGATCTGCTACGCTTTAGCGGGTAAGCTGTATCCCAGATTGCGCTGATCAGTCGCTTCGGCAGGTTCAAGCATGGTGTCTCTCGATGCGACAGCACGGGTCACGCGCCGGCTCGCCACAATCCTGGTGATGGGCTACCGGCGGCTGTTTCCCGGCGATGAGCTCGACCGGGTTATCAACCTAAAAGCCGTATTGGCCGAGATCATCGAGCCGCTGACCCGTGAATATGGAGGGACGGTTTTTAAAGAAGCCGGCGACCTGGCGCTCAGCAGGTTCGACGATGCCGTAGCAGCGGTCCGGTGCGCCGCCGCACTACGCGACGCGGTTGTGCAGAAGAACCAGGCGCTCACGCCGGAGCGGCGAATTGCAATTCGGATCGGCATCAATCTCGGCAACATCATCGCCGAAGACAGTGACGTGTTCGGCGATGCTGTAAATGTCGCGGCGCGACTCGAGGCGATCGCAGAGCCAGGCAGCATATTTGTATCTGATGCTGTCTACGACCAGATCGCCGACGTCGCCGAATTCCAATTTGAAAACCTGGGTCCAAAGGAACTCAAGAACATCCGACGCCAGGTTACGGTGTGGCGAATGGCCGGTGCGACCGCTGATTTGCCAGACGACGTGGATCCGTGGTTGACCGCGAGCTCAGACGAGTTCGCCAACCGGCGCGCGATAGCGGTCTTGCCGTTCGTTAATTTCAGCGGCGATCCCGAGCAGGAATATTTTGCCGACGGCATTACCGAAGACATTATCTCGATGCTGGCCGGCTGGCGCGCCTTCCCGGTGATCGCGCGCCACTCGACCTTCACCTACAAGGGGCAGACAGTCGATATCAAAAAGGTTGCGCACGAGCTCGGCGCATTTTACGTGGTCGAGGGCAGCGTTCGCAAATCGGGCAGGCGCGTTCGGGTGACGGCGCAGCTGATCCGCGCCGATACCAACCATCACATTATCGCAGAGCGTTACGATCGCGATTTAACCGACCTGTTCCAGCTGCAGGACGAGATCGTTACTGCGATCGCCGGTGCGATTGAGCCGGAGCTGCTCAAATTTGAGCGCGAGCGCATCGCGGAGCGGCCGCCCCGTAGCGAGGACGCCTACGAGCTTTACCAGCACGGTATATGGCACCATTACCGGCACAGCCAGGAGGACAATATCGAGGCGCAGGGTTATTTTCGACGCGCGCTGGCGATCGATGGGCAATATCCGCAGGCTACCGCAGGTCTCTCGATCGCGGTCTGCAATGCGGGCTTTCTCGGGTGGGCCGAAAACGCTGAGAGCAATTTCGAGGAATCACTTGATCTCGCACAGCGCGCGGTCTCTCTCGACGCGCGCTACCCAAACGCCCACTTTGCCCTCGCTATCACCTGCATGTACACACATCGCTCTGACCAGGCGATCGCGGAATTCGAGGAGGCGATCAAGCTTAATCCTAGTTTTGCCGCGGCCTACGCAGTTCTTGGGCACATGCTCACTTACGCAGGTCGGCCGGCAGAGACGATCCCGCTCGTCGAGAAGGCGATCCGTCTCAGCCCAAGCGATCCGCGTCTGTTTATTTGGCTTCCCGCCCTGGCCGCTGCCCACTACCAGCTCGGTCATTATGAGCAAGCGATCGAAGCGGGGCGGCGCTCGTGGTCACTCAATCGCAACTGGCCGGTCGGTCTGACATATGTCACCGCTGCGCTCGCACAGCTAGGGCGGATCGACGAAGCGCGGGCCGCGCTCGCCGATTTCAAGCAGCTCCGCCGCACCGATATCGTAGGCTGGGAACGCAATGCGCGGCGGGTGTTCACGGATGCAGCGGCGGTCGATCACATTCGCGAGGGACTGCGCAAGGCCGGGTTCGAATAAGCGGCGCCGCGCGGTACTAGGGCCGCCGGGGCGATTTCTCGATCCCTCGCCCCGGTGGCCGCTGCCGCGCCTACGGCGCGAGAAGAAAGGCGCACTGGGGCGAGACTTTGCCGCTCACAAGATTGTTTCCGCCGCCTATTAGATCGGGGTTGACCGTGCAAGAAAGGCCGCCGGCAATCGTATTGCCCGGGCAATTCCGTTGCCCGGCTGGCTCCCCGATCTGGAGCAGGATCTGGTTGTTGTTTAGGGTCACACCACCCGAAAGCATGGAGCCGCAGACATAGCCGAGTTGTTCGTTACCCGGGATATCGGGGATGTTCTGGATTGTCAAACTGCCGCCGATATTCACCTTTGGGCCGATACTGAAGCCGTTGAGGAGATTGTCCGTGCTCCCTATCTGAACATTGCCAACGACGAGCACCGATGTGGTGGCGGCGGGGTCGGATGTGGTGGCGAGGTTGAGGGTGCCGGAGTTCATCGTGAGATTGCCATCGACCTTACAGTTTTGAAGGAGCGCGTGCGCGCCGTTGATCGTCAGACTGCCCTTGAACTCACAGTTCGTATAGTTGCATGTCTGACCCGCGCGTATGATCACATTGGGCCCGCTGATAATGCCGCTGACATCGTTGCCTATGGTGGCCCCGTTGTCGCAGCTTTGCGCCTGAATGCACGCACCTGTCGCATCGGTCACGAGGCATTGTCCCCCTTCCGTAGTGACATCGATATCCGCGGCCTTCAACGACGGGCATTGCCCGGTAGTGGGATCCGGGGTGCAAGGCAGGGACGACGACTTCGCTGCGAGGAGCAGATCCGACTTGACGAAATGTGGCGCAACATGCGGGTCCGGATGCCACGAGCTCGCGATCAGCGGCAGCGAGGCCGGCGGGCAACCGCCGAAATTGCTAGTCGTTACAAAACCGTCGCTGAAGATGTACGTGATCTTTGCTTTGCATAGATCGTCGTTGGTGATCGGAGCATCGCCGCTGAGGATACTCTTCGAGAAGCTAATCGAGTCATGCTCGCCAAGCCCCGGCGCCTGGAATTTGACGACCAGACACTCCGCCGTAGCAGACGCGCACGGGCTGGAGCTTGTCGCACCAAAACCCGGATTGTCCGCATCATTGTCGTCGCTGGGTTGGTGGGCGATATTCCGCTTGAGCGGATTATCTACGGGGTTGGGATAATAATCTACGTCCTGGAAAAGGTCCTGCCGAGATTGGGAGATGATGTGGAATCCGCCGTGTCGGGCGAATTTCTGCTCCTCGGGAAGTGTCAGGACCCAGGCCACAAGGGTCTCTCCCGGTTTGCCGTCCACTGGGCTGGACAAGTCGAAGATTGCCCGGCCGGTCGAGCCGTCGCCGGTCTCCAACTGTGCCGTTGTCGTCTCGCGCGGGATCGGGTTGAGTAGCCCGCTAAAGTTGAGCGGCGAGTTTGTGTTGTCGAAGAGCAATCCGCTCGCCCGCACCCGTGTCCGCTGCGACGTCGGCAGTTGCGCCGATGTCGGTGGCTGAGTCGTCGTGCCCGGTGGCCACGGGTAGGTGAAGGGCGTCACCTGTTCGACCATCGTCTGGGCGAACGACGTTGACGTGCAGGCCGGATCTGTTGAGAGGATGCACGGGAGGGTCGTGGTGGTGCGTTGGCTTCCGGCCGTCATCAGGTTGGCAGCACATCCCGGATAATTCAGATCACACTCTCCAGGGAAAGGAGTAGCGGGAATCGGCGGCTCGACGCCCGCCGGGGCCGTGTAGGAGCCGTCCGCGTTCGGCCGGGTCCAAGGTCCCGCCCCGTACGTCGTGTGATCTAAGCCGAGATTGTGGCCGAGCTCATGCGCGATCGTCTCCGGCCGGGCGTCGAGTGGAGTGGGCGCAAAGAACGCCTTTCCTCCGATCGCGACCCCGTTATTGCCGATCCAACTGAAGCCATAGAGCGTGCCCGGCATTGCCGTCGGCGGGTTGAGATCGTTGACAAAGAACAGGTTGATCGTCCCCGGGTCCGAGCTCAGCGGGGAAGGCGGAGGCGTCGTGCACGGGGACGACAGTGGTATCGTCATGTAACGGATGGCGCACGGGTCGGAGGTGTGGGAGGGATCCTGATCCGAGAGGGTCTGGAGGTCCGAGCTTGTCAAGATGAAGGAATTCGCCGTGATCGTAATTGGTTTTTTAGACGATCCGGCGGTCTGCGATAGGTTGACCGTGTACGTGCCCTTCCCGCCCGCTCCGGTGCCAAACGCAGTTATAAAGGTGCCCGACGCGATCGTTGTCCCCGACGACAGGAAATCGTACACAGCCAGAGATGCGGGATTTGCAGTTCCGGGGAATGTACAAGAAGAGGTAATCGTGAGCGTCGTGTTCGAAATATACCCGCTGCAGCTCGCAACCGCGGTCGTCGTCGATGCAAGCTTAACATCGAGTGTCGAGTAGTTCGCAGTCGACACCCCCATCGGGTAGATCCAAACCAATTCGATGCCCATGTTGTTTAACAGCTTCCGGGTGACGTCCACTCCAGTTCCCGGATAGCACGCTTGGCCGGGAAAGCATCCCGTGGCCGGATCGACGACGAAGCCGATCGGGTTCGTACTGATCGTGTTGTTCGATACTTGTGCTCCATTCAGTTCGAGGGGAGCGGTCTGGCGCGTAAGTGTTTGCGGAGGATAGCCCGCTTGGGGGAGGTTGGGGGGCGTCTGCTGCGAGGTCGAGCCGTCTGGATAGCCAGTCGAGGATACCGTATTGAAGGGAGCGCAACTCGACATGTCACCGTTCGGACACACGTCGATCGGCTGGACCTTGATGTAACAGGTAACGGCTCCGGTGGTATTGGTGCACGTGGCATTCGCGCTGCCCGATGCGAGGCAAGCTGCCGCCGCCGACAACAGGAAGCACGATACGATACGCTCCAGACGCCACTTCAAAGCCCTCATCGTCAGCCTCCCTTATGCAAGGGCGCACAAAAATTCCCGACTTTGGTCGGCCGAAGTGTGAACGAGCTCACACTTGATAGCCCTACAGCCGATACTTTTGAATACGCGAGGCAGCCTCGTGTGACCGAACGTATCAAAATCGCCCAAAACCGTAACAGATGCAACAAAATCTTTGCTTTTGGTTCAAAAATTAGCCATGATCGCGACGGTGAGCAACAGTGGCCCTGCTTCGGCCCCTAAGGTCGGCCCGGTAAGGGAGGTACCTCGTGCGCACGTCGATCAGATTCTCGATGATTTCCCGTCTCGCCGGTGCGGTCGCCGGCCTATGGCTGTGCAGCGCCGGAGCGGTATGGGCGGGCGGTGGCGGCGGTGGCGAGGATCTCGGGACCATCCAGGCAATTATCGGTCCGCCTGACGGTTCGAGTGGGCTCTGCCATACGTTCGGCATGAACCCGTGCCCGCAGCTCCCGACGGTGACCCAAGCGATCCTGCAGGCGGCTGGTCTGGGAAACAACTTGCCTGAAATGGTCGGTGCGCAAAACGATATCCCGCCGGGAGACAGGATTAGTGCAGGCAATCCTGCCGCTGTACCCCCTGCTGCCAACACTCCGATGCCGTTTCCCCTCGACTCTAAAACGTCGCCGCCACTGTTCGTGGCCGCCGATCCAATAAACAACCCCCTTCCGGGCCTGTTGACGGCCCTGACACCGCTTGCCTTTGTTTCGCAGAGCTCGGGAACAGGCCAGGCGACTCACCTCTTCGACCGCAATGCAGACACTTTCCTGTACGCAGTCGGAGTGTCGAGCTCCGCATCGGTCAAGAACGGGCTGACCGACCCCGACATGGTTTATTTCTTCTACGACGACCTTTTCCGGACCAACCAGAATTTCGCCACCGGCACAACCGTCGCCAAGTTCTCGTTCCCGTTGACGATCTTGAACAGCAACGGCACTGAGACAGACCCGTTTATGGTTACGCTGCAATTTAGAGCCAACCAAAAGGGGGACTGCTCGACGAGCACCGTCACAGGGGTTGGAACCCAGCCCGTGATGGCTTCCCAGATCGGCATAGACTGTGCCGTTGTCTTTAGCGCTTCGCCGACTTCGACGCAGACGCACGCTATCTTTGAAGTGGCGGTGCCGCTCCTCGTCACCGGCCGATGCTTCTTCGGATGTCCGCCCGGTCCTAATACCGACCCGGCGTATTTCTATTTCGCCCGCACAAGCCAACCAGGCCCGATCAACAACGGGGTCTTTACTGCCTTCCTGAAGGACCATACCAACGGCGGTTTGAACATCGGGCTCGCGCCGACCGCGGGACCGCTGGGATCCCCGCCCGCAAGCGGCTCCTCTACCTTCGCACTATGCGCCAACGTTCCGGCCAACAACCTCAGCGGATCGGGCGCCGAGCTTCGGCCCGCCGTCGGCGCGTATTATGCAATGGCGGCCAGTGGCGAAATGCTCCTCTCGGCCCCGCTGCGGCTTACCGGCGCCTCTTCGAGCGTGTGTCCTCCGCTATGAAGTGGGTGCGGAGGCTTCGGGCGAACGCGCACGATCAGATGACGACACACGTGAGGAGGGGCGCCTGATCCTTGCCGTAATCGTCGGCAGCTTGCTGATCGTGGCGCTATGGGAGTTCTGCCGGCCGCGACGGCGGCGAGAGTTCCCGGCGCTGCGGCGGCGGCTCGGCAATCTCGGGATCTGGATCCTTAATCTGGTTCTTGCTGCCTTTGTCTTTGCGCCGCCGGACATCTTTCGGCCGCAGCTCGAGGCTGCACTGGGGATCGCGCTGCCATCCTGGCCCATCGCCGAGGGATGGGCGAGCCTTGTGACTGCCTTCCTGCTGCTCGACCTTCTGCGTTATCTCGTGCATCGCTGCAAGCACGCGGTGCCATTCTTGTGGCGCTTTCACGCGCTGCATCACTCGGATCCCGATGTCGACGTGACGACCTCGGTGCGCCTGCATCCGATCGAGTATCTTCTGAACTCCGGTGTCTTCTGGCTGACGGTGATCTTGCTCGGCATACCAGCCACCGTCGGGCTGACTTACGGGCTCTCGGCATTCGCCATCGAGGCCGTCCAGCACGGCAACATCCGCCTGCCGGAGCGGCTGGAGCGGTGCTTGCAGCCGGTCTTGGTCACGGTCGACATGCACCGCATCCACCACTCGGCACGACCAAGCGAAACCAACA
>Ga0137373_10006678_pt1 | contig 12341 bp, 10 predicted proteins | sample SagtaG_5_FD_104912 | JGI IMG/M metagenome (GOLD analysis project Ga0137373, IMG submission 104912) | Vadose zone soil microbial communities from Sagehorn Ranch, Mendocino, California, USA - Sage1_R_80_16 metaG | ecosystem: Environmental > Terrestrial > Soil > Vadose zone | place: USA...
GACAATTTTGTCCTCACCCTGAAAGCCATGCACCATCATCGGCGGAGCACCGCCGATGTGAATCAAGTCCGCGCCCAGCTCCGCCAGCTGCGCCGCCTTTTGCTTGTAGTCTTCCAGCACATCGCGAAATTCCTGCTCAGTTCCGGACCTGATCCCGACCGTGAGCGGAATCACTCCGATCCCTTCGGGAAGCAGGCGAATAAAGTCTTCTAATGAGCCCGGCCGATACGTGGGCTTGATATCACCGACGACGCCTCGCCAACTTTCAAACATTTTTCACCCCCACTTCGTTGTCATGTCGCGCTGACTCGGTAGAGAACCACTTGCGTGAGATCCGCAGCGAATCATGTGTAAACAATCCACACCAGCGCGTGCGTCGGAAAAATATGCGCAACGGCCAGAAAGGTCAAGCCGTAAAAATCGCGCGCAGCGCGCTTGACCTTGAGCCGACCGTGATGTTACGCAATCTCACACGAGAATAAGGGGGAGGACAACCATGAAGATCGTCGTGTTCGGACCGGAACGTCGAGCGGGTGCTTTGGTGGGCGAAAGAGTTATCGACCTCAACCGCGGTATGGCGAGATACCTGCGAGAACAGGGCGAGTCGAACTCGAAGGAACAAGCGGCTTCACGGCTACCGTCCCGGTTACTATCGCTTATCGAACGGGGCCCCGCCGGATTGGCAGACGCGCAGGCCGTGATCGATCACTTCATTAAATTGTCCCCCGCCGACGACCGCGGCGATCCGAAAGTCGTTCACAATTCGAACGAGGTGAAGCTTCACGCGCCGTGGCCGGAGCGGCGCATCGCCTGTGTCGGTGGCAACTATGCCGCTCACTTAGCCGGTATGTGGGCCAACCGACTCGGCAAGACCGACGTTTCGATCGAACAGATCACAGAGGAAGCAAAGAAGGCCGGCCAGTGGGGATTTTGGAAAGTGCCGGCTGAAGTCGCCGGACCAAATGACACGATCCCCTTCCCAAAACGCGTGACCTATTTCGATTACGAAGGCGAAATTGCGATCATCGTCGGCAAGCGGGGCAAGAACATTCCTGCCGAGCGAATCCGCGAATATGTTTGGGGCGTCACTTTATTTCATGACTGGAGCATTCGTGACGGCGGCGGTGTCGACCGGGTCGTGAGCTACAACCTGCAGAAAAATTTCGACGGTGCGGTGTCGATGGGTCCGTGCGTTGTCGTCGGAGAGTTGGACCAACAAGACATCGATGCCGAAACCCGCGTTAACGGCGTGGTGCGCCAGAGCTACAACACCAGTGAAATGATTTGGTCGTTCGGCGAAGTGTTGGAATATCTGTCGCAAGACTTCACCTTCGTGCCGGGCGACGTGATTGCCGGCGGCACATCGGCGGGAACCGCTGCGGACAAATCGCGGCGAGGACCAGATGGCAAGCGACCGCTCGATCTGTTTCTCAAGGTCGCTGATACCGTGCAAGTGTCGTCGTCCAAGATCGGCGCTCTGTCGAACAAGATCGTCGCAAGCGACTAGCCCGCTTCTTCATCCTCCCCCGCGTGAGGGGGAGGAAAGAGGTGGGGAGCCAGTAATACGGCTAACGGTTCGCTAGCGAAGAAGGATTATCGATGGACTTCAACCTGCCCGAAGAAATTCAAATTCTAAAAGAGACCGTGCGCCGCTTCGTCGACAAGGAACTGATTCCGCTGGAGCACGAGTACCGGCACGACAGTGAAACGGCGATGCCGGAGCATCTGCTCAAGCCGCTCCAGGAAAAAACCAAGGCCATGGGGCTCTGGATGCTTGATGTGCCGGCGGAGTACGGCGGCGCCGGCCTCGGACTTTTGCCGCGCTGCGTGATTCACGAGGAAATCGCTCGCGCGGCTTCTCTACCCTTCCGCGGCCTTGAACTCTTTGGACCGGAAGTCAGGCCCGTGCTGTTTCACTGCAATGAGGAACAGAAAGAACGATTTCTGAAACCAGTGCTGCATGGCGAAATTAAATTTTGTTTTGCCCAGACGGAGCCTGACGCAGGCAGCGATCCCGCGAACATGCGCACCCGCGCTGTGCAAGACGGTGACTCATTCATCATTAACGGCACCAAACGTTTCATCACCGGCGCAGGGCGCGCCGATTACACGCAGCTCATGGCGGTGACCGATCCGGAGAAAAAGGCGCGCGGCGGAATTACCTGTTTCGCGGTTGATCTAAAGAGCTCGGGCGTCGTCCTCGAACGACAGTGGCCGACGATGATGGGCGAAGCGCCATGGCAAATTCTTTTCGACAATGTGCGTGTGCCGGCGGCAAATGTCATTGGGCCGATCGGCGGCGGTTTTTCACTGGCGCAAAAGTGGATCGGTGAAGGCAGGATCAGAGGCCACGGCGCGCGCCCCGTGGGCATCGCGCGGCGCGCGCTCGATATGATGGTCGAGTACTCCAAAGTCCGCGTCACTTTCGGCCGCCCGCTCGCCGACCGCCAAGCGATCCAGTTCATGATCGCCGACTCGGCAATGGAACTTCATGCTGTGCGAAATATGGTCTACGAGTGCGCCTGGCGCGTGGATCGGGACGAAGATGTGCGCGATCTCTCTTATATGGTCAAAGTAATGGCTACTGAGATGGCCAGTCGCGTCCTCGACCGCGCCATCCAGATACACGGCGGATTAGGGTTAATGAAGGAATTGCCGCTCGAATGGTGGTATCGGCAGATTCGCAGCACCCGAATCACCGAGGGTGCGAACGAAGTACTGCGCTGGCGCCTCGGGCAAAATCTGATTCGGGCGCATCACTGATTTTGGGAATGGTTGAAGTCCCTTAATTTGATGCGGAATGAAAGTGCGTCATGCCGGCGCAGGCATCCAGGCCGATGCAGGAGTGCCATAAAAGAAGAAAGACTGGATTCAGGCATCCGCCGGGATGACGGAATCGGGAGGCAGCCGATTTGTGATTGATGGGACCCTTCGGATTGGACCGAGGGACGTTCCGCGGGTCCGCTCAATTCTCCAAGATCTTTTTCACCCGTTCCATGACGTCCACCGGCTGGCTCGTGACTTCCTTCGCCAGGTTCTGCATCTCCTCCCACGACACTGGCTCCAAGTCGTAGCGACGTTTTTTTACCTCGGCGATAAATTCGGGGTCCTTGAGCATCTTTTCGTAGCCGGTGCGGATCGTACGCGCGAGATCGGCAGCCATCCCGGGCGGTGCCACCATGGGCCGGCCGAACCCACCGGATGAAAGCACCACGGTTGCCATGCGCCGAAGCGCATCAGAGGTTTTTTGCTTGTCCATTAACTCATAGAGGGTCGGGACGTCGCCGAGCCTGGCGTCGCGTCTTCTGCCGGTCTGAATCAGGCTTTTTACATAGCCGTTTTTGAACCAGGTTCGCGTCGGATCCCGGCCGACGAAGCTGCCGATGTCGAAGGCGCGACAATGTAGCTCACCGCGTTCCACCGCGATATCGATTTCACCGCCGCTTTGGTAACCGGTGACGGTTTTGAATTTAAGACCGAGGGTTTCTTCTAATACTTTCGGAACGAAATAACCTGTCGCGCCGGTCCCCGCGCCGCCACAGCGCGGCGGTTCCGCAGCGCGCCGGATATCTTCGAGCGTCTTGTACGGGCTGTCCGCGCGCATATAAAGCTGCGCCTCGAGCCGTTCTGGCGAACCGATCCAGGTGAACTTGGCCCATTCGAATTTCGCCGTGTCACGGCCCAAGATCTGATCGAAGAATGCCCCGCCTTGTAATGCGCCCAACGTCAGACCGTCCGGCTTCGCCATGTTGTAGACATAGTTGGCAGCCACGACGGAGCTGCCGCCCGGCATGTTCTGCGGCACAAGGACCGGCTCGCCGGGCAAATGCCTGCCGAGAAATTGCGCGACCACGCGCGCGTAAAGATCGACTCCGCCGCCGGGGCTCGTCCCAATGATGAGTCGGATCGTTTTTCCCTTGAAGTCAGCTTCACTTTGCGCGGCAAGATCGGCCGACCTCGCAAGACCAAAGGCAATGATTGCCAGCAGGCAAACCAGAAAACTCTTGAGAGTTAGAATCTTTTTCATTTCTCGCGCCTCCGCTATCTCACAAGTGGATCTTGGCGTCCAATACCGTCATTACCTGCGAACCGAGATTCACTCCGATCGGATTGATGTCCACGGCGCTAATCTTGCCCCGCAGATCGACGGCGAGTTCGGCCAGGCGGACAATCCCGTCAATGATAGAATCGATATGCGCCGTTCCCTTGGGCGATTTTTTTAAAGCCGCGAACGCTTTCAGAGAAGACAGCATCTCCTCGGCATCCGTCATCGCCAGCGGCGCCAGCCGCAGCGCGTAGTCTTTGAGCACTTCGGTGAAGATGCCGCCGAGCCCGCACAAAATCACCGGCCCGAAGGTCTCATCGTATTTCGCACCGAGAATAACTTCGAAGTCATGCGGAATAAATCGCTCCACGCTAAACTCAACGGTTGCCCGCGAATGTGCGCGAGCTTTACTCTCCAGTGCAGCGAATTCTTCGCGCAGCTCCGCGTCGTTGGAGATTTTGCCACTGACCAATCCGGCATCGCTGCGATGGGCGATATCCGGCACGATTCCCTTCAGAATCACCGGGTAGCCAATTTTGGTCGCAGCACTTACTGCTTCATCACTGTTGGAGACCAATCTAAACTCGGCAGCGGCAAAGCCGTACGCGGTGAGCAACTGTGCCGTCGCCGAGTGCGGCAACATTGATCCGCTCTTGTGAGCTTTCAAAATCCCTTCCGCTTTTGTTCTGACCGCATTCTGAGCGCGCGCTGCCAACCGCGTCTTGCGCGGTCGCTGCAGGAACTGCCCGTAATCGATGTAAGCACGCAGCATCTTGAAGCAGGCATCCGTCGCTCCGTCGAAAACCGGAATATGCTGCGCTTGAAAAATATCGCGGACGTCCGGCTCGGAGAGACAATTGATAGTAACCGCGGGCTTGGCGAACTTCACCGATGCCGCCGCAAAATTCCTGGCGTACTCATGACGCACCGCCAGCGGCCCGAGATACATCAAGAGACAGTCGTTGGCCGTATCCCGTGCGAAAGCTTCGCAGACGTTGGAGAGAAAACCCGGGCTACGCGACGCTCCAGCAGTGTCGAAAGGATTGCTCAAGATCGCCGTGCGGCGCTGTGGAATGCGGCTTTTGGCTTCCTCGGAGATATCGGCAAGGTCGAGACCGTATTCAGTTGCTTTGTCGGCCATCAGGCTCGCGCCTGCGCCGCTCGAAGTCATGACGAGAATGCGCCCGCCGCGCGGCACGGGTTGATGAGCCGCCATCTGCGCTGATCCCAAAAATGTCTCCACGGTATCGGTGGAGATGACGCCGTATTGCCGAAATGCAGCTTCGTATACTTCGCCGGCGCCGGCCATGCGCGCTGTATGCGCCAGGGTGGTAATCGCGCCGCGCTCCGACTTACCGACTTTGAGCACGACGATTTTCTTACCGAGCTCGTGCGTGCGCTCGGCCAGCTGGAGAAAGCGCGGCCCGTCCTTGAGCCCTTCCATAAGTAAGGCGACTACCTGGGTCGATGCGTCTTCGAGAAAGAATTCGGTAAAGTCGCAAAGGTCTAAATCCATCTCGTTGCCGTTGCTGACCAGATAGCTGAGTCCCTGATTAGCCTGTACCGCGCGATGGCCCAATACACCGAGCAGCGCACCGCTATGCGACGCGATGGCGACTGGACCGGGTGTGAGAGGCAGCGCAAAAGAATGGTCGTAACCGCAGGGAATTCCTTTGAGTACGTTGAACGTGCCGTGACAGTTGGGGCCGCACACGCGAATGTCGTATTGCTTTGCGATGTCGCTCAGCTGTGCTTGACGCTGTGCTCCTTCGGCGCCAGATTCGCTAAAGCCCGCCGAGCCGATGATTGCGGTCTTGACTCCTTTTTTGCCGCACTCTTCTAAGACTTGCGGCGATAATTTCGCGTCGACCATTAAGATCGCGACGTCGGGTGCCTCGGGCAATTCGCTGACGCTCGGATAACACTTGAGACCGCCGATCTCCGGCGCGCGTGGATTGACCGGATAGATCTTACCGGTGAATTTGGAATTGATGACATTGCGCAACGGCAAACCCGACGGCTTCGACGGATCTGACGAAGCGCCGACGATGGCGAGGGAATTCGGTTCGAAAAGCAATCGAACGCGCGGATCGGACACAAAGACTTCCTCCAAAAATTTTCCTAGGAGTGAAATGAAACAGCTATGCGACTAGCGCAGCAACAAAATAAGTGTTGCACAGCTATGTTCGTCATTCCGGCGCAATCCAGGTGACAGATTCTTGCATCCCAAATGTCGTGGGGTCTCCACAATTCAAAAACTAAAACGGCAGCCAGCGACCACTAGGCTGTTCCGTACCCGGCACCGCACGATCGCCGTCGCCATTCATCGTCTCCGGACGCTGCGGGCTCTTGATCGGTTCCTTCCACGGCGACGGCGCGCCTTTGTAAGCTTCGGAGCCTTTGATGAAGTGACGGGCCTGTTCCAGGGTCTCGACGAACGGCATGTTCACCGGATAGAGCTTTTTACCTTTTGGCCTGGGTCCGCCCTTTGAGACATGCCCCCACAGCGGATGGCCAACAATCTCTTCCGCCATCCAAACGGCTTCGATCAGCTTTTCGAGATCGACACCGGTCTCGATACCCATCCCATCCATCATGTGGATCAAATCTTCCGTCGGCGCCAAACCCGCGGAGCGCCCGTTGCCGCAAAACGGACAACCGCCCATGCCGCCTATGGCGGGCTGCAGGCGCAGCGTGTCGGTAGCATCGAGCACTTTCAGGGATACGTAAGATGATGTGAGTGCCATGCCGCGCGTGTTGTGTAAATGTAGATTGAAACTTTTGATCGACGGCCAGCGCTTTTTGATCGCGATCAATTGCCGCTCCACTTGGTCCGGCATGTTCCAACCCATCGGGTCGGAGATTCCCACTTTTGTTACCGCGATCCCCGCCTCTTCCCACAATCTGTACTGCCGTTCCAACATCGTCATGCGGTCTTCTTGTGAGACTTCGCCGGTCCAATTGGAGCCCCAGGACGCACTGATGTTTATGCCTGCTTCCTTTGCGCCTTTTTCCTTTGCTTCTTCGATCGCCTTGGGCCATCGCGCCATTTGCTGCGCGATGGTGCGGTTGATATTGCGTTGGGCAAATACGTCACAAAGATAGACTTGAGTCTGCGCCTGGTATCTCGCATCAGAGAGCGGCGGACAATACTGTCGCAACCTTTCGCGGCCCATCTCGTTGAGCGCCGTCGCGGAGTAAGTAATTCCGGGCTTCGGATGAAATCCCTTCACAAGCTCATCGATGCAAGCCATCTGCGGCACCCAGCGCGGACTGACGAAAGAACCCACGGCAATTTCCTTCAAGCCGGTTTCCGATAACATATCGAGCAGCCGGACCTTATCAGCGACTGGAATATCGGCGTGCTCGATCTGCAAACCGTCGCGCATGCCTTCTTCGGTTAGGATCACTTTGGGATAGTTACTCATGAATGCCTCCTGCCCGGCGGCCTTGAACTAGTTCCTAGCTCCGAGTATTTAACGTCCTTTTGCGCCTTTGAGGTAGGGGCAGGCCCCTGTGCCTGCCCGGATGGGCAACCACCGGGGGGGGCCCTACACAATCGTCCGATCTATTTCCTATCGCGCGGAGACACCAAGATTGCAAAGAAAGACTCTGTATCCTTCCAAACCGCACTCAGTGAATAGCATTGGCAATGCTCATAAATCATTAGGGCCATCAACTTGAACTTAAAGCAGTGAACTCATTCCCCCTTAAAATTCGTGGGTCGCTTCTCTGCGAACGCTTTCGCTCCCTCTCGGGCGTCATGGCTTTCATAAGGACTCGGTCCCGGCGCCATTTTGAGAGCGAAAAATAGCGGCGAGCCGATGGACTTAACAGACAGCTCTTTGATCCGCCGCAGAGACACCGGCGCGTTCTCAGCGATCTTCTCCGCCAAGGCAACGGCCGTCGGTAATAATTCGGGCAGTGGTACCAGCCGATTGACCAGGCCGAATCGGAGCGCATCTTGGGCGGAAATCGGCTCGCCGGTGAAAAGCATTTCCATGGCGATGCCGCGGGGAATCAGATACTGCAGCATCACCGTCGCGAAATTGGCGCCGCGGCCGCGCTTGGCCTCCGGCAAGCCGAAACGGGCGTTTTCGGAAGCAATGCGAATGTCGCAGGCCAAAGCCAGCTCGCATCCTCCCGCGAGCGCGTAACCGTTGACCGCTGCGATCACCGGCTTGTAGGTTTCAATCACGATCGTGCTGGAATGCGGCGGTTCATCCAACGCGCCATAATCCGGCCCGACGCGATAGGGCTTCTTTTTGAAGATTTCATTGTGTTCCTTCAGATCCGCGCCGGCCGAGAACGCTTTGTCGCCCGCCCCGGTGACGATCGCCACACGAATCGACGGCTCATGGCGGACTTTTAAAAACGCATCGATAAGTCCCTGGCGTACATCAGTGCCGAGCGCGTTCATGCGCTCCGGCCGGTTGATCGTGACAATCGCCACGGGACCTTCTTGCTCGAAAAGAACATGATCAGGCATATAAATTTTTTCCTCGACAGCGATCACTTACTACCATCGCACAAGTAACACTAGGTAAGAAGAAGCGCAAGAAAACCGCGGGAAACCATTCACCGACGGCGGCCTTGAGCGCGTGCCATTCAACGAGCTTTGCAATCGACGGATGCTTTCAGGAAATCTGGCAGCATGTAACGGTACGAGTGGTTATTGTTTATCGATGTCTTTTATCGCCTCGCGCAGATAACTCTGATCGACGTACTTGCCTGCATCAGGCAGCGAACTCTTCGCTCCGGTTTGCTCCGCGTAGATGCGAACGTTGGTTTTCATTCCTTCCATGGTCACATCGCCGTCCGGCGGCCAAAAGCGATTCTGCGTATAAAATTCCCAGCCCTTGCGCGCATGCAGCGGCTTGAGCTGCATTTCCTTTGACAAAAATTCCACAGCCGCGTCGCGGTTTTCGAACATCCAACGAAACGTCAGCACCATCGCTCTCATGAAGCGTACCATGACCGGGCGGTTTTTTTCCGCCCATGAGCGTCGCGTAACGAATGCATTAGTTTGAAAGTGTGGGATGCCCTCGCTCAGCCTGCCGATGACATTAAGTCCCGCTTCCTCAGCGGCATAGTTTAGCGGCACGGCAACCGTTGTGGCCGCGATCTGGCCGGACTGGAGCGCGGCGAGATTGGCCGATGATCCGCCGGCGATGATGAGCAATTTATAGTCCCGTGGATACTCCAATCCTTTGAGCTTGAGCGCTTCTCTAAGCGCGGTGATCGTGCCGCCCGTCAGTGAAGCAGTACCAAAGGTCGCGCCGCGAAGATCCTCGTAAGTCCTTATAATTCTTCCCGGCAATCAGAAACTGCGCAATGCCGTTGATGATCCCGCCGGTAACGACAAAATCGAGGCCGCGTTCCGAGGCTTCAATATAAGGCTCCGGCCCTCCCGACCCGATATGTAAGGAACTTGCCGCAAGCGCTTGCACGGTCATTGGCACGCCGCGCAGGAGCACCAGCTGAACATCGAGGCCTTGTTGGTCGAAAAATCCTTTCTTCGTCGCGACCCATAGCGGGCTGTATCCCAGTGTCTTGCTGGATGCACCGAGGTAGATCTTAGGTTTCTCCTGCCCAAACGTAGTCGAACAGAGGTAACTACTGGCGAGAAGAGCCACTGCAATCCGTGCAAGGACAACCATGTCACCGTCCTTTTCTACGACGCCTTTTTCAAGCAACTTGAACCATTGGCGTGATTGGTATGAGTGTCGCCCAAGCCCTTACAACGGTGACACATTTCTTTGCAAGCCTTTGAACCTGATTGACTGATAACTACCAAAACTGCCTAAACACGGGGCCGCTCGATACGCTGATTTCCTCACACATGAAAATCGGAATCATCGAACAATTTCGCTCTCCACCAGTAATTTTTACCGGTTGGCTGACCAGCAGCCGGGCGATCACGCGCGGCAAAATCAATGGGTTAGCCCGTGGCGCCGAGTGGCACGTCGGTTGCTCTGCTGAAAGCACGATTTCGCTGAAAGATGTAGCAGATGAAAAGGAGAACACAAATGAAATTCTCGAAAACTTTAGCCTTAGCTGGACTGCTCGCCGGCTCGTTAATTCTTCCTGGTCCAATGGCGACAGCCGAGGCTCATGGCAATGGTAACGGAAACGGTAATAGTAAGAGCAAGCATAATTTTTGTTACGACAAACATGGTCGCTGGCGCTCTCATCCCCATTGTCCGCCGCCTCAACACAGCCATTACCACGGGTATCATCACGACTACGACCGTTACCCCAGCCACACTCACTACCACCGCTCCGCTCCGGCCCCGTACCAACGTCACCCGAAGATAATTTATGTGCGGAAAGACGGCCCATACGATCGTCGTGTTCAGCACAACAATCCAGTAGTGCAAAGTCGCCCCACAACCGTCACCGACGCGCGGACAAGAGCACAGCAAAGCCGCGACCAACTTCACACCGATCGGATCGAGCTGAAGAACGATCGCGCCGAGCTGCGCCGGGATATTCGCAATAAGGTCGGCAAAGATGAAATCGCAAGGGATCGCCAGGAAATCCGCGCCGATTTGGCTAAGATCAAATCGACTAGAAGCGATCTGCGTAAAGATTAGTTGGACGGCGCGCGCCGCTAATTGAAAAGATTCAGCCCAGAGATAAGCTTCGTCACCCTGCTAGCCCTGACCACCCATCCGGTGCGGTCAGGTTAGTAGTTTTAGTTATTAATTCTCCCCGCCAACATTCGTCCTCTCCGCTTGCGTCGAAAGGCGTCACTGAATTATTCAAAGCCTTGCTGGCGCGATATCACTTCGCAACCCAAAATGTTGTGTCTCAAAGCGATTGCGGTTAAGGTGGCGCCCATCAATCTACCTTCTCGGGAGATCACATGCCTACCACCCGTTATAATGCTGGTATTCAACGCGCCAAAGGTTTACTAGAGCTCGCGGCCGCATTGTACGACGGCTCGCTTTCTTACCAGACCAAGCGTGCGGCGGAAGGCGTTCTGCAAACCGATACGCGAGTGGGACGCGTGGTAAGATTGTCGCTCGGCGCTAGGGCCAATGACATACCGATCTCCTTCGCCACCGGTAGTTTCCGCGAGATCATCGCGGTGGCCAACGGCAAGTACTCCATGGCCTGGGTCAACCCTTCGGTGTTACTCACCATGGCGTGCCGTGGCAAAGGCCCCTTCCGCAGACCGCTGCCGCTCAGAACCATAGCGGTGTTTCCGTCCTGGGACGTCATGGGCTTTGCCGTGCATGAATCTACTGGCATCACCTCTCTCGCGCAAATCGCTCGGGAGAAAATTCCGTTAAGTCTTTCTACCGGGCGAATTGCCCAAAATGAGCTCGCCAGCAGTGCGACCATGTTCACGGTTTCGGCCGTGCTCAAGGCGGCAGGATTCTCGCTCTCTCAAGTGCGCCGCTGGGGCGGCAAAATCCATGAGGCGCCGCGGCCCAGCGACCCCAGCCGCCGCGCGGCCATCGAGAGCGGCACGGTGAACGCGATCTTCGACGAGGGCATCAAGAGCTGGGGACAAACGGCTCTGGACAACGGATTTCGTTACCTGCCGGTTGAAGGAAAGGTGCTCAAGCAACTAACGAGCCTCGGCTATCGACCTGCGGTTCTCTCGAACTCACACTTTAAGGGACTGGCAGAAGACATCCCGACCATCGACTTCAGCGGCTGGCCGATGATCGTGCATGCCGACATGGCCGATGAGGTCGCCTATGCGCTCTGCGAGGCCATCGAGACGCGGCGCGATCTCGTACCCACCGATAACTACAAGCCGCTCGACATCGCCCAACTCTGTGCCAACGATGAGGAAGCGCCCTACGACGTGGCGCTCCATGCCGGCGCAAAACGTTTCTACCAAGAGCGCGGCTATCTTAAGTAGTCGCGAGCCGGCCTGAAATCATCAATTTGGCCGTCATCGCCGGCCAACGCCACCTCGTGTCGATGCATGCCAAGGCAAATTGCGCCGTTTGCCGGACAATCCGATTCTATAGTAAATCTACTTCGTTCCCTTTTAATCGAGACTCAGGAAACAAACTGACCGAAGGACATCGAAAAAGGCACGCGAGATTCGGAGGCTCAGATGAATGCGCAACCGGCAACGCTGGAGCATTATAACGCCGCGGTGGACTTGATTGAGCGTAATCTTGCCGCCCGGCCGGAGAAAATCGCCTACATCGACGAGCGTGGCAGCTATAGCTTCGCCGAGCTTGCTGAGCGTGTGAACCGCTGCGCCAACGCTTTGACCGGCCTCGGCCTAGCGCTGGAAACGCGCATCATGGTTTGTCTTCTCGACACC
>Ga0137373_10006697_pt1 | contig 12318 bp, 9 predicted proteins | sample SagtaG_5_FD_104912 | JGI IMG/M metagenome (GOLD analysis project Ga0137373, IMG submission 104912) | Vadose zone soil microbial communities from Sagehorn Ranch, Mendocino, California, USA - Sage1_R_80_16 metaG | ecosystem: Environmental > Terrestrial > Soil > Vadose zone | place: USA: California...
ACCGCACGTAGAGGCGGTCGCCGGCGACCTCGACCCGCGCGAAGCGGTTGACGGTGAAGTTGCCGAGCGGGTGCGCGCTCGCGGCCGCGGTGACGGCGAGCGCGCAGACGGCGGTGGCCAGGAGCACTAGTCGTCTAACCTTCTTCATCGTGCGTCCCTCCTTGCAACGGGGGCCCAGAGAACGGAGAAATGGGGATTGAGCGCGAGCGCCCGCCCCAGCCACAGGCGCGACTCGGGCACGTCGCCGAGGCAGCGCTCGATCATGCCGCGGTGGAAGAACTTGAGCGCGTCGCGGGTGCCGAGCCGAAGCGCGAGCCGTGAGTAGCGGAGCGCCTCGCCGCAACGGCCGTTCCGCTCGAGCGCCCAGGCGAGCACGTCGTCGCCGTCGACCGAAGGCCGCAATCGCTGCGCTCGTCGGGCGAGCGCGACGGTGCGGGCCGGAGCGACGCCGTGGTCGGCGTCGAAGAGCGCCACCTCGAGGTCCGTGCGCACACCGTTGGCGCGCAGGAGCCGGTCGATCACGCCGATGAGCGCATAGGCGCGGCGAGCGGCCCGCTCGTGCCCCGCGACGTGCTCGAGATCGCCGAGCAGCGCCACGAACTGTGGCAGGGGGATCGTGGCCTCGGCGCGGCGCTCGAGCGCGATCGCGCGCCGCAGGTGTCCCCGTGCCGCCTCGACCTGCGCAAGCGCGTCGAGCGCGTACACGTAGCCCGGGAACGCCCGCAGCGCGGTCCGGTACTCGGCGGCCGCCGCGGCGAGGCGGCCGTCGCTCCAGTAGAGCTTGCCGAGCTGCACGTGCGTCCACGCGGTCGGCTCGGCCTGGCCGATCGCGGCCGATGCGGCGAGCCGCATCGCGTCGAGCGCGCCGTCGCGGTCGCCGCGGAGCTCCCGTGCATACGAGATCCGGGCGTAGGCGGCGAGGCCCGGCTTCAGGCGCGCCATCGTGTCGAATGTCTGGAACGCGGCCCGGTAGCGGCCCAGCTCCACGAGCCCGTCGCCGACGATCCCGTACGTGGCGCCCGTGGAGGGCGAGAGCGCGACGGCCCGCCGGCCGATCGCGAGCGCCTCCGCGAAGCGGTGACGCGAGAGCGCGAGCGAGCCGAGACCGGCTGTCGCAAAGAGGTCGCGGGGCGCGAGCTCGAGCGCCCGACGCAGGATGCCGTCGGACTTGCCGTACCAGGATGGGTCGCCGGTCTCGCGGGCCCGCTGCTGGTAGGCGAGGCCGAGCAGGTCGAGGCCGCGGACGTTGCGCGGCGCCCGGCGCAGCGCCGTCTGGAGCCGCGTCACGAGGCCGGCCGTATCGCCGGCCGCGAAGCCCGACTGGAGCGTCTCGGGCGAGGCCGCCGGACGCTCGGGCGCCGCCGCGCCGGTCGAGTGAACGACGCCGCCGAGCGCGAGGACGGCGGCGGCAATAGCCGCCGCCGTCCCTGCGATGAGGACCCGCTTCATCTCAGGGATGAGTCGGGTAGGTCTGGCCCTTGGTGTTGTCGAAGCCGCTGAACGGGTCGGCCTCGTACGGGAAGGACTGCTGCAGCGACACGTCGTTCGAGTCGACGCCGTCGCCGAGGGGCAGCGGGTGGCCGATCAGCGCGCCGCCCACCGCCCTCTCCGCGATGTCGATCACGTCGTCCTCGAGCCGCCTGCCGTTCGGCCACCCGGCGAGGTCGTTGCCGAGCACGCCGAGCCGGTTGCCCTGGCCGACCGCCGCCGTCGGGGCGATCGAGAGGTTGAGCCGCAGCTCGTCCGCGAGCTTCGGCCCCGTGTAGTTGAGGTTCGGCGTCTTCAGGCCGGTGCCGAGCACCGCGACGAGGTCGCTGCGGTCGGTCTCCTTGAACGGCCCGAACTGCGGGTACAGCTTGTTCAACAGGCCCGCGAGGATCGAGTTCTCGTAGTATTTCCGGAACTGCTCGTCCTTGTCGGGCGTCGTCGCGTTCCACTTGTCCTTGACCTCGGTCGGGATGAGCACCTCGTTGATGAGCGGGTTGCCGAGCCGCGAGACCTGCACCCAGTGCCCATGAGCCTTGCCCTTGGCGGTCTGGATCTCCGGCCGGTCGGTCGCCGCCCAGACGCCGATCACGTGCGACTTGTTGTCGAGCGACGACAGCGGGACCTGGAGCTCGATCGAGTGCACCGCGTAGCCGGCGAGGAAGTCCTTCCCACCGCCGGTCGCTCCGGTGCCGTTGCGGATCGCGACGAGATCGAAGATCGCGCCGATGTCGCCGAAGAACGGATCGTCGCGCTGCCCGGCGAAGACGAGCGAGCCGTCGGAGAGCGTGTGGACGCCCTGCTGGGCGAGCGCGTGGTAGTTCGGCGTCGAGCGAGGGCCGATGTTGTCGGGCGGCGTCAGCAGACCGTGCCCGACGACCGACGACTTGTGGCCGACGACCTTCGTGACGGTGTAGCTCTGCTGCGTCCCGCCGAGGAACGCGGTCGGCTTGCCCGCCTCGAAGCGGAAGTACCATGTGACGTCGGGCTTGCCGTCGCCGTTGCGGTCGACGTAGATGTCGTAACGCGCGGAGGGCGAGAACGTGTACCAGTTCGGCCCTGCTGCGGGATCCTCACCCGGGATCACGTTGTCGATCAGCGTCACCGTGTTCGGCTTGTCGGGGCTCCGGAACGCGTAGACGTCGGTGTTGTCGGCCGTCGGATCCTGCGCGATCAGGGGTGCCTCGCGGTGACTCGAGGCCTGCGCGCTCGAGGGCCCGCCCCGCAACACGACGGCTGCCGCCGCGGCGGCCAGTGCAGTTGCGAGAGCCACGAGTACGAGTGCTCGCATTGGTTTCGTCTCCTTGCTCGCGACGGACAGGTCGGCCGTCGATGTCGAGGAGCGTTCGCCGGTCGAGCCCCACTGGTTCGATTCCTCCCGGTTCGACAAACGCGCCGGCACGAACCAGAATCGCGCCCGAGGCGAATGCACGACGTGAAGCGAGAGCTGGCCCACCTGTCCGACGAAGCGCTCGTCGCGCTCGCGGCACGTTCCGAGCAGTCGGCGCTCGCCGAGCTGTACGACCGATACGGCCGGGCCGCCTACGGGCTGGCGTTCCGCGTCCTCCGCGACGAGGCGCTCGCCGAGGACGCGGTGCAGGACGCGTTCCTGTCGGTCTGGCGGACTGCTGCTCGCTTCGTGCCCGAGCGCGGCGCGGCGAGCACGTGGATCCTGACGCTCGTGCACCGGCGCGCGGTCGACGTCGTCCGCCGCGAGCAGCGGCGCCGCACCGAGCCCCTCGAGCGGGCGCCGGAGCCCCCCGGCGGCGGCGCGGTCGACGAGGAGGCGTGGGTGCGCCTCCAGCGCGAGCGCGTGCAGGCGGCGCTCCAGCAGCTCCCGGACCAGCAGCGGGAGGCGCTCGAGCTCGCCTACTACGGGGGCTTCACGCAGTCGGAGCTCGCCGAGAGGCTCGGGCAGCCCATCGGTACCATCAAGAGCCGGATGTTCACGGGCCTCGCGCGGCTGCGCGAGCTGCTGCGCGATCCCGGCATGGAGACCTCATGGACGCCGATCTCCACGAGCTGACCGCCGCCTACGCGCTCGACGCGCTCGATGCCGACGAGGCGGACGCGTACGAGGCGCACCTCGCGCAGTGCGAGAGCTGCCGCACGGAGCTCGCGACGCTCGGCAAGACCGCGACCGCGCTTGCATGGGCCGTCGAGGCGCCGGCGCCGCCCGAGCGACTGCGAAGCCGCATTCTCGATGCGGCTGCGGCCGAGCGCACGAACGTCGTTCCCCTTCTGCCGCAGCGGCGGCCGTGGCTCCTGCGCGCGACCGCCGGAGTCGCCGCCGTCGCGGCGTGCGCGGCGGTGGGGCTCGGGGTATGGGCGGGGCTTCTCTCCCGCTCGCTGAACAGCGAGCGCTCGGCACGGGCGACCGACGCCCGGGCGGTCGAGATCCTCGCCGATCGCGCCTCGCGTCGCGTTCCACTCAAGGGCGGCCAGGGCGTCGTGGCGCTCGCTCCCGACGGCGAGGGCGTGCTCGTGGTCAGGCGCCTACCGGAGGCTCCGTCGGGCAAGACGTACGAGGCGTGGGTCATCCCGCACGGCGGCGCGCCGAAGCCCGCCGGCCTCTTCTCCGGGGGCGACCGGACGACGGTGCTGCGACTCGACCAGCGCGTGCCGCGCGGCGCCGTCGTCGCCGCCACGGTCGAGCGTTCCGGCGGAGTGGACGCGCCCACGCAGACGCCACTCTTCAGCGCCCAGAGCTGAACGGCGCGAGTTCTGAGGTCCGGCGGACTCGGGGGCCAGGCCCCTGGTTCTTGGTGCCCCGAGCACTCCCCGGCGCCCGGTCAAAACCTGGGGCCAGGCCCCCGCATGAAAGGGTCACGACTTCCTCGCGGTCCGGGCCACGACGCCGGCCCGACCTGGTCAGCGGCTGAGGTTCGCGACCTCCAGCGGTTCGAGCTCGTCCGCCGGCTCGAAGCCGAAGACGTGCCCGACGAAGTCCAGGGTCGCCTCGAAGGTCCGGCGGATGTTCTCCTCCCTGCGGAAGCCGTGCCCCTCGCCCTCGAACGGGATGTACGCATGGGGGATGCCCTTCCGCTCGAGCACCTCGACCATTGCCTCTGCCTGGCTCGGCAGCACGACCTCGTCGTCGAGACCCTGCAGGAGCAGCAGCGGCCGCTCGAGACAGTCGACGAAATGCAGCGGCGAGCGCTCGCGGTAGAGGTCGGCGCTCTCGGGATACGGCCCGATCATCGAATCGAGGTACCGCGACTCGAACTTGTGCGTGTCGCGCGCGAGCGCCTCGACGTCGGCGACGCCGAAGAGGCTCACGCCGGCTGCGAATGCCGTCGGCTCGAACGTGAGCGCGCACAGCACGACGTAGCCGCCCGCGCTGCCGCCCTCGACCCACGTCCGCTCGGGGTCGACGCTGCCCTCCGCCGCGAGGAACCGGGCGGCGTCGACGCAGTCCTGCCAGTCGATCTCGCCCCAGCGCCCGTCGAGGAGCCGTCGATACTCGCGTCCGAACCCGGAGCTACCGCGGTAGTTGACGTCGACGACGCCGATGCCGCGCTGGGTGAAGAACTGCGTCGAGAGGTCGAGGCCGGGCGCGCTGTGACCCGTGGGGCCACCGTGACAGATGACCTGCAGCGGCGGGCGCTCGTCGGCCGGGCCCTCCCACTCCGCGCTCGCCGGCGGGTAGTAGAAGGCATGGGCCGTCGCGCCGTCTCGCGTCGGGAACTGGATCGCCCGCGGCACGGAGATCGACGCCGCCTCTAGGTCGGCGTCGAACGAGCGGCGCAGATGCTGCTCGCGCCCGGTCGCAGGATCGAACAGGACGAGAGTCGCCGGCTTCGTCGGCGAGGCCGCCGAGAACGCGAGGAGGCCGTCGCCGGCGGCGAGCGCGGTCGTCGTATAGCTGGTCCACTCGAGGCCTGCCGGCTCGAGCACGCCTCGCTCCGCGTCGAGGATCTCGAGCGAGTCGACCGCGTCGCGGGTGACGACACATGCGACGCGCCCCTCGTCGAGGAAGGCGTAGCGGGTGACCGCGAAGGCCCACGCAGGCGCGCCGATCTCGGCCCCTTCGAGCTCGGTCAGCGCCCGTGACGACCCGTCCCCGTCGAGACGGCACAGGTTCCACCAGCCGCTGCGGTCGGAGCAGAAGTGCAGCGCACCCGAGGGCGCCCATTTCGGGTCGAGAACGGACTCGTCGGCACCTCCCGCCACCTGCTGCGGCGCCGAGAGCGTCCCGTCCGGCTCGACGTCGGCGACCCACAGCTGCGTGCCGTCCCACGGCATCCGCGGGTGATCCCAGGCCAGCCAGGCCAGCCGCCGCCCGGACGGGTCGACGCGCGGTGCGGCGAAGAAGTCGTGCCCGGACGCGACGACCGCCGGCTCGGCCGACCCGTCGGCTGGGAGCGCGACGAGCTCGTTCTCGACGTCGTCACCGTCGTGCCGCTCGCGTACGCAGAAGATCGTCGAGCCGTCGGGTGTGACGCAACCGTCGGCGTAGCGCAGTGCGTGGGGCGCCGCCGGCTTCGGGCTGATCGGCCGGAGCCCGCCTCCGAACCCGTCGACGCGGTGGAGCCGCCCGTCGGAGAAGTCCGAGCAGAAGACGGTGTCGCCGTGATACCAGCAGGAGCCGCCGCCGTACTCGTGCACGCGCGTGCGTGCGTTGAAGCCGGCCGGCGTCAGGTCGACCACCTCGCCGCCGGGCGCGGCCTGTACGACGACGGCGCGGCCGCCTTCCTCCGCACGGGACTCGAGCCAGCGCACGCGGCCGCCGCCCGAGACGTCGAGGGACGCGAAGCGCCGGCCGGAGGCGCGGGCCACGCGGTCGGCGGTGAGCTCCGACGGCCACGTCCCGTAGGGCTTCGCGGTCACGACGGCCTTTTACAGGGCGCCGGCGCGGCTGTCCAGCGGCGCGCTGGCGGCGCTAGACTCCCCGCGCTCCGTGCTGCTGCGCAGAAAACGCCCCGAGCCGGCGGCTCCGCGCCGGCGCAGGCGCCGGATCCGCAAGCTTCGCCTCCTCGCCCTCGCCGGCGTGGTGGGCCTCCTCGCGGTCACGGCCTTCTCCTACGGCCTCGTCGTGGCCGTCGGCGAGCAGCTTCAAGGGCTCGACCCGTTCCACCAGCAGCGCCAGCAGGTCGACGGCTACGTCTACGCCGCCGACGGACACACGATCCTCGACGTCCTGCGCGGCGACCAGAGCCGCGTGCTCGTCACGAGCGGCGAGATCTCGCCCTTGATGAAGCAGGCGATCGTCGCCGCCGAGGACAAGCGGTTCTACGAGCACCGCGGCATCGACATCCGCGGCATGGCGCGGGCGCTGTGGGCCGACATCCGCCACAAGTCGGCCGTTCAGGGAGGCTCGACGATCACCCAGCAGTTCGTGAAGAACCAGCTCACCGGGAGCAGCCGGACGGTGACCCGCAAGCTGAAGGAAGCCGCGCTCGCCTGGCAGCTCGAGCAGAACTGGTCGAAGGACCAGATCCTGACCGCCTATCTCAACACGATCTACTTCGGGAACGGCGCGTACGGCATCGAGCGGGCCGCGCGCACCTACTTCGGGCACAGCGCGAAGAAGCTGACCGCGCCCGAGGCCGCGCTGCTGGCGGGGATACCCGAGGATCCGAGCCGCTACGACCCGGTCAACCACGCGCGTCTCGCGGCGGCGCGCCGCCTGACGGTGCTCCGCCTGATGCTCGAGCAGGGAATGATCACGCGCGCCGACTTCCGACGGGACGCACGCGCGCCCATGCCGCGGCCGCGGGACGTCCACCTCTCCGGCGTGCAGGGCCAGGCGCCCTACTTCGGCGAGTACGTGAAGCACCAGCTGATCGCGAGCAAGCAGCTCGGTGCGAGGCGCGTGTTCGGCGGCGGCTTCCGCGTCTACACGACGATCGACTTGCAGCTCCAGAAGCTTGCGCGCCAGGCGATCCAGAAGTGGCTGCCCTCGCCCGACGGGCCGCAGGCCGCGCTCGTCGCGATCAGGCCCCAGACCGGCGCCGTGCTCGCCATGTACGGCGGCGCCAACTTCCACGAGAGCCAGGTCAACCTCGCCGTGCAGGGCGAGCGCCAGGCGGGATCCTCCTTCAAGCCCTTCGTGCTCGCGACGGCGCTGAGGGAGGGCATCTCGCCGCAGACGACGTTCGTCTCCAAGCCGGTCTCGATCTTCCTTGGCAACCGCTACTGGACGCCGCACAACTACGAGGGCGAGTACCTCGGCTCGATCGACCTGACGACCGCGACCGCTGTCTCCGACAACTCCGTCTTCGCGCAGCTGACGAAGATCGTCGGCCCGGCCAACGTTGCGAAGGCGGCGCATGCCATCGGAATCACAACCCCGCTCCACGGCTACTTCGCGATCGGCCTCGGCGCCGAGCCGGTGAACCCGCTCGAGATGGCCCGCGCCTTCGCCACGTTCGCGAACGGCGGCTTCCGGGTCGACGGCTCGTTCTTCGGCGACGAGCCGCGCGTCGTGACGAAGATCGAGAACGTCCACGGCGACCTCGTCTACGCGAACCTGCCGGCGCGAAGGCGCGTGCTCACCCCCACGGAGGACGCCGTTCTCACCCAGCTGCTCGAAGGCGTCGTGACCTCGGGCACGGGCCACGCGGCGGCGCTCCCGGACCGCCCGGTCGCCGGCAAGACGGGCACGACGGAGAACTACGGCGACGCCTGGTTCGTCGGCTACACGCCCCAGCTCGTGACGGCGGTGTGGGTCGGCTACCCGAAAGGGGTGCGGTCGATGCTCACCGAGTATCAGGGCGGTCCGGTGGCCGGCGGCACCTTCCCGGCGCTCATCTGGAAGTCGTTCGTGCAGTCCGCGCTTGCGGCGATGCACGCAGCGCCCGCGCCGTTTCCCGCGCCGCCGTCCCTCTCGGTCGCGACGCGGCGCGTGACCTTCCGGGACGGGCGGATCGAGCTCGACAACGGCCTCTGCCAGCAGACCTCCGTGCTCGTCTACTTCGCCGGCCGGGGGCCGGGGAAGACGGCGTCGTGCAAGCAAGACGAGGTCGACGTGCCCAACGTCGTGGGCCGCAAGCTGTCGGAGGCGCGGAGCCGCCTCGCCGCCCAGCCGCTCACGGCCGCCCTGATCTACAAGCCGGCGAGCGCGGGCCAGCGCGTGGACGTCGTCCTGCGTCAGTTTCCGGCGAGCGGCACGCTCTCGTCCTACGACAAGGTGACGCTCGTGCTCGCCAAGCCGCTGCACGGCGTCGTGCCGCGGGTCGTCGGGTTGAGCCTCCACGACGCGCGCGCCCGGCTCGCGCGGCTGAAGCTGCGGCCCGCCGTCCGGCTCGGCGACGGGCGGCCGGGGCGCGTCGGCTCGCAGGAGCCGCAGGCCGGGCTCGCCGCGGCTCCCGGCATGACGGTCCGCCTCGTCGTCGGCCGTTAGGGCCGGCCTTTAGCGAAGCGGCCGGCTGAGGTACGGCGAGCCCTGGAGCCCGTAGCGCCAAGAGAGCTCGGTCGCGCGGGTGATGCCGATGCGCGGGCCCGTCGCGATCTCGGGTGTCGTCTCGCGCGCGAGCAGCTCGAACGGCGGCTCGTCCAGCGGCAGGCCGTCGTGCTCGCCGCTCACGCCGAGTGCCTGACAGAGCTTGCCGGGACCGGAGCAGAGCGCCCGCTGAGCCGCGACGCCGCGCCGCGCCCGCATCGTCTCGAGCCCGTGCTCGGGCTCCAGGGCGCGGATCAGCGCGGCCTCTGCGCGGCCCGGCACGTCGCAGACGAGGTTCAGGCACCAGTGGATGCCGTACGAGCGGTAGACGTACGCATGACCCGGCGCGCCGAACATGGCCGCGTTCCGCGCCGTGCGGCCGCGAAAGCCGTGGCTGGCGGGATCCTCCTGGTCGTACGCCTCCAGCTCGACGATCGGGCCGCCGACGCCGTCGACGAGGAGCGTGACGCCGATCAGGTCGGGAGCCACCTCGTGCACCGAGCGGGCGAAGAAGTCACGCGGGAGTCGGTGCACGTGCGCGGGAGTCGTAGCGCATCAGCGCGGGGAACGCGAGCGCGAGCAGGCCGCAGCCCAGCACGCAGACGATCCCGCCGGAGACGATCGAGAAGCGGAGGCTCGTCAGCGACGCGAGCACGCCCGCCTCGAGGTTGCCGAGCGCGGGTGCGCTCGCGACCTGCGCGAACTCGATCCCGACGAGCCGGCCGCGCAGCGTGTCCGGCGTGAGCCGCATCAGCATCGTGTCGCGGAAGACCGCGCTGACGAGATCGGCGCCGCCCGCGAAGGCCAGCAGCACGAGCGCCAGCCAGAGCCGGTGCGCGAAGCCGAACGCGGCGATCGCCGCCCCCCACGCCCCCGCCGCGAGCACGACCGCGAGCCCCTGCCGGCGCACGTGGTTCACCCAGCCGCCGAGTGCCGACGCGAGGAACGCGCCGGCGTAGGTCGCGGAGTAGAGGTAGCCGACGAGGCTGGGATCGTGGAAGCGATGCGTCGCGAGCGCCGGGAACAGCGCCGTCGGCATCCCGAAGATCATCGCGTTCGTGTCGACGAGGAAGAAGCCGAGGATGACGGGCTGGCGCCGCACGTAGCGGAGGCCCTCGACGATCGAGTGAAGGCTCGCGCGCTCGCCTCCGCCCTCCGGGCGGATGCTCGGCAGCAGCCAGACGGCCGAGATCGGTGCGGCGAAGCTCGCCACGTCGACGGCGTACGCCCACTGGAGGCCGACGGTCGCGATCAGCACGCCGGCGAGCGCGGGGCCGGCGACTGCGCCGAGGTTCGAGAGGAGATTGTTGAGGTTCGACGCCGCCGGGAAGAGCTCGTCCGGCACGAGCCGCGGCGTGATCGAGCGCTGGGCGCCGACGCCGAGCGAGAAGGTCGAGAGAGCAACGAACGCGCAGAGGAAGCACGGCCAAACCTGCGGGCGCGGCAGGAGGGCGTTCGCGAGGAGGCCGGCCGACGCCGCGGTCATACCGAGCTGCTGCCACAGCATCAGCCGGCGCCGGTCGACCGCATCCGCGAGTGCCCCGCCGACGAGCGTCATGGTCAGGAGCGGGATCAGCTCCGCGAGGGCGAGCAGCCCGACGACCGCGGTCGAGTTCGTCAGCGCGTAGACCTGGTAGGAGAGCGCGACGTAGGCGATCTCGGTGCCGACGAACGAGAGCGCCTGCGCGAGCCAGAGCCGCCGGAACGCCGGCGACACGCGCAGCGGCGTCAGGTCCAGCGCGAGCCGCCCGAACAGCTCGCGGACGCCCGGCGACTCGGTGTCGGGCGGTCGCGCCCCGGCGGGGTCGCTCAAGGGCGTGTCCGGACAGTCACCCGCAAGGCTCCGCCGCGCGAAAAGCAAGCGATGCAAGGACGCAGGGAGCCCCGAATAGCTTGCCTATTCGGGCGACCGAGGACGCGGCAGCGCGCTGCCTTGCAGCCGGCGGAGCCGCGGAAGGACTCTCCGGACACGCCCGTTAAAAGAGTTGCTCAGCCTCCGGCGTCCTCGCCGTCCTCTCGAGCACGCGGCGCGCGCGACGGCCGAGATCGCCGAGGTCGACGCGGCCTTCGTCGACGGCGGTCGCGAGCCGCTCCGCGAGGTCGAGCGCCTCGTCGAGCACGGGGCTCGCGCCGGACGCGTCCTGGCCCATCTCGAGCAGGATCGTGCGCTCGGTGCGCGAGGCGACGATCGGATCGGGAACGCCGTCGACCCAGACGCGCGTCCTCCGGCCGTGCCCCCGCTCGCCACCTTCCAGCGGCTCGAGCGCGTAGATGCGGTCGGCACGCGCCCACTTGCCGAAGCCGAGGAACACCATCTTCGCCCCGCGATCCGCCATCTCGCGGATCATCGCACGCCGCGGCGCGTTTACAGGGCCGCGGCGAGTACCGCCGCCACCCGCTCCTGTGCCTGCTCCTCGAGCGCCGTGAAGAACGGCAGGGCGAGGGTGCGCGAGCTGGCGTCCTCCGCGACGGGGCACAGGCCCTCGCGGAACCCGTAACGCTCGCGCATGTAGGGCTGGAGGTGGATGGACGGGAGGTAGCGGTTGTAGCCGATGCCCTCACGCTCGAAGTGCGCGATCGCGCGCTCGCGCGCTGCGGCGTCCGGCAGCTTGACGACGTAGACGAACCACGAGCGCCGGTGCTCGTCGTCGTCGGGACCGGGGAGCTCGACCCCGGGCAGGCCGCCGAGAAGCGCGCCGTACCGCGCGGCGACCGCGGCCCGCAGCACGAGGATCTCGTCGAGCTTCTCGAGCTGCGCCAGGCCGAGCGCCGACCGGATGTCGTCGAGCCGGTAGTTGAAGCCCAGTCGGGCATGCTCGAGCCACCCGCCCTCGTCGGCGCGGCCCTGGTTGCGCAGCGAGCGCAGCAGCCGCCACTCCTCTTCCGAGTGCGTGGTCACCATGCCGCCCTCGCCCGTGGTGATCTGCTTGTTCGGGTAGAAGGCGAAGACGCAGGACGTGCCGTGGGAGCCGAGCGGCGCGCCCCGGTACTCGGCGCCGAGCGCCTCGCACGAGTCCTGGATCAGCGCGAGCCCGTGCCTCGCTGCGAGCTCCCGCAACGGGGCGAGCTCGCACGGGTAGCCGAAGATGTCGACCGCCACGATCGCCTTCGTCCGCGGGGTGACGGCCGCCTCGACCGCCGCCGGGTCGAGGTTCAGCGTCGCCGGGTCGATGTCCGCGAACACCGGGACGCCGCCCTCGTAGACGAAGCAGTTCGCGCTCGCCGCGAACGAGTACGGGGACGTGATCACCTCGTCGCCCGCCTCGATCCCCGCCGAGATGCAGAGCAGGTGCAGCCCGGCCGTCCCCGACGAGACCGCTGCCGCGTACGGCGCGCCCACCCTCGCCGCGAACGCCTCCTCGAAGCGGTCGATCGTCGGGCCGAGTGAGAGCCGGCCCGAGCGCAGCACCTCGAGCACGAGCTCCTCTTCGCGTTCGTCGACGTACGGC
>Ga0137373_10006706_pt1 | contig 12310 bp, 13 predicted proteins | sample SagtaG_5_FD_104912 | JGI IMG/M metagenome (GOLD analysis project Ga0137373, IMG submission 104912) | Vadose zone soil microbial communities from Sagehorn Ranch, Mendocino, California, USA - Sage1_R_80_16 metaG | ecosystem: Environmental > Terrestrial > Soil > Vadose zone | place: USA...
GCCGCCACCCAGGGCATCGACCTCGATGCCCGAATCGTCGGCGAGCGCGAGCTCACCCGTGGCCGAGGCAGCGGCGCGCGCTTTGCCGCGCGCGTTGTCGGCGTACGAGGCGTCGCCTTCTGGCGGGAGCTCGACTCCGGGGAAGTCGGCCAGGCTCAGGATGCGGAACGGCAGGCCCGCCAGGAGATCAGCCATCTCGCTCGCCTTGGCGGGGTTGGCCGTGGCCAGGACGAGCGCGGGCTCAGAGGCCGAAGGACGTCTCGCCGCGCGCCTCGAGGGCGCGCCGCTGAAGCCGGACCAGCCGCCCGATGCCGGCTTCCGCCAGCGCGAGCATCTCGGTGAGCCGATCGCGGCCGAAGGGCGTCTGCTCCGCCGTTCCCTGCACCTCGACGAAGGCGCCGGCGCCGGTCATGACGACGTTCATGTCGACCTCGGCCGCCGAGTCCTCGACGTAGTTGAGGTCGAGCACCGGCGCGCCGCCGACGATGCCCACGCTGATGGCCGCCACGCAGTCACGCACAGGCGAGCCCGGCACCGCGCCCGATTTGACGACCGTGCCGATGGCGTCGGCCATGGCGATGAAGCTGCCCGTGATGGCCGCCGTGCGCGTGCCGCCGTCGGCCTGGATGACGTCGCAGTCGACCCAGACCGTACGCTCGCCGAGCTTGGCCATCTCGACGACGGCGCGGAGCGAGCGGCCGACCAGGCGCTGGATCTCCTGCGACCGGCCGCTGGGCCCGCTCCGCTCGCGGCTCATGCGCGTGTTCGTCGAGCGCGGCAGCATGCCGTACTCCGCCGTCACCCAGCCCTTGCCCTGCCCCTTGAGGAAGGGCGGCACCTTCTCCTCGATCGAGGCGGTGCAGATGACCTTCGTGTCGCCGAACTCGACCAGGACCGAGCCCTCGGGGTGGCGGAGGTAGTCGCGGGTCACGCGCACGGGCCGGAGGTCCTGGGCCCCGCGGCCGTCGAGGCGGAGGCTCACCGCGCGGTATCGCTCTTGGCCGGTCGGCTCTGCACCGTGCGCACCCGCTGGTCATAGCGCCGCTTGTACTCCGCGAGCCCGGCGTAGATGGCCTTGGCCAGCGCCTCGCGGTGGTCGGCCGCGGCGAGCTTCTTCTCTTCCTTGGGATTCGTGAGGAACCCGATCTCGACCAGGATGGCCGGCATGGCCGCGCCGCCCAGGACGTAGAAGCCGGCCTGCTTGACGCCGCGGTTGACGATGCGGAGCGAGCGCGTGGTCGAGTCCAGCACGGTCTCGGCGAGGAAGCTCGACTCCTGCTGGAACTCGGACTGCGCCATGTCCCAGAGAATGCTCTTGAGCATGTCCGTCTTCTGGCGCGACTGCGGGTTCTCGAGCTCGACCACGCCGTTCTCGATGGCGGCCGTCTGGCGCGCTTCAATGTCGGTCGCCTCGGAGGAGAGGAAGTAGACCTCGACGCCCTCGGAGACCGACCGCGGGTGCGCATTGGCGTGGATGGAGACGAAGAGGTCGGCTCGCCGCTTGTTGGCGAAGTTGGTCCGCTCGCGTAGCGGGATGAAGACGTCCGTGCTGCGCGTGAGCGCCACCTTGATCCCGAGCCCCTCCTCGACCAGCCGCGCCACCCGGCGCGTCACGTCGAGCACGACCTCCTTCTCCATGACGCCCGTCGGGCCGACAGCGCCGGAGTCGTGGCCGCCGTGGCCCGCGTCGAGGACGACGAGCTTGAGCGGGGCCGCGCCGCCCGTCGTCCTCGGCTCGGCGCCCCTCACGGTCTCCTTCGGGCGGTAGATGTCGACGACCACGCGGAACGGGTCCTGGAGCGACGCGGTCCTCACGTCTGCCGCCGCCCCTTCGAGCGCTATCTTGAGCAGGGCATCCGGCCCGGTCGGCTCGAGGCGGATCTCCCTGACGAGCCCGTCCCCGATCTCCTCGAGCCGGACCCCGGAGACCGCGAGGTTGCTGAGCCGCACGCGGATCTCCTTCTGCCCCGGAGCGACCAGATAGGACAGCTCCGCCCCCGCCTCGACGACGATCCGGGTGAAGGACGGATACGAGCGGAAGCGGAGCTCCTCGAACGCCACGGGCGCATTGACGCGCTTGACGAGCGGCTTGCTCGGCGCCGCGGCCATGGGCCGGGCTCCCCTCATGCCCGGCGCGAGCTTGTCGAGTCCCTTGGCGAAGAAGTCCTCGGGGATGAGCCAGCCCTTGGCGGTGACGCGGGCGGGCGACTCGAGGATGAGGACCTGGCCCTGGACCGTCAGCCTGGCCTGATCGCGGGTGAACTGCGCCGTGCGCCTGGAGACGGTCAGCGTCCCGCGACTGCCCTTGGCACTCCAGGAGCCCTTGAGAATGCCGGCCAGGCGATCGGCCGCGACGTAGGCGGCGCCATCGTCGAGCGTCACCAGCGGCAGCCGGCCGAGGGAGCCCGACTTGGTCTTGACCTCGACCATCTCCGGGCGAGCAGGAGCGGCCACCGCGGCGGCGGCGATGCCCACCACGGCGGCGCACCAGAGCATCACGGAAACCGTCCATCGAGTCATGGGTGCGGGCCTTGCAGTACCGACCATTCTATCAACCGGGGCGCGCTCCCATGAAAGCAAAAGGGCCCGCAGGGCCTTCCCCTGGGGGCCCGCGATGGTGGACGCAATCGAACCCAATTCGAACCCTCGCCCAAATACATGTCGAGCAAGTTGCTGAAAGAGCGAGAGAACTAAGCCGCCTCGGGATGTCGGCAAGCGCCATCGCAAGGACCCTCACGATTACGACAAGACCGTGTTGCTCTCCCTCTTGATCGGGCGCGCCTTCGAGATCGCGGATCCTCCCCGCCCCGGATACCCCACATGGTTCCAGACGAAGTTCAGCCCGCCGAACGCCTTGACGGTACGGTGCACGATCTCACGCGCGAATTCGTCGCTACGCAAATCACCGGCCAATGCAATCGTCCTCCCACCGGCGTTCGAAATCTCCTTCGCGACGGCGGCGACCCTGTCCGCATCAATGTCGACGACGCTCACGGCGGCGCCCTCACGTGCGAATCGCAAGGCACCCGCCCGTCCCATCCCGGACGCTGCCGCGGTGACGACCCCGACCTTTCCAGTGAGTCGCATATCAGAACCCCCTAGTTTAGTTAGTGATCCTTGGGCACGCCCCTCACCTGCGTCTTGGCCCACGCTTCGAAGACCTTGACAATCGACGCAAAGTCCTTTGGGCCGTCGCCGAGCGTGCTGCTCGCGTTGTACAGCTGGTGAATCAAGCTCGTCGCCGGAACGGGGACGTCGTGCATTCTGGCCATGTCAACCGCCAGGCCCAGGTCCTTCCTCGCCAAGTCGACCGTGAAGCCGGGTTCGAAGTTCCTCGCGAGGATGTTGGGAAACCGCTTCTCGAAGTGGTATGAGCGGCCCGCGCTGGTACGAATGATGTCGAACAGGGTCTGCGCGTCCATGCCGGCCTTCACACCCAGCACGAACGCTTCCGCGGCGACGAGGACATTGCCCATCGACATGACGTTGTTGATGAGTTTGACGATGTTGCCGGCCCCGGATGGGCCCGCGTAATGCACGGTGGATCCGAGCACGCCGAGGACCTCCCGGGATCTCTCGAAGGCGTCCCGGTCCCCGCCCACGATGATGACGAGCGTCCCGTTCTCCGCCTCCCTGTATCCTCCGCTCACGGGCGCATCGAGATACTGGAGGTTCTTTTCCGCGGCCGCCTTGCTGACCGCTCGCGTGGTTTCCGGGTCGACGGTGCTCATGTCGACGAGAATCGTTCCCGGCGCCGCTCCCTCGAGGACCCCGTCCGGTCCCAGGTAGACCGTCTTGACGGTCGCCGGGACCGGGAGACTCGAGAACACCATCTCGCTGCCCTGGGCCACGGCTCCCGCGGAGGCGGCGACCGAAGCGCCGGCGGCCTTCAGCGCGTCCATCCTGCTTCGGTTGACGTCGAATACCGTGAGGCCGTGTCCCGCTCTGGAGAGCGTCCTCGCCATCCTGCTCCCCATGATGCCCAGCCCGATGAAGCCGATGCGTTTCTTGTCCGCCATGTTTTCACCTCCATGAGTCGACGTTGATCCGATCGAACCGCTATGGGCGAGGCACCGGGGCGACGGGCGTGAGGTACGCCTTCTTGATGAGGTCGTCCCGCACCAGGGTCTGGGCATCGCCCTGAGCCACGATGTTCCCGACTTGCAGCAAGTATCCTCGCTCGGCGAGGGTCAAGGCCATGGCGCTGTTCTGCTCGACGAGCAGGATGCTAATGCCCTGGCGGTTGATGTGCTTGATGATGTCGCTGATCTCCAGGACGAGTTTCGGCGACAGTCCCATGCTCGGTTCGTCCAGCAGGAGCAGCTTCGGTCGGGCCATGAGCGCACGCCCGATGGCCAGCATCTGCTGCTCGCCGCCACTGAGACTCCGCGCCTGCTGATTCCGTCTCGCCTGCAGCACCGGGAAGAACCGGTGCACGACCTCGAGGTTCCGTTCACGATCCTCGCGCCTGGCGGTGAAGGCGCCCGCGTTCAGGTTGTCGGCAACGCTCATGTACGGGAACACCCGGCGGCCCTCGGGGACGTGAGTGATGCCGAGCGCCACGATCCGCTCGGGGCGTTCTCCGTCGATCCGCTGGCCGTTGAACCAGATCTTCCCGGTGGTGATACGTTTCAGTCCGGACAGCGCCTTCAAGACGGTCGTCTTGCCGGCTCCGTTCGCCCCGAGAAGGCTGACGAATTCTCCGCCGCGAACCTCGAGGTGGAGATGCTTCACCGCCTCGACTTTTCCATAGCAGACGGTCACGTCGTCCAGTACGAGATGCGCGCCCGGCTCCTCCTCACGCATGTGGCACGTCGTCGGCCGCCGAGGCCACCGGTGCACCAAGGTACGCCTCGATGACATCCGGGTTGGTCCCGATCTCCGCCGGGTTCCCTTCCGCGATTTTCCGGCCGAAGTTCAGTACGGTGATCCGGTCGCTGAACTCCATCACGGCCGCCATGTGATGTTCGATGATCACGATCGTCTGCTGCTTGAGATCCCGCAGATCGTGGATCTGCCGCATCAGCACTACCAGCTCTTCCGGGTTCATGCCCGTCACGGGCTCGTCGAGGAGCAAAAGTCGCGGCCGGGTCGCCATGGCCATGGCCACGCCGAGCGCGCGCTGGCGGCCATGGGGCAGATTGGCGACCAGCTCGTCCTTCATGTCGCCGAGTTCCATGAATTCCAGCAGCTCGATCGAAGCCCGCTCGATCGCCGCTTCGCGTTGCCGGTAGGACGGGCGATTGAATAGCGCCGACCACACCGATCCCCGGCCCCCGAGATGGTGTGCGGTCAGCATGCTCTGACCGACCGTCATCTTGTCGAACATGATGGCGGCCTGGAAGGTCCTCACCATTCCGAGGCTCGCGATGACGTCGGGGGGGGCGCCGGTGATGTCCTGCCCATCGAACAGCACTCGTCCGGACGTCGGTCTCACGTAACCCGTCAGGACGTTGAAGAACGTCGTCTTGCCAGCGCCGTTGGGCCCGATCAGCGCCAGGATCTCTCCGGCGTGCACGTCCAGATCGATGTGCTCGAGGACCTTCAGGCCACCGAAGTGCTTGGTGATCTGCTCACATCGCAGTATGGGCGTCACCGCATTCCCCTCCTGCCCTTCCAGAGGACTCGCGCTCGAGACGGGAACCCGATCAGCCCGTCGGGGGCGAGGAGCATGACCACGACGAGAAGGACGCCGAACGTCATCGGTTTGTATTCTTCGATGGCCCGGAAGATTTCCAGCGCGCCGGTCAGGATCGTGGCTCCGAGGATAGGCCCCAACATGCTGCCCAGGCCGCCGACCTGCAGGTACACCAGAGGATAGATGGAGTTCCAGACGGTGAAGTCCGCGGGCGACAGGAACCGGTAGTAATGGGCGAAGAAACTGCCCGTCAGTCCAGCGAAAAAGCAGCTCAGGCAGAACAGCGACAGCTTGTACCGCGCCAGGGGAATCCCCAGGGAGACGGCCAGCTCCTCGCTCTGTCCAATGGCCTGCCAGGCCCGGCCGAAGGCCGTCCTCCACAACCGGACGAGCACGACGATCGTCAGGACCGCGAGGGCGAGAACGAAGTAATAGTTCGCCGCTCGCGACGTGAACTCGATGACGCCGATTCCCGGGACGGGGATCGCGTCGATCCGGCGGATGCCGCCGAGCCCCTCGGCACCCCCCGTGATGTTCAGGCTGCTGATGACCAGTCTCCCGACCTCGTTGAGACCGAAGGTGATCAGCAGGAAGAAGACGCCCTTGGTCCTCAGGGTCGGAATGCCGATCAGCGCGGCCACGACCGCCGTCACCATGCCGGCGATGGGAAAGGCGAGCCAGAAACTCAGCCCGGCCTTGAGGGTCAGCAACGCGGACGAATAGGCCCCGATCGCCATGAACGCTGCGTGGGCGATGGTGAACATCCCCGCGTGCAATAGCGGGAACAGCGTGCAGGCGAGGATCACATTGATCAGGATCATCGTGCAGATGGAGATCTTGTACGGGTCGGTGATGACCCACGGCACCGCGACAAGGACGACGAGCAGCGCCAGGATGCCGAGCTGGCGGCGCCAGTGTCCCCGGGCGCGGCGATCGCGCGTCATCGGCGTCATGGCCTATCCGAGCTCCTTGCCCATCAGCCCCATGGGCCTGATCAGCATGAGCACGATGACGATCACCCAGCCGAGGGTGTAGGCGGGATAGCCGAAGAACGTGAGTCCCAGCCCGTCGATGAACCCGAGCGCGAATCCTCCGGCGACAGCCCCCGGAATACTCCCCAGCCCGCCGAGGATCACCACCACCATGGCGCGAAGCATGACGTTGCCGCCCACGAACGGGTCGACGTAGAAGACCGGGATGACGATGGCGGCGGCCACGCCCGCCAGGAAGCTGCCGGCGAAGAACGCGAGCGCGCGAAAGCGGTCCACGCTCATACCCATCAGCGCCGCGGTATCCGGATCCTGGGCGACCGCCCGCAACGCGACACCCTGCCTGGTGTGGTTGATGAACAGGTGGAGCGCGGACATCACGATAGCGCAGCCAACGATGACCGCCACGCGCTCCCACGACAGACTGACCGTCGGCGACACGCGTATCGACCCGGCGAAGGGCGAAGGCACCTTCTTGATGAGCGGCCCGAACAGCACCAGCGCGAGGTTGCTCATGATGAGGAGCAGGCCGACCGCGACCATGAAGGTGGCGTTGATGTGCGTACGGACCGGGCGGTAGAACAGTCTCTCCAGGACGACGCCCATCACTCCGACAGCGAGCCCGCACACAATCAGCGCTACGAAGTAGTTCACGCTCCACATCCCGATCAGGTAGTAGAGGAAGAAGCCGCCGAACATATAGAGCTCGCCGTGCGCGAAGTTGAAGATCCGGCTGATGCCGAAGACCAGCGTAAAGCCGGAGGCGATCAGCGTGTAGTACGAGCCCAGGACGAGGCAGAACAGGATCGTCTGGAGGACCTGATCGAGGCCCATCAGTAAACGCGCGGGGCGGGGATCCGCAAGAGGGGGCCGCTCTCCTGCAGATCCCGTGATGCGTTACCGGCCACGAATCAGGGCACGAGCTCCGGCATCACGAACCCGGTACTGATGAGCTTGGTCCCCTGTTGCTTGAAGGTGGGGCTGGACTTCGTCGCGACGTGCTTGATGCCGTAGGTCGTCTTGTCTCCCGACCACACCCCTGTGCCGTAGTAAGACGGCCAGACGTCCCAGGATTCCATAGTTTTCACGACCTTGTCGGCATCGAAGCTGTTCGCCTGCTCCAGCGCGAGCACGAGCAGCGGGAGGTTGTCGAGCATGTAGACGATCGCGCCCGGCGGGTCCTCGTTGTAGGCCGCCTTGTAGCGCTGATAGAACTCCACCAGCGGCTCCTTGCCGAACTTGTCCGTTAGTTTGCGGTAGATGCCGGCGTGCTTCGCCGGGATGTCGATCTTGGGGAGGTCATTCCAGACGATTCCCCAGGAGTAATACTCGTAGACGTTCTGCGCGCCCGCCACCTGTGCGAGCTCCTTCGGATCCGGGGACATCGGGTTGGCGAACGCACCCTTGTAGCCGAGTTCGCGACTCTGCTTGACGATGAGCGGCGCCTCGCCGGCGAAGGCGCCGAGGATGATGAAGTCCGGTTTCGTCGCGAGGAGCTTCGCGAGGATCGGCGTGTAGTCGCTCTGCCCGCGCTCTCCGAACTCCTCGTGAACGATCTTGACGCGGTCCGCGCCTTCCTTCTCCCAGACCTGCTTGATGCCGGTCTTCATCTGCTCCCAGTTCTGGCGTCCGGTTTCGTCCTTCGGAGAGAAGGCCGCGACCTTCCTCACGTTGTTGGTCTGGATGATCCGCATCACCTGGGACGCCAGCACCAGCCCGCCCTGGGGGTTGACCTGGAAGATGTACCGGCAGCCGGTCTTGAACTTCTCCGTGGTGATGCTGTTAGTCATAGTGATGATCTTGTTCTCTTCGACGAGGGGCAGCATGCCCATCATCGCCGCCGAGGACAGTGGCCCGAGGAAGAACCTGACCTTGTCGGCGAAGATCAGCTTCTCCGCGGCGGCCCTGCCACCGGCCGCGGTGTAGCCGTCATCGGCCTGAATGAGGTCGAGGGTGTATTTCTTCCCGCCGACCGTGAAGCCGCCGTGCTGTTTCAGGATGTCGGCCTGGATCTTATACGCCTTGAGGGTCGGCAGGCCGGAACTGGCACCGCTCCCGGTGTAGCCGTTGGGAACGCCGACCTTCAGCACCTCGGTCGTCTGAGCGTACGCCACTGAGGTCACGACCAGAAACAGCGTCAGAAGCGCCACGAGCGAAAGCGTCCATCGCTTCCCTTTCATATCGATCCCCTTTCTCTTCGGCACCGGATCAGGAATGGCGCATTTCCGTTACGCCAGCAAGGGCACCATCTCGCCCGCGTCCTTCACGTGCTCAAGGGCCTCGACCATACCGACGAAGCCCTGCAATTGATCGGATCCGATCGGTGTGGCGGCCCATGAAGCCCAGGACATGAAGCGGTCGATGCAGTCGCTCAAAGTGAACGGATTGCTGGGATGGCCCTTGACGAACGGTTCGCATCCAACATACACCCGGCCGTCGGTCGTCTCGATGGTGACGTCGGCGGGAGGGTACAGCATCGGCAAGGCGTCCTTCGCGGGATCGATCCGGGTCGTGACCTTTCCCGCGTTCGCCAGGAGCTCCGGATCCCGGATGGCGTCCTCCGTAAAATCCTCGAGTGAGACGCGTCTCCTGACCATCGCGGTGGCGACGGTGAAGGGATAGCTGAACTGCGCGGCGCCAGGAGTCGGTGGAGCTATCTTGGGCGCGCCGCTCGCATCGAATCCGCACTGCGTGGCGCCCATCGCCGAGGTCGCGACGGTCACCGCCTTGATCTGTTCGGGTTTGAGGTCGTGCTCCTCGACCAGCTTCAGCGTGGTGTAGATCGCATGATGCGTGTACTTGCAGGTCGGATAGGGTTTCAGGCTCGAATTGAGGATCTCGTTCCGTTCTCCGAGCTGCCCGAGCAGCTGCACTTCGTCGTATTCGCCTCTGAAGTAGAGCTGGTAGAGGCCGAACTCCCCGCGGAGCGGATTTCGCGGCCCCCGAAACCCTCCCCTGGCCAGGTCGATGGCCAGGATCCCGCCGGCGGCCGCCGTGCCGGCAGGGACCCACAGGCTCGAGGCGCCCTCGACGGTCGGCTGTACGTTGCCGCTGCACAGCGCATAGGCCACGCCGGCGGCGTCCAGCATCTCTCGTTCACCGAGCCCGAGGAGCTTCGCACCCATCGCCGCCACGCTGAGGGGCGCCATGGTCTCGGCCATCCAGCCGATCGCCTTCGCCTTGCCGGCCCCCATCCTCAACCGGCAGAGCATGTCGACTCCGAGCGCCACGGCCAGCATCACGTCCTTGCCACTCACCGGGGAAGGTGCATGTTCCGCGAGCGCGAAGGCGGCGGGGACAATGCACACGCCGACGTGTCCGCCGCCGATCTCGTGCGTCCCGTCCAGCTCGCGGCATCTGGCCATGATGCCGTTCGCGAGCGCCGCCAGCGGAGGAGCGACCTTGCCGCCGTGGACGAGGACCGTGCTGCCCGTCCCGCCTCCGTATCCCTTGGCGATCCGGGCGATGCTCCGTCCCGCGTCACTGGCGCTGCCGGCCAGCGCGGCCCCCATGGTATCCAGGATGGTCATCTTCACCGTCTCGACCACCTGCGGGGACAGGTCCTCGTATCGGGCTCGGCCGAAATGATTCACGAAAGCGTGGATCGGGTCCATCAGCTGGCCTCCAGTCCCGCCGCGTGCATTCGCGATCTCACTTCCGCTCGCGCCAGGCGTCATGCTGGGCCTTCGTGTCCTTCAACTGTGACAGGATGAGCGACCGGTAGGCGTCGGAGAGCTCGGCCGCCCGCATGTTGTTCGCGTCCACCGCCATGCGGATCGATTCGCGAGCGAAGCTGACCGCGTACGGCGGCTTCTGGACGATGGAGCGCATCGTCTCGCGCGATACGTTCAGCAACTGGTCGTCGGCGAGCAGCCGCGACACCAGGCCCCAGTCGTACGCCTCCTGGGCGGTGATCACACGACCGGTCATGATCATCTCCCTGGCATTGAGCTCACCCACCGCACGCGCCAAGCGGAGCGCGCCACCGTACGCCGGGAGGATGCCGAGACTCACCTGGGGCAGTTGAAACTTCGCGGACGTCGCCGCATAGATGAAATCGCAACAGATCGGGACGAGACAGCCGATGCCGATCGCGTATCCGTTCACCGCGCACAGGATCGGCTTCTTGTAGTGCGACACGAGGTCGAACATCGGTCGGCCCCGGGCGATCGGCAATCGGAGGTATTCCTCGAGCGAGTCGATGCGATGCGTCTCCGGATTCTTGAGATCCGCACCGGCCGAGAACGCGCGCCCCTTTCCGGTCAGGACGACACCCCTCACCCCGGGATCGGCTTCGTTCTCTTGAAGGGCCTCGAAGAGGGCGGACGACAGATCCGCGCCCCACGCATTCAGTGAGTGAGGACGGTTCAGCCACACCGTCGCGACCCCCTGATCGTCGATCTCGACCACGACCGCGGATTCGGAGCTCATGGGATGGACACCTCGCTTCGGACGTTGCGCTAGATCTGCACCAACACCGTGCCCACGGTGAGAACCTCCTGTTGCTCGTTCGACACCGCCGTCTGCAATTCGAGCCGGCCGTCCTCGTTCGCGACCACGACGCCGAGCGGAGTGAGGCAGGCTCCGGTCATGATGTTGGCGATGTACTTCACGGAGATCTGGCCGCTGGTATACCAGCGATAACCGAAGAGCTCGCGGTACAGCTCGCACTCCAGCGCCGTGGCCATCAGCCCCTGAACGAGCGTGTCCGGATGCCCGCGTCGCCGCGCCACCCACCGATCGGTATGGATGTTGGACCCCGGCCCGGAATAGAGATTCATCGAGCTCTGCGTCATCTGGCGCGACGCACCTTCCACGACGCTCCCCGGCTCGGGGAATCTCGCCGTGGGTCTCGCCTGATGCTGCGCGAGAAACGAGGCCAGCGTGGGCCGGACGCGCTCCGGCCCTTTGTGCTGGTATCGGTTCCCCGGGAACTTGAATGCCCTTGTGTAGGCGGAGAGCAGGACTTCCTCTCCGTCCGGCGCGACACAGACCGCTTCGAGGACAGCGTAGTCGATGTCGTTCCGGGAGAAGGTGTCGGTCAGCTTGCCGGTGATGGTATAGGTCAGTCCCTCTTCCAGAGGGCGCCGGAACTCGAAGCGTTGCCTGGCATGGAGGGAGTACACGCTCGTGTACTTCGACCAGTACAGCCGTGTTCCAAGGTCGCGGTCGAAGAGCGTCGGCGGGGCGATCGATTTGCCGGTGGCCAGGCGAATCGCGGCGGCATGCCGGGCAAACCCCTCGTCGCGGGTACTGTTCACGTATGCCCGGATGAGGTCGCTCGACGCCACCAGTTGCCTCGGCCCCAGGGGGTCACCGACCGCCGGCTCAGAACCGGCGTGCACGAGCATGCTCACTCGTCCGGCCTCCTCGAGGCGCTGCGCGTCGCGGGTACCCAGCGCGGATGGCGGCTCACAGGCGCCCGATCACGCCGGCCTCGAGCAGCGCCGCGATCCGCGCTTCGTCGTACCCGGCCAGCTCCCCGAGCACCTGGCGTATATGCTCGCCCACGTGGTAGGGGGCCGCCCCGCGAGGGTGCATCGATTCGCCATCGAAATGATGGGTCTTCGTGAAGTCGTGTGGGTGATTTCGAGCACATTTGGGTATGACGACACGGTCAGAGTGCCGGCAGAGTGCAGGTGAGGATCTTGTCCCGGCTCGCCGCAGTTGCTCGCGCATGTAC
>Ga0137373_10006709_pt1 | contig 12308 bp, 9 predicted proteins | sample SagtaG_5_FD_104912 | JGI IMG/M metagenome (GOLD analysis project Ga0137373, IMG submission 104912) | Vadose zone soil microbial communities from Sagehorn Ranch, Mendocino, California, USA - Sage1_R_80_16 metaG | ecosystem: Environmental > Terrestrial > Soil > Vadose zone | place: USA: California...
CGCATCCGGTCCAGATCACCCGCACTCGCGCGGTGTCGCTGGAGCCAGTCCTGATATTGAGGCCGGGCAATCGAGCGTTTACTTCCCCCGCCCCAAGGCCACAATTTCTTCCATGCCGCTTTGACCAGTTTTTCTGGAATGCGATATGGCGCTAGCAATGCCTGACCGACTCTACGCTCGGGCGATTTGCGCAGCGTTTGTTTTTGTTCCTTCAACAATTTCAGTTCCCGCTGGTATTCCTTCAGTTTCAGTAATTTTTCCTCGAGCGCAGCGATATGACGATGGGCTGCTTCCAATTCGGACAGGCGAGCACGTAGGGTCCGCTCCAGCCCGTTCAGGCGTGCGCTTAACTTCGCGAAAGCCATTTCCATCGCCGGAACCAGAGCATCGGCAGTTTCGCCCGGCCGCCGCCGCAGGCATACCGCCCCGGGATCGATCTTGCCAAGATCGCACTCGTAATCAGGGAGCAATCTGAATCGGCCAAATTTTTCGACAAGTTGCGGCCGGCGCTCGGCAACGTCTGCCCCGGCACCGGGTATTATTATGATCTCGTCTGCACAGCTCGAAAGCTCCTCAACCACGCGATCATCGACACCTTTTTCCGAGGAATAAAACCAGAGCGCAATCTCAAAGCGAGTTGGGGTTACATCCTGCTGAAGCTTCGCTGCTAAATCGGCGCCGGACTCCCAAAGCACAGCTTCCCTTCCGATTTCGGCAAACTGCCGCTCAAGTTTCCCGGAGCCGGCGCCCACCACGAGGAAGCGGCCACGTTCAAATTTCTGCGAGATTACCCGCGCAAAATCAACACCAAGGCCATGGAAAGATGATGGCAACACACCCATATTATATTGGTTGAAGCAAGCCGCAGGCAAATTTACCCTGCCGCACTGTCCCGCGATACTGAACGATCCTGCATGCTTGATTTCATCGTTTATCTTCTTTATCGCGCAGGATCGGCCATTGCCAGCGCGCTGCCGTTGCAGGCCCTCTTTGTTTTAGGAGAATTTCTGGGATTCTGCGCCTGGATCGTTCTGGGAAACTATCGGCACCTGGCGCAGCGCAACGTTGCCATTGCGTTCGGCAATGAGAAGTCGCCGCGGGAATTGCGCCGTCTGGTGCGCCGCCATTTCCAGCGGTTGGGCGGGAATCTTTTGTGCAGCATAAAGCTCGCGGTGATGCCCCTTGAAAAAGTCCGTGCCCGCGTCAAGATCGAAAACGCAGAGGCCGCGCACCGCGAGTTACGCGCAGGCCGGCCCATTGTTTTCGTGCTGAGCCATCTCGGCAACTGGGAGCTGCAGGCACAGATTTTTCCGGTCGTGATCGGCTACGTGCGCAGCGGCGCGATCTTCCAACAGCTCGGCAACCGCTACATTGACAAACACGTCCGCGCGCTCCGCGGGCGGGTCGGCGTGGAGTTGTTCGATCGTCGCGAAGGATTCCAGAAAGCAATCCAATTGCTCCGCGGGGGCGGCGCCATCGGCGTCCTGAGCGACCAACACGCTGGCGATCTGGGTCTTTGGGTGCCTTTTTTTAACAAGCTTGCATCGACGTCGCCGTTGCCAGCCTTGCTCGCAAAACGCACCGGTGCCGCGTTGTTGGGCATCGCAATTTATACCGACGGGCCGGCTCGTTGGCGGATGGTATTTACCGATCAAGTCGGCGCACCTGGCGACTCGGTGGAAGCGCTTACGGCCAAGGCCAACGAACTGGTCGCACGACAAGTCCGCCACGCGCCGGAAGATTGGTTTTGGGTGCACGATCGCTGGAAAATGCCCAAGCCGAGTTTTCTTCTCGCTGGTTATAAGCGCGGCGTTTATCTGCCCCCTGATATTTCGGCTCGAGACCTCCAGCCATTTCGGATTCTTATTCGATCAAGCAACTGGCTGGGCGATGCTGTCATGAGCATGCCGGCCGTCCGGGCGATTAAAAACGGGCGGCTGGACGCGCATGTCACTATCGCCGCGCCAGCGAAGATCGCTCCGGTGTGGAAGCTCGTTCCACAAGTGGACGCGATCCTTCCTCTTGCGAGCAAATCGCTCCTGGCGGCTGTCCGTTCGATCCGAGGACGACCGGGTTTCGACGTAGCCATTCTCTTCCCGAATTCGTTGCGCGTTGCTCTCGAAGCCCGGCTAAGCGGCGTACGCCGTCGGGTTGGTTATCGTGGCCATTCACGGAGTTGGTTATTGAATCAGATCATACGTCAGCCGTCGCCGCCCAGGCCACTCGAACATCAATCCGCTCGTTATCTCCGGATTGCCGAGAGATGTGGCGCGAATGTCGCCAATGGAAAGCTATCGGTGGAGAAAAAAACGCTCAACCCGCCCTCGCGATGTTACGGCGGGGCAGGCGCTCACGACACATCGCTCAACTGCGAAAGCGTTGGCGGCTCGGCTGCTCAATTGGCAGATTCCAATCAAACATCAAACCTCAAACATCAAACATTGATCGGTCTCTGCCCCGGCGCAGAATACGGACCGGCCAAACGATGGCTGCCGGAGCGATTCGCGGACGCGGCCGCGAGAGTCGCCGCACAAGTGCCAGTGCAGTGGATTCTTTTCGGAACACGCAAAGATGCGGAAGTTGGCGAACAGATCGCCGCCGGGCTCGGCGATTCATGTGTGAATCGAATTGGTCAAACCACGCTGGATCAACTCATTCTTGCTCTGCGCGAATGCCGTCTATTGCTGACAAATGACACGGGCACGATGCATCTGGCTTCCCTGCTCGGAGTTCCGGTCGTGGCGATTTTTGGCTCGACCGAGCCGGGTCTCACCGGACCGCTCGGCGATCACCACATTGTTCTGCGACATCACGTCGAATGCAGCCCGTGTTTCCTGCGGAAATGCCCAATCGATTTCCGCTGCATGAAAGCGGTTGCGATCCAGGAAGTAATCGACGCGGTTTTGTCGATCTTAAAGGCGCAGCCGCTTTAGTTAGTTAGGGCCGTCGCTGTGGCGCCTGGATGGGAACCGTGATTGGCACTCCCGTTTTGAAGAAACCGATCACGGCAAATTCAGCTTGCGGCGGACGGTTGGAATCGAAACGGAAATTATAGAGCGTACCCCAGCGGATCGCATTTGCGTTTGGGTTTTGGGCAAGCGTCTCGCTGTTCCATGTCAGAGAGCCGCCCGTTACCGCCGATGTCCAGGGAGTGCTGCTGTATCCCGTGTTTCCCACCGTTCCATCGTTTGCCCATCCAGGCTCCTGGGGCGGCGCATGAAACCCTATATTTCTGATGCGGCGTCCCGTAGGGACAGCAAACGATTGAATCGCGCGATCCAGGTTCTCGTTATAGATCGCGTACTCGTAATGCCAAACTCCAGCGGATGGGTTTGTCACTTTATAGCCAACGAATGCAATACCATCGTTTCCCGGATCGGGTTCGATCTGATTGATGGTTGCTCCGGTCCAGGCAAAGATGGCAGGAGTCGATCGCACCGTGGATCCAACCGCCGAAAATGTGAAATTCGTGGTTCCGCTGACACTGAACTGACGATAGGAGACGTTGTTGTACATGTTGCATTGCCCGGGATTAGCCTGGCACCAGGTGTATTCATGCGCAGTGACATATTGACCTTCGGCAAAATAGGTCGCGCCCGGATTTTGCGTCGTGTCCAGGTCGCTCATTGCCACCGTGACCCGGTGCGAGGTGGCTGTATGCGCGTGGCCGGTGTGGTCGGCCGGGCTTGGCGACCCTGGGAAGGCGCCGGTAAAGGGATTCACCCACGCGCGTGAGCCCAGCCCGCTTTGGCTATAGTTTAAGCTCGCCGAGTATGGATCGGAGCATCCAGAGCATAGATTGGAGCCAGTAGTGCAACCACTGGTGCTGCAGCCAAAGCCGCAGTCGTTGCCTTCCAACGCAAAAAATGCGTGTTTCAGCCAGGATTGGCCAATTTGCTCGAACCGCTCGCTGTTGTCAGTTCCGCCGCTCATGCGATAGAGGTTTTGCGGTATGACGGGATGATCGTTATTCGGCAAGCTAAACCAATGCAATGGCTCTTTTCCGTTATTACAGGAGGTCGTTCCCACCCCAAGGCCGACAAAGCTTCCATTACTTCCAGGGGCTTGCTCTACGGAAGGCAGATCTCCAACGATCACATCCGGGCCTGGGATGGTTCCCATCGAGGGCTGGGCAGCCTGCGCTCCCGCACTGGCCGAACCCTGCAGAGACGGCATCGTCACCGATTGCAGGGCGCCATTGACAACCGTTGCGATTTCAACCGGCTGCATGCTCGTTCCAATAGAAATTTTTCCAACCACTGAACCGGCTTCCGACGGGCGCCCAAGCGCTTGGGCAAACTCTTGTGAAATCAGAAGACGTCCGTCTTTGATGCTGAGCAATTGGGCCTTGGCATCGTAATTGTACTGATGTCCTTCAATATTGAAAAAGGCGAATCCCGTTTTGCCGTCGCGCACGGCAAGATCGAAAGCTTCACCCGAAGGGAGTTTTTCGACCACGAGTTGATTGAGGGATGCGCTTAAGGCAGCAGGAAGAGTCGCGCTGTTTTGCGCGATGAGCGCTATCGACCCCGGCTCAGCACCACGCAACACCTCGTTAAATACTAGAACAGGGAAAAAGGAATTAGCCGCTACGGCGAAACGCAATGTCTCTGATTTTGCCGTTGCAGAGCTGATTCCATTAAGCCGATTTAGATCGACATCCATCGCGACGCTCCCGCTGACGACGATCATCTTTTCAAAGGTCCCGCTCTGGGCATCTGGGCTCTTCTGTTTGGATCCTGCTACGGAGTTCTGCGAACTGTTGCAGAAAAGCAAAAGTAGTGGGAGCGTGAGATACGTAAACAGTTTCTTCGACATTGTTTTTAGTCCTCCAATTTGTGGGCCACTTGGAAAAGTTATGAATGGAGCCCGCCAACTTATATACTTCTTGGGGGGGAAGTAGAGTAATTTTTAAGCCTTTTTTGCACTATCATCATCGAGTTGGGTTTAAAATGAGTTCTGCCGGTCCTCTGTGCGGAATCTGGAAAGAGTTGTGAAAAGCCGTTGTGTAAGTCTTGAAGTGAAGAATCGGGGATCGGGTTCCCGGCATTTAGGGATTGGCAAGAATTCGCCTGTTCAAAAGAGCGGCATTCGCAAATCTAAGACCAGCCGCTGGCGCGCACTGGCCCTCATTCTGCTCAATCTGTTTATGATCGCTCACATCATTCAGTGGCGGATCATGGGCAAAACCGTTTCGCCTATCGAGCCTTCCGAGACCATGTACACGCTCCAGCAGGGAGCAATCAACGCCGGATTCATCTTCTTTTCTCTGGCGATCCTGGCAACGTTAATCTTCGGACGTTTTGTCTGCGGCTGGGGCTGTCATATTCTGGCCCTCCAGGATTTCTGTGGGTGGATGCTAAAGAAAATTGGCCTCACTCCGAAGCCGTTTCGATCGAGGCTGCTGGTCTACGTCCCGCTCATCGGCGCTCTCTACATGTTCGTTTGGCCTACTGTCTATCGATTCTTCACAAAACCAGAGACCGAGCGCCTTATCCCGAAATTTACGAACCATCTGGTCACGACCAGTTTTTGGGAAACTTTTCCCTCAGTCGCAGTCGCCATTCCTTTTCTTTTTATCTGCGGCTTCATGACCGTCTATTTTCTGGGACAAAAGGGATTCTGCACTTACGCCTGCCCGTATGGCGGATTTTTCGCTCTCGCCGACAAGTTCTCGCCCGGAAAAATCCGCGTGACGGACGCCTGCAACCAATGTGGCCATTGCACCGCCACCTGCACTTCAAACGTGGTCGTCCACGCGGAGGTGAAACAATATGGAATGGTTGTTGATCCCGGTTGCATGAAATGCATGGATTGCGTCAGCGTCTGTCCGAACGACGCTTTGTATTTCGGTTTTGGGAAACCGACGCTTCTCGTTCCGAAATCGAACGCGATCAAAAGGAATTACTCTGTCACATGGTCCGAAGAAATCGTCGGCGCGGTTGTGTTTCTGGGAAGTTTCCTCGCTGTCCGGGGGGTTTACGCACTCGTCCCATTCTTGATGGCCCTTGGTTGCGCGACGATCACAACGTTTCTCACTCTGAAAACATGGAGATTATTTAAGGCGAACAAATTGTCCTTTTACCGTTTCAATTTGAAGTCTTCGGGAAGAATTCGAAAAGTGGGATGGGCATTCGTGGCGTTCTCGGTCGCCTGGGTTGGTTTGAATGTGCACAGCGGATGGATTCGTTATCACGAATATCTGGGCGATCGCGCCTTCCAGAAAATCCAAATCCCGGACGAACTTGCCCTTGCGCAGAAAGATCCCGCCCCGTGGCTCAGTCCGATTGAGCGCGAGAACATCCTCGAAGGAAAAAAACACTTTCAGACGGCTTCGACCTTCGGACTCTTTGCAAACCGCGAGGCGCTATCAAAGCTTGCCTGGTTTGAATATCTCTCTGGCGACACGGAGCAGTCGGTTGCGCTGCTCGGCCAGGCCGCAGCTCGCCAAAAAGGACAGGGTAAAGCCTTAAGCCTGTATTATCGGGGTACGATCCTCAATCGTTTGGGACGCTACGACCAGGCACAACTGAGTCTCGATGAAGCCTTGGCGGAGCGGTCCGATCTAATTTTCGCTCGCCAGGAAAAAGGCGAATCGCTCTGGCAACTTGGTCGCAGGGAGGAAGCCATTTCGGTTTGGAGCGACGCCGTGCAGCGCAATCCGCACCTTGTCCTAGCCAACAATCAACTCGCAGGCGCTGAGCGAACGCTGGCTAGATTCCAGGAAGCGAGCGTTCACGAAAACAAAGCCGACCAATCCACTCCCGATAATCCGCATTTCCATTGGATGATCGGGCTCCGGCTGCAAAATCTCGGAATGACCGAGCTTGCTGAGAAACACTTCCAACGTGCGATCCAACTGGACCCTCAGTTCCAGCTACGGCGGGGCAACAGCCCTCAATAGATTCGCATAGGTCACATGGGTCGTATGTGTCCTATCCTTTCAATGATTGGCATTGCTTTAGGAAGCTTTTCGGAATGATTGTTGATTGTGACCGCCGCCAAGATGCCGCGCATTCGCACGGAAGTGCAAGTGATGTTTTTCGACACCGATTGCGGCGGCGTTGTGTCGAACATCGCATATCTACGCTTCATCGAAGTAGCTCGCACACTCCTCGCTGAAGAACTCGGTCTCGCCCTTGCAGAAATGGCCGAGACGCAAAAATATCCCGTGGTCGTCCACACCGAGATCGACTACCGCCGCGCGGCAAGACTTGGGGATCGGCTCGCGATTGAAGGCTGGCTCGAGCGACTGGAGCGCGTACGATTTTGGTGCGCGTTTCGCATCGTTCGCCTGAAGGACAATGTGTTAATTGCCGACTGTCGCCAATCACTCGCGCTCATCGAGATGCCCGCCGGAACCCTGCTGCGCTTGCCTGAGAGCTGGGAAAAATATCGAAACTCGGAGGCAAACACTTCAGCCTGCCCGCCGAACAGCCTGACGCACCGATGACGGCAGGCGCCCGCACATTTAGGATCGAAGAAACTCTCCTGGAGCCGGTGGTGCTCACTCCGCCACCGACGCGTCATGCTCTCTTTGCCATTCTGATTGCGCTCGCAGTGCTTCTGCACGTGGCGACGATAGGCTCGGGCGACCTCTACAGTCAGACCGAAGGCCAGTACGGCGGTGCGGCCAAGGAGATGGTCGAAACGCACAACTGGCTCCTCCCCACCAATGACGGTATTCCGCGCTTGCAAAAACCGCCGTTGCTCTACTGGCTCATTATTATCTCGTTCAAACTTTTTGGGGTCAATGCGGCCGCCGCCCGACTCCCTGTTGCGCTCGCGAGCGTGGTTCTGGTTGCGCTGATTTTCCTGATTGGGGAGAAACTCACTGACTACTGGCGCGGATCCATCGCCGGTCTGATTTACGTCAGCTTTTGCGGCGTCTTTCTCCTCGCGCGCATCGTCATGCCTGAGCCGCTATTCAGCGCGTTAATTGCAGGCGCCATTTCGTGCGGTCTGTGCGGTTATCAGCGCCGGCGCTACCGGTCCGCCTGGTTCGCGGGATTCTGGATTTGTTCAGCACTCGCCTGCCTGACCAAAGGTTTTCTCGGCATCATTTATCCGGCGGCGATTTTTCTTTTGCTCTCAATTTTCTATCGAGAAGCGCGCGTCCGCTTTCGCGCGCTCCTGCGCTGGGAGTACTTGTTGATCTTCTGTTTGATCGTCACGCCGTGGCACATTTGGGCGCAATACCATTATCCGGGATATCTTGGTTATCTGGTCAGCTCGGAATGGATCGGGCATTTGCGGGGGCTCAACGATGCGACGCATGATTTTAAAGGCGCGCCTGTTTATCAATTTTTGGGGATGCATTTGGCCTGGTGGTTCCCATGGTCAATCGCGCTGCTGCCGGGGTTGATTTTCGCCTGGCGGCGCGTCGTGCGGCCGCGCGAAATCGAATTTTCCGATGCGCTGCCCCTGTGCTGGATGGGCGTGATCTTCGTCCCGCTTCTCTTTCTTGGGCAGCGCCAGGATTATTACTCGATGAGCATGTGGAGCGCGCTCGCGCTCTGGATCGCGCTTGCCTGGGACCGGATGCCGGGCAGATTGCGCGCCGCCGGTGCAATCGCCGTCGGCTCGATCGGGATGATGAGCGCGGCGGTTGCGCTGTTCATCACAAACGCGGCACGCGCTCGCAACGGAAGTTGGGGGGCGATGGGTGATCGCTGGACGGCTTGGGAGGCGTTGCACAATATGCCGGTGTCAACGTGGTTGGCACTTCGCCCGATGTTCCTGATCACTGGCGTCTCTCTGGCACCTCTCTCGTTGGTAGCGCTTTATTTTATTTTTAAGCAACGCGAGAAACTTGCGGTCGTTGCCTTGAGCGTCGCGATGATTCCCACCGGCCTGAGCATGATGGAAAGCGTCGCCCGAATCGCTCCTTATTTTTCTCTTGCCGATCTGGGCCGGTTCCTTAATGCGAGGCTGGATGAAAAAGGCGAAGTGCTTTTTGAAGGTCCGCTCAACGACGGCAGTAGCCTTATTTTTTATTTGAACCGGAAATTTTCGCTCGTGAATCAAAATCCGCAAAAAGAGGCTCCGCTCGGCACACCGCCGCTCGACATCTTTCTTGATGAAGACGCAGTTCTAAAGAAATGGAGCCAGATCGAGGCTATTTATCTGATTGTTGAGCAAGGGCGCGTCGGTCACTGGAAACCGTTATTGACCGATCGCTTTCACGTTTTTCATCAGATCACCGCCTCGGGCACGTATGTCGTGCTCAGCAACCAATTATGATCTCCATTTGAAAAATCCGGATCGACGCTTAATGTGCCGGCTCGTTTTCCTTTGTAACGATTGTAACCCGCCTAAGGCGGATAACCTTCTACCGAATCCATGTCGCAACACCGCAGTTTAAAAGGGGCCAGCACCATCGCCGCCAAGCGCAATGTGCTAAAGCGTTTCGAGCGCGTCGAACTGTTGAAAAAGCGCGGCCAGTGGAAGGAAGGCAGCAAAGTGATCGGCCTTCCGAAAACCAAGCCCGACGTTTAACCGGAAGTGTGAACGCACCTGATCGGTGAACCATGATCGGTAGGCGTCTCCACGCTTCTCAATCGTTCTCGTTCACCGATCACTGATCACATTCCCGGGCACCGCCATGCGCCTCAATCGCTTCCTCGCCGCCGCTGGCGTCGGCTCACGGCGTCACTGTGATGAATTAATTGCCGCCGGCCGCGTCACGATCAACGGTAAAGTCTGTACCGATTTCAGCGCGCAGCCAACCCCGCGCGATCATGTCAAAGTGGATGGCAAACTGGCTCATGCCGGACCACCGCTCACCATCATGCTGCACAAACCGGCGGGCTTCGTATCGACGCGAAAAGATGCACACGCCCGCGACACGATCTTCGATCTTCTGCCGAAAAAATTTTCGGGTCACTTCAACGTCGGCCGTCTGGATGCCCAAACCGAAGGCGTCATCCTCCTCACCAACGACGGCGATCTCGTTCAGCGGCTCACGCATCCGAGCTACAAAATCGACAAGGAGTACGAAGTAACGTTAAATCGCCCGTGGGATCCGGCACTGGCGCCCAGATTATCCGAAGGAATTTTTCTCGACGGCAAACGCGCCCGTATCCAGCAGGTTCATTCACGCGGTCCGAAACGCTTGCGCGTTGTCTTGAGACAAGGTATCAACCGGCAGATCCGCCGCATGTTTCACGAAATCGATTACGAAGTGAAACGTCTTGTCCGTATTCGCATCGGCAACTTGTGGCTCAGCGATTTGCCCCCCGGTCATTGGCGGCCGCTGACGAAGCGCGAAGTCGAATCATTGCAGCAAGGAGCGGCGGTTTCCAAGCCGCCGAATAAGGCGAGAAATGAAACTCGACGGTTGTAACGCCCTGATCACCGGAGCATCGGCCGGGATCGGACGCGAGCTTGCGCGGCAAGTCGCCGGCCGCACGCGATTGCTCATTTTGGTGGCTCGACGCGAGCAACAGTTAAGTGAACTACGCGACGAATTAAGACAGCAATATCCGAATCTCACTGTTCGCATTCGCAAAACCGATCTTGCCGATCTCGCCCAACTGAAGGAACTGATGGCGTGGCTGGATCATGAAAAGATTGATGTCGATCTGCTAATCAACAACGCCGGGCTCGGCGACCTCGGTCCCTTCGCAACGAGCGATCCCGTTCTTAACCAGCAAATAATGCTCGTAAACATGGTGGCGCTTACTTCCCTCACCCGTCATTTGCTTCCACAAATGATCGCGAGGAAGCGCGGCGCGATTTTGAACGTCAGCTCATCAGCTGGCTTTCTTCCTATCCCAAACTTTGCTGTTTACGCTGCGACAAAAGCGTATGTCACTAGTTTCTCCGAAGCGCTCCGAGCCGAACTTCGCGGAACTGGTGTGAGCGTCTGCGCTCTCTGTCCCGGTCCCGTGCACACTGAGTTCCAGGAAGTCGCAAACCGGCCAGACGCCCAGCGCGAAGATGGTCCGGAGTTCGTTCACGTTTCCGTCGAACAGGTCGTTCGTGACGCACTCACTGCGTTGGAAGCCGACCGTCCGCTTGTCATTCCGGGACTGCCGATGAAAATCGGCATGTTTCTCGTCCGAATAACGCCGATGCCGATCTTGCGATTAGCATCACGCTTTGGCAGCAAGCGCGCTTGATACGCGGAAGCCTCTGACAGAAGGAAAAAGACAACGAAGTACGAAACGAATGGTTCGAGAATCCGAACAGCTTCGTTTTCTGCGCGATCTTCTGTGCAAGATTTTGGCGGGAATCGTATCGACTTCCGGGGGGCGCCGTCGGCAGCGCTCATCGATTCACAGTACAAGACAAAGGAGCCACTCTCCCAGTCACCCGATGGGATCTTGAAGCGTGCATAAGCGGCGGTTTCAACCCAGGGAAAGAAATGATCGGACGCCACCGAACTCCAATGAACGCGCCCAATACGCCGGCAGCAATCGAGAACGATCCCGCTTTGGAACGGCGCTACTTTGTAAGGCATCGTTTGCACGTCTCATAATTTCTACGGCAAAGTGGTGCCCTTCGTGTGTATCGTGATTGAAAACAGTGAGATTCCTCCGTACCCTCGCATAAAGCTACGGCGCGGCAGGCAACTCCCCTCGGCGTGGCAAACGAGGGTTTACCCACGCCTGATTTTCGCGTAATTCTGAGCACTTTCCGTTTCCATGCCTGACCGAGTTTATCTCCATCCGATTGATCCGGAATTAATACCTGGCGCGCGCAACGCGATCGGTGTCTGCCTTCGATTGAAACCGCAGGAAAGGATCACGATTATCACAGACACGGCCACGCGTGAAATCGCAGCGGCACTGCAGAGGGAAGTCGAACGCGTCGGTTCAAATTACAGTTTATTCGTGCTCGAGCATCACGCGCGGCGTCCACTCACGTATATGCCCGAAATCATTCTCGATGATCTTGCGCTTTCACAGGTGTCGATCTTCGCCGCCCAAACACAACCGGGAGAGCTCACCGCCCGCACGCAAATGACCAGCGTAGTCAACAATCACAAAATCCGGCACGGCCACATGGTGAACATCAACCGCGAAATCATGCTCGAAGGAATGCGCGCCGATTTTTTAAAAGTCGACGAACTCAGTCAGCGTCTGGTCGAGCGTGCACGCCAGGTCAAACGGATTACCTGCAAAACTCCACACGGCACGGAATTCGAGGCCGAGCTTTCTCCGAAACTCAGATGGCTGAAGACCAGCGGCATTATCCGAAAGGACAAATGGGGCAATCTTCCCGGCGGCGAGATTTTTACCTCGCCCCAGAACACCAACGGTATTTTCGTCGTCGATGGTGTGGTCGGCGATTATCTTTGCGAG
>Ga0137373_10006715_pt1 | contig 12301 bp, 9 predicted proteins | sample SagtaG_5_FD_104912 | JGI IMG/M metagenome (GOLD analysis project Ga0137373, IMG submission 104912) | Vadose zone soil microbial communities from Sagehorn Ranch, Mendocino, California, USA - Sage1_R_80_16 metaG | ecosystem: Environmental > Terrestrial > Soil > Vadose zone | place: USA: California...
TCGAGGGCGGCCGGCTCGTGCCGCACGAGCTCGGCGCGGGGCAGCTCGTCCGCACCGAGCGGGACTGCGTCAGCGTGGCCGCGCTCCGCATCGAGATCGTCCGGCCCGAGGAGCAGGAGCTCGAGCTCGTCGTCGAGGACGGCGACGGCGCGCCGCTCCCCCTCCGCGGCGCGGTCGCGGAGCTCGCGGCGCTGCCGTGGGTCTTCTTCGAGAGCCCGGATGGCGCGCCGCTCATCGCGACCGCGGGGGACCCGGAGCTGCGCGCGCCGCGCTACGATCTCGAGGCGGTCCGGGCCGAGCTCGCGCGAGACCGCGCCGCGGGCCTGCGCGCCTCCTCGATGCTGCGCGTGGCCCGGCTCGGCGCCGCCCCGGCGCCGGCGGGTCCCCCGCCGCCTGAGCCAGTCGCCGGCGACGCCGCGCTCCCCGGCGCGTCGCTCGAGCCGGGCGCGTTCCGGATCGCCCGCACCGTCGCGCCCGCAGCGCCAGGGCTCACCGCCGTCCGGCTCGACGCCGCCGTGCTCGCCGAAAGCCCCGATCTCGCCGACCTCCGGCTCTCCGCGCCGGACGGGCGGCAGCTCCCGTATCTCGCCGAGTCGCGCCCGGAGCCGCTCGCGGTGCCGCTCGCCCCGTCGGCGCCGGTCGCCGGGACGTCCGCCTCGCGCCCCGGCGCGACGGTCCGCGCCCTGCCGCTCGCGTTCGGCTCCGCACCCGCCTCACGCCTCGTGCTCGAGACCTCCGCCCGCGTCTTCACTCGCACGGTCCGCGTATACGTCGAGCGCGGCGACGACCGGGGCGCCACGCACGCACCGGTCGGCGAGGCGACGTGGGCGCACGCCGATCCAGCGCGCGCCGCGCCACCGCTCACGATCGCGCTCCCGGCGGTGAGCGGCGAGCGGCTCCTCGTCGCGCTCGACGACGGCGACAACGCGCCGCTTCCGCTCGTGTCCGCGACGCTCCTCCTACCCGCGTGGCGCCTGCGCTTCTTCCACCCCGGCCCGGAGCTGCGTCTCCTGCAGGGCGCGAGCGGGCTCGCGCCGCCGCGCTACGACCTCGCCCTCCTCGCGCCGAGGCTCCGGGCGGCGCCGGCCCGCGAGGTGGCGCTCGGCCCGGCACCGAGCACGCGGCGCCGGCTCCCGAGCGCCCGGGCCGTCTTCTGGATCGTCCTCGGCGGCGCGGTCGTGGGGCTGCTCGCGCTCGTCGGCCGGCTCGTCGGGAAGGGCGGCTCGCCGCCGCCCGCGTCATAGCCGACGCATCAGCGCGCTCGCACGGGCGATCGGCGCCATCACCGCGAACGGCTCGACTTCGGCTACGGCTTTCCGCCCGCGAGCACGAGCGGGATCTCGACGTGCATCGTGTCCCCCTTGAACTTCGGGAACACCATGAGCCGCGCCGCGCTCTTCAGGCACGAGCCGAGCTCGGTCCCGTTCAGCGTCACGTCGTCGAGCGTCGGGTAGGTCACCGCGCCGTTGTCCTGGATGTTGAGGCGCAGCATCACGCGGCGGCCGTCGAGCTTGACCTCTCCGCTCTTGCCCGAGCCGAGGATGCAGCCCTCGAACGCCTTGCGCGTCGAGGAGAGGACCTTCTGGATCTGGTCCTGGCCGAGCCCTCCCTCCGCCTCGCCCATGTTCGCGGCCGCGACCTTCTCCGCCGCCCCCCGCTGGCGCTCGCGCTCCTTCGCGTCGCGCTCCTCGCGCACGCGTGCGTCGCGGGCCGCCTTCTCGCGCGCCTTCGCGTCGCGGTCCTCGCGCGCCTTCGCCTCGCGCGCCGACTTCTCTCGCTCGCGCGTCTCCTTCGCTTCACGGTCCCGCGCCGCCTTCTCGTCGTGCTCACGCTGGCGACGTTCGTCGCGCGCGCGCCGGTCGTCCTTCGCGCCCTTGGGGTCGGGCCTCGCAGCCGCGGCGACGGGCGCAGGCTGCGCCACCGGCGGCTCGGGCTGCGCGGCGGGCTGCTGCGGCGGCGACGGCACCGGCGCTGCGGGCGGCTGAGGCGCGGGTGCGGGTGCGGGTGCGGACGCCTGCACGGGTGCGGCCGCGAGCGGCTGCGTGGCGGCCGGGGCCTTCTTCCCGGAGAGGAGGACGTACGCGAGGATCCCGACGAGCACGAGGCCGCCCGCCCCGATGAGGATGACCGGCGTCGCGCTCGGCTCCTGCGACCGTTTCAGGATGACCGGGACCTTCGGCACCTTCGGCTGCGGAGGCGGTGACGCGAGCGGCTCCGGGGGCGGGGTCGTGAGCTCCTCGCGGAGGGGCGCGAACGGGTCGGGCGCCGGCGAGGTCGTGCCATAGCCGTCCGGCAACGAGGCGCGCGCGGCTGCGACGAACGGGTCCTCGTACTGCGCGGAGGACTCCTTCTGCGGCGAGTCGGCGAAGAGATCGACGTAGCCCGCCTCGCCCGTCTCCGCGAGCAGGTCCTGCGGCGCGCCCCCGGCCTTCGCCCCGGTGAGCGCGCCGTTCATCTCCGCGGTGGCGGCGGGGAGCTCGGGGGGAGACGACGGATACGCCGGCTCCGGCGCCGCGATCTCGAGCTGGACCTCGGGCGTCGCCTGCGGGTGGTCCGCGAGGCCGGAACCCTCGACGGCCGTGCTCGGCATCGCGGGAGGGCGCATCTCGGTCGTCGCCGTGGCGACCACGCCGGCGGAGGCCTTCACCACGATGAGATGGCCGCACGCCTTGCACTTGATCTTGTAGACCCTACCGGGCGCCGGTGTCTCGGCGGTGGCGTACTTCTTCCCGCACCGCTCGCAGGAGAATTTCACGAACCGGATCCTACATTTGCGGCGGACCGTGGCGCAAGAACGCGCTCGTCAAACGCTCGCGCGACGGCGGAGCGCCCCGCGCCGAAACCCGCCCGTGCGCTGGTCACCGGAGCTCGCGCAGGAGGACCCCGACGCCGGCGATCTCGCCCCTCACCCGGACCGGGAACCAGCTCGTCGCGAACCTGCGCCGCACCCCCGGCTCCGAGGGCGCTGCGCCCTCCATCGGCTGCTCCAGGGCTTGCCCGCTGTCGAGCGCGCTGCGGAAGGCGGAGACGATCTCGTCGGCCGGCGCCTGCGGGAGGATCTCGAGCGGCGTCCGGCCGACGTGCGCCGCCAGCGCGACGCCGTCCACGCGCGCGAAGTTCTCGTTCACCTTGACGAACCGCATCTCGCGATCGAGCAGCGCGAGGCCGACCGGCGCCGCGCCGCACATGCCCGCGACGAGCGCCGAGTCCCACTCGGCCTCGACGCGCGAGCGCGCCGCCTCCTCGAACAGCCGCGCCCGCTCGAGCGCCTGCGCGCAGGGCTGGGCCACGAGCCGGACGAAGGTCCTGTCGTCGGACTCGAGCCGGCGGGGCTCTGCGAAGATCGCGACGAGCGCGCCGAGGGACCGACCCGACGCGAGGAGCGGGACCACCGCCCAGGCGGCCTCCTCCTTCGCGGCGCGGTCCTGCTCGAGGTGCGGAAAGCGCTGCGCGATCTGCTCCGCGCTCTCGAGCCAGATCGCCTTGCCGGTCCGGACCACCTCCGCCGCCGGCGTCGGCGCGTCCACCGCGACGGCGACCCCGCGCACCGCGGCCGCGCGTCCGTGGCGCGCGAGCAGCGCGACGCGCTCGCCGCCCTCCTCGATGCCGTGGATCTCCGCGGCGCACGCGCCGAGCGCGCCGAGCGCGCGGAACGCGGCCGCGGCGACGTCGCGCACGGTCGTCGCGGACGAGAGCGCCGAGGTGGTGCTGAGGAGCTGCCGGAGCCGCTCCGCGAGCCGGCTCGAGGCGTCGAAGAGCCGCGCTCGCTCGACCGCGAGGGAGCACTGCCGCGCGACCGCGAGTACGAAGTTCCGCTCCTCCTCGTCGAACGCGCGCCGCTCCGGGAACTGCAGGCCGAGCGCGCCCCGCACCGCGCCCGAGGCGAGCGGGATCGCGGCCCAGGCGAGCGCGCGCACGCGGTCGGCCCCCGGTTCAAGCCGGGGGAAACGGGCGCCGATCTCCTCCCGGCTCGCGAGCCAGACCGGCGTGCCGGTGCGGTAGGCCTCTGCGATGGGGAGGGGGTCCTCAGAGAGCACCCGCCGCTGGCGCTGAACGAACTCGTCGGAGACGCCGAGCCCGTGCACGAGCTCGAGCTCGCCGGGCGCGCGCTCGACGTAGAGCATCACCGCGCTCGCGTCGACGAGGGCGAGGCCGCGCTCGAAGATGACGCGGAGGACCTCCTCCCGGGTCTGCGCTGCTGAGAGCTCCTCGGTGAGCCCCTGCAGGCGCTCGAGGCGCTCGAGCCGGACGCGCGCGGGGTCGCCCCGCAGCCTCTCGAGGAACGACGGCATGCGCGCGATGCTACCCCATCGGCGGGGGCGCCGGCGGCTCGCCCTCGGTGCGCCGCCGGGCGGGCGCCCGCCCGTCACTCGATCGCGCCATGCGTCGCGGAGGGTGCGGCGAGCTCCTGCATGACGACGGCCTTCACGTTCACGAACTCGCGGATGCCGTCGCGCGCGAGCTCGCGGCCGTACCCCGAGCGCTTCACGCCGCCGAACGGCAGGCGCGGGTCGGACGCCACCATCGCGTTGACGAAGGTGGCCCCCGCCTCGACGTCGTCGATGAAGCGCCGCCGCTCCACCTCGTCGTTCGTCCAGACCGACGAGCCGAGGCCGAACGGGACGTCGTTCGCCACCGCGATCGCCTCGTCGAGGTCCTTCACGCGGTAGAGCATGGCGACTGGTCCGAAGATCTCCTCGCGGTACGTGGGCGAGCTGCGCGGGATCCCGGCGAGCACCGTGGGCGGATAGTAGAAGCCCTTCCCGCCCTGCGGCTTGCCGCCTACGAGCAGGCGCGCGCCGTCCTTCACCGCCGCTTCCACCTGCTTCGTGAGCTTGTCGAGCTCCGCGGCGGTCGCGAGCGGTCCGACGTCTGTCGAGGGGTCCATCGGATCGCCGACGCGGAGCGCGCCCATCCGGCGGACGAACTCGCGCTCGAACCGATCGAAGACCCGATCGTGGACGATGAACCGCTTCGCGGCGATGCAGGACTGGCCGTTGTTGATGTTTCGGGCGGTCACCGCCGTCGGGATCGCTTGCTCGAGGTTCGCGGACGGCATCACCACGAACGGATCCGACCCGCCGAGCTCGAGCACCGTCTTCTTGATCACCTTCGCGGCGGCGGCGGCGACCGCGGCGCCGGCCCCCTCGCTGCCGGTGAGCGTCACCGCGACCACCCGGTCGTCCTCGATGATGCGCGCGACGCGCGACGAGCCGACGAGGAGCGTCTGGAAGCAGCCGTCGGGGAGGCCCGCTTGCCGGAAGACCTCCTCGATCGCGAGCGCGCACTGCGGGACGTTGGAGGCGTGCTTGAGCAGCCCGACGTTCCCGGCCATGAGGGCCGGCGCCGCGAACCGGAAGACCTGCCAGAAAGGAAAGTTCCAGGGCATCACCGCGAGGACCGGCCCGAGCGGCAGCGCGCGGACGAACGAGCGGGTGGCGCTCGCCTTCACCTCCTCGTCGGCGAGGAACCGCTCGGCGTTCTCCGCGTAGAAGCGGCAGGCCCAGGCGCACTTCTCGGCCTCCCCGACCGCGGACTTGAACGTCTTGCCCATCTCGAGCGTCATCGTCCGGCCCCAGTGCTCCTTGCGCTGCTCGAGCACGTCGGCGGCTCGGCCGAGGAGCGCGGCGCGCTCGGAGAACGAGCGGCGCCGCCACGAGCGGAAGGTCTGCGCGGCGCGGACGAGGCGGGCCTCGAGCTCCGCGTCGGAGAGCTCGTCGAAGCGACCGAGCACCTCGCCCGTCGCCGGGTTCACGGAGGACATGGTCGACATACCGTTCCGTTCCTTTCGTGTGCCGGAATTCGAAGGTAACCTGGGGTCGTGAACGCCATGACGGCCGCGGCGGCCGCGGCCGCGGCCGCCTGGGCGCTCCTCGTCGCCGCGAGCCCTCGCTGGTTCTTCCTCGCCGCCGCCCCGCTCTGCGCCGTCTGGATCACGATCTCGGCGCGCGCGGCGCCGCCCGGGCTCGGCCAACGGCTCCATCCGCGCACGGGCGACCTCGGGATCGGGATCACGCTCGCCGCCGTGCTGTACGCCGGCTCCAGGGTCGTCCTCGGGCTGGGCTGCGGCGGCCTCACCGACGCGCTCTGCACCCCGCTCGCGTCGATGTTCGCCCGCTTCGAGACGCGGGCGCTCCCGGCCGCGCTCGTGCTCGCCCTGCTCGTCGCGCCCGCCGAGGAGCTGTTCTGGCGCGGGCTCGTCCAGGAGCGACTCGTCGCGCGCCTCGGCCCCTGGCGCGGTGTCGCCCTCGCGACCGCGACGGCCACCGCCGTCTCGCTCGCGACGGGCGAGCCCTTCCTCGCCCTCGCCACCGCGCCGACGTACGCCGCGTGGGGCGTCGTCGCCGTCTGGCGCCGCAGCCTCGTCGCGCCGATCGTGTCGCACGCCGCGTGGACCCTGCTCGTCGCGGTGTTCGCGCCGCCCAGGTAGGCGCGCACTGCACCTGCACTGGACGAAGCCGCCGCTTGTCGACGGGCGTCCCCGGGGGGCGCGCGCACGCAGACGCGCAGCGAAGCCGGCCGGCGGCAGCGGCTCGTTCCAGCAGCGCGATGCGGTGTCGCGGGGCGCCATCCCGCAGCTCGTCACCGGTGCGTCAGCCTCGGCCCCACCGCCTGCACGAACCCCTCCTCGAGCGCGCGGAGCGCGCCGCGCAGGCCCGGTGACGGGTGGTCGTCCGCGAGCGCGCGGCGCGCCGCATCGTCGAACGGCACGAGCGCACGGCGCCCGATCCGCTCCCAGAAGGACGCGCCTTCCTGAGGCAGGAGATCGTGCTCGAGCCCCTGGACGAGCTCGCGTACGACTCGCCAGTCGGCGTCGGAGACGAGCTTCAGCCAGAGCGTCGAGACGCGCGGCGCCGGCAGCGGGGCGCGGATCGCGGGGAGCGATCGACCGCGGAGCGCGACGACGCGCTCCAGGATCTCCCGGACGGACAGCGTCTCCGGGCCGGGGAGGTCCGCGAACGCGCCGCCCACGCCGAGCGGCACGTCGACGGCGGCGACGAGCGCCGCCACGACGTCCTCGATCGCGACAGGGCAGCTGCGCGATCCCGCCCATGCAGGCAGGATCATCGCCGGGAGCCGGAGCGCGAGGTCGCGCACCACCCGCCACGAGGCGCTTCCCGCGCCGACGATCATCGACGCGCGCAGCTCGAGCGCCGGCACGCGCCCGGCGCGCAGGACCTCGCCCACCGCGAGGCGGCTCGCGAGGTGCTTCGAGGGCCGACCGCGCGGCCGGGCGCCGCCGAGGTAGACGATCCTCCCGACGCCCGCGCGCTCCGCCTCGCGCGCGAACGCCGCCGCGGTCCGCCGCTCCTCCTCGGCGTAGTCCTCGCGCGCGCTCGCCATCCCGTGCACGAGGAAGAGCGCCGCGGCGGCCCCATCGAGCGCCCGCGGCAGGTCCCCGGCGCGGGAGAGGTCCGCCTCGATCCACTCGACGCGGGCGGCCTGCCCGGGCCCGCGGCGGCGCGCCGTCGCGCGGACCGCGTGCCCGGCGGCGAGGAGCGCCGGCACGACGGCCCGCCCGACGAACCCCGTGGCGCCCGTGACGAGGATCGGACGTATGCGGCGCCGTGACATCCCAGGAGGATGGCGCGGCAGGGTCGCGGGCGCAGCCTCGCGCCGAGCGTCGGGCAGACGCCTGCCGTCAGCGAAGGGTCACACGTGATTCCGCAGCATGAGCTCCTTCGGATCCGGGTCGAGGTAGGTCTGGCCCGCGAGGTACTCGATCGCGCTTCGCCGCACGTGGTGGCGCAGCAGCGTGAGCGGCACGACGAGCGGGACGAGGCCGCACGCGAAGTCGGCGACGAGGTCGGCGAGCTCGGTCCGGTCCGCTGCCGGCAGGACGTCGCGGAAGTAGCCGAGCGTGTGCTGGAGCACGTTGGCGTGCCGGCCGCGCGTCGCGGGGACCTTCAGCGCATCCATGAAGCCGCGGCCGTAGGCGTCGACGGTCCGCGCGGTCGAGCCCTTCGAGAGCCCGCCGACGAGCGCGCCGAGCGTCCGATAGGCGGCGGGGCTGTGCGCCATGAGCGCGAGCTTGTGGGCGGTGTGGAATGCGACGAGGTCGCCGCGGCGCATCCCGCGTGCGACCGCCGCCTTCCAGCGCGCGTACGCGAAGATCCGCTCGACGAAGCTCTCGCGCAGCGCGGAGTGCTGGAGCCGTCCCTCCTCCTCGATCGGTAGGAGCGGGAGCCGCGCCGCGAGCACCCGGACGAACATGCCGACCCCGTCGCGGCGCGGGGTGCCGCCGCGCGCGGGGTGGACCCGCACGCGCTCGAGGCCGCAGGAGGGCGAGTCCCTCTTCGTCACGTATCCAGCGAGATCCAGCTCCTCGAGCTCGCGGACGCGCGCCTCGGCGAAGCGGAGCATCGCGTCGGTGTGGTCCTTCCCGCTGCGCTCGGCGACGAGGCGCGGCGCGGCGGCTGCGCCGACGAGCCGGATGGGCTCGCGCGGCACGCCCATGCCCACCTCGAGCTCCGGGCAGACCGGCACCCACTCGACGAATGGCGCGAGCACGTCCGCGACGAAGGCGTCGCGCTTGTGCTGTCCGTCGTAGCGGACCTTCCGGCCGAGGAGGCACGCCGAGACGCCGAGCCGGAGCTTCGTCCTCGCCATGAGGCGATGGTAGGCGAGCCCCCTTCCCGGCGCACGGGTTCGGCGCGCGAGATCCTGCGCCCGGGCTCAAGCCTCTCGCCGCGCGAGGAGCACCCCGGCCGCGATCCCTGCGGCGATGGCCACGAGCCCGCGGACGGGTGCCTTCCGGCGCGGGGCCGGAGCCGCCCGCGCGGGCTGGGTCGCGGGGAGCGGCTCGTCGACGGGCGCGGACGTCGCGACGGGCTGGAGGCCGACCTCGCTCCGCCGCTTCGCGCCCTGACGCTTTCCCTCGGGCGAGCGGTGCTCGATGAGGGCGTTCACCTCGGCGCCGACGAGCAGCACGAAGGACGAGATCCACATCCAGAGGAGGAGCACGATGACCCCGCCGAGGGAGCCGTACGTCTTGTCGTAGCTGCCGAAGTTCGAGACGTACTTCGAGAAGCCCCACGAGGCCATCACCCAGAGCACGACCCCGAGCACCGAGCCTGGCGTGATGAACCGGAAGGTCTGCTCGACGTCGGGGAGCACGTAGTAGAGCAGCGCCCAGAGCAACATCATGATGAGGCCGGCGACCGGGAGCCGGAGCCAGCCGATCGCCACCCCGGCGGGCCCGCCGACGACGTCGGCGAGCGGCGCGGTGGCGACGGCGACGAGCGCCGCGACGAGCGCGAGCACGCCCGACACGATCGTCATGGCGATCGCGGTCCCGCGCACCTTCCACCAGGGGCGCCCCTCCTTCACGTCGTAGCAGCGGTTCAGCGCTCCGACGACCGCCATCACGCCGCCCGACGCCGCCCAGATCGCGACGACGGCGCCGAACCCCAGCAGCGTCACGTTCTGCTGTCCCCCGAGCTGCTGCATCCGCTCCCCCACGATCTGCGTCGCCGGCCCCGGCGCGACCTGGGCGAGCTCGTCGACGAGCGCCTGCGCCTGGTCGGGCTTGATGATCACGCTCGCGAGCGCGACGAGGAAGAGGAGGAACGGGAAGAGCGCGAGGATGCCGTAGAAGGTGACCGACGCGGCGAGGTCGGTGATCCCGTCCCTCGACATCTCGTCCTTGAGCCCGGTGAAGAACTCCTTCCAGCCCATCCCGTCGCCCGGCAGGCGCATGGTCCCCTCCAACCTCTGGGCGCTCGTCCGCGGCCCCCGAGAGGATGGGCATCGCGCCCGTTCGCGCGCACGGCACCGGACTCACCGCGAGAGGCTCGCGCCCACCGCGAGCAGCGCGCCGAACGCGACGTGCGCCGTGACGAGGACCGCGGCGGTGGACCAGCCGTAGTTCCGGCCCATGAACCCCGGAGGCTCGAGCCGTCGCTCCGTCGTCGGGCCCGCGTACGGCCGGGCGACGCGTGGGTGGAACGCCGGGAGCGCCGGCAGCCCGACGGCGGCGACGAACAGCCCGTGGAGGAGCCCTACGAACGCACCGAGGTGGACCGTCGCCCGACCCGCGACCGCGAACACCGCGAAGTAGACGAGCGAGAAGATCCAGCCGTTCACGAGGTGGACGACGATCCCGACGATCCGAGCGCGGTCCCGATCCGGCGTGAAGATCGAGCCGAGCAGGTACGGCAGGTTCATGCGCGTGAGGCCGAAGCCCTGCGCTCCCGCGAGCAGGACCGTGAGGACGACGGTCGCTCCGAGCCCCGAGATCGCCCAGACGAGCGCGTTCACGGTCGCGCCTCCGCCGGCCGCGAGGGCCCCCGCTCACGCTCGGCCCGCACGCGCCGGTCGAGCGTGAGCACCGCGTTCACGACGCCGACGTGGGTGAACGCCTGCGGGAAGTTTCCGAGCGCGGCGCCGCTGCGGGGGTCGATCTCCTCGGCGAACAGGCCGACGTCGTTCGCGCGTGCCAGGAGCCGCTCGAGCCACTCCACCGCCTCCTCGACCGAACCACCGCCCCGGGCGAGGTGCTCGACCGCCCAGGCCGAGCAGATCCCGAACGCACCCTCCCCCGCGCCACGGCTCGGCTCGTAACGGTAGAGGAGGCCTGGCGCCGGCGAGAGCCGCTCGCGGATCCGCCGCCACGTCCCACGCATCCGCGGCGAGGCGGGGTCGTCGTACCCATACCAGCCGAGCAGGAGCAGCGCGGAGTCCACCTCGTGCCCTCCGATCTCGGCGACCCAGCTGTCGAGGTGCGCGTCGAAGCCGCGCGCGTCGACGAGCCGGCGGATCGCGTCGCGCTCCCGGGCGAAGCGGGCCGCCGGGAGGCTCACGAGCGCGCCGCGCTCGTGCAGCTCGAGCAGGCGCGTCAGCGCCACCCAGCCGAGCACGAGCGAGTGGGTCCTGAGCCGCGGCGGCCCGCGCGGCTCCCAGATGCCGGCGTCGGGCGCGAGCCAGCGGTCGCACACCACCTTGCCGAACCCGCGCAGCATCGCCTGCATCTCGCGGTCGAGCCGGGCGCCGCGGCGGGCCGCCTGCGCGACCGCGTCCACCACCTCGCCGTAGACGTCGAGCTGGTGCTGCGTGGCGGCGGCGTTCCCTACGCGCACCGGCCGCGCACCCCCGTACCCTGCGAGGTGAGGCACGATTCGCTCCCCGTGCGGCGACCGTCCGTAGACGTCGTAGAGGACGCGGAGGTCGGGGCGCGTGAGCCGAGTCGTGTGGACGAGCCACGCCGTGAACGGGCCGGCCGCGTCGGTGCAGCCCGCCCCGTAGAGCGCGCGCACCGTGAGCGCGGCGTCGCGGAGCCAGCAGTAGCGGTAGTCCCAGTTGAGATCGCCGCCGGGCCGCTCGGGGAGCGAGGTCGTGGGCGCGGCGATGATGGCGCCGGTCGGCGGGTACGAGAGCAGCTCGAGCGCGAGGACACTCCGCACCACCTCGTCGCGCCAGGGCCCCTCGTAGCGGACGCGAGAGGAGATCTGGCGCCACTCCCGCGTCGTGCGGCGCAGCGAGTCCCATGCGCCGCCGAGCGGCGGGAGGACGGCCGGCGCCTCCTCGTCGTACGCGAGCGAGACGACCACCGCCTCCCCCTCCCGCAGGCGGGCTCGCCCGCGCGCGACGCCGTCCGCGCCGACCGCGAGCGGCGCGGTCGACCGGAGCGTCACGAGCTCGGTCGGGCGCTCGAGACGGAGGCCGAGCACGCCGCGGTCCTGCCAGCGCCGGCGAGCGGCGCCGTACCCGGGGCGGAGGTCCGCCTCGAGGACGACCTCCACCTCCCCTCCCGCGCACTCCGCGATCCGCAGCAGCTCGTGCTGCGGGAACGCGCGCCCGCGCAGCTCCTCCTCGCTCGCGAGCGCCATGAAGTCGACGACGCGGAGAACGCCCCCGGCCGTCTCGAACCGGGTCACGAGCACGTTCGTCCCGTCGAGATACGCGCGGTGCCCTTCGGCGCGCCCGGCGGGCGCGATGCGAAGGTACCCTCCGCGGGCGACGTCGAGAATGGCCGCGCAGAGGGAGGGCGAGTCGAAGCGCGGCCACGCGAGCCAGATGACGGCGCCGGCGCGATCGACGAGGGCGGCGCTCCGCCCGTCGCCCACGACGGCGTGATCCTCGATCCGGGCGGGGGCAATCACCCCACTAGGATGCGCGCGCCCTCGCCGGCGTGACGCCCGGCCGCGGCGGCGAGGCCGCTCGGGCGCCCGCTCGCCGGCTCGTCAGCGTCTCCGGCCGCGCCCGCGCACCGTCTCGACGACGAACCAGACCGCGAACACGGCGAGCACCCACCCGAGCATTCGCGGCCGCCGCGCGACGATCGCGATCACCGCGGCGAGCA
>Ga0137373_10006717_pt1 | contig 12298 bp, 14 predicted proteins | sample SagtaG_5_FD_104912 | JGI IMG/M metagenome (GOLD analysis project Ga0137373, IMG submission 104912) | Vadose zone soil microbial communities from Sagehorn Ranch, Mendocino, California, USA - Sage1_R_80_16 metaG | ecosystem: Environmental > Terrestrial > Soil > Vadose zone | place: USA...
CCGCGCCCCGCCCGAGCCGCGTGCTCACGCCTCTGCCCCCTGTACCTCACCCCTTGCTCACGTCGCGATCGTCGCTCCTGAGCCCGTTACGGGCCCGCCGCCCCACCCCTCGCGCCTCGAAACCGCGCCGCCGCGCCCTCGCGCCGGCCTGACCCTCACCCTGATGCGGTCAATTCACGTGTCAAACCCGAGCGGTCATTTCACTTGCTAACAACAGGCCGATGCCCACGCGAAATGGTATGGTTGGAGGATCGTGAAGAAGGTACTGCTCTTTACCATGGAAGGCATCGCCGACGGCGAGGCCGCGCTGGCATTCTTTCAAGCGCGCGGCGCGGCGGTGGAGGTGCGAGATGTCGGGCGCGACCCCGAGGCCAGCCAGGAAGTGTTCCGCCTCGCCGGCCGCCTGGCCGTGCCCACCGTGCTCATCGACGAGCGTGTCTTTCTGGGCTTCAGCGCTCATCGCGAGGAGATCGAGACGCTGATGCGCGAGTGAATTCCTGCTATCCTCGCTCCCGCCGCACGACGATGACCGTGCACGTGACATCTGTGCGGCCAGCCGTCCGTACGTTAGAGGGCGGTAACCTGGCGCCACCAGAGCCACCGCGTCGGGAGTTCGCGCCGCCCACCCTCCGAGGAGCGAGGCCCCGGAGCAATGGCGGCCCCAGTCGGTGATGGCAGCCACCTCGATTGCCACGCATGGGGCCCAGTCCATATGGGCGACGCACAGACGGCAACTCTCTCGAGGGGAATGATCAGGTACTGATCGAGCGTGCGCGCACCGACCGAACCGCCGCCGATGCCACGGCCCCCGATATACGCGTCGCCGGCCTGGGCCGGCACAACAGGCACGACCAGGATGCCCAACACCGGAACCACCTTTCGGATCATAGGACGCGTCCCCGGAACGACAACGTGTCTTCGCTTTCAGCGGTTGCATCTGAGCCGCACTTCTCTGCCTCACCCTCAACCGGGTCTCATAGACCTCCTATTACGGCTGCCAGCGATCGGTACCTGCCCGTCCCGAACGGTGATCACCGCGGCGCTCAACTGCGCAGATGCTCCCCATTTCTTTCGTCCATCGACCAAGATCCTGGGCACCCCGAGACAATGCCGCAAGAAACCATTGACTGTTCTCCGCGCCCAAGACATGCCGTGCCTCGGGAACACAAATACGATAACTGGCATCGGCCGGCCACCCAAAGAAGAATCCGACGAGCAACGGTGCAGCGGACCGCATCGTGGCGGCAAGCTCGAAATCTCCGAGCCTACCCCAATCCTGACACCATGGAGATCCTGTGGAATTCTCCCAAACAGGAAGAGGAAGGCCCCCAGTTGGGCACAATTTTGCCTAGCGAGGCTAAATTGAGCGAAAAAGACGACCGAGGAATCTCTCATAACGAGCCGGAGCGATCGGGTTGGTATGCACACCGGCGTTGGTATGCTTTCTGCTTCGAGTACACACTGAAGCCCTAATGGATGAACCTGAACCGAAAATGCGCTGTGCTGATTTTGCGTGCCCTTAAGAAGGAATCCGAACTCATATTATTCAGGATCAAAGTTCTGCCATTGGGAACAGGCGCGAGTGTAGCGGAGGAGGTTGGTCTTGTCTTTTATCGCAGACGTGATTGCCGTCCGGATCGGTGGTCGCCAGTGCCGGTCAGAAGTGCATCCCTAAAGCGATTGAGAACAAATTTGGACCGATCCCTCTCCGTATGCATCACCGCCTCGGAGTTCACAGCGCATCGCCATCACGGGGAGGTGCCCATTGTCTGAAACCATGAGGAGAAATAGCCGGTGGCAATCATGATGTGCCAGGGTCTCCACCTGTCGGTGAGCCGGCTTGGGTTCTCACTGGCCGCTGGTTGGATTATCTGGTTCGGTTCCCCGAGCACGTCCGCTTCGACCGGGCCGGTCTTCTGGTTCCCGCGCGATGGTTACGAGACGCGGGCTCAGTGCAGTGCCGCCCAGCAGATGTTTGAGAGTCAGGTGGCCCATGAGAAGAAGTCCTCGACGTTCATCGCGTGTTTTCCGGACGTCTTTGACCCACGAGCCAATACGTCGACCAAGGCCTCCTGGTCGACCAAGGCCTCCTGAATGGGGGGCGACCGCGGGAGTCCAATGATTCTCGTGAGCTCGCCAGCGAGGATGCCGCCGCCCATCAGCTCGTGCGTCTCCACGCAGTAGGGGTGGCCGAGAATGATGCCCGTCCGTGAGCCAGAAAGTGAGCCAGTAGCGTGGCTCACAGAGGGCGTGCGCCTCGGGACGGCGCACGGCGCCATGGACCACTAACCTGGCGAGGGCCTCGAGGGCCCCGGGCAGGTGGCCATCGCAGGCGTGCCCGGCGAGGTCCTCGTCGACAATGAGAAGACGGCCGGCATCACGCACCGGCGCGGCGGCGCGGTCCAGTTCCACCCGCGCTTCGTCGAGCAGGAGTTCGGCGAGTTGCTCACGTGCGGAGGAGTCCTCGCCCATGGCTTCACCTGGCTTCGGTGCGCCGACTGCACCCTCGAGCGCCTCGTGGCCCTTCGCTTGCGTTTTTTACCCATCGCGTCTCCCTCCGAGGGTTCTCTCCCAAGCGTAGCGACCGAGCGGTACTGACACCTCGCTGATCGAGAGGTTCTGGCACTTGGCCGGGCCTAACTGCCCTGACGCATATCTCCGCGGCGCCGGACTATCGGAATTCTTGCCACATAGCGGAAGGCTCCCCGCGTGTCGCCTCCCATGCTCATGAGAACTAAGCGCATCGGAGTCTTGCATGCTTCTTGCGTCGATCCCTGCGACGGACGGGAGTCGTCGACCGTCAGGAAAGTGACAGTGTAACGTCAGGGAGGACAGCACGCTTGAGCGTGGCCGAGACGGAGCGCGTACGTGATCGGCTGAAGAAGTCAATGAGTTCGATGCTTCGAGGACGCGATCTCGCTGCGACGGCAGTGGCACAGGGGATGCAAATTCCCCTCGTGGGCGACATCTCCCCGCGCGACGAAGACGTCGGCTCAGCTCACGCGCGCGGCAAGTGCAGCAGCCTCGGGCTTGCTCGTCCGAAAGTTTTGCGAAGCTTCATCTGAATCACAGTCGCATCTCACGACAACGGAGGCCGTCTGACAGTCGCCATGACTGACCGCGCGGAAGATAGCGAGCCGTCCCCGTGGAACCCGAGCTCCCGGCGTCTTCGCCGGGAGCTCACCCTGACCCGCGCCGGCATCTGTATCAGTCTCATCGCCTCGCTCCTTGCCCTCGGCCCAATCGCCTGGACGGTCGTGGAGGAGGCTGCGTCGCATCGATGGGGCACGAGCCTCGGTCAGGCGCTCTTTCTGGGGATCGTCGGCTTCCTGATCTATGGCGGGCTCGTCTATCAGGTGGCTCGTATTGGGTATCTCAGGCGACTGCTGTCCCACCGACCTGCCGGCGAGCAAGATCTTCACTGCTTCTTTCATCGTCGGGACGTGCCGGCGGTGAGTATCCTCGTCCCGTCCTACAAAGAAGATCCGGGGGTGGTGCGCAGGACGCTCCTATCGGCCGCCCTTCAGGACTATCCGAACCGCCGTCTCGTGCTCCTCATCGACGATCCTTCTCACCCGACGCACCCGCAGGACGTCGAGCGGCTGATGGCGGCGCGCGCTCTGCCGGGCGAATTGCAGGAGTCACTGGGAAAGCCCGCCGAGCACTTCGGCGACGCGCTCGACGGCCTTCGTGCCCGGATCGCCCTCGGCCCGCTCGATCCGCAAGAAGAGCGGCAGGGTCTTGCCCAGCTCTACCGGGACGCGGCCACCTGGTTCGAGGAGGAGGAGATTGCCTACGCTGCCGTCGACCATGCCGACGCGCTCTTCGTCGAGCTGACCTTCGGCCGGCCGGCGCGCGAGTACCGCGAGAAAGCAGACCGCCTGGACGGGGAGGCTCTCCGCCCCGGATGGCCCCGGCCGCAGGATCTCCTCGAGGCGTATGAGCGCCTGGTCGCCCGCTTCCGCGTCGACGTGAGCAGCTTCGAGCGGAAGCGCTTCGCCAACCTCTCCCACGAGCCGAACAAGGCGATGAATCTCAACAGCTACATCGCCCTCTTCGGACGGCACTGGCGCTTCGCGGCGGTAGCCGATCAGATGCTCCTCGAGCCGTCGGGATCGGAGGGTGCGGACCTCTCCGTGCCTGATACCGACTACATCTTGATGCTCGATGCCGACAGCGTCATTGCTCCCGACTACACGCTGCGCCTGTCCCATGTCCTCGCCCGGCCGGGGAACGAGACGATCGCGGTGGTACAGACACCCTACAGCGCCTTCCCCAACGCGCCGGGTGCGCTTGAACGGGTCGCCGGCGCTACCACCGACATCCAGTACGTCATCCATCAGGGTTTCACCGCCTACGGGGCGACCTTCTGGGTGGGCGCCAATGCCCTCGCGCGCCGGGCAGCCCTCGAGGACATCGCCGAGATCTACACGGAGCGCGGCTATCGAATTCGCCGATACATTCAGGACCGGACGGTCATCGAGGACACGGAGTCGACGGTCGACCTCATTGTCCGCGGCTGGCGGCTTCACAACTACCCTGAACGCCTCGCCTTCAGCGCCACGCCGCAGGACTTCGGATCTCTGCTGATCCAGCGGCGACGGTGGGCGAATGGCGGTCTGCTGATCCTGCCCAAGCTGATCCGATACCTCGCGACCAGACCCAGCCTGATGACCGCCCTTCGAGAGGGCTTCATGCGGTGCCACTACCTCGCCTCGCTCGCCGTGGTGAACTCGGGCCTGCTCTTGATTCTCACCCTCCCTTTCGACGACGACCTGCGAGGTCCGTGGCTGCCCCTGACAGCGCTACCGTACTTTGCCCTCTACGCTCGCGATCTTCGCCTGAGCGGCTATGGAGCGGGCGATGTCCTTCGCGTGTTCGCTCTCAATCTCATGCTGATCCCCGTGAACCTGGGGGGCGTTCTCCTGTCTGTTCGCCAGGCGTGCACAGGCAAGAAGAGTCCTTTCGGCCGTACGCCCAAGATCCAGGGGCGCACCGCGCCCCCCCCTCGGTACGTGATCGCCGAGATCGTCATCCTCGCGAACTGGCTCGCGGGGATGGTCTACGAGGTGCTGCGCGGCAGACCCCTGCATGCGGGGTTCGCCTTCGCTAACGCGGCCTTCCTCGCCTACGCAATCGTTCACTTCATCGGGCCTCGCGAGTGCTGGAGCGACTTCGCGAGGGGGATGGGAATCCGCGCGTCCAGGATCCTCACGACGAGCGCGCCAGCAGGCTCGATGGCGGCCGTCGAGCCCGACCGCGGGGCAGGAGCATGAGCGGCGCGGCCAACCGCTCGCCGGTGGCGGTGGTGTCGAGCAGGTCCGCGAGCTTCTCTCGGGACAGGAGGACGTAGCCGCATGAACGCCGACCACGGCATTCGCGCTCGCCTCACCGGCCTCTCGAGCTTGCGTGTGGGAGCCCCCGTCGGTGATTCGGCGTCCGCCGGCGCGGGAGGGAAGATGGCGGCGGCGCGCTGGCGAGTAGGATTCCTCGCCGCGGGAGCCGTGTCCGGGGCCGTGGTCGCGGCCTGGCTGTACATCAGCGGCTTCTCTTCGGTCAATCTGGACCGTCTTCTCGAGAGTCCCCTGTCGTTCCACGCGCTTGTTGTGCTCCCCTCGCTTCTGGCTCTGCTCCTGCTCGCCCTCGCCACCCTTCCAAGGATCTTTCTCGTCAATCTCGCCGTCTTCGTCAGTCTAATCGGAGCGGTCGAAGCAGCGGTATGGGCCCTGGCTCCCACACCTGCGCCGGTTCGCGGCGAGCCCGTGGCACTCCAGGGCCCGACGTTTTACCGTCCCGATGCGACACTGGGGTATGCACTCGCTCCTTCCGTGGTGGCGCGCCACCAGCGAACGGAGGGAAGCGCGGAGGTCTATAGCGTCATCTACGAGATCGACGAGCGGGGGCGACGCCGCACTCCCACCACACCCTTCCCGGCTCGCCGGTCCTTCCTGCTCTTCTTTGGCGATTCGAATACCTTTGGGGAGGGCTTGGGGCAGTCCGATACGCTTCCCTACTACGCGGGTGAGCTGGCCGCGGCCTATCGGCCGTACAACTACGGCGTCCCGGGCTATGGCCCACCGCACATGCTGGAGCTGCTCAAGGTACGCCGCTTCGCCCAGGAGGTGTCGGAGCCGGAAGGCTACGCGTTCTTCTTCCTCATCCCGGCGCACATCGCGCGCGTGATCGGATCGAGCACAGTGAGCACAGGGTGGGGCCGACACTTTCCTTACTACCAGGTGGCACCGGATGGCGGACTCGTCGCCGCCGGGGATTTCGCCCACGGTCGGCCCCTCACCACGCTGCTCTACTACTTCTGGAACAGGTCCAACCTGGTTTCCTTCCTGGGTGTCGACCTGCCGCCTCGGTATACGGATCGAGACTACCGCCTCACGGCCAAGGTACTCGCGGAGGGCGGCCGAAGGCTCGCCCGGCAGGTCCGGCTCCGCGGTTTCTACGTCGTCCTGGGGCAGGCGTACAACGCCCCCCAGCTCCAGGTCCTCGAGGAGATGCGCTCTGCTCTCGCCCGGGAAGGCGTATCCTCCCTCGATTACGCTCGCCTCCTGGACGCGCACGACCTTCGGTATCGCGTCTCCGAGCTCGACCTTCACAATTCAGGAGAGGCGAACCGAGCGATGGCCGCGAAGCTCGTCTCGGATCTTCGCATCGGGAGGTGACAGAGATGCCAGCCACCTGCAGCCCCGGCAAGCCCGGGGTCGAGCACCACCACGAGCGTCTCGAGGCCGACGAGGCCGTCCCGCTGCCCTCCGACCGGTCGGTGGGCTTCGTGTTCACCACGGCGCTGACGGTGATCGGTCTCGGGCCGTTGGTCCGCGGCGGAAGCGTTCGCCCCTGGGCCCTCGCGGCGGCTGCGACCCTGCTGGTCGTCACCCTCGCGCGATCGCGGTGGCTGCGTCCCTTGAACCGCATCTGGATGGCCTTCGGGTTCGCCGCTAACACCGTGGTGAGCTTCGTTCTCATGGCCGTGATCTTCTACGGCGTCGTCACGCCGCTCGCGTGGATGTTGCGGCGGACGGGTCGCGACCTCCTCCGGCTCAAGTTCGATCCCCTCGCCACCACCTATTGGCTGGAGCGCCGCCCCCCGGGGCCGGCGCCCGACACCATGAAGAACCAGTTCTGAGAGGACGGCATGGACATCCTGCGCGAGTTTCTGACTTTCATGCTGACGAGACGAAAGTTCTGGCTCTGGCCCGTCATGCTGATACTGCTCCTCGTGGGGACCCTGCTCGCCCTGAGCTACGGCAGCGCGATCGCCCCCTTCATCTACACGATCTTCTGAAAGGAGGGGTGGCCGTGCGTGTACTGGGACTCTCCGCCTTCTACCATGACAGCGCGGCGGCCCTCGTCGAAGACGGGCAGATCGTGGCCGCGGCCCAGGAGGAACGCTTCACGCGGAAGAAGCATGATGCCCGATTTCCGCGCCACGCGATCCAGTACTGTCTCGACGCGGCTCAGGTGTCGCTCGGAGACATCGACCACGTAGCCTTCTACGATAAGCCCTTCCTCAAGTTCGAGCGACTGCTCGAGACCTACATGGCCCTTGCGCCGGCGGGCTTCCGGTCCTTCCGGATGGCGATACCGCTCTGGAGCCGCGAGAAGCTCTTTCAAAAGCGCCTGCTCATCCGCGAGTTGACCCGGCTGTCCGGCGACGTCGACTGGAGTAGGCGGTTGCTCTTTACCGAGCACCATCAAAGCCATGCCGCCAGCGCGTTCTTTGCCTCGCCTTTCGAGGAAGCGGTGGTCCTGACCATGGACGGCGTGGGCGAATGGGCCACCACGTCGGTGGCTCTCGGCCGGGGCCATCACCTCACCACGCTGAAGGAAATCCACTTCCCGCACTCCCTCGGCCTCTTGTATTCCGCCTTCACCTACTACACGGGCTTCAAGGTCAATTCTGGTGAGTACAAGGTCATGGGCCTGGCTCCGTACGGTCAACCGCGTTACGCGAAGGTGATCCTCGATCATCTCGTGGACCTGAAGGAGGACGGCTCGTTCCGGCTCGACCTGACGTACTTCGACTACTGCACCGGCCTTCGCATGACCAGCGACAAGTTCCATCGGCTCTTCGATGGTGCGCCCCGGGATCCTTCAGAGCGCCTCACCTCACGCCACATGGACCTCGCCGCCTCGATTCAAGCCGTCACCGAGGAGATCGTGCTCCGCATGACCGACGCCCTGGCCAGGGAGACCGGGGTACCGCACCTCTGTCTGGCGGGAGGGGTCGCCCTCAACTGTGTGGCGAACGGCAAGGTCCTGCGAGCCGGTCGATTCCGCGACATCTGGATACAGCCCGCGGCCGGCGATGCCGGGGGCGCCCTCGGGGCGGCTCTGGCCGCCACCCATCTCTTCCTCGGAGGAGAGCGGCGACACCGCGACGGCCGCGATGCGATGCAGGGAGCCTACCTTGGGCCGTCCTTCGATCAAGCCGACATCGAGCGGAGACTGCGTGCGGCCGGCGCCGTCTTCACCACCGTCGACGACGAGTCCGCGCGGATCGGAGCCGTCGCCGACGCCCTCGCCCAGGAAAAAGCGGTCGGGTGGTTCCAGGGCCGCATGGAGTTCGGCCCGCGTGCGCTCGGCAGCCGGTCCATCCTTGCCGATCCGCGTTCACCGACGATGCAGAAGAGCCTCAACCTGCGCGTGAAGTATCGGGAATCTTTCCGCCCCTTCGCCCCCGCCGTCTTGCGCGAAGACGTCGGCGAGTGGTTCGATTTTGCCGGGGACAGCCCGTACATGCTCCTGGTCGCGGAGGTCGCGAAGCATCGCCGCTGGTCCATGACCCCGGACGAGGAAGCGCTCTTCGGCATCGACAAGCTGAATGTGTCCCGGTCGGAGATCCCGGCCGTAACGCACGTCGACTACTCGGCGCGCCTGCAGACCGTGGACCGGGAGACCAATCCCCGCTTCCACGCGCTGCTCACCGCCTTCAAGTCGCGCACCGGGTGCCCGGTCCTCGTGAACACCAGCTTCAATGTCCGTGGCGAGCCCATCGTCTGCACCCCGGAGGACGCCTTCCGTTGCTTCATGGGCACCGAGATCGAGGTGCTGGCGATCGGTAACTGCCTCCTGCGGAAGGACGATCAGTCGGAGAACCTTCGACGGAGCTATGAGGATGCGTTCGAGCTCGACTGAGGCCCCCCGCCGCCGGAAGCGGGCGCTCGCGGTGCTGATCTGCTCCCTCGCCGCCGTCGTCTGCCTCTTCCCCGCGTCGGCAGTGGCCCGCACGGAGCTGGCGGTCACAGTAGACGATCTGCCGGGAAGCGGGCCGTTGCCGCCCGGCATGACCCGCTTGTCGATCGTCCGGCAGATGATGCAGGCCCTCCGCCAGCACGCTGTCCCGGGCGTGTACGGCTTCGCCAACGGCGGACGAGTACGGGACAGCCCTGAGCTCGAGGAGGTGCTGCGGACCTGGCGCAAGGGCGGGTTTCTGCTCGGCAACCATACGCTCTCCCATCTCGATCTCGATCGGGTGACGGCCGATGAATTCGTCGCCGATGTCGAGCGGAACGAGGCCTTGCTCGCCCGCTGGTCTCCGCCACGGCCCGAGAGGTACTTCCGGTATCCCTACCTGCACCAGGGGAACAGCCTCGACAAGCAGAGCGCCGTCCGGCGGTGGCTCGCCTCTCGCGGTTACCGCGTGGCTCATGTCACAGTCTACGTCGAGCACTGGGAGTGGAACGGCGCCTACATCCGCTGCGTGGCCAGGAATGACCGCCCGGCCATCGCGCGCCTGAGGGACAAATTCCTGGAGGTGTCGAAGGTCCGCCTGGCTTGGGCCCGCGAGCTCTCCGCGCAGCTGTTCAAGCGACAGGTCAAACACATCCTCCTGCTCCATGCGGAGCCTTTCGACGCGCTGATGCTCGCAGACCTTCTCCGTGCCTATCGAGCCGACGGAGTCACGCTGATCGGACTCGAGTCAGCGGTCCAGGATCCGGCGTACGTAACGGACGTTGCCGGGGCGGGCGATGCTACCTTCCTGCTGCAGGTCGCTGAGGCGCGGCGGGTGGTCATCCCTCCCTTGGTCGCAGGGGCGCCCCCCGAGCTCGATCACATATGTCGCTAGCCACCATGACCGGGAAGGCCACCGTGCCGGCAGCGCATGACGATTCCGAAGGCCGACTTCCGCGTCCCATCCTGGAACGGACATACCTCGGCTACGCGGATGGCATGCGCGTGGTCGCCGTGGCGGCGGTCGCGCTCCTCCATGCCTCGGCCTCAGGCGTTGTCCGTTACGATTCGCTGGCCTCTGGTCAGTGGTGGATCGCCAACGCTATCGACGCGTCGTGCCGATGGGCGGTGCCCGTCTTCCTGATGCTCAGCGGAGCCCTGGCCCTCGACCCAGCCCGCCGCGGATCCCTGTCGGCCTTCTACAGCCGGCGCCTCCTTCGCGTTGGTGTTCCCCTCGTGGTGTGGACGGTCTTTTACTTCCTCTGGGCCGCCCTGTACCACGAGCAGCGGGTGACGGTCGAGTCGGTCCGAGGGTCGCTGCTGGCAGGATTGGTCGAGACCCACCTGTATTTCCTGTTCGTGATCCTCGGCCTGTATGCGGTCGCGCCGCTGCTCCGCGAAACGCTCATCCGGACGTCGCCCTCGGCCGGATGGGCTTTGGCCGCTCTCCTGGTGGTGCTCGCATCGTGCGGGATCCCCCACGAGTATTGGCGGGTGAACGCCGTCACCCTCTTCCTGCCATACGTCGGATACTTCGTCATGGGTTTTCTGCTGCGGGACGTCGTCCTGACGCCGCGGCGGCTCGGCGTGGCCGCCGCCGCCTTCACTCTCGCCTGCGCCGTCATCACGATCGGCACCGGCATGCGCTTCGCCCGGTGGGGGCCATCCGACTACCGCTCCCTCGCTCTCTACGAGTACACGGGCGCGGCCGTCGTCGCCCAGTCCGTCGCCGCCTTCCTGCTCATCCAGCACTTTTGCTCGCCCCGCACCGTCGGCGCACCGAATCGCTGGATCAGGCTCATGGGTGGCGCAGCGTTCGGCATCTACCTGGCGCACCGGGCCACGCTGGACGTGGCGGCAGGCTGGACGGGCGACTTGTACGCCAACGCCGCGGGGGCCACCATCGCATTGCACGCCCTGCTTGCCTTTCTCGGCGCGCTGGTGGTCACGCTCCTGATCCAGCGCGTGCCCTACATTCGCCGAGTCGTGGGATAGGGGCGCTCACCGCTTCGTGTACTGCTCCTGCAGACGCGCTTGAGGGTCTTGATCAGCACGTCGGACCCGCGCTGGAACTTGGGCACCCACGCGCGTTGATCCACTCCACGACCTCGGCGGCGGCGACAGCGCTCTCCGCGTGGAGGATCCCTGCCACCACCGATTCTCGGTCCCTCAGACGGACGCGCAAACTTCGCGGCGATCTGGGGCAGCCGCCAGCGACCTCCTGGGTAATTCCGGCATCCGCTAACCGGTACTAACCAAGAGTGGCAAGCGTCGCGAGGTACCCATGAGGCAGGCGGTCTATACTGCCTTGAGCAGCCTTCCTGGCCTGCGCGAGGGCCGCGTGTGGTCGGTCGGCAAAATGCGCACCGCCTTCGAGAATGCCGTGAGGGAGGCCAAGCTAGATCGCGGGTTCCATTTCCACGACAACCGGCACCACTTCGCAAGCTGGTACGTGATGCGCGGAGGGGCGCTACCGTCCTTGCAGCAGATCCTCGGCCACGCTACACTCGCCATGACCATGCGATACAGCCGCTTGAGTCCGAAGCGCCTGCGCGGAGAGATGGCGAAGACCGAAGCGCGCCCCCAGTGCGGGAGCGACTCTGATCGGGCGCAAGATCGGGCGCATGAGGGTATGACTGTCGCGTAAGTTCTCGAAACGCCGGGGTAGCTCAGTGGTAGAGCAACTGATTCGTAATTTCCCAAGGCGGGGTTGCGGGAAACGCTGATCCAACGCGGCGTTGCCCGCAACCTCGCTTCTCTTCTAGCCTCCGTCGTCATACCTGCCGTTTCTCGCTGAAGGACGATTGTCTTGCCTTTGTCCGAAAACCTCGCGAAGTTCGGTGCGGTTCAGCACACAATTCAGCACATCGACGGGGGGGTGGGGACTTTTCAATTACCGCAGATGGGGAAATTTGGGTTCCCGTTGACAGGGGGTGCGAGTCGCAGGAGTTTTTGGAGCGTCTGGCGGCGATGACGCCGCGGCCCGAAACCAACCTGCTCATCTGCCATGGCGTGTTGGCACCCGCGCGCCTGCTGGCGCGCGCGAGTGGTCGTGTACGGGCGCGTGGCGCCCGAACCCGGGCCCGCGGTGGCGCCGCGGGCCGCAGGTCCA
>Ga0137373_10006725_pt1 | contig 12290 bp, 7 predicted proteins | sample SagtaG_5_FD_104912 | JGI IMG/M metagenome (GOLD analysis project Ga0137373, IMG submission 104912) | Vadose zone soil microbial communities from Sagehorn Ranch, Mendocino, California, USA - Sage1_R_80_16 metaG | ecosystem: Environmental > Terrestrial > Soil > Vadose zone | place: USA: California...
CGCGCTCATGAGATTCGTGTCGCGCGAGCCGTTCAGCTCCGTCACGTCGAGGCCGCAGACGCGCCGGCGGCGCGCCGCCGCTTTGAGCAGGCCGACGATCTCGGCGAATGAGAATCCGCCGGGCACGGCGACGTTCGTTGCTGGCAGGAGCGTCGGATCGAGGGCATCGACATCGAGGGTGACGTACACCGGCAGCTCCTTCGGCAAAAGCTCGACGACGGCGTCGGCGCCGAGACGGCGGACGGCGTCGATGGAGACCAATTGATGGCGCTCGTTGCGCGGCTGCTGCACGGCCGGAAGAAAGCCTCGCAGACCGGCCGTGACTAGACATTCGACATGATCGAGATCGGCGATGGCGGCGGCAACGCTGGCATTGGAGGGGAGGCCGCTGGCCGGAGCTTCGGCGAGGTCGGTGTGCGCGTCGAGCTGCAGCACGGACACGCGCTCGCGCTCGAAGCCTCGCAATGCCCACCAGCTCAGGGAATGATCTCCGCCGAGGAGCACGGGCAACGCGCCGAGGGAGCGGCAGATCCAGACGGCCGCCCGCACGCGCCGGCCGACCGTGTGCGCGTCGTCGCCGGGCTCGATGCGGATGTCGCCGCCGTCGCTCATGGTGACTCCACGCAGCACGGAGCGCCCGGTCGCGGGATCGAACCAGCCGGCGGCGACGCCGCTCTCGGGATGGCGAAGATACGGCGGAAATTGCGAGGCCAGCCGGATTGCGGCCGGACCGGCGGCTGCTCCCGGGCCGGTGATGCTCATGGCGTCATGGGGAACGCCGACGAAGATGACGTCGGCCGGTTCCGCGTGAGGCGCGCCGGCGAACGCCGGCATCGCCGGCCGCGTGATCGCACTGAGCGTTTGGATTGCATCCGCCGCGGCCAGCAGCAAGCCATGGCCTCGCAGTTCGTCGATGACGTCCGCCGGAATGCCGTACTCGGTCGTGAGCAGCGTCTCCTCTTCCGGCTCGGCCAGGAGGCGGAGCAGCGACGCCGAGAGCGGCTCCACCTCGAAACGTTCGCCGGTGACGACGTGCTCGAAATGCACGCCGCTCTCGGCCGCGGCGTCGAGACGCAAGGCAGGTGTGGTTCGCAGGTGCATGATCGCGGGGGGCGGGAGCGCCGAAGCGCCCCCGCCGCGTTATCGGGGGCCTTACAGGAAAACGTCTCTCAGGATGCAGCGTCCCGCCGCTCTCGCGCCGAGGTCGATGTGAACGACACCGTTGACGAGTCGCGCGGTGAAGGGTGGCGGACCGCTCACCTGCTTCGCCACGCGCTGGACCGCCTGCGCGTCGGACCGCCTCAAGACCACGAGCGACGCCTCCGACGCCCCTGGCGGACGCGCGTAAAACACGTCGTATTCGCCGGCACTCGGCAGTGGCAGCCTGATGCTCGGATCGAGCTTGACGTGCGACCCAGGGGTAGGCGCCATCGTCACCGCGCTCATCGGGTTTCCGGTTGCGCCGGGCTTTGTCTGTGCCATCAGCAACGGCGCCGCCGACGCCGCCGCAAGCGCGGCGCCGATCTTCTTCAGCAGATCGCGGCGGTTCGCCTCCGGAGGTCCATGTTCTTGAAGTTCGTTCACCTCGTGATCAGCCATAAGGGACTCCTCCTTTCATGACACCCGTCGGCGACGGGCAATTCGTCTCCCCGTCATGAGGAGACGGCCGGAATGTCTGTTGTGAGTCGGTCGAGCTCTCGGTCGAGCATGCGCGCGTAGTTCGCTTCGTCCGGGAGCATCAGCAAAAGGGGATTCTCGATGCGGACGTCGATCGGAGGAACGATGCCCGCGGACCAGATCCCGTAAATGCGATGGTGCTGATGGAAGGCGCCGGCGGCGATGAGGCGCTCCCAGGTGCAACCGCCGCCGAGCAGTACGGCCAATGCGCAGCCGGCCACGCGGCAGAAGAAATTCGTCATCGGCGTCCGCCCGCGATGGCATCGCGGCGACGGCTCGCGGAAATCGAGGACGAAGAAATCGCTCCCCTCGGGCCAGACGATCTCGATCTGCAGAACGACCTGCCACTGCTGATGCGCCGCGAACGCCGCTTCGTTCGACGCCACGTACGCGCTGAGGCTGTTGGTACAAAGATCATGGACGGCGGCGCGCTCCTCGTCCGTTCCCGATGTGGCCGCGGCACCGACGCGCTCCGCCGGCGGCGGCGAGAACTCCAGTGCGAACGGATCGCGCGGCGTCCTGCGAATGAAGGCCGCCGCCGGCTGCCGCATCACGCTGCCGTCGCGGACCTCGAAGACGTCGCCGGGATTGATTTCGAAGACGGAGCCGGAGAGCTCCGGCATCATCCTGACGACGTCGTCGAGGAAGCGCTCCACGCTCTGCGGGAAGACGACCGAGTTCAGCCAGGGCGCGGCATCGTAGCGGAAACCGCACGCGCCGGCGATGACCGCCCGCGGCCCGAGACGGGCGAGATCGGCAAGGCGCTGCCCATACGCGAGGGTCGGAAACTGCATGGGCTCGTTCCGCGCCGCGGCGGTCTCGAGCATCGGCTGCCAGGGGGCGATGGCCAGGTCGATGCCGCCGGTGGCGCGGAGGACCTCGTCGATCTCCGCGGCTCCGACGATCGTATCGACCTGGTTCCACACGGTGCCGCCGGCGTCGCGAAGAACGACGCCGATCTCGGGGAATGGGACGTCCGAGGCGGTGGTGATCAAGGTCGCGCCGCCGAGGTCGACGCTGACGTTGGCGTCGAGCGGGTGGATCGACTCGTACCCGAGCCGGCGCAGGGCCTCCTGCATCGCGGCGCTGCGCGGGATCAGCACCTCCACGTCGCGCCGCAACCGCGCCAGCGTTGCCGGATCGAAATGATCGAGGTGGTGGTGCGTCAGGACGAGGACGTCATGAGGAGGAAGCTGATCGAGATCGATCGTCCGCTCCGGGAAGACCGTGAGCGTCCCTTCCTGATGCGGATCGATGAAGAGCGGATCGAAGAGGATGCGCACGCCTCCGACCTCGCAGAGGAGCGATGCATGGCCGAGATGGGTGATCCTCATGAGGGCGCCTCCGCGAACTGGGCCAGCAGACTCCCCTCCTTGGAAAGCATCCGCGAGGCAAAGGTGATGCGCGAGGGGCACTCTTCGCGCGGCAGCCGCGACGCGCAGAACAGCAGCAGCTCCGACTCCGTCACCGCGCCGCCGTCCGCGAGCGTCACGGTCGCCACCGGCACCTCACCCCACAAACCGTCGGCGGCGGCATGCACGCGCACATCCTCGACCACGGGATGCTCGCCGAGCACGCGCTCGATCGCCTCGGCCGCGATGGTGACGCCGGCACGGTTGATCGTCGGCGCGGCGCGCCCGGCGAGCCGGATCTCGCCGCCCTGGAATGCGCCGATGTCTCCCGTCTTCAGCTCGCGCGGCTCGAAGCAGGACGAGGCAGGCGCGCAGGCGACGGAGCGGCTGCGCACCACGATCTCTTCGGCCGAGCGGTCGCCGCCGATGACCACGTCGACGTTGGGCAGCGGCGTTCCGACACAGCACGGATCGATCTCGCCGGAGTCGATGAACTTCGTGGCCACCCGCGGTCCCGCCTCCGTCAGCCCGTACGTGACCGCGATACGCGCGTGGGGCAGCAGTCTTCGCAGATCCAGCAAGACCTCGGCGGGAACGCGCGCCGCACCGATCGTGACGAGGCGCAGATCCGGAAGCGCGGCTCGCGACGCGGCCAATCCCTGGGCCAGAAAGCGCGCAATGGCCGGCACGGTCGAGACGTTCGTGGCACGCGAGCTCTTCAGCTCCTGCCAGAGCCGCGGCGGCAGCAGCGGAGGCCGGGGAATGACGACCGTCCCGCCGATGGCGAGGTGACACAACGCCTGATGGACGAGCGCGTACGCGTGGTGCAGCGGAAGCACGACCAGCGTGCGGTCGGAATCGGCATAGCGCATCGCGCCGATGTTCGACCAGAGATTGGCAAGGATGGCGTGGTGCTGGAACAACACGCTCCGCGATGACCCGGTCGACCCGGACGTGCGGAGGATCAGCGCCGCGTCGAGATCGATGATGCGGTTCCGGCGCCCGGTGGCCGCCCCTCCGGCGTACCGTTCGACATACGGCTCTCCATCGCGCATGGCCACGACCGCATCGAGCCGGCTCTCCTCCGCCATCCGCGCGATCGCCATGGTCGGGGCGCGGTGCGGAAGCGGCGCCACGACCGCGCCGGCGCGCAGGAGGGCGAACAATCGAACAAAGAAGTCGACGCCGGGCTCGATGGCCACTCCCCACCTCTCCGAGGCAACGCCGTGCGCGAGGAGCCGCGCCGCGAGGCTGGCGACGTCTTCCTCGAGCTCCGCGTAGGTCATCGTTCGTCCGTCCGTCTCGATCGCCACGCGCTTCGGGTACAAGCCGGCCGGCCACCGCGGCAGATCGCCGAGGAGGAGCGGCAATTGGCGGACGGCATCGCTGATGTTCATCATTCGAGTGTCACGCCGCGAGCGCGCAGGTATCCGGAAAGCGTGGCGATGGAGTTGAAGTCGCCCGGCTCGATATCATCGAGCGGCATCTGGAAGCGGTCGGCAACCGCGGAGAGGATCTCCAGGCTAGAGAGAGAGTCGATCTCCAATCCCCCCACCCGCGCCGGCGCGAAAAACTGCGTGTCGCTGGCCAGTTCGTCCGGCGCGATCTGCAGGTGCAGACGTTCGACGATCAGCTCACGAAGGACGTCTTCGAGCGAACCGCGCGACAAGTCCGCCGATATGGACATAGGCAGCGCCTCCTCCGGGGATTACAAATTTATGGAATGCTCCTCAATCATAAGCTGCCATTCTCGTATGTCAATCCGCTGAGCCCTGGCCAGGCTTCGCCGGCAGCGCCGCCCTCCCTATCGCCATCGTCAATGTCGGGCCGACGCGCGGCGACGCGCTCAGCGCGGCGGCCGCTCACCTCTCGATCTCGTACCTCGTGAACGGCGGCGACGGCGCGGGGGAATCGTCGTCACGAAGGAGCCCGGACATGATCGATCGCCAAGGCATGTCCACCTGCGGCATTTGAGCAGCCGTACGCCTGCCATTCGCAATCCGGAGTACGATCAATACAAACAAGGTCCGGCAGGGTACAGGGAGACTCGCGTGCTGACGTCACGGAAGAAACTCGTCCTCTTCTTGCTCCTCGTGCCGCTCGTCGCCGCGGCCGCCCACGGCGCGGTCACGGCAACGCCAAGCAGCGTCTCCGCGTTTCCGGGGCAGACGACGCAGCCGATCACGCTCAATTTGACGTTTGGCCCGTCGGCTGGCGGCATCGGCGTCATCTCAACCAGCGGCATGCCGGCGGGAACGACCACTGTACCGGCGATCATCACCTACAACGCGCCGGCAGGAGCGACGAGCGCCTCGACGAGCTTCTCGTTCGCCGTCGGAGCCGCGACGATCCCCGGCACCTACATCGTCACGCTGACGGATACCTCCAACGCCGCCGGCGCAACGACGGTCACGCTGATCGTCAACACGCCGACCTACACGGCGAACGCGGTGCCGAACCCCGTGAGGCTCACGCTCGGCGCCTCGCCGCAGCAGGTGGTCGTGTCGACCATGGTCGATCCCGGCTTCAACTCGCCCGAGATCAGCTATTCGTTCAGCGGCTTTCCCGGCTTCATCGCGAACGACGGCCCGAAGATCACGAGCATCGCCACCGGCTATGGGCCGGTGGCGTTCAGGTTCTCGCTTGCCGGCGGCGCCGTTCCCGGCACGTACAGCGGAACGCTCACGGGGACACTCGTCACGCTGGCCACGAAGAACTTCCCATTCACCGTCGTCGTTCCGCCGCCCGACATCGCCGCCAGCTTTACCCAGCCGGTGGTGCAGCTCTGCAACGGGCAAACCGTCGGCGACAGCGTGCAGCTCTCGCCGGTCAACGGCTACAGCGGAACGCCGACGCTCACCTTCACTTCGGCGCCGGCCGGAATCACGATCAATCCAGCATCGCCGCCGGCAGCGGCCATGCCTCCCGGGCAAACGGTCCCGTTCACGATCTCGGCGAGCGGCGCGAGCTCGGGCTTCGCGGTGCTGAACGTCCGCGATTTAGGCGCCGGCATCAACAAGAACATCGAGCTGCAGATCAACGTCGTCACCCCCAACTTCACGCCCGGCATCTCGCCCTCGCTGCTGGCGCTCAATGCCGGCGGCTCCGCGCAAACCATCACCGCGTTCGTCACGCCGATCGCATGCTTCAACAGCAACGTCACCGTGACGGCGAGCGGACAACCGCCGGGCCTGACGATCACGCCGAATCCGATGACGGTCACGGCGGCGGGCTATCCGCCGGCCGTTTTTTCGGCGCAGGCCGCGCCGGCGACCGCGCCGGGAACGTACCCGATCACGTTCACCTACACGGGCGGGGGCATCACCAAGACTTTGACGATGCAGGTGAACGTCAGCGCCGCTCCCGACTTCGCGCTGAACGTGAATCCGGCGTCGCTGACGATCGCCGCCGGTTCTTCGGGGACCACCGCCGCGACCATCACTCCGATCAACGGCTTCAGCGGAACGGCTGGCGTGACCTCTCCCTCCGCGTCGGATGTGACGTTCTCGCCGGCGACGTTTTCGCTCGGGCCCGGAAGCTCGCAGCCGGTCACGGTCGCCGTTGCCGCGGGCGCGACGCCGGGCGTCCGCTCCTTCACCTTCACGGCGACCGCTCCCGGCGTGAGCGGCACACGCACGGCTACGCTGACGGTGACGATCCCCGCCGCTCCCGACTTCGCGCTCGCCATCGCTCCCTCCGCGGCGACAGTGAGCGCCGGCGGCTCGTTGACGGCGACGGTCACCGCGAGCGCGCTGAACGGCTCGAGCGGCCCGGTGAGCGTCGTCGCGCCGAGCGTTCCCGGCATCGTCATGACGCCCTCGGTATTCACGATCACGCCCGGCGGGGCGGGACAGCCTGTGTCGATCGCCGTCGCCGGCAACGTCATCGCGCAAACGATTCCGCTGACATTCAACGGAATCTCGCCGTTCGTCTCCGGTACACGCACGACCACGCTGACCTTGACTGTGACGAATCCTCCCAGCTTCCTGCTGACGCTCACCCCGAACAGCATCACCATTCCGGCGGGAGGGTCCGTGGGCGTGATCGCCGGCCTCGTTGCGATCAACGGATTCACCGGTGTTGTCACGGTCACGGCGCCCATGATCCCCGGCGTCGTTTTCACGCCGTCGACGTTCACGCTGACACCCGGCGCGACGCAGGGCATCATCATCACCGCCGACGCGTCCGCACCGCCGGGACAGCGCGGCGATGAGCTCTTCCGGGCGACGTCGCCCGGCATCGCCAACGGGACCGGTGCCACGCTGGCGCTGACGATTGGGGAACGCCGCGACTTCAGCATCGCCGCAATGCCGCCGTCGCTGACGATTCGAAGCGGCAGCAGCGCCGTCGTAACGCTCACCGCGACAGGCGTGAACGGATTCGCGGGAGCGATCGCCGTCGCCGCGCCGAGCGTGGCCGGACTGACGTTTTCCCCCTCGGCCTTCACGCTTGCTCCGGGCACGTCGAAGCAGGTGACGATCACCGCAAGCGCGGCCGCCGTGGGGCGAGGTCCGCTGCAGGCCGTCTTCAGCGCCATTGCCGCAGAGGGCCTTGCTCACAACGCCACCGTGATCGTGACCGTGCTTCCGCCGCTGCCCATCCTCGTCGCGGCGGTTCCGACGGCGCTCGTGGCTGGAGCGCAATCGACGATCGTTCGCGTGGCCGGCGATTTTCTCCAGCCGGGCGCGCAATTCAACTCCTCCGATTCGTCGCTGATCATCGAGGAGAGCAACGTCCTCACCGCGAAGCTCGCCGACGTCCGTATGACCGTTCGCAGCGACGCCGTGCCGGGGCCGCGCAACCTCAGCGTCGCGAATCCCGACGGCGGCGTGGCGGCCACGCCGCTGGTGCTGTTCGTCTATCCACCGAGCGCCATCGCTGCGCCGCTCGACGTCCTGGCCGCCGCGATCGTCTTCCCCGCGCGCGGCATGATGATCGCGCCGAGCGAGGCGGTCTCTCCCCGCGGTCTGCTCGCGACCGCCGGCACCGGAACGATCATCGGAAGCTGGCAATTCGACGGCATGCCCTTCGACCGCTTCGTCGTGAATGCCGCGGGCGGTTTGCCGGTCGAAGTGCGGACGAACGTTCCGATACCGGCGTCGTTCACCGGCAGCCACACGTTGGCCATGATCATCGAGTCGCCGAGGAAGTTCGTGTCGCCCGAGATCGAAGTGACGGAGAGCATCGACCGGGTGTCGCGGCTGACGCTGCTCGCGCCGCGCGACGGCGCGGTCATTCGCGGACGGGAGCAGAAGTTCCGCTGGTCGCTCGTGCCGAACTGCTCGGGCTACGACGTCGAAGTGGCGAAGACGGAGATGCTTCCCGACGCCCTCACGCCGATGTTGCGCTTCCACGTTGCCGACGCGGAGTGGCGGCCGAACGCGGCGGACATCGCCGCCATCGGGCCGGGGATCCGCCGCTGGCGCGTGCGGGCGCGTTGCGCGGGAGAGACGGCCCTCGAGCCGACATCGTGGCAGCGCTTCGCCATCTTGCCCGAGCACGCCGACATCTTCCTGCTGCCGATGACGACGAATGCGCGCGGCACGCCCGTCGTGCGCTGGGAGGGCGGCGTGACCGGCCTTCTCTACCGCGTCGAATTCCTGTCGCCGAGTGGCGAGACGATCTTCTCCGCGCTGACTTCGCAAACCGAATACGCGCTCGTGCAGGGCCTCCCGGCCGGCATGGCAGCGCGCGTCAGTGTCCTCGCGCCGAACGGCGGCGTCCTCGGCACGTCGTCGTCGTCGCTCCTGAGCCGCCGCAAAGGCCGCGACGCCATTCACCTCGCGCAGACCACCGCGATCGAGCTCGGCGCGGTGGAGCCGGCCGACGGCGCAACGGTGAGCACTGCGCAACCTCACATCGCCGCGGAATGGAAAGGGGCGGCCAAGACGGAGGAGATCACGCTGCTCGTCGACAGCACCGACATGACGGCGGTGGCGAAGGTCACGCCGACGTCGATCGCCTACGACCCTTTGGTCGCCCTTGCGCCCGGACCGCACACTGTGACGCTGACGGTGGCCGGGAACATCAAGCGCTGGACATTCACCGTCGGCGCCGAGGAAGGAACGGCGGCCCCGGCCGCCGCAGCGCTGCAGCAGCAGCGAGGGGACTGGGTGATCGCGCCGGTCGGCACCGTCACCCTCGTCCGCGCTCCGAACAACCAGGGCCACACCCAGATCTCGGCCATGACAGACCTCAACGCCGGCTCGCTGACGAACAAGGCCACCGGCGACGTCTCGCTCAAACACGAGCTCGAGCCCAGCAAGACCGTTCAGGAGTCGCGCAACTGGATCGGCGAGGTCGGCGCGCAACAGCAAGAGGATCGGAAAGAAACGGTGCGCTTCGGCTTCTCCCAACCCGACTTCTTCGATCAGGCCCAGTTCCTCAACGCCGGTTTTGCGCGCGGCGGCGTGCAGGCCAAGATCGTCATTCCCGGCGGCGTGGCGTCGTACTACGAGACGTTTACGGGGCAGGCCGCCGGCATCGTCACGGGACTCTTCAATCCGGAGCAGTCGCTGAAGGCGGCGTCGATTCAGATCCCTCTCCGCACCCAATGGGAATTCCGCATTCTGGCCGTCCGCGTCGACGAAAGGGCGGGCTTCAACTCCGCGGGCGGCGTGGGACGCGCCTTCGGCTTCTTCACCCGCTTCGCGCTGAGCCAGGCCCTCAACGCCGTCTTCGAGGGAGCGCGCGGCGATTTCACGCCGAGCTTCGGCAGCGTGGACACGGAGCACCGCGGCAATGCCGTGCGCCTCGGCTTGAACGGCATCCGCGACACCCTGAATTACGCCTTCAACATCCGGCGGACGGAGGCGGAGTTCGTGAATCCGGCCAATCGCGGCTTGACCGCGGGCGGCGTTCCCGATCGCACCGCGGTCGATCTCACCGTCGGGAAATTCTTCGGCACGACCTCGATCACCATTCAGCTCCGCCACCTCCAGGACGGCACGACGAGCCGCCTGCTCGTGCCGCGCACGCGCCAGACGGGGGGCGTGGCCTCGCTGACGAAGATGCTCGGCGAACACGTGACACTCGCGGTCTCCGGCAATCTGACGGCCGACCGGGGAGAGGAGAAGCCGGAGGTCTTTCTGCCGCGCGCCGACCGCAATCAGAGCGGCGCGACGGGAGCGTTGTCGGAGGTCTTCGGCCGCTTCAATTTTGCGCAGACCCTCTCGCGTCAGTTGCTGCGCGATCACGTGAATGATTTGAGCGACCAGACCGTCACCACGGCGATGCTGGCCAGCGGCGGGCAACTGACGACCTGGCTCAATCTATCGGGCACGCTCTCCGGCACGCGCACGGCGGCCAGTCCCATCATCGGCATGACGAATCAGATGCTGGCATCGCTTCAGCCGATGATCTCCATTCCTGTTCTCTTCCTCACCCTGCAGCCCCGCGCAACCTACAGCACCACGAAGAATGATCTGCTGGCGTCGAAGACGACAACGGAGCAGTACCAGGGCCTGGCGACGTTCGCGCCGCAGTGGCTCAATTCGATCATCGCCGTGCAGCTCTCGACCGATTGGAGCCGCAACAGATTCACCGGGCAGGCCGCGCCGGCGAAGTTCGTCCATAACTATGCCGGAACATTCAATCTCCACTGGCGCTTCGGCGCCGGCCCGGCCTACGGGGCGCAAGCGCCACCGCCCGGCGCGCAGCCGGTGGCTCCGGCGAGCCCCGCAGCATCGCCGCCGAAGTGAGGTGGGACGATCGGGATCACCGCCCTCGCAGAGCAGGGCGCGGTTGATCTCTGGGGAAAGTGGCTGCGCGAGATCTTGTCCGTCAGGGCTTCCGGATCGGCCAAAGCTCGTCGTCCGAGCAAAGCTTCGACTGGCGTGCCGTGTCCGCCTTCGCGATGACCTTCCCCGCCAAGGCTCGCTGCTCCGCGCAATGACCCACGCATCCATCAGACACGAGCAGGGCGAGACCGGCGGCTGCTCGTTCGACGAGATGGGCTACGTGACCGTGCGCGACGCCACCGACTCGCTGCCGTGGCGCACTCCCGCCGCCATCGTCGTCGACCTGCGCGGGCAGCCCCTCCCACTGTTCGGGCAGGGTGAACGACGCGGTGCAGGTCGATCCCGGCGACTCGCAGGTGCTGAAGTTCTTCGCCGCCCACGACGCCTTCTCGTTCTCGGCGAAATTCTTCAACTTCCACTCCGACGAACAGTGCGCGCGCGTCGACGGGCGGGTGGGTGTGCTGACCGAGGAACTGCTCAACCGCGGTCCGGTGCCGCCGCTGCCGCAGCAGCCGTAGCATCCGCGATCTCGCCGAGCGATACGGGGCGGCGCAGCGCCCCGCCCATTCGCGCGTGGGCAGATCGTTGATCTCCGGTGTCCCGCCGACGACCAACACCGGCACGCCGATGCCGAGCAGCGGGATGATCCCGTACTGCTGGATCTCCTGCGCCGTGAGCAGTGCGAAGCCTTGGGCCTGCGGCCGGTCGGTCAGCTCCTTTGATTTTCCGGAGCAGCGCTTTCCGATGTGCACCTCGAAGCCGTCGAAAGGCTCCTCGCCGTCCTGCCACGTCTCGAACGGCTGCGGCTGTTTCGGGTCGGAGGGTCGGTTCGAGGCGTAGTAGGTGTTCGGTTCGAGGCTCACCTTCTCGCCGATGATCGGATCGCCGGCCGTGCACTCGACGATGCCCGTGCCGGTGTCGCCCTCGATCGACGTGACGAAGACGCCGATCGGCGCGACGTGGCTGCGCAGCGCGACGGGGTCGTGAAAGCGGATGACGCGGCCGACCGGCTGGTCGCGCTAAGGGATCGTCGCCATGACCTGCCCGTTGACTTCGACGGTGAGCGTGATGTCGTTCTTCTGCCGGCTGACGGTCGTCGCGGTGATCGTGACGGTCTGCGTTCCCGACAGCGACGGCGACGACAGCGCGACCTGCGCGGTCGCCGAGTGGACGCGCAGTCCCGCCGAAGGCGGCAACCCCGTCGAAGCGCCGGCCGAGCACGAAGAAGTAGGCTCACGAGCGATCACCGCAGCACGTCTTTGCGACCAGGAGGTTGTCATGGCGATCGGTGTGAAGATCAACGGCACCAAGAGCAGCGAAGGGATCCTCATCACGCCCGTCGGCAAGACGACTTTTCCCGTCACGATCGCGCTCGACGGCGCCACGAAGACGACGAAGGCGACGCTGCGCGCGTCGTGCCCGGCGTGAAGGTGTACGGCGGGCAGATCGTCGGCAAGAACTCGCGCGACGTCGACATGGTCGTGCAGGTTTGCCGGAAAAAGCACTTGACGAACATGCGCGC
>Ga0137373_10006730_pt1 | contig 12288 bp, 14 predicted proteins | sample SagtaG_5_FD_104912 | JGI IMG/M metagenome (GOLD analysis project Ga0137373, IMG submission 104912) | Vadose zone soil microbial communities from Sagehorn Ranch, Mendocino, California, USA - Sage1_R_80_16 metaG | ecosystem: Environmental > Terrestrial > Soil > Vadose zone | place: USA...
AGGCGGAACCAGTCGCGCTCGACCGTGTCGATGAAGCCGTACAGGTGGATGTGGTCTTCCCGGACATGGGTCTCGATCAACAGCCGGGCTGCCCCGCCCGGCGCCGGCAGATGGCCGATCGTGCGGGTCGAGCAGAAGACCAGATAGCCGACGCCGCCGACGTCGATGACCGCCCCCTCGGGCCCGATCTGGTCGAGGATGCCGGCGAGCTTGGCGATCATCGCCCAGCGGACTCCCGAACTGGCTGCCAGATCCGCATCGTGCCGGCGTGATGGGCATGGCAGATTGCCACCGCCAACGCGTCTGCCGCGTCCGGCTCGGCGATCGCGCAACCTGGCAATAGCCGGCGCACCATCAGCTGCACCTGCCCCTTCTCCGCATGGCCGGCGCCGACCACCGCTTTCTTGACGAGGTTTGCGGAATATTCGGCGACCCGCAGGCCGCGTTCCGCCGGGGCCAGCAGCACGACGCCGCGGGCAACGCCGAGCTTCAATGTCGAGGCCGGGTTCTTGTTGACAAAGGTCTCCTCGACCGCGGCTTCGTCCGGGCGGAAGCGTTCAAGCACCTCGATGAGCTGGCGAAACAGCGCGACCAGCCGCTCGGCGAGCGGAAGGTCAGTGGGGGCGTGCACGACCCCGTCGGCGACATGGGTCAGCCGATTGCCGGCCACATCGATGACGCCCCATCCGGTGTGGCGCAGCCCGGGATCGAGCCCGAGCACCCGCATCGTCGCCGTCATCCCCCCAGCATTTCCCCCGGCTAGGCGCTCAATCGCGCCAGCACGTCCTCGCCGACTTCGAAATTGGCGTACACGTTCTGCACGTCGTCGCTGTCTTCCAGGGTTTCGAGCAGCTTGAACAGCCCCGTCGCGGTGTCCTCGTCGATCACCGTCGCCGATTTCGGCCGCCAGCCGAGCCGCGCCGAAGCCGCCGGCCCGAAACGCCGCTCCAGTGCATCGCGCACGCTGTTGAAATCCTCCGGCGCCGAGATCACGACATGACCGTCGGCGTCGCTCGCGACATCGCTGGCGCCGGCCTCGATCGCCGCTTCGAGCATCTCGTCGGCGCTCGCCGCCCCGGCCGGATAGGCGATCTCCCCGACATGGTCGAACATAAAGCTGACGCTGCCCGTCTCGCCGAGCGCGCCGGACGCTTTGGCACAGTCGGCGGGCACCTCGCTGGCGGTGCGGTTGCGGTTGTCGGTCAAGGCCTCGACGATGACCGCCACGCCGCCCGGACCGTAGCCCTCGTAGCGCACCTCCTCATAGGCCTCGCCGCCCTCGCCGCCGGCGCCGCGCTTGATCGCGCGCTCGACGGTGTCCTTCGGCATGTTGGCTTGGCGCGCCGCCAGCACGGCCGCGCGCAGCCGCGGGTTGGCATTGGGGTCGGGCAGGCCCGTACGCGCCGCGGTGGTCAATTCCCGGATGATCTTGGTGAAGACCTTGGCGCGCTTTTTGTCCTGCGCGCCCTTCCGGTACATAATGTTTTTGAATTGCGAATGGCCGGCCATTTCCGCGGCTCTCCTCCGGCGTGGCCTAACAAGCTAATATGGCGGGATTGCGGCGAGTCAGGGCTGACGCGGGCGACCCGTTTGGCTCACAGGCGAGGCAGGTGCGGCGCGAGACGCCCGCCGACCCGCACCGGCTCGATCCGCTGTGCCAGTCCCGTGGCCTCGTCGATCACGACGAAGACGCCGCACAGCGTCGCCTCGCCCTCGGCCGGCTGCGGCTTCTCGCCGGGCATCTTGGTCACAAAGCGCCGGACCGACGGCGCCTTCTGCATGCCGATCACCGAATCGTAGTCGCCGCACATCCCGGCATCGCTGATGTAGGCGGTGCCGCCCGGCAGGATCTGCGCGTCTGCGGTCGGTACATGGGTGTGGGTGCCGAGCACCGCCGAGACGCGGCCATCGGCGAAATGAGCGAAGGCCATCTTCTCGCTGGTGGCTTCGCCGTGGAAATCGACGATGATCGCGGTCGCGCCGAGGCCCAGCGGGTATTGCGCGAGCAGCGCTTCGAGCCGGCCGAACGGGTCGTCGAGCGCCTCCATGAAGAGCCGCCCCATCAGGTTGACGACGAGCACGCTGCGATCGCCGCCGATCGGGTGCAGCCGCCAGCCGGCACCCGGCGTTCCCTCGGGAAAGTTCGCGGGGCGCAACAGACGGGGGTCGCGCTCGATGTATTGGATCAGCTCGCGCTGGTCCCAGACGTGGTTGCCGGTCGAGAGGATGTCGGCGCCGGCATCGTACAACTCGCCGGCCAGCCGCTCGGTCAGGCCGAAACCATGCGCCGCGTTCTCCGCATTGACGATCACAAGATCGGCGGCGAGGTCGCGCCTCAGCGCAGGCAGGTGGGCCTTGATCGCCTCCCGCCCGGACCGCCCGACCACATCGCCGAACAGAAGGATGTTCAAGAAAAGGCTCCCGCATAAGCCCCTCTCCCGCAATGCGGGAGAGGGAGGGGCCCACGCCGCAGGCGTGGGAGGGTGAGGGCGCGCTGACGAAAGCCCCTCACCCGGCCTCGCGCTCCGCGCTCGGCCACCCTCTCCCGCGGTGCGGGAGAGGGGCTGATCCGATGGGTGGAGCCGCCTCGGCCGTTGGCCATTGCAACTCCTCCGTGGCCCTGCTTTGCAGGTGGGCGCCGTGTATCGAAGCCACGACTCCGACAGGGACAGCTCCCAAGAGGTAGATATCGGCCCCGGGGCAATTAGCGGCCTGACGCACCGCGCAGCTCCACCCGCTCTCTAACTAGGAAGTTTCGAGCCGCGCCGCAATGGACTCGATGCGCTCGGCGACATCACGGATGCCGGAAGCGGCGGCCTCGCTCGCCCCTTCTCCGGTTCCCGGGCCGGGATTGCGGGCGCGACTGCGCTCCTGCTGCAGCGCGTCGCTGGTATCGAGCAACTCGTCGGCGATGACGACCGCGGCCAAGAGGATCAGCCGGGCTTCGCCGATCTGGCCGAGGCTGTTCCGGAACTCGACGGTCTTGGCGTCGACATATTGCGCCAGTCGGCGGATCCGCGGCTCCTGGCCGTCGGGGCAGCTGAGCGGGAAATCGCGGCCGTTGATCTTGACGACGACCTGACCCATCTCAGCCCTCCCCCTCAGCTCTCGTCGATCAGCTTAGCGAGTTTGGCGAGGGCGGCATCGAGCCGCCCGGCAATCGCTGCCTTCGCATCCGTCACGCGTCGGTCCTCGGCGGCGGGCCGGCCGGGATCGGCGGCCGCCTCGAGACGCGTGACGGCGCGTTCCAGCCGGGCGAGTGCATCGTCGAGTTCGCTCATGCCGACCACCTAGGGACCGCCGCGCCGGATCGTCAAAATGCCCGGGACCTAATGCACCCTCTCGTATTTCTGCAGCGAGCGGATGTAGGCCGGACGCGGCGTCTCCGGGAAGAATTGCGGCCACTGCGTCCAGGATACCTCGCCGACATAAAGGTCGCCGCGTGAATCGACGGCGAGGCCATGCGGTCCGAGAAAGGCGGTCGGTGCCGTCCCGGCATGCGGGTCGCCGAAGCGCGACAACAGCCTGCCCTGATTGTCGACGATGCTGACCCGCGGCCCGAGATTGGGGCTATGCCGGTTGACGCCCATCACCGGGCCCAGCTCGCCGATATAGCAGACCGGGCGATGCGTATTCGTCATGAAGATGCCGCACGGGCGGTGCAGATTGTTCCACTGCGCCTCGTATTTGCCGTTGCCGTCAAACACCTGGACCCGGTGGTTCTCGCGGTCGGCGACATAGACCCAGCCATCGGCGTCGCTGCAGATATTGTGGACGATGTTGAACTGGCCGGGATCGGTGCCGGGCTCACCCCACGACATCAGCAGTTTGCCGTCGGGCGAATATTTGTGAACCCGCGCGTTGCCGTAGCCGTCCGAGACATAGATCTCGCCCTTCGGCGACAGGGCGGTGTGGGTGCAGCGGTGGAACGGCTCGCCGCTCATGTAGGGCGCCGGCGTTCCGGGAACGCCCAGCTCCAGCAGCACCTTGCCGTCCTCTAGCCGGCATTTGCGCACGAAGTGGCCGCCGTCATCGGTCAGGTAGATCGACTCGTCCGGCCCCATATGCACGCCATGGGCGCGCGGATACTGCCCCTCGCCCCAGGAGCGCCGGAAATTGCCGTCGCGGTCGAACACCATCATCGGGTGCTCGCCGCGATTGAACACATAGACGTTGTCCTTGGCGTCGACCCCGACTGCGCCGACCTCCTTGAACGACCAGCCGTCCGGGAGCTTCGCCCAGTCCTCAACGATGCGGTACCGGTACTCGCCGCTCCCGACTATGGTCGCCATGCCTTTTCTCCCGGCTGAGGTTGGGGCCGCGCCTTCGGCTCAGTGAATCCGCTCGTATTTCTGCAACGCCCGCAGATTGGCCGGATGCGGCTGACCGGGGAACAGCCCCGGCCACAAGGTCCAGCATACCTCGCCGACATAAAGGTCGCCGCGTGAATCAACGGCGAGGCCATGCGGCCCGATGAACGAGGTCGGCGCGGTCCCGGCAAACGGATCGCCGATCCGCGATAACAGCTTGCCCTGATTGTCGACGATGCTGACCCGCGGCCCGAGATTGGCGTTGAGGCGGTTGACCGAGAGCTCGCCGATATAGCAGACCGGATTATGGGTGTACGGCATGCAGAGGCCACATGGGCGGTGCAGATTGTTCCACTGCGCCTCGTATTTGCCATTGCCGTCGAACACCTGGACCCGGTGGTTCTCGCGGTCGGCGACATAGACCCAGCCATCGGCGTCGGTGCAGATATTGTGGACGAGGTTGAACTGGCCGGGATCGCTGCCGGGCTCGCCCCACGACATCAAAAGCTTGCCGTCGGGCGAATATTTGTGGACGCGGGCGTTGCCGTATCCGTCCGAGACATAGATCTCGCCTTTCGGCGACAGTGCGGTGTGGGTACAGCGGTTGAACGGCTCGCCGCTCAAATAGGGGGCCGGGGTGCCCGGGACACCCAGCTCCAGCAGCACCTTGCCGTCTTCCAGCCGGCATTTGCGCACGAAGTGGCCACCGTCGTCGGTTAGATAGATCGACTCGTCTGGCCCCATATGCACGCCATGGGCGCGCGGATACTGCCCTTCGCCCCAGGAGCGCAGGAAATTGCCGTCGCGGTCGAACACCATCATCGGGTGCTCGCCGCGGCCGAAGGCATAGACATTGTCCTTGCTGTCGACGCCGACCGCCGCGACCTCCTTGAATGACCAGCCGTCCGGAAGGTTCGCCCAGTTCTCGATGATGCGGTATTTGAAGTCGCCGCTGCCGACGATCGTCGCCATCGCTGCCTCCCGGTCTTCTCTGCCTCGGAACAAAGCCTATCGGAGCCCTCGCCGCGAGGCAATCGACCGGCAGTCGACCCCCATAAGCACTCCCTTAACCATAACCTGCTATTCCGTAGCGGCCGACGCACCGGCGCCGGATTGTCGCCGGGAGAGGGAGGGGCATGGCCAACGGGGACGATATTCACGAGGAACGGCTGGTCTTCGCCGCCTATGACGACCGGGTGAAGGAACTGTTCAAGGTGTTCGCCGAAGGCCTCGCCCAGGGCGAGCCGGAACGGCCTAGCCAGGAACGCTTCCGGCGCGCGCTGCGCTTTGCCAAGCGGGCGAGAAATCTGGCATTGCAGGCGGTGCAGCAGGAAAAATCGGCAGAAGCTGAGGCCTTGGCCGCAGCGCCGGCAGGCTGACCGGCGCGACATAACCGCCCCGTCGATGCGAGCGGCGGGGACGGGGCGGTGCGCGGGGCGTTTGCGCACGGCACAATGCGCGCTAGATTGCCGTCATGACCGATTCCGCTGCACCGCTGCCGCCTCCCGCCAACCCGAAGTTGCGCCGCATGGCCAACGCGCTGCGCGCGCTGGCGATGGATGCCGTCGAGCAGGCCAAGTCGGGTCATCCCGGCATGCCGATGGGCATGGCCGACATCGCGACCGTGCTGTTCACCGAGTTCCTGCGGTTCGACCCGCAGGCGCCGGACTGGCCCGACCGCGACCGTTTCATTCTGTCGAACGGTCACGGCTCGATGCTGCTCTATGGGCTGTTGCATCTGACCGGCTACCCCGACATGACGATGAACGAGATCCGTCATTTCCGTCAGCTCGGCAGCCGCACCGCCGGCCATCCCGAGCGCGGATTGGCGACCGGTATCGAGGTGACCACCGGCCCGCTCAGCCAGGGGCTCGGCAATTCGGTCGGCATGGCGCTCGCCGAGCGGCTGCTCGCCGCGCAATTCGGCGACGACATCGTCGATCACCACACCTACGTCTTCTGCGGCGACGGCTGCCTGATGGAAGGCATCAGCCACGAGGCGCTGGGCCTCGCCGGGCACCTGCGGCTGAACAAGCTGATCGTCTTCTGGGACGACAATTCGATCACGATCGACGGGCCGACCAGCCTTTCGGTTTCCGATGACCAGCTCGACCGCTTCCGCGCCCATGGCTGGGCCGCCGAGCGCATCGACGGCCTGGATCACAACGCGATCGCCGCCGCGATCCGCCGCGCCCAGGCCAGCGACAAGCCGAACCTGATCGCCTGCCGCACCATCATCGCCTTCGGCGCGCCGACCAAGGCCGGCACCGCCGCGGCGCATGGCAGCCCGCTCGGCGCCGAGGAGATCAAAGGCGCACGCGAGCGGCTCGGCTGGGAATACCCGCCCTTCGTGATACCCGATGACGTCCGCCAGGAATGGCGCGAGGCGGGCACCCGCGGCGCTGCCGTCAGACAGGCCTGGGAACAGCGTCTCGCCGCCGCCGCGCCCGAGCGCCGCAGCGAATTCGTGCGCCGGCAGAAGGGCGAATTGCCGGCCGCTCTCGACCAGGTCATCGCCAAGGCCTGCGACGAGTTCCGTGCCAAGAACGCCAAGCTCGCGACCCGCCAGGCGTCCGGCGCCGTGCTCGACGCGCTGGTGCCGGCGGTGCCCGAATTGCTCGGCGGCTCGGCCGACCTGACCCCGTCGAATAACACCAGGGCCAAAGGCCTGGAGGACGTGAAGCCGGGCGACTACACCGGCCGCTACATCCGCTACGGCATCCGCGAGCACGGCATGGCGGCGGCGATGAACGGCATCGCCGCGCATGGCGGGCTCATTCCTTATGGCGGGACGTTCCTGACGTTTACCGATTACGCCCGCCCGTCGATCCGGCTGTCATGCCTGATGGAGGTCCGCGTCATCTATGTGATGACCCATGATTCGATCGGACTCGGCGAGGACGGCCCGACCCACCAGCCGATCGAGCATCTTGCGGCCTTGCGGGCGATGCCGCGGCTGCAGGTGTTCCGGCCGGCGGACCCGATCGAAACCGCCGAGTGCTGGGCCCTGGCGCTGAAAAGCCGGCACGCGCCGTCGATCCTGGCGCTGACCCGCCAGGGGCTGCCGCTGTTGCGCACCGAACCCGATTTGCCGGGGCGCGCGCATAGAAATCTCAGCGCCCAAGGCGCCTACGTTATCGGCAGGAGCCAGCGCAAACATGAGGTGACTCTGCTCGCAACCGGCTCGGAGGTGTCCATTGCTATGGACGCGCTGGCGCTTCTGGAGGACGGCGGTATCGGTGCGGTGGTCGTCTCGATGCCGTGCTGGGAACTGTTCGAGCAGCAGCCCGAGGAATATCGCCGCCGGGTGCTCGGCACGGCGCCGCGGGTCGGGGTCGAGGCGGCGGTGCGGCTCGGCTGGGACCGCTGGCTCGGATCGCGCTCGGCCTTCGTCGGCATGCACGATTTCGGCGCCTCCGGGCCGATCGAGACGGTCTATCCGCATTTCGGCTTCACCGCGGAAAAAGTTGCGGAGGCGGCCCGCTCGCTTCTATAGCTATCGCAGTGGCTCGACCCATGGTTTCGGGGAGGAACGACAATGGCCGTTCGGGTTGCGATTAACGGGTTTGGCCGCATTGGCCGCCTGGTCTTGCGCGCCGCTTATGAGCACCAGCACACCGAAATCGAGGTGGTCGGCGTCAACGACCTCGGCCCGGTCGCGACCAACGCGCATCTGCTGCAATACGACAGCATCCACGGCCGCTTCCCCGGCGAGGTCACCAGCGGCGACGATTGGATGGATATCGGCCGCGGCAAGATCCGCGTCACCGCCGAGCGCGATCCCGCCAAGCTGCCGTGGAAGGAATTGGGTGTCGATGTCGCGCTCGAATGCACCGGCATCTTCACGAAGCGCGAGGCGGCGGCGAAGCACCTCGAGGCCGGCGCGAAGAAGGTCATCATCTCGGCCCCGGCCGACGGCGTCGACATGACCGTCGTGATGGGCGTCAACCACGAAGAGCTGAAGCCGGAGCATCAGGTCATCTCGAACGGCTCCTGCACGACCAATTGCCTGGCGCCCGTCGCCTATGTGCTGCACCAGGGGATCGGCATCGAGCGCGGCTTTATGACGACGATCCATTCCTATACCGGCGACCAGAGCCTGCAGGACACATTGCACAGCGACTTGCGCCGTGCCCGCGCCGCCGCCTTGTCGATGATCCCGACCTCGACCGGCGCTGCGCGGGCGATCGGTCTGGTAATGCCGGCGCTGAAGGGCAAGCTCGACGGCACCGCGATCCGGGTACCGACCGCCAATGTGTCGCTGATCGATCTGACCTTCGACGCGGCGCGCGAGACCTCGGCCGAGGAGGTCAATGCGCTGATGGAAGACGCGGCCAAGTCGAACCGGCTGAAGGGCATCGTCGGCATCAACAAGGCGCCGACTGTGTCGTGCGACTTCAACCACGACCCGCACAGCTCGACCTTCGATGTGACCCAGACCCAGGTGCTCGACAAACGGTTTGTCCGCGTCCTGTCGTGGTATGACAACGAATGGGGCTTCTCGAACCGCATGGTCGAGGTCGCCGCCCATTTCGGCGCGATGGCTTAGGCGCGCTTGCCTGAGGGGGATTGCTTCGCTTCGCGCGCAATGACACCAAGTAAGCTGTCATTGCGAGGAGCGGAGCGACGAAGCAATCTCCTGGAGCGGCGTTCGCTCGCAAACCTAGCGGCGGCGCGCCAGTCTTCGTAATCCATTCGCTGACGCATGCTGTCGCAGCGCTGAGCGCGGCCGCGGGGCGGTCGGTCGTTCTTGCCAGCGCGCCCGACGCCGGGATCTATGCCGGGCCGGGCTGGTTCGGCGCAGTCCTGCGCGCGGCGCGCGAGGCGGTGCCGGCTGCGCAATACACGGCGCTTCTCGATTGCGGCGATGACGCGGGTGCGGCGATGGCGGCGATCCGCGCCGGGATCCCGGCCGTCATCTTCACCGGGCATGCCGATGTTGCCGCTCGGCTCGCCGATATCGCGTCCCAGGCGGGTGCGAGGTTGCGGACCGAACTGCCGGCGTCGGCGCTCGATCTCGGTGACCCGTTCTTTGCCGATGACGAAACCGTTCGCCGACGCTGCGCCGAGATCCTCGCTTCGCCTCCGGTGTTTTGCTAAAAAGATGGACATCCACGGCCTGCCAGGAAGGAATGCCCCGATGAAGATCAACGGTCAGGTCCAGAAGATCCTCAGCCATTACGAGAGCGACAATCCCGGCACCAAGGCAAACCTTGCCCGCATCCTGATGCATGGCAAGCTCGGCGGCACCGGCAAGCTGTTGATTTTGCCGGTCGATCAGGGGGTCGAGCACGGCCCAGCCCGCAGCTTTGCGCCCAATCCGCCGGCCTACGACCCGCATTACCATTGGCAATTGGCGATCGAGGCGGGGCTGTCCGCCTTTGCCGCGCCGCTCGGCTTTATTGAGGGCGGCGCCTCGACCTATGCCGGGCAGGTGCCGACAATCCTCAAGGTCAACGGCGCTAACAGTCTGTCGCGCCAGAAGGAGGCAGCGGACCAGGCAGTCACCGCCAGCGTCAAGGACGCGCTGCGGCTCGGCTGCTCGGCGATCGGCTTTACCATCTATCCCGGCTCTGACGCCGCCTATTCGCAGATGAACGACATCGCCGAGATGGGGCGTGAGGCCAAGGCGCATGGCTTGGCCGTGGTGATCTGGTCCTACCCGCGCGGCGGCAAGCTGTCGCGCGAGGGCGAAACCGCGATCGATATTATTGCCTATGCGGCGCAGATGGCTGCCCAGCTCGGCGCTCATATCATCAAAGTCAAGCCGCCGACCGAGCATCTCGAACTCGCCGCCGCGAAGCCGGTCTATGAGCGGCAGAAGATCGACATCGCGACCCCGGCGGCGCGCATCCGCCACGTCGTGCAGTCGGCCTTCAACGGCAAGCGCATCGTCGTCTTCTCGGGCGGCGAGGCGAAGGACCTCGACGGTGTCCTCAATGAGGTGCGCGCGGTCTATGCCGGCGGCGGCAACGGCTCGATCATCGGCCGCAACACCTTCCAGCGGCCCAAGCCCGAGGCGCTCGACATGCTGGGCCGCATCATCAAGATCTATCAGGGGAAAGACTGATCATCCGTACTGACCAGACGCGGGCGACGACCCGGCTTTATCTGATCACGCCGCCCGCGCTCGATCCCGACATCTTTGCCAAGGAGTTGGAGGAAGCGCTCGCCGGCGGCGATGTCGCGTGCCTGCAACTGCGCCTGAAAGAGGTTGAGGATAGCGCGATCCGCCGCGCGACCCGCGTTCTGCAGCCGATCGCGCAACAGCACGGCGTCGCCTTCATCATGAACGATCGGCCCGACCTCGCCGCCGAGCTCGATTGCGACGGCGTCCATGTCGGCGAAGAGGATATGCCCTACGCCGAGGCGCGCCGCCTCCTCGGGCCCGACCGCATCGTCGGGGTAACCTGCGGCGACAGCCGGCATCGCGCGTTGGTCGCCGCCGAGGCCGGCGCCGATTACGTCGCCTTCGGCGCCTTCTTCCCGAGCGCGACCAAGGCGGCCAAGCACAGCGCCCGACCCGAATTGCTGCGCGACTGGTCAGAGACGACGGTGGTGCCGAGTGTCGCGATCGGCGGGATCACCCAGGAAAATTGCGGGCCACTCGTCGCCGCCGGCGCCGATTTTCTCGCCGTCATCGGTGCGATCTGGTCTCATCCGCGCGGCCCGCGCACGGCAGTAGGCGAGTTCAACGATGTCTTCGCACGTTATGATCGGGCCGCGGCCTGACACCGCAATGGCACAGGAACCACCCACCATCGTCGTCATCGATGATGACCCGTCGATCCGCAAGGCGCTCGACAACCTGTTCCGCTCGGTCGGGCTCGCTGCCGAGCTGTTCGGTTCGCCCCAGGAATTTCTGCAGAGCAAACGGCCCGACCGCCCCGGCTGCATCGTGCTCGATGTGCGCTTCCCGGGTCGCAGCGGGCTCGACATGCAGCGCGAAATGGCCGCCGCGAACACGCCGCTGCCGATCATCTTCATTACCGGCTACGGCGACATCCCGATGTCGGTGCGGGCGATGAAAGCCGGCGCTGTCGAGTTTCTGACCAAACCGTTCCGCGACCAGGACCTGCTCGACGCGGTCGGGCTGGCGCTGGAGCGGGATCGCGTCCGCCGCGCCAGGGAGGAGCGGCTGACCGAGCTGCGCGGCCGGTTCGAGACGCTGACCGCCCGTGAGCGCCAAGTGCTGTCCTTGGTGATCGCCGGCCGGCTCAACAAGCAGATCGCCGGCGAGCTCGGGGTCAGCGAGATGACCGTCAAGATGCATCGCCGCCAGGTGATGCGGAAGATGCAGGCCACCGGTCTCGCCCAACTCGTCCGTCTCGCCGATCAGCTTGGGCTTAGCGTCCCGCCGGCACCCTGACGCCGCCAGAGCGAGCAGCGCGAAGAGCCGTAGGGCGGGATAGCGAAGCGTATCCCGCCATTTAAAACCTGCCCCGCCTCACTTGGCGGAATGCGCTGCGCTTTTCCGCCCTACGCCTCCGCTGATTGCGGCCCCGCCCGCTCTGCGCTATTGACCCGACCCGCACCAGGAGGATTTCCCCGCATGCCACAGGCTGGGCCGCTTTCCGGCATCACCATCATCGATCTGTCCCGTATTCTCGCCGGACCTTATTGCACGCTGCTGCTGGCCGAGCTGGGCGCCCGGGTGATCAAGGTCGAAGTACCGAAGACCGGCGACGACGCGCGCCAATACGGCCCGTTCAAGGGAGGCAAATCGACCTATTTCGCCTCGGTCAACCGCGGCAAGGAGTCGATCGCGCTCGACCTCAAGGCGGCGGGCGATCGCGACATCTTCGAACGGCTGCTGGATAAGGCCGACGCTATCGTTGAGAACTTCCGGCCGGGCACGATGGAAAAGCTCGGCTATGGCTGGGACAAGCTGCATCCGCGCTATCCTCGCCTGATCTACGCTGCCGCCTCGGGCTTCGGCCACACCGGCCCCTACTCGCACTATCCCTCCTACGACATG
>Ga0137373_10006736_pt1 | contig 12279 bp, 9 predicted proteins | sample SagtaG_5_FD_104912 | JGI IMG/M metagenome (GOLD analysis project Ga0137373, IMG submission 104912) | Vadose zone soil microbial communities from Sagehorn Ranch, Mendocino, California, USA - Sage1_R_80_16 metaG | ecosystem: Environmental > Terrestrial > Soil > Vadose zone | place: USA: California...
GCCGGTCGAGATGCCCTCGTCCTCGCTGCGCAGGAAGATCTCGGCCAGCGTGTCGCCGATCCCTTCCAGCGCGCGCTCGACGCGCGCTTCGTCCCACCCGAGCGCCTCGATGCCGACGTTGAAGAAGATCCCGCCGGCGTTGAGCACGAAGTCGGGCGCGTAGAGGATGCCGCGCTCAGACAGCCGGTCGGCGTCCGCCGGTGTCGCGAGCTGGTTGTTCGCCGAGCCCGCGACGACACGGCAGCGCAGGGGCGGGATCGTGTCTACCGAGAGCGTGCCCCCGGTGGCGCAGGGCGCATAGACGTCGCACTCGGTCTCGAGCGCCTGCTCCGGCGGAACGACACCTGCGCCCAAGCGCTCCGCCAGCTCCGCAGCACGCTCTGCGGAGAGATCGGTGATGAGGATGCGCGCCCCCGCCTCCGCCAACAGCTCGGCGAGCCTGGCCCCGACGCTGCCCACTCCCTGAACGAGCACCGTCCTACCTTCGAGCGCCGGCGACCCTAGCGCATGCGCAAGGCTCGCCCGGATCCCGTGGAAGACGCCGCGGGCGGTGAACGGGCCAGGCTCGCCGGAACCCCCGCTCGCGACGCTACGGCCGAAGACGTAAGGGCAGCGCTCCGCCATGAGGTCCAGATCAGCCGGCGTCGTGTTCATGTCGCAGCCGGTCCAGAAGCTTCCGCCGAGCGAGGCGACGGCCTCTGCGTAGCGGCCAAAAAGCCCTTCGCGTTCCTCGCCCTCGAGCAGCGCAGGCACCGCGAGTACCGCCTTACCGCCGCCGAACGAGAAGCCGGCGACGGCCATCTTGACGGTCATCCCCGCCGCCAGCCGCGTCCCGTCGCGAAGCGCGTCAGCTGTGCTCCCGTAGACCTTCATCCGCGTGCCTCCCGCGGCCGGCCCCAGCCGCCTCGAGTGGATGCAGATAAAGATCCAGCTCTCGGTCGGTGCGTCGAAGCGGACGAGCACTTGCTCTCCCTCCCACGACCCGATCACGCGCTCGAATTCGCCGAGTTCCTTCATCGCTCTCACGAGCCCGATGTCGTCCCTCCCTTGCAGCGAAGAGCCTACTTTCGCCCGAGCGCAAGCGTAGCCCCCGAGCTCCTCTATTCCGCCCGCGGCCGGGCCGACTACGACGCCCTGGCGGACGATCTGCTGGGTTTTCCGAACCTCAGCGTCGATGATCGAGTCGAGGCCAAAGCTCGGCGCGCGCAAGCTGCACTCGCGAGGCGCGGCCAGCACCGCGGCCCGACAGCCGTTGACCTTCTGATCGCCGCCATCGCGGAGGCGCACGGCGTGATCCTGCTGCACTACGACCGCCATTTCGACCTCATCGCACGCGCCACCGGTCAGGAGGTGGAGTGGCTTGCGCGCCGCGGGGCCCTCGGGTAAGAGCCTTTTCCGCTGGCGCTCGTGTCAAGCGCGACGAGGTGCGCCCGGTCGGATCCGGACGCCGTCCTCTACCGCGCCGCCGCCTCCTCGAGGGCCTTGACCGCCAAGACGCGGGCCAGGTGTCGGCGGTACTCAGAGGTCGCGGCCGTGTCGGTCGGCGGCGTGGTGTCCTCGTCGGCGACTGCCGCGGCCGCCTCCGCTCCACCCGAGCGGTATGCCTCCTCGGCGGCGCGCGCACGCATGGGCGCCGGCCCCATGCTCGTCAACGCGATCCGCGCATCTCCATCCGAGACGAGCGCGGCGACCCCGACGGTCGCCCAGTCCTGCGCCCTGCGGTTGAACTTCAGGTACGACCAGCCGGTCTCCCCGAGCTTGGAAACGCGGATCTCCGTCAGGACGTCCTGCGGCTCGAGGGCCGTCTCGAAGACGCCGCGGAAGAACTCCGGGGCCGGTACCGTGCGCTCCCCGCCGGGGCCGCGCACGACCAGCTCGGCGTCGAGCGCCAGGACGATCGTGGGCAGGTCGGAGGCGGGATCGCCGTGCGCCACCGAGCCCCCGATCGTTCCCCGGTGCCGCACCTGCGCGTCGCCGATCAGACCGGCCGTGTACGACAGGATCGGGCAGTGCTCCTGAACGAGCGGATCGGTCTGGAGGTCGCGGTGCCGGGAGAGAGCCCCGATTGCCAGCCGCTCGCCGTCGTCGCGAACGTACCGGAGCTCCTCCAGCCGTCCGATGTCGACGAGCGTTCCCGGCCGGGCGAACCGCAGCTTCATGAGCGGAAGCAGCGAGTGGCCGCCGGCGAGCAGCTTCGCATCCTCGCGCGCGCCGAGCAGCTCGACGGCCTCCTCGACCGATCCGGCGACCTCGTACTCGAAGGGTGCGGGGATCATCGCTTCGCCTCCTCGATCGCCCGCCAGACGCGCTCGGACGTGGCGGGCATCTCGATGTCGGTGATGCCGTAAGGCGACAGGGCGTCGATCACCGCGTTCATGACCGCGGCGGTCGACGCGATCGTGCCGGTCTCCCCCACGCCCTTCACCCCCATCGGGTTGGTCGGGCTCGGCGTCTCCGTCCGGTCGATCTCGAGCGACGGCAGCTCCGCCGCGGACGGTACGAGGTAGTTGACCATGTTGGCGGTGAGGAGGTTGCCGTCCTCGTCGTGGATCGCCTCTTCCCAGAGCGCCTGAGCCACGCCCTGGGCGATCCCTCCCTGGACCTGCCCCTCGACGACCTGAGGATTGATGACCCGCCCGACGTCGTCGACCGCCACGTACCGCCGGAGGTCGATCGCCCCTGTCTCCGTGTCCACCTCGACGACCGCGGCGTGCGTGCCCGCCGGCCAGGAGAAGTTCGGCGGGTCGTAGACGTACGTCGTCTCGAGGCCCGGCTCCATGCCCTCGGGGAGGTCGTGCGCCGTCCAGGCCGCGAACGCGGCGTCCTTGATGGTCATGGTCTCCCCGCCGGGCGCGGTGAACGTGCCGGCCTCGTACTCGAGCTCGGTCGCGGACGCCCCAAGCGTGTGCCCGGCGATTAGCCGCGCCTTCTCGACGATGCGCTCGCAGGCGTGCCAGACGGCGACCCCGCCGACGGTGAGGCTGCGGCTGCCGTACGTGTCCATGCCCAGGGGCGCCACGGCGGTGTCGCCGTGGAGCACCTCCACCTCGTCGATCTCCAGCCCGAGCCGCTCGGCGGCGATCTGGGAGAACGTCGTCACGTGCCCCTGGCCGTGCGGCGAGGTGCCGATGATCACCTGCACGGTCCCGGTGGGCATGACGCGCACCTGTGCGGCGTCCCAGCCCCCAGCTCCGTACCGGATCGCTCCGAGGATGCGCGAGGGGGCGAGACCGCACATCTCGAGATACGTCGAGAAGCCGATCCCCAGCAGCCGCGAGTCGCCGCGCTCGCGCCGCTCCGCTTGCTCACTCCGCAGCGCGTCGTAGTCGAGCAGCTCGAGCGCCCGGTCGAGGTGAGCCTCGTAGTCGCCGGAGTCGACGGTGAGCCCGGAAGCGAGGGTGGCCGGGAACTCCTCGAGGAAGTTCAGCCGCCGGATCTCGACGGGATCGCGGCCGAGCTTGCGGGCGAGGGCGTCGACCGCCCGCTCGATCGCGTACGTCGCCTCCGGCCGGCCGGCGCCGCGGTACGCATCGGTGGACATCGTGTTGGTGAACACGCCGGTGCACTCCAGCTGGTACGCCTCCATGTCGTAGGCCCCGCAGTAGAGCCACGCGCCGAGCAGCGGCGTCCCCGCGGTCACGAGCTGGAGGAACGCGCCCATGTTCACCGTCAGGCGAGCCCGGACGGCCTTGATCCTTCCCTCCTCGGTCGCCGCGAGCTCGATCTCCTGGATCATGTCGCGACCGTGGGTCGTGGCTAGATAGCCCTCGGAGCGCTCCTCGATCCACTTGACGGGGCGCTCGAGCCGGCGCGCCAGGTCGAGGACGAGGGCCTCCTCGGCGTAGACGTTCAGCTTCGAGCCGAAGCCGCCGCCCACGTCCGGGGCGACGACGCGGAGGCGCGCCTCCGGGATCCCCATCACGAGCGCCAGCGTCGTCCGAACGATGTGGGGAACCTGCGTCGCGGAGATAAGCGTGAACTCACCCGTGGCGGGAGAGGGTTGCGCGATGCAGCCCCGCGGCTCGATCGCGTTCGGGATCAGCCGTTGCTGGCGGTAGCGCTCGCTGACCGTGACCGGCGCCTCGGCGAACATCCGGTCGACCTCGCCTTCCGCCAGCTTCCAGGTGTAGCAGCGGTTCGTCCCGAACTCGTCGTGGACGAGCGGCGCGCCTTCCCCGAGCGCCCGCTCGGCGTCGACGACCGAGGGCAGCGGCTCGTAGTCGACGGCGACGAGCTCGGCTGCGTCCTTGGCCAGCTCGCGCGTCTCGGCCACGACGACCGCGACACCCTCGCCGAGGCAGCGGACCTTGTCCACGGCGAGCGGCCTGTGATTCGGGTGGTTCGTGTCCTCCGTCGGAACCCACGCGGTCGGAAGCGACGCCTGCCAGTCCTCGGCCAGGTCCTGTCCGGAGAACCCGGCGATCACCCCCGTGGCCTCCCGGGCGGCGGAGAGGTCGACGCTCCCGATGCGCGCATGTGCATAGGGGCTGCGGACGACCGCCATCCAGGCCATGCCCGGCACGCTGATGTCGTCGACGTAGCGAGAGAGGCCCGTCAGCAGCTTCAGATCCTCCTTCCGCCTGACCGGCGTCCCAATGACGCGGCCGACCTCGAGCTCGGTGATCGTGGCCATCGCTCCTCCTAGGCAGTCTCCGCCGCCTGCTGAACGGCGCGGACGATGTTGACGTAACCGGTGCAGCGGCAGAGGTTGCCCTCGAGCCCGTGCCGGATCTCCTCCTCGGTCGGATGCGGGTTCTCGCGGAGCAGGCTGACCGCCGCCATGACGAACCCGGGCGTGCAGTAGCCGCACTGCAGCCCGTGGTTCTCGTGGAACGCCTGCTGCACGGGGTGGAGCGACCCGTCCTCGGCGAGACCCTCGATCGTCGTGATCTCGCACCCGTCGGCCTGGACGCCGAGGACGGTGCACGACTTCACCGACTCCCCGTCGAGGAGAACGGTGCACGCGCCGCACGAGGACGTGTCGCAACCGACGTTCGTGCCGGTCAGCCCGAGACGCTCGCGCAGGACGTAGACCAGCAGCTCCCTCGGCTCGAGGGCCAGCTCGCGCCGCAGCCCGTTGACGGTGAGCGAGACCTGCCTCACGGCTGCCTCCTTTCACGGGTTCGCGCTTTCCCCGCGGAGCTTAGACGCTTCCGCGTTCTCCTGACGTCGCTCTTGATCGCAGCCGAGCCACCTCGCGTATGCGTTGTGCGGTCCGCGGCAGCTCGATCGATCGACCAGGATCAGGCCGGCTCGAGTCGGCGGGCCGTCCGCGCTCGGAAGCTAACCGCTCCAACGCCTCGGCGGAGATCGAGCTCGACGGCGCGTGGGCGCAGCTGCTCGACGAGGAGGGGCACGGCGTCCAGACGATCAACGAAGGCTCCTCGGCGGTAAGACGACGCTCAGTCTGCGAGCCAGTTCTCGAGGCGGAGATCCGGGACGCGGGAGAAGTGGCGAACGTTCGCACTGACGAGCGTGAGATCGTTCGCGAGTGCGATCGAGGCGATCCGAAGATCAGGCTCACCGAGCGGCGTCCCCGCGAGCTCGAGCCTCGCCCGCAACGACCCGTACAGCTCGGCCGCCGCCTCGTCAAACGGCAGGATCCGAACGAGCGAACCGACCAGGTCGCGAACACGTTCGGTAAGGGCGCTGCTCACCCGCTTCGACGCCCCGTACAGAAGCTCGCCGAGCGTGATCGCGGTCGTGAACTGCTCCTCGGCCGGGACGAGCGCGAGCCGCCGAACGAGATGGAGAGGCGGCTCACGTCGAAGGACAGCGCTCAGGATGTCGGTGTCGAAGCAGTACATGCTCAGCCGAAATCTGGGCCGGGACGGTCCTTCGCGCCGGGCCGGGCCGCGTAGAGCTCCGCGACGATCTCGGGAAGCTCCTCCCAGTCGCCGAGCGCGCCCGCCCCCGCGGCCAGCCCGCGAGGTGCCGGTGCCGGGCCTCGCGCGAGCTCGGGCCCGGGCGGGACGAGCGCAATCGCCGGGCGACCCCGTCGCGAGACGAGGAAGCGCTCGCCTTTCTGGACGCGGTCGACGAGCTCAGCGAAGCGCCGCTTCGCCTCCGCAACACCGAGCATCTCTGGTCCAATCTGTCTTCGTGTCATCTCCTCTCAATTATGACAAGTGAACCCTTCGGCGGTTCCGCGGAACCGCCTTCCTACCCACGCGCGGTACCCCGGAGCAGCGCCCGGGTGCTCAGGCTATGTTCGAGTGCAGGCGATGATCTTACGAACATGTGTTCGTAAGATACCCACGGCGCCGGACGGCATCGCGCCGCCCTTCTGTCCGGCTTGGGACACTGATCCAGAGGGCTCGCTTCGGATCGACAGACGCCTCCGACGCCCTCTGCATTCCCGCGGGATCCGTGCTCTTCCCCAAAGCTACTCCAGCTCCGCGAGCCGCAGCCACGACTCGGTCACCCTGCCGGCGGGGTGGTCGAGCACGAGGCTCCTCTCCGGCCGCGACCGATCGCCTCCCCGAGCCACACGCTCGCCGAGCTGTCCGAGGCGATCGATCTCGCCTTTGGGCGCTGGGATCTCTCCCACCTGCACCAGTTCGAGCTCGGCGACGGCCGGCGCGCCATGCTCGAGGGGGACAAGCTCGATCCGGACGTCCTCGACACCACCATCACGCCGCTGGTCACTCTCGGCCTCGGCCCCGGGTCTGCGTTCGAGTACGTGTTCGACCTGGGCGACCGGTGGCGCCATCACTGCGAGGTCCGGGCCACAGACCTCGATCCTGCGGAGGAGTACGGCGATTCCCCCGATCGGCCGGTCCCGATCTGGGGCTGGGGTTGGATCCCAGACCAGTACGGCCGGATCAACGAGGACGAGTAAGCCCGCGCCGAGAGGTGCTGGACGTCCATAGTTGACGTTTCGTACAAAACGTACTATTCTGACGGAGATGCCAAGAGCTATCTCCATCTCGAGCTTCCGACAGCGGATCAGCGAGCTGTTCTCGGAGGCCGTCTGGCAGGGCCACCTCGTCGAGATCGCCCGTAGGCGCGAGCGTGCTTTCCTCGTCGGCCTTGCACAGCTCAAGCGTCTGCTCGAGCCAGTCTCGTTCCAGCCGGAAGTCATCGCCGAGGAAGGGGCGGTTTCGATCTGGCTGCCGGAGCTCGAGCTTTGGGGCCGCGGGGAGAGCTTCGCCGAGGCGAAGGCCGACCTCGTTTTCGAGGTCCGCGACTACGTCGAGGAGTACCTCGACGAGAGCGAGCGATACCTTGCGGCGCCGAACCGGGCCCAGCACTTTCCGGCAGTAGTTCGAGCACACCTCGCCGACCTGACCGGCAACTTGGACGACGTCCTCTTCGCTGCACCGCGCACCGAGGCACCGATTCGCGAGCCAGTGCCGGCCTAGCTTTGCGGCTCCCCACCTGGAACGACCTCGAGCGCTTCTGCGAAATCGACAACTGGGAGCGTCGTGAAGGCGATCACATCCGATTTCGGAAGCAGCTCGACGACGGCAGGATCCTGCGGACGAAGGTCTCGCGCAGAGGCGCCGAGACGATCGGACAGGGGCTTTGGGGTCACATCTGGCGCGATCAGCTCGGACTGAGTAGCGACGTCGATTTCTGGCAATCGCTCGAGTCGCGCCAGCCTTCGCTCCGCGAGCTCCTCGAGGAACCCGAGCGACCGGCTCGTCCCGCCCTTCCCGGATGGCTTTGGCAACGGCTCATCGAGGACGTCGGGCTAAGCGAAGAGGAAGTGCGTGGGCTGACCGAGGCAGAAGGCCGCGAGCGGCTTCACTCCTTCTGGTCGCGTCCTCGCTAGATACCCGCGAGCTCGACGAAGCGGCAGAGCGCGTTCACGAGCCGCATGTCCTCGATCGTGCGGCAGCGGATCTCGAGCAGCCTCGGCGAGCAGACGAGCACCGCCAGCGCCTGCGCGCGCGAGACGGCGACGTTCAGCCGGTTGCGTGAGAAGAGGAAGCTGATCGAAGATCCTTCATATGCTACGCTAGGATAGGCAATGGCTCCGAGGGAGGTCCCCGGCGATGCTTCGACCCTCATCTATCTCGCCAAGGCAGATGCCTTCACTGAGGCATCGACCTGCATTCGAACCATTCTCGTCACTCCCGCGGTCTGGCGGGAGGCGGTCGAGGAAGGCGAGCGGATCGGGGCCCCCGAGGTCGGAAGAATTCGGGCAGCGCAGGAGCGAGGCCTGTTACGACGAGTCGCATTGTCCCCCGACGCCGAGGTTGAGGCCGAAGCGATTCGAGCCTCACATCGTCTCGGGCTGGGAGAAAGCGAGGTCATCGCTCTCGGGAGAGGACTCGGGTGGGCGATCGTCGACGAGGGTCGGGCGTCTCGGGTGGCGAGATCGCTCGGCATCAGGACGCTCTCGACCCTGTTTCTTCCGGTCATGGGTCATCGAAAGCGAGAGCTCACGCAGCAAGAAGCCACCGAGCTCCTTCGGCGGCTCGCCGTTGCCGCCAATGCTTCGGCGGAAGCCGTTCTTGCGATCGAAAGGCATTTGGGAGGTCAACCAAGATGAAAACTGAGCAGATCAACATCCGCCTCGAGCCTGACCTTCTCGCCGCGCTCGAGCGCGTCGCACGTGAGGAGTCGCTAGAGCGAGGGGATGTGATCCGCCGCTTGCTCGAGCGTTCGATCGAGCGTTGGGAGCTCGAACGAGCCGTACATGGCTACCAGAGTGGAGACATGTCGCTCGGAGGCGCTGCCGAGGAAGCAGGAATCACACAGTGGGAACTGCTCGAGGCGATCCGGGCTTCCGGTATTGCGTATCCACTTCGAAGCCAGGACGTCGACGAGCGACTGAGCGAGCTCTTCTCAGAAGGCTTCCGTACCCGATTGCAATGGATGGAGACGGACGTTGAGACGCTCGCGGACATCCCGCCACGTCCCGGCGGGGTCCTGCTCATCGGCATCAATCCCGCGCCGATCTCCGTCGCGGCGGGCCATTACTACCAGGGCCGGATCGGAAAGCGGCTGTGGCGGAGGCTTGAACGCGTCGGACTGCTCGTAAACCCGCAGCCGGGAGCGGAGGATGAGGCGTTCGCGCGAGCCGGCCACGGCCTTACCGACCTCGTCAAGCGTCCCACCGCCTCATCCAAGGAGCTGCACGAGGCGGAGTTCGAGTTCGGAATCGAGAAGCTGCGCTCGAATGTCATCGAATGGAATCCGGCCCTCATCCTCTTTGCGTTCACCGAGCCGGCACGCCGGCTGCTAGCGAATGCAGTCCAGCCCGGTCCGGGCCCATCCTTCGAAGGAATCCCGACGTTTCTCCTCTCGGGTCCTTATGCGGCTGCCGCAGAAACCAAGCGGATCAATGAGGAGCTGACGCGGATCATCGGGGACAGGGTCACGGAGACCGTCAGCGACGGGGCTCGAAGCCAGCGCGTGACCGCCAACGATCTCGCGCATGGCCAGATTCGACTCCCGCGCGACGCAAAGCGGTTCTTTCCGCCCAGCCGCGAGGATGTGGAAGTGATTCTGCGCGGCCGGCGGCTCGTCTGCAGCTACGACCCACGGACTGGCCCGGATCGCGAGCGATCCGCTGTGCTCCGAGTCGGTGCCGCGTTGCGAGACCTTGTTGCCGAGGACGAGATCCTCAGGGTCTCGCGCGGTCTGGCTGGGATCGTTCAGCTGGACTAGCCAGCTCGACGAAGCGGCAGAGCGCATTCACGAGCCGCATGTCCTCGATCGTGCGGCAGCGGATCTCGAGCAGCTTCGGCGACGCCACCAGCACCGCCAGCGCCTTCGCCCGCGAGACCGCGACGTTCAGCCGGTTGCGCGAGAACAGGAAGCCGATGGCGCGCACGAGGTCGTCGCCGCTCGAGGTCGCCATCGAGAAGAAGACGACCGGTGCTTCCTGGCCGTGTAACTTGTCCACCGTCCCTACCCGCACCCGCTCGGGCAGCGCCGCGCGCAGGCAGCGCACCTGCTCGTTGTAGGGCGCGACGACCAGGACGTCCTCGTAACGCAGGCCCTCCCCGTGCAGCCGGCGCACCTCGCGCGCGATCACCTCCGCCTCCTCCCGCGACTGCTGCCGGTTCCCGGTGTGCTCGACGGGGATGAAGCGAAGCCCCGCCTCGCCGTTCACGTTGTTGAGCGCGCACTGCGCGACCGGATGCAGCCGCCCTTCATAGGACATCTCGGAAACGAACTCGCAGATCTTCGGATGCATCCGCCAAGTCGTTCCGAGGAAGAGCCCGCGCTCCGGCGGCACGGTGTCCTCGCCGGCGAGCAGGTGCTCCAGCACCGAGGCGCCCGCGCCCTCCGGATGGATCCCCTGCGACACCTGCGCGAGCTGCTGCTGGTCTCCGAGCAGGACGAGGTTGCGCGCCGACGTCCCCGAGGCGAGCGCGTCGGCCAGTGACACCTGCCCAGCCTCGTCGACGAACAGCGTGTCGATCACGCCCTCCATCGACTCGCGCGAGAACAGCCACGACGTCCCGGCCAGGAGCAGGCGCTCGCGCGGCTCGTCGAAGTTCGCCTGGTCGTCCGAGGTCGTGATGAACGGCCCCTCGTAGGGCTCGCCCTTCTTCAGCCCTGTGAACTTGACGCCCTCTTCGTCGGCGACCTTCTCCACTTCGCGCAGGAGGTTCGCGATCGACTTGTGGCTGAGCGCGGTTACGCCGACGCGGCGGCCGCGCGCGATCAGCCGCACGATTAGCCGGGCGCCGGTGTAGGTCTTGCCGGAGCCGGGCGGGCCCTGGACGACGAGGTAGCTAGAGTCGAGCGACTCGACGACGTCCTTCGCCGCCTCGAGGTCGTCTTGGGGCAACGGCGTTACGCGCGCGCGAGGCAGGTCGCGGCGCAGGATCGCCTCGAGCGCCGGATAGCGATTCGTTCCTTCCAAGACCGAGCGGCCGAGCCTCCGGAGCGCCGCTTGCTGAGTGCGCGTGTCCCATGCCCCGCCCGGGATGAGCGACTTGGGCAGCGGGACGCGCTCGAGCTTCGGCCCTCGTCGCAGGCCGAGCCGTCCGTGCTCGTCGTCGAGCCAGTCGATCGTCCCCGCACGGTCGAGCGTGAGCGGGTCGTGCACCTCTTGTCCAGGTGAGAGCTTGTGCTGCTGGGGCGGGAACTGGAACGGATAGACGAGCGACTTCGCCGATCCGACCGGCGGCCCGTCTGGCGCGATCCCGCCGATCGCCTCGACGTCGAGATCCGTCAATTCGTCGGGCGACTGCCCGTACCGGTTGAAGAACGCCCACCACACCGGCTTCGCCTCGCGGCGGTGGTAGTCGAGCAGCTGGCCGGCGAGCACTCGCACAGCGTCGTCCTCGTCCGCGAGCAGCGTCGCCTGCAGCTCCGCGGTCTCTTCCGTCGCCTCGGGCAGCTCTCTCAGCTCGGGCAGCTCGGGCCAGGCGATCTCCCCGAATTGCGACTCCGCCTCCACCCGCAGCTCGAGCAGCCAGTCGCGGAGCTGCCGCGTCGACTCGCAGTCCTCGGCGTTGTAGGCCGCGAGCTCGCGCAGCAGCGCGTCGTCCCGCGTGTCGAGCCACTGCTCGTACATCAGGATCGAGTCCTCGCCCGCGCGCAGCTCCGCCTCGCGTTCCATGAAGAAGGTCTCGACGTTCTTGAGTGAGTAGCGCGGGTGCGAGTGGCGGAGCGCCTGGCGGACGACCTTGAACAGGTCGACGAAGACGCCGCGGCGCAGGAGGTCGTCGATCTCGTCCTCGCGCGTGCCGTACTCGCCCATCAGGCGCTTGAGCGCGGAGGTCTCGTAGCTCGCGTAGTGGTAGACGTGCAGGTTCGGGTCGCGCTCGAGCCGCTCGTGGACGAGGTCGACGAAGTCCTCGACCGCCCGCTTCTCCTGCTCGCGGTCGTGCGCCCAGAAGGCGCGGTAGCCGTCGGCGTCCGAGACACCCCAGAGGTACTCGAGCCCGGCGCGCGGCTCCCAGAACGGGTCGCCCTCGATGTCGAAGAAGAGGTCGCCCGGCGAGGGCGGCGGCAGGAGCGCGAACCCGCGCGCGGGTTCCGGCTGGAGCAGGCGCTTCGTGTGCTCGCCGGTCGTGCGGTGGTGGAGCTGGAGCTGCGCCTGCAGGCGGAGCGCGTCGAAGGTGGCGGGCTGCATCTGCGGCGGGCGCTCGTCGTCCTGCGCGTTGGCGAGCTCTTCGAGCGTCGTGATCCCCATCGCCGCGAGCTTGGGGATCTGGTCGCGACGGATGTTGGCGACGCGCATCGGGTGGTCGTCCTCCTCCCAGCGCTGCTCGCAGCGCTCCCGGAAGTCGCAGAGCGGGCAGTGCGGGACGGGCAGCGGGTAGACGTCGATCCCGGCCTCGACGGCGGCGAGAAAGCGCGCGCGGA
>Ga0137373_10006741_pt1 | contig 12273 bp, 10 predicted proteins | sample SagtaG_5_FD_104912 | JGI IMG/M metagenome (GOLD analysis project Ga0137373, IMG submission 104912) | Vadose zone soil microbial communities from Sagehorn Ranch, Mendocino, California, USA - Sage1_R_80_16 metaG | ecosystem: Environmental > Terrestrial > Soil > Vadose zone | place: USA...
GACCGATGGAGTCATCGCCGCCGGACGCTCGTCCTTGAACGAGGCCATGCTCACCGGCGAGAGCAGGCCGGTGGAGAAAGGGGAAGGAGATCCCGTCATCGGCGGCTCGATCAACGGCGAGGGCGCTTTGACTGTGGAGGTCCGCAAGACGGGCGGCGAGACATACCTCGCGCAGGTCATCGATTTGGTGCGAAAGGCGCAGGAGTCTCGGTCGCGCTCTCAGGACCTGGCCAATCGAGCCGCGCTCTGGCTCACGATCGTCGCTCTGGCCGCCGGAGGTGTCACGCTGGCCGCGTGGCTTCTCCTCGGAAAGGAGCTCAGCTTTGCCGTCGAACGGATGGTCACGGTCATGGTCATCGCATGCCCCCATGCTCTCGGACTGGCCGTTCCCCTGGTCGTCGCCGTGTCCACGGCCCTTTCCGCTCGAAGCGGTTTTCTCATTCGGGACCGGGCGGCGTTCGAGCGGGCGAGAACGCTCCAAGCCGTCGTCTTCGACAAGACCGGGACATTGACGGAAGGCCGCTTCGGAGTCACCGACATCGTCCGGCTCGGAGCCCTCGACGAAAGCGAGATCCTGCGGCTCGCCGCGTCTCTCGAGAGCCGCTCCGAGCATCCGATCGCGGCCGGCATCGTGCGGAGCGCGACCGAGAAGGGTCTGAATCCCTCGACGCCGGAAAACTTCCGGGCGATTCCGGGGGAGGGCGCCGAGGCCCTCGTCGGCGGAAAGAAAGTCCACGTCGTGAGTCCGGGGTATCTCAAGGAGCGGGGCCTCGCAGTCCCGGAGGATCGCATCGGGCGGCTCGCCGCCGAAGGCAAGACCGTCGTCTATGTCTTCGCCGACGATCGGCTGGTGGGAGCGATCGCGCTGGCCGATCTGATTCGCCCGGAGTCCCGTGAGGCGCTGAAGGCTCTCAAGCAAATGGGCATCCAGTCGATGCTGCTGACCGGGGACTCGGCGGCCGTCGCCGCCTGGGTCGCCGGACAACTCGGCCTCGACGAGTTCTTTGCCGAGGTCCTCCCCGATCAGAAGGCCGCGAAGATCAAGCAGGTCCGCGACAGAGGTCTCTCCGTCGCAATGACCGGCGACGGCGTCAATGACGCGCCGGCCCTCGTCGCCGCGGATGTTGGAATCGCGATCGGCGCCGGCACGGACGTCGCGATCGAATCGGCGGACATCGTTCTGGTTCGCTCGGATCCGCGCGATGTCGCTTCGGTCGTGCTGCTCGCGAAGGCCACCTATCGAAAGATGGTTCAGAACCTCTGGTGGGCGACCGGTTACAACCTGGTTGCTATCCCGCTTGCCGCGGGCGTGCTCGCCGGCAAGGGAGTGCTTCTCTCGCCCGCGCTGGGAGCGGTTCTGATGTCGGTCTCCACGGTCATTGTGGCCGTCAACGCCCAGCTTCTTCGCCACCGACGGGTGGGCGCGTAGGGCCAACCCTACGGAAGCATCTTGAAGAAGGGGTGGTGTCTGCGAAAGTACAGACTCATCGTCCCGAGGGCGAGGAGATTGCCGGCAAGGACGGCCGGCCAGGACAGCGCGTGGAGAATCTCGGCGGCGAAGATCAGTGAGACGAAGAGGAAGCCGGAGAGAAAGATGACGGACAGCAGAATGACGCCGAATCCGTAGTCCGGGTTCTTCTCCGCGAGCCGCAGCAGACGTTGGGCAGCAAGGCCAATCGCGATGAAGACGAGTCCGTGCACGAGCGTGAAGGAAAGCACCAGCGGAAGGGAGATCGGGAGGGCCTCCCCGGAGGCAACGGCGGCGGGTCCGCGAAAGAGCGCCGTTCCCAAGAGCGTCGGTGTGTACAGGGGATGCCCGCGAACCGCGTCAAAGGCCAGAAACCAGAGGGCGATCGTCGAGGCGCCGATCAGGCCCGCGACGATCCCCTCGCGCGAGAAATATGTCGCCCCAGCGGTGGAAGCGGGCGGACTACCCACGGCTCGCTCGGAATCATAATGCCCGGTCTCCAGAGGGTAGGCTTGATCACTCGGGGTCGCAATGGCCTGGCGTCCCCGGAGGGAGGTGGAACTCCGGGGCCTACTCGGCCGTCTGCGGTAATAGGGAGTTGACGTGACCCGAGAGGAGTTCAGCGATCTGGCGCTGTCCTATCTGGAGGAGATCGCCGCCTTTGCCCGGCGGCTGACCGGCAACACCGCCGACGCGGACGACCTGGTTCAGGCGACCTTCGAGCGGGCTTTTGAGTCCTGGCGCGGGCTCCGGGAGTCGGCCGCCTGTCGGGCCTGGCTCTTTCGGATCGCGCGCAATCTCTTTGTGGACGGCAGGCGGGCTTCGGCCGTTCGATTACAACTGTCGCTCGCCGAGGGCACCGAGTCGGGCGCTCCGGCATTCATCGTTCCCGCGGAAGCGGTCGAACGGCTCACCACCCGCGAGCTCGAGTCGGCCCTGGACCAGTTGCCGGGGAATCAACGTGAAGCTCTTCTTCTCTGTGATCTGTGGGAACTTCGAAGGCCGAAACATCCTCCACACTCCGAGGCCCCTAACCGAAGTCGCAAAGGCGCTCGGCATGTCGGAGGAACAGGTCCGGACGGCGATCGAGGAGTCAAAGGACATCCTCTACGAGGCGCGCCGGCAGCGTCCTCCACCGCTGCGCGACGAGAAGATCCTGACCTCCTGGAACGGTCTGATGATCTCCGCCTACGCGCGGGCGGCGCTGGCGCTCGGCAACGAGCGTTACGCGCAGAGAGCCGAAAGGGCGGCAGGATTCCTGCTCCAGAAGCTCCGAAAGTCAGACCGGCTCTACCGTAGCTTCAATGATGGGCGCGCCCAGCATGACGCCTACCTCGACGACTACGCGTTCCTGACGGCGGGGCTTCTCGACCTCTTCGAAGCGACGGGGGACACGCGACGGCTGCGCGAGGCCATCTCGCTCGACCGGGTCGTCGAGGCAAACTACGAAGACCGGTCGGGCGGCGGCTTCTTTCTGACGGCCGACGACCATGAGCGCCTGCTCGCCCGCGAGAGGCCGAGCTCCGACGGCGCCGAGCCCTCGGGCAGCTCGGTCGAGATGCTCAACCTCTTGCGTTTCTCCGAGCTCACGACCAACGCGGCCTATCGCAAGCGCGCCGAACGGGCCTTCACGGCGCTGGGAGGAGCACTCCAGAGTTCACCCGCGGCCGTCTCGGAAGCCCTGCTCGCTCTCGACTTCTTTCTCGACTCGGCCAAGGAGATCGTCATCGTGACGCGCCGCTCACGCGCCGAGGCCGAGCCGTTGCTGGCGCGCCTGCGCGCCAGGTATGTTCCCAACCGCGTTCTGCTGGTCGCCGCGGAAGGGCGCCCAGTGGCGGAGCTTGCGCGCCTGGTTCCGCTCGTCGAGGGAAAGGTGGCCGGCAAAGGCCAGGCGATGGCCTACGTCTGCAAGCGTGGCGTGTGTGATCTGCCGACGGCCGATCCCGCCGTCTTTGAGAAGCAGATCCGACAGGTCGATCACCTCCCAGGAGCCGTCGAGAAGCACGCGACCCGATAAAGAACCCAGCTCGCCTCCTCGATAGAGACTAGGATCTCCCTGTCGCCGAGGAGGTGTCGCATGATCGAGAGAGAAATCGAGCGGGTCGTGGATCTCGTCGATCCCCTAGTGAACCGGATCCACAACATGAGTCTCCAGGAAGCGCGCGCCCGCGTGGCCCGGGGCTCTCCGGACGACGTGCTGGAAATTGACGGGTCTTTCGCCCTCGTCGCGCGGGAGGGCGAAGCCGTGCGTCTGGCGCGGTCGCTCGACCGGCCGCTGCGCTACTTCCTCGCCAAGCGCAGCGAGGGCCCGGCGCTCGTGGCATCGGACCGAATCGACGCGATTCACGAGTTCCTCGAGAGCGAGGGCCTGGGCGGCCAGTTCCATCCGAGCTATACGCGCATGGTGCCCGCGCACCACGTCGTCGAGGTCCGCCTCGTGGGCTGTCCCGATCCGGACGCCGATTACAAGCGGTTCTTCACGCCGCCGCGCGGCACGGCACCGGCAGAACCCGAAGCGCTCGGACGGCGCTATGTGGCGGCTCTGGTAGATGAGATCGGCAAGTGGTTGACGAGCCTTCCGGAATCGGAGCCCATCGGCGTCTGCTTCTCCGGAGGCGTGGACAGCGGCGCGGTCTTTCTCGTCACGTATCACCTCCTGGGAAGACTCGGGGGTAATCCCGGGCGCTTGAAGGCCTTCACGCTGTCGCTCGGCGGCGGAGAGGATCTGGATCAGGCGCGGCGTTTCCTCCAGCAGCTCGATCTGGAGATGTTCCTCGAGCCGATCGAGGCCCGCCCGGGGGATCTCGACCCCTTCGAAGCCGTGCGCGTGATGGAGGACTACAAACCGCTCGACGTCGAATGCGCGGCGATGGCTCTCGCGCTCTGCCGCGGAATCCGGGCGCGTTATCCGCAATGGCGCCACCTTGTTGACGGCGACGGCGGAGACGAAAACCTGAAGGACTATCCGATCGAGGAGAACCCGGAGTTGACGATTCGCAGCGTCTTGAACAACCCGCTCCTCTACCAGGAAGGCTGGGGCGTGGGCCGGATGAAACATTCGCTGACCTATTCTGGCGGCCACAGCCGCTCCTATACGCGAACCTACGCGCCTCTGCGCCGGCTGGGCTTCACCGGGTTTTCTCCTTTCACTCGTCCGCGCGTCATTGAGGCCGCGGAAGACATCCCCTTCGCCGCGCTGACTGGCGGCGACCATCAGAAGCTCTATGCCCTGAAGGGCGAGATCGTTTCTCTCGGCGTCCAGGCCCTGACGGGCCGGCGCATGCCGGTCTTTCCCAAGCGCCGCTTCCAGCAGGGAGCCCTTCCGCCCGGAGAGCTCCCGCGGCGATTTCCGTTCCGCGAGGCGGACTACAGGATGCACTTCCTCTCGCGTTACGCGTCTCGCCCGAACTCTTCATGAACGACTCCGGTCGTCCCGCGGATCTTTTCCGTCGAATCCGTCGTCATCCCTCCTCGACGATGCCCTTGCATCGCCGTCGTCGGGCTTCCTCGGCTCGCCGAAAAATCTCTCTCGGACCGGCCGGGTGCCCATGAAGAGTTGGGGCTACGCCTCTTACCCGACGCTGCCCGCCGAGCGGGATCGCTGGATCCTCGCGCACCGCGGGCCGCGCAACAGGCTCGACCCGCGGCGGCCGTATGCGGAGCTTTCCGAGGTCGAGCCGGACGATTCGGGTGAGCCTGTCGCGGTCTCCACGATCTTCCTGACCAACCGCGAATGCCCGTGGCGCTGCCTGATGTGCGACCTCTGGCGCAACACGCTCACGGAGTCGGTCACGGCGGGCGTAATTCCCGAGCAGATCCGCTCCGCCCTCTCGTGCCTGCCGCCGGCGCGTTGGGTCAAGCTCTATAACGCCGGGAGCTTCTTTGACCCGAAGGCCATTCCCCGGGCCGATTACGCCCCGGTTGCGCGGCTTCTCTCCGGCTTCGACCGCGTCATCGTGGAATCGCATCCCGCGCTGGTGGGAGAGTCCTGCCTCGAGTTCCGAGATCTCGTGGACGGCGCCCTCGAAGTGGCGATGGGCCTGGAGACGATCCATCCCGAAGTTCTTCCCCGGTTGAACAAACGAATGACACTCGAGCAGTTCCGGCGGGCCGCGGAGTTTCTGCGCGAGGGCGGAGTCTCCGTGCGCGTCTTCGTGCTCGTCGGGCTGCCATATCTGTCCGAGAGAGAGTGTCTCGACTGGGCCTGCCGGTCCGTGAAGTTTGCGTTCGACTGCGGAGCTTCCGTCGTCTCGCTCATCCCGACGCGCGCGGGCAACGGCGCGCTCGACGCGCTCGCGGAGCAGGGCGAATTTTTTCCTCCCGGCCTCTCGGCGCTCGAGGATGCCCTCTCCTTCGGCCTGGCGCTCCGGCGCGGACGGGTCCTCGCGGATCTCTGGGACCTCGAGCGCCTGCGCCGATGCACGCGATGTTTTGCGCCGCGCGCGGAGCGGCTGCGGGCGATGACCCTGACTCAAACCGTGCCGGCTTCCATCGAATGCGGCTTGTGCCCGGAGGCTGAAATCCCTGCAGACTCATGATCGGCTCCTTCGACATCGCGGTCATCGGGTCCGGCTTCGCGGGGTCTCTCCTCGCGATCGTCTGCCGGCGCCTCGGACGCTCGGTCGTCCTCATCGAGCGCGGCAGGCATCCGCGGTTCGCCATCGGCGAATCCTCCTCGCCGCTGGCCAACCTGTTGCTCGAGGAGTTGTGCGACCGCTACGGGCTCTCCCGCATCCGGCCGCTGTCGGCCTGGGGCTCCTGGCAGCGGCGGTATCCCGAAATCGGATGCGGGTTGAAGCGCGGCTTCACGTTCTACGGCCACGAGCTCGGGCATCCCTTCGCCGGCGACGCGGAGAGACGCGATCAGCTTCTGGTCGCGGCGAGCCCGCGAGACGAGATCGCCGACACGCACTGGTACCGCGCGGATTTCGACGCCTTCCTGGCCGGCGAGGCCAGGGGCGAGGGAGCGGAGTATCTCGACTCGACGCGGCTCGACTCGGTTCGCGCCGCGCGCGGAGGTTTCGATATCGAAGGAGAGCGTCTGGGCGAGCGCGTCCGGCTCCACGCGCGGTTCGTCGCGGACGCTTCCGGTCCCGGAGGCTGTCTGCATTGCGCGCTCGAGCTGCCGACGGGCCGCTTCCCGCATCTGCCGGCGACGCAGGGTCTCTACACGCACTTCACGGAGGTGCGCCGCCTGGAAGAGATCGGGATCTTCCCATCGGTCGAAGAGCCGCCTTATCCGGTGGATGATGCCGCGGTCCATCACGTCTTCGATGGCGGATGGATCTGGGTGCTGCGCTTCAACAACGGGATCACCAGCGCCGGCGTGGCCGCAACGCCGGTTCTGGCCGGAGAGCTCGACCTTGCCGAAGGCGCTCCCGCCTGGGACCGGCTGCTGGCGCGCCTGCCTACGGTTGCATGGCAGTTTGCCGGCGCGCAGCCGGCGTTTCCCTTCGTCCACCGCGCGGGCCTGCCGTTCCGAAGCGCGCGCGCGGCGTGCGAGAGCTGGGCGCTTCTCCCGTCGGCCGCTGCGTTCGTGGACCCTCTCCTCTCGACGGGATTTCCGCTGATACTTCTGGGCCTTCTTCGCCTGGCGGAGGCGATCGAGACATCGTGGGGCCGGGAGTCTTTCGCGCGCCGGCTGGAAGAGTACGCGGAGAGGACTCTCGCGGAAGCGGACAGCGCGGCTCTCCTCGTGTCCGCTCTCTACGCGAGCTTCCACGACTTCCCGCTCTTCGCCGCGCTCTCGAAGCTCTATTTCGCGGCCGCGAGTTTCACGGAGGCCGCGCGCCGCCTCTCCCGGCGTCATCTCGCCCGGTCCTTCCTCTGCGCTGACCATCCGGACTTCGGCCCCGCCTTCGACGAATGCTGCCGGGCTGCGCTTGCCGTATCCCGAGAGGGCCTGACTTCCGGTGAGAGGGAAGAGCTGCTGCGCAAGATCGATCGGGCGATCGAGCCTCTCGACGTGGCAGGTCTCTCCGACGCCGGCCGCCGCAACTGGTATCCCGTGCGCGCGGAGGATCTCGTCGCCGGCGCCCACAAGCTCGGCGCGACCCCCGATGAAGTCGAGAACTTTCTCGAGCGCTCCGGTTTCTTCGCGCCGACAACGAAGGGATAGAAGGTCCTTAGTTCTTAGTCCTTGGTCCTTAGTCGCCCGACCAAGGACCAAGGACCAGGGACCAACGACTCCTGGTTAATCCGGAGCCTTGGAGGGGATGTCCTGCGAGCGCTTGTGCAGGATGCGGAGGGAGACGACCAGGGCGACGATCATGAGAGTCAGGAGGGCAAGCTCCAGCATCGCGCTCTGAAATGCGGCGGTGTTTCCCTTCTCGAAGAGCGTGGCGAACTGCGCCGTCAGGACAAGAATCCGGCGGGTGACGGCGATGAGGCCGACGATCAGAAACGGTTCGGGAACGAGCGTGTGCTCCCGGAAGGAGACCTGCACCGTGTAGAGGAGCTCGACGATCATCAGGATGAGCAGCATCCGGTCGAGAAGGTCCACGATGCTGGGGGCCGACGCGCCGGCGAGGATGCTTTTCCCGAACCCGATGGCGACGTTGACGAGCAGCGCCGCGGCGCTCAAGGCGAGAAGCACGCCGAGACCGATATAGACGCCGTCCTCGACGCGGGTAAACCCGCGCGCGATCGTCAAGCGCAACTTTTCCGGCTTCTTGCCGGCCGCCGGTTCTGTCATGCGACTCCTCCCCGTAAGTTCAAAGCGAAGGAGATCCCCGAAGGGAAAAGGCAAGAAACGGGCCATCGAAGGGCCTGCCACTCTTCTGTCATTCCGAGTGCCAGCGAGCTGCCCTCATTCTTCCAGAGCAGATTCTTCGTCGCTTCGCTCCTCAGAATGACAGAGGCTAGCCGAACACACTTGTCGGGCCTCGAAAGAGTTTGACCGTGGGGAAGTAAACTCCCAAGGGAGGGACTTTCACCGCTATGAACGGACAGACTCGCGAAGTTGTGTGGGGCGGGGCGGCCGCGACGGCAATCGCCTTCCTCGTTCTGCTCTTCTTCGAGACTCGAAGTCCGCTTCGCAGGCAGCGCGAGTCCAAACCGCGCCGCGTCGCTCGCAACCTGACGGCCGGAGGCATCTCGCTGGCCGTCGTCACGATCCTGCAGACCCCCTTTCTCGTCCCGGCGGCCAAGTGGGGCGAGCAGAGACATTTCGGAGTATTGAACCTCATGCACCTCTCCCGGCCCGTCCAGATCGGACTCGCCATCGTGCTGCTCGATTACACACTCTGGATCTGGCATCGCATCAACCACGTCGTTCCCTTCTTCTGGCGCTTCCACCTCGTGCACCACGTGGACCGCGACATGGACGCCTCGACCGCCTTCCGGTTCCACTTCGGAGAACAGGCGCTCTCGGTCGGCTACCGAATCGGCCAGATCGTCCTCCTCGGCGTCGATCCCGTCTCGCTCTGGATCTGGCAAGGACTCCTTGCCGTCTCGGTCGTGTTTCATCACTCCAACACCCGGCTACCGGTGGCCCTCGAGCACGCGCTCGTCAAGGTCATCGTGACGCCGCGCATGCACGGCATCCATCACTCCAACTACCGCAACGAGGCCAACGGCAACTGGGCGAGCCTCTTCTCAGCCTGGGACTACCTGCACGGCACCGTCCTTCTCGGGGTTCCGCAGGACGCCGTGGAGATCGGCGTGCCGGCCTACGGGCGCGAGCAGGACGTGACGCTCGGCAAGATCCTCCTCATGCCATTCGTCAAGCAGAAGGAGGACTGGATTGGCGAGACAGGGCCGCGCGTCGAGCGGCCTCACGACGCATCCCAAACTCACGACCTCGCGCAATAGCACCATGACACTCGATGCGGATCTTCGGTCCCTGGCGCGGCGGCTTTCGACCGGCGCGCGCATCACGGTCCTGACAGGTGCCGGGGTCTCTGCCGCGAGCGGCGTGCCGACCTTCCGCGGTCCCGGCGGTCTCTGGAAGGACTTCCGACCCGAGGAGCTCGCAACGCCCGAGGCGTTCGCGCATGACCCCAAGACCGTCTGGGAGTGGTACGACTGGCGGCGTCAGCTCGTCGCGCGCTGCCGTCCCAACCGCGCTCACGAGGTGCTGGCCCTCTGGAGCCGCCGCTACGAATCCTTCGCGCTCGTCACCCAGAACGTGGACGGCCTCCATGAGCGCGCCGGAACGGAGAACGTCATCAGGTTCCACGGCTCGCTCTGGGAAGTCTCCTGCTCGAAGAAGTGCCGGCCCTCCTCCTGGCTCGACGAGACGGTTCCCTTCCCTCGGCTGCCGCCGATCTGCGATTCCTGTGGAGGGGACCTGCGGCCCGGCGTCGTCTGGTTCGGCGAGGCGATCCCCACGCAGGCCCTTTCGGCCGCGGAGCGCTCTCTCGACTGCGATGTCTGCCTGATCGTCGGGACTTCCTCGGTCGTCTATCCAGCGGCCGGCCTCGCCACACAAGCCCGGCGCCACGGCGCCTTCACCGCGGAAATCAATCCAGAGGCCACCCCCGCGTCGGGGGAAGTCGACCTCGCTCTGCCTGGAAAAGCCGAAGAGATCCTGGATCGGTTGGAAGTGCTCCTCAAGGTTAGATGATTGTCCCGAGTCGTCGCTACTCCAACTTCTCCGTCAGGACCTTTGCCGTCTGCTTCTCCCGAAAGGCGCGCAGCTTCTCCTTCAGGTCGGGACGCCGGATGGCGAGCACCGCGGCGGCCAGGAGTGCCGCGTTGACGGCGCCCGCCTTCCCGATCGCAAGCGTGCCGACGGGAACGCCGGCGGGCATCTGGACCATCGAGAGCAGGGCGTCCAGACCCTTCAGGGCCGATCCCTCCATGGGAACACCGAAGACGGGCAGGAGCGTGTGCGCCGCGACCACCCCGGCCAGATGGGCTGCTCCTCCCGCGGCCGCGATGATGACTTCAATACCCCGCGGCTCGGCCTCTGCGACGAACCGGGCGAGCGCGTCGGGCGTGCGGTGGGCCGAGAGCACGTGAGACTCGTGCGCAATGGAGAGGCGCGCGAGCGTGTCGCTGGCGTGGCGCATCGTCTGCCAGTCGGATCGGCTTCCCACGATCACGGCGACGAGGGGTTTCGAATCTGACTTCATGCGGGGGAGGGATTGTATCGGGGACTTTGGGTTGGGAGAGAAGGAGAAATCCCCTCACCCCAACCCTCTCCCGCCGGGAGAGGGAGAAGAGAGAGCCTGCTAAGATCGTGCGCAGGCGGTTTGTCGGATGAAAAGGGGAATCTGGGTAGCCTTAGCGGTCGCCATTGCCGCGGCGGGCGCTTGGGGCTACGGCGCGCTCATGCGCCAGGAGAACGACGCCGGCCGGCGGCTGCAGCTCCTGGCGATTGCCGAAGAACAGCATCTGGACCTCTCCTTCTCCCGCAGCGGACGGCTGGTGACACGCGTGCCGGAAGAAGGGGAGGCCGTCAAGGCCGGGAGCCTCGTGGCTCGCATCGAGGAGGCGGGTCTTTCCGAGGACGCTTCGGACCTGGAGCGCCAGCGCGATCAGCTTGTCGCGCAGGAGAAAACCCGCCGGGAGCAGGTCGCGCAGCTCCAGGCGCAGCTGGCCCAGACCCGAAGCGAGGAGAAACGGATGGCGCGCTTGGCCCGCGAGGGCGTGGCGCCGGCCGCGGATCTGGAGACGCTTCAGCACAAGCGGGAAGAGCTCGCCGCGAGCATCCGCGCGAGGGAGGCCGAGAAAGGGAACCTCGACGCGCAGGAGCGGTCTCTTACCTCGCGCCTGGAGAAAGTCCACCGCTTCGAGAGAGAGGGGACCCTGACCTCGCCCGTGGGAGGCACGGTCCTGACCCGGTCTCACCGGCAGGGCGAGTTCGTCGCGGCCGGAGATCCCGTCGTCACGCTGCAGGTGGAGGCTCCGTATCTGCGAGTCGAGGTGCCCGAAGAGCGCCTCTCCGCCTTCCCGGTCGGCGGCAGCGTGACGGTATGGCCGCAGACGCGCCCCGACGCGCGCTTCGCGGCTCGCGTGGTCACGATCAAGCCGCGTGCCGAGTTCGCGACGCGCAAGAACTGGGGCCTCCAGAGCCGCGACCTGAAGACATTCTCCGTGCGCCTGGCTCCCCAGAACGCCGGCGTCATCTCCGGCCAGACCTTCGTCGTGGAAGCCGGAAGAAATTGAAGAAGGATTGAAGGATTGAAAGATTGAGTGTCACCTCGCCTGGGCTGACTCGACCTAACCGGGCTCAACAACTGAAAGATCGAACGAAAGCTCTTGCTCTTCAGATTCTGAGACTCTTTCGGTCCCTTCCGAAGACCGAAGAGGCTCGAATCATCGGAACGCAGCTGTTGCGGCTGAGTACGTCAGTCGCGGCAAGAGGGCCGTTTGTTGGGCCCGCTCGAAAGGAGGATTTGTCTCGATGATGGGTTTGATGATCGACGAGGCTGATGAAACTCTATTCTATCAATCGTCAATCACTCCCTCTATTGAAGCCGACAACCTGACCAAGAAGTTCGGCACGTTTGTCGCCGACGATCAGGTGTCTTTCTCCGTCCGGGCGGGGGAGACGTACGGGATCCTGGGTCCCAACGGCGCGGGCAAGACGACGCTCATTCGGATGCTGACGACGCTGCTTGCTCCGACGTCCGGCCACGCTCGTGTCAAGGGGCACGACGTGGTATCGGACAAGGGCGCCGTGCGCACGGCGATCGGGACCGTCTCGCAGGCCGTCACGACGGACGAGAACCTGACGGTCTACGAGAACCTCTCCGTGCAGGGGAAGATGCACGGGCTCTGGGGCCGGTCCCTCTCGGGGCGCATCGAGCGCCGATTGAAGGAGGTCGGGCTCTGGGAGCGGCGCGATCAGATCGCGC
>Ga0137373_10006750_pt1 | contig 12265 bp, 15 predicted proteins | sample SagtaG_5_FD_104912 | JGI IMG/M metagenome (GOLD analysis project Ga0137373, IMG submission 104912) | Vadose zone soil microbial communities from Sagehorn Ranch, Mendocino, California, USA - Sage1_R_80_16 metaG | ecosystem: Environmental > Terrestrial > Soil > Vadose zone | place: USA...
CTCATCCTCATCCTCATCCTCATCCTCATCGCCTTTCCTCGCCTGGACCCTATCCCCCGCAGGTGGCGCCCACGGTAGCGCCGAGTAAGCGCCAGGTGAATGGCAGTGACATCACATGGCATCACGCGCGGCCGTGGACCACAGCTTGGGGCAACCCGCCGCGGCGTGCCGGCGCTGCCGTCGCCTGCAACTCGCGGCAAATCAACCTGTCAATAAACCTTTGGCGAATGCCGCCGTCGGGGGGTTTAGGCGCATGCTCACCTGAACAGGAGGAGATCATGCGAACGCCAGTACTCATCGGAACCGTGACCGCGGCGCTCATAGGGGCGGCGGCAGTTCCCATCTATGTGAATTACGCGCGTGACATAGGCGCGGCACGCGCCCGCATTGCGACCGGCAGTAGCGTTATTGAAACGAGCCGTGGCGCGATCGAATACGCCGATATCGGCAGCGGGCCGGTGGTTCTGTCGATCCACGGCACCGGCGGCGGCTTCGACCAGGGCCTGCTGCTCGCGAAACAATTGGGGATTGACCCGGCCAGCTACCGCATCATTGCCCCTTCGCGGTACGGCTATCTGCGCACGCCCATGCCGAACAGCGACACGACCCCAATCGCCGAAGCTGACGCGCATGCAAGTCTGCTGGACGCACTCGGCATCCGCGTCAAAGTGATCGTGGCAGGTGCTTCCGCCGGTGCATTGTCGGCGACGCAGTTTGCGATCCGCTATCCCGACCGAGTCGCCGTGCTGATCCTGACGGTGCCTGCGAACTGGGCACCTCCGTCGGAACTGGATTCATCGAAAGCAGAGGTGGGCGGCAACAGCTTCATCATGGACGTCGTGTTGCGCTCCGACTTCCTGATGTGGGCGTTCATGAAGGTGGCCGGAAGCGACATGGCGGCGTTCATCGGAGTACCCAAGGAACTGCAGCAGAACCTCTCGGTGGAGGACAAGACAAACATCGCCGAAACGCTGAACGGGATCCTGCCGGTGAGCCAGCGCTACCGCGGCATCCTCAAAGAAGCCGCGAATCATGCGGCCCGCCAACGCGATCCCGTCGAGCGCATTCAGGCGCCGACGCTGATCGTGGATGCCAGGGATATGGGCACCTTCGCGGGTGCCAAATACACGACCGAACACATCTCCAACGCACAGCTGGTTGCATATGAGCGGGGTGGGCACCTGCTGATCGGGCACGGCCCGGATACCAGGGCCGCCATTCGAGACTTCTTGAACCACGCGCATGCGACGGTAGGGGTGTGACGGTCATGACAACCGCGCGTGCGGTGGCGAATACCGCCGTCTGCCTGTTCAAAGTCTTCCCGATGCTGCCGTCTCGGCCGCTCAACTGGGTGACGCCGCACCCCGTGGTTGAGCGGCTTCGGTATGAGACGTCGCACGGTTGGTCCGAGGGTGATCTGTACCGGCCATCGGGTGCCGGGCCGCACCCCGGCGTGGTGGTGTGTTTGGGTGTCGTGCCGTTCGGTGTAGATCATCCGCAGGTACCCCGCCTGGGTGAGGCCCTGGCGCGCTCCGGCTTTGCCGCGTTGCTCTACTGGTCACCCGCGATGCGAGACTTCCGCCTGGATCCGGCCGACGTCGAAGACCTCGCTTCGGCCTATGAGGCGTTGCTCGCGCGGGCCGACATCGACCATGCTCGAAGCGGTCTGCTCGGCACGTGCGTGGGTGGTGCATTTGCGTTGATGGCAGCGGCGAGTCATCGAGTGCGAGAGCAGGTCAGCTTTGTCTCCGCGTACGCACCTTATGCGTCGATGTGGACGCTGGCTCGCGATATCGCCAGCGCCACTCGCTCGCGTGATGGCGTACGCGAACCGTGGGAGGTCGATCCGCTCACACGAAAGGTGTACGTCCACTCTGTCACTGCGCTTCTGGATTCGAACGAGGCTGAGCTGCTCCGAGACGCCTGCGCCCAACGCCAGGGCGAGGTCGACGAATCTCGTTTGTCGGACGCCGGCCGAGTGGTGTTGCCACTGCTCGGTGCTCTCGAGCCTGAGGAAGCCGAGAACGCGTTGCGGCGTTTGCCACCCGCCCTGTGCGAGCGGCTCAGCGCGATGTCGCCGATCAACTATATATCCGATATCCGTGCTCCGCTCATCGTGCTGCTACACGACCGCGATGACCCGGTAATTCCGGTTGGCGAATCCCGGTGCCTCCGCGCAGCCCTTTCCGACCGTGACGGAGTGCACTACACCGAATTCACCGTGTTCAAGCACCTCGATCCGACGAAGGGCAATCCAAAACCGATCCCGCTCGCGCGGGAGCTTGTTCGCTTCGCGCTTGCGATTTACCCGCTCTTCGAGCAGGCTGCCGCCTGAGAGTAAACCTCAAACATTGAACCAGGGATAGAGGCACCCGCGGGGGGTTTAGTCCGAGGATAGGTGCATCTGGAGGGCTGAGACATGTTCGCGGGAGTCATTGCGGCACTGTTCCTTATCCATGGACTGATCACCATCGGCAACGGCTTTGGCGCCATCCTGGACGGCGGCCGCAAAGCTTGGGCTGACCCCGGCCTAGCCAACGCCGCGTGGCTGAACTGGTGGCCGATGAATCTGGGCCGCTCCTGGCTCGTCGACACGGCGCAGCTTGGTCCAATGGGCTACCCGCTTGGCGGTTGGATCTGGCTGATCTCCGGTCTGGCGTTCGCGGTCGCTGCGCTCGGGCTGTTCGGCGTGCCGGGTCTGAAGGGCATCTGGCAGCCGCTCGCGCTCGCCGGCGGCGGGTTTGGACTCACGGCCGTGGCGCTCTTCTTCCACCCGTGGTACGCGATCGCCTTGCTCGTCAACCTCGCGGTCCTCGTGACGCGGGCTGGCACTGAGCGCACGCCGTTCCCGCTCGCGAGGACGTAGCCGTTTCCTTGTGAGGAGAGGAGGAGTCAGGAGGTCCCCATGCCAATCTTCTACTTTGTGGGCGGCCCGACGCCTGGCCACGCGGAGGAGTTCTTCGAACGGCTGGCGGCGGCCGGCGGCACCCCAGTTGGATGGCAGATTGCGCCGCACGCGAGCGGCGACGGCAAGGCTCTGCACATTGTTCGCGTCGATTCCGCGGATGCTATCGCCGCCCACCTGGCGCAGTTCGCGGACATTTACGAGACGACACCTCCGGTGGAGCTCGTGGACACCCGTAACGGACAGACGGAGGAAGCGCATGCAGGAGCTTGAATTACTCACAGGTCGGAGCGCGCTCGTCACCGGTGCCACATCCGGCATCGGCTTTCGCACCGCGAGAACGCTGGCGCGACTCGGGGCCACGGTCTACATCACCGGGCGAGACGTCACTCGCGGACAGGCTGCTGAGGAACAGATCCGCGCGACCGCCGGTCAGCCGAACGTGCGGTTCTTGAAGGCGGACGCAGCGACTGTCGGCGGCAATCAGCTTCTCGCGCGCCAGATTATGTGTGAGACCGACCGGCTCCACATCCTGGTGAACAACGTCGGCGGCGCCTACAACGATCGATGGGAAACGGCAGACGGATTTGAAGCCACCCTGGCGATGGACTTCGTCGGTCCCTTTGCGTTGACGCAAGCGCTTCTGCCGCTGCTCTCAACGAGTGTTCCGGCGCGCATTGTCAACGTGGCGTCCATGTCCCACGCGTGGTTCAGGGGTGACCCATTCACCGATGTCCAGTCGACCGGTTGCTTCCTTGGCGGCGATGCCTACTCGCGCGCGAAGCTGCTGAATGTGATGTGGACCTTCGAGCTCGCACGCCGGTTGGATGGCAGCGGAGTGGTCGCCAACTCGGCCGATCCCGGAGGCGCCTGGACCTCGCTCACGGCTGGATTGGCACAACGCAGTGTGCCCACCTGGATGCGGCTGTTCTGGCCGGTGCTCCGCTGGCTGCAGCGGCGCGGGTCTCCTGAAGTTGCCGCGCAGTCATCCATCTTCCTGGCCAGCGCACCTGGAGCCGCAACTCTGACGTGCGCGTACGTCAACGCGAAGCTGAAACGTGCCGGTGCTGCCGAAGCTGCGTTAGATCGCCGCAACCAGCAACGGGCCTATGAGCTGGCCAGAAAGCTTGTGGCTGAGGCACCGACGGCAGCCGAGAGAGCGCCGATTGCGTGAAAGAGGAGGTAAGCCATGTCGAACCTGGACCGCGTGATGAAGTGGATTGCTCTGGATTTTGATGTTCGGTCATGGACCGCAATTGCTGATCGCCCAGCCATCGTCGTTCTCGGCGTCCTGATGGCGATCAAGTGGCTGGTTGGTCTCGTGTACGTGCGCTGACGAACGTCGAGGGTCGTAGCGGCTTCGACATGTACTAGATCGCCCAGTGGAGGCTATCTGCCGGACCAGAGAGTGTTAGTCAAGTTAGTGACTTGAGCGTCAGTTGAACCCACAAGAACCCAAACCGATCGTTCACTGTCGGCCGCCGCCCTATCGCCATACGGCGTATCAACCGGCTGCTCGATGCTTGCTGCGCCTGCGACAACTGCGACTGCGATCCGCACCAGCATAGATGCCTGGGCCGGCTGTCTTGGCGGGGCGCTGGAGGAGCGCGAGTATCGTTCCAATCTGGCTGACGCGGGATTCACGGATGCCGACGTCGAAGTCACGCGCGTCTATGGGACAGAGCAGGGCTGCTGCGATGACAGCTGCAGTCCGCAACAGGGCGCCTTCGCCGCGCTCCGTGCCGCCGGCGGGCGATTCGTCAGCGCATTCGTCCGCGCTCGCAAACCATCTTCGGAGTTATCGGAATGAACACCCTCCCCGTTGCCGTTATTGGCGCCGGTCCGAGCGGCCTCGCCGCCGCGGCGCACCTCCTCGCGCGTGGTGAAGAGCCCGTCGTCTTCGAAACCGGCGCGACGGTTGGCGCCGCCATCCGCGAGTGGGGCCATGTGCGCCTGTTCTCGCCGTGGCGCTATCTGGTCGATCGCGAGGCGACCGCGCTGTTGGAGCCAACGGGGTGGCACACTGGCCCCCTCGCCGACGATGTCGCGAATCGCAGCCGCTGCGATTTCACGGCCAAGCAATTGGTCAAGATCGACGAGCAGCCGCAGTCCATCGTTCTGTCGGCATTCCCCGAATATAACGTGAACGCTTCCAACGGCGAAGTTCGAGCAGCCGATGCGTGTGGAAACGCCGACGCGCGCCCAGACGCCGCGGCAGCGCGCGACGTCGGCGCGGTAGACGGAGTACCCGTACTCGTGGGGCAGGATGACGAGATCGGTCTTCTCCAGGACGATCCTGACGTACTCGCGAGGAACCTCCTCCCCGACTCGCCCACGGAAGCGCTCGTTGCGGGCGAAGATGTGCCGCGCCCGACAGCGCAGCCGCGATCGCCAGGCGATGGACATCGTTCCAGACGGGTGCGTGGGCACCAGGACGGCGGCCGATCGCGCGTTGTGTAGCTGTCCGCGGCGGGGTGTTGCGCAAGCGGGGGCGCTGATGCGATTGCGCCTAGAATCGCCAACTGATTGGCCAGCTTCAGGAGTCATGACGAGACCGCTGCTCGAGACCAAGTTTTACGTGCCCAGGCCGCGACGGAGGCTGATCGCGCGTCCGCGACTGATCGAGCGGCTAAACCAAGGGGCCGAGTCAAAGTTGATTCTCATTTCTGCGCCTGCCGGTTTCGGCAAGACGACGCTACTGGCCGCCTGGCTGGCAGCTTCTCCGGACGGTAGACGCACCGCGGCGTGGCTCTCGCTCGAGCAGAGCGACAACCAACCCACATCCTTCTGGACCTACCTGATCGGTGCGCTGCAGACTGTGGCGCCTGGGGTCGGCGTGGGTGCACTCTCCACGCTGCAGTCGACGCAGCCGCCGATCGAAGTCGTGCTCGCCTCGCTGCTCAACGATCTTAGTGCTCTCTCGTACGAGATCGTGCTCGTACTCGACGACTACCACGTCGTCGATGCCAGCGACGTCCACGATGGGGTGGTGTTCCTGCTCGATCATCTGCCGCCGCAGCTTCACCTGGTGATCACCAGCCGCGCAGATCCGCCGTTGCGCCTGGCTCGGTTGCGAGCGCGCGGCGAGCTCGCCGAGATCCGTGCCGGCGATTTGCGGTTCACGCCCGATGAGGCCGCGACGTACTTCAACGAGGTGATGGGCCTGGATCTGGAGGCACGCGAGATAGCGGTCCTGGAAAGCCGCACCGAAGGGTGGATCGCAGCGCTGCAGCTGGCGGCGCTCTCGATGCAGGGGCGTCGCGACGTCGCAGACTTTGTCGCCGCCTTCGCGGGAGACGACCGGTACATCGTCGATTACCTGGTCGAAGAGGTGCTGCAGCGCCAGCCAGAACGTATCAGAGGTTTCCTGCTGCAGACTTCCGTCCTCGAGACACTCAGCGCCGCGCTCTGCAACGCCGTCACCCGACAGGACGATGGGAAAGCCATGCTCGAGGCTCTGGAGCGAGGCAACCTGTTCGTTGTCCCGCTCGACGACCGCCGCCGCTGGTATCGCTATCACCACCTCTTTCGAGACGTGCTTCGTGCGCACCTCATCGAGGAGCGGCCCGACGACGTGGCAGAGCTACATCGACGTGCGAGTGAGTGGTACGAGCAGAACGGCGAACGGCCAGAAGCGATCCGTCACGCCCTCGCCGCGCGTGACTTCGGCCGCGCGGCGGATCTCGTCGAGCTCGCGTGGCCCGCACTGCGCCGGAATCGACAGGAAGCCATGCTGCGGGGCTGGCTTGCGGCGCTCCCTGACGAGCTGCTCCGCAACAGGCCGGTGCTTAGCAATGCGTACGCAGGGGTGTTACTGGTAAGCGGTGAGCTCGACGGCGTTGACGCTCGCCTGCGAGACGCCGAACGGTGGCTGGATGCGAGTGAGGCGCCCAGGGTTCAGGCGGCTGGCATAGTCGTGGTGGACGAGGAGGAGTTCCGCCGTCTCCCCGGATCGGTCGCGCTTCATCGCGCTGGCCATGCCCTGGCGCTAGGCAATCTGGCCGAGACGGCCAAACACGCCCGGCGAGCACTCGACCACGCGCTTGAGGACGATCATCTCAGCCGCGGCGGTGCCACGGCGATTTTGGGTCTCGCGGCCTGGGCAATTGGGGATCTGGAGACGGCGCACCGAACGTATGCCGCGGGCATGGCGGGTGTGCAGCGCGCCGGGCACATCTCGGGCCTTGTGGGAAGGGCCATCACTCTTGCCGATATACGAATTGCGCAAGGTCGTCTGTGTGAGGCCCTGCGGACGTACGAGCACGCTCTACAGCTTGCGACTGAGCAGGACGCGGGTGTACTGGGGGCAACCGCAGACATGTACGTGGGCATGAGCGAGCTCCACTGCGAACGCAACGATCTCGATGCCGCCACGCAGGATCTGCGGAAGAGCCACGAACTGGGCGAGCAGAGCGGGTTCCCGCAAAACCGATATCGCTGGCGCGTGGCCATGGCGCGCATCCTCGAGGCCCGGGGCGACCTGGACGGCGCCCTCGACCTGCTCCATGAAGCGGAGCCCCTGTATATGAGTGACCTGTCCCCGAATGTGCGTCCGATCGCGGCGTTGAAGGCACGGGTAAATGTCCGGCAGGGGAGAGTGGGTGAGGCCGTTGGCTGGGCGCGTGAGCAGGGTCTGGCGACTGACGATGACCTCAGCTACCTGCGCGAGTTCGAGCACATCACGCTGGCCAGGCTGCTGCTGGCCCGCGGCTCTGTACCTGAGGCAACGCAGCTTCTGGAGCGGCTTCTTCGCGCCGCGGACGAAGGAGCCAGAAACGGGAGCGTCATCGAAATCCTGGTGCTGCAGGCGCTCGCATATCAGATGCGCGGCAACAACCCGGCTGCGCTCGTGCCGCTGGAGCGCGCCTTGAGGCTGGCCGAACCCGAGGGCTACGTCCGCATGTTCGTTGACGAAGGCCCTCCGATGGCGGCTCTACTGGAAGCGGCTGCGAAACGCGGGATTGCCGCGGAGTATGCCCGTCAACTCCTGAAGGCATTTGGCAAGGCTGAGGACAGAAGCGCCGCAAACCAGGTGTTGATCGAGCCGCTGAGCGAACGCGAGCTCGACGTGCTACGGCTGCTTGGAACCGACCTGGTCGGGCCGGAAATCGCCAGTCAGCTCATGGTGTCCTTGAACACCGTGCGGACGCATATCAAGAGTATTTACACCAAGCTCGGGGTGAATAATCGTCGGACGGCGGTGCGCCGGGCCGAAGAGCTCGAGCTGCTGGCGCGATCCCAGAGTCAGTAAATCACCACACCAATCACCACATGTGGTGAGGCGGCATCACCACATCGCCTTCTACCTTCGAGGCATGCCGATGAACGAAGGAGGAAGGTACGAGATTCGTATTCAGGGACACCTCGATGGGCGATGGGCCGCCTGGTTTGACGGTCTAAGCCTCACCCGCGAAAGCGATGGCACAACCGTCATTCATGGCTCGGTGCTCGACCAGGCAGCGCTGCATGGCTTGCTCGGCAAAGTTCGCGATCTTGGCCTGCCGTTGATCGCGGTCACTCAGGCCGAACCCAAACAAATGAAAGGAATACAACGATGACGACAACAGCCTCGAATCTCATCCGTTGGACAGGTCTATCAGCATTGGTGGGCGGGAGCCTTTTCGTGGCCATTCAGCCCTTCCATCCACCTGAAAGTCTTGCGTCAGTCACCACCACCGCGTGGGCCACCGTCCATTACGTGGGCGTCGCCATGTCCCTCTTCAATTTGCTGGGCATCGCTGGAATCTACGCCAGGCAGGTGGAAAAGGCGGGCTGGTTCGGCCTGGCAGGCTTTCTCCTGCTCGAGGTCATGTGGGCGCTCACTGCAGCATTTCAATTCGCCGAAGGCCTCATCTTGCCGCTCTTGGCGACCGACGCGCCCCAGTTCGTAGTGGGCTTCCTGGGAATCACCAGTGGATCCCCCAGCGAGGTCAGCCTCGGAATTCTCCCGGTGCTGTACTCGCTTACATCGGTGCTGTATTTGATCGGCGGTGTCCTGCTTGGCATCGCGACGTTCCGCGCCGGCATCCTGCCGCGCTGGGCGGGCGGCGCCCTTGCGTTCGCAACCGTGTCGCCCCTCGGACTTTCGCTACTCCTGCCCCACGAGTTCGTGCGGCTGGCCGCGGTGCCGTTCGGGTTGGCTCTGGCCGGCTTGGGATATGCGCTCTGGTCAGAACGGCGCGGGTCTTCCTCACAACCCGTCCCAGCCAGGGCTCGCGCGGAGCTCCGCCAGGCCGCGGCCGAATAGTCGCTTGCCATTGACACCGGAGAACGCTATGTCGCGGACAGCCAAAGCTCCAGCAACAGCAGGTTCGGTAGGGTGGCTAGTGCCTGCCGGCCTGCTCCTGCTGGGTGCCCTGCCAGTCGCCGCTGGCGCCTTGCGCCTGACCCAGTTGTCCGGTGCGGCGGACATTATGCCCGCTAACCCACGGTTCTCGGCCCTACCCCTGCCGGTGGTCGTGCACATCGTGAGCGCCACCGTGTTCGCCAGCCTCGGCGCATTCCAGTTCGCAGCCGGCTTTCGGCGGCGCAGGCCCGGCTGGCACCGCGCGGCCGGGCGGCTCCTGGTCGCCTGCGGACTGCTGGTTGGGTTGTCAGGGCTGTGGATGACCCTGTTCTACGCGCGCCCGGAGGGCACCGGTGACCTGCTGTTTGGGTTGCGCCTCGTGTTCGGCTCGGCCATGGTCGTGTCCATCGCCCTGGGCGTCGCCGCGATCCTGCGAAGGGACGTCAACCGGCACCGCGCATGGATGACGCGGGGCTATGCCATCGGGCTCGGTGCGGCGACGCAGATGCTGACCCTGATGGTCGGGGAAATTGTCGCGGGCCGACCAGGTGAGCTCAGCCATGGGCTTCTGATGGGCGCTGGCTGGGTGATCAACCTCGCCGTCGCCGAATGGGCCATCCGAAAGCGGTCGGCCCTTTCATCCCGGCTAGCGAGCAATCGGCTCATCCAGCACCCCACCGCGGCGGACGTTGCTACGGTCCAGGCGTGAAGCAGGGCAGGTGACGTTGACACCACTTCTGGCCACGAAGCTACAAATCCCTCGTAGTCCACCGAAGGTGGTGGCGCGTCCGCGTCTGATCGAGCGGCTTGACGAGGGCCTCTACCGCAAACTAACCGTTATCTCTGCGCCGGCTGGCTTCCAGAAAGACCACGCTGCTCAGCGCATGGGCCGCTGGTTGCGAGCCGCAGGTGGCGTGGCTGTCGCTGGACGACGCGGATAACGATCAAACACGCTTTCTCAACTACGTCGTCGCGGCGCTACGAACGGTTGCACCGACCATTGGAGAAGCGGTGCTGATTGCGCTGCGATCTCCCCAGCCACCGCCAACGGAAGCACTTTTCACCAATCTGCTCAATGAGATCGCTTCGGTCTCGGACTCCTTCGTTCTGGTCATCGACGACTATCACGTTATTGATGCCAGGCCGGTCGACGATGCCGTCACGTTTGTCCTCGAGCACTTGCCACCACAGATTCGTCTGATCATTGCCACCCGAGAGGATCCACAGCTACCGCTCGCACGATTACGCGGCCGGGGCCAACTGTCCGAGCTGCGCGTTGCGGACCTCCGATTTAGCCCGTCCGAAGCCGCTGAGTTCCTCAACCAGGCGATGGGCCTAAGACTCTCGGCACAAGACGTCGCCTTCGGCTACTTCGGTGCCAGGATCATGGATGCCGTTTTCGTGGCGATCATGGCGCTCTTCATCCTCTTTCAGATACCGCTGGCTAGCGAGTATGTGAAAGCAGGAGCATCCGATACCTCGTACCTTCAGAGCTTGAGCAGTCTGTTCACGCAGGCGCAACTGTACGCGTACCACTTCGGCATGCTCACCGTCGGGTTTGCTGGTTTGATGCTGAACTACCTGTTCTACCGCGCACAGTTAGTCCCGCGCGTTCTAGGCATCTAGGGCCTCGTCGGGTACGCGACCATTCTGTGCGGGTCTGCCCTGGAAATCATGGGCTTCAATCTAAGCTTGATCCACACGATTCCGGGCGGCCTGTGGGAGCTGTTCATTGGTGTGTGGCTGATCGCCAAGGGCTTCAATCCCTCGCCTGCTCCATGGGAGCGCGCCACATCACCGGTGACACCAATCGTATGTTCACCAGCAGTGGGTGGGGCCACGGCCTGATCGATGGACGCCCGCACCTGGGGCCATCAGGTGCGGGCCAATGCCGCAAGCTCCGAGGCAGGCCAATTGTTCTTGGAGTGGGCGCAGAGGCTCGTGCCCGACGTCGTCCTCGGTGAGCCCGGGACTCCGGTGGTGGCATGTTCGTAAGTAGCGACTGTCGAGGGATGGTATAGCTATGGCAGGCGACCACCCGCGGCCCGGGGCGAGCGATCTTGTCCTGGCCATCTATCGCGTGGCCTTGCCACAGGTGTACGGCTACTTGCTCCCGCGCTGCGGAGCCGCCGCGCCGGCTGAGGATCTGACGGCGAGACGTTCCGGTGCCGCTCGAACGTAGATCAGCCCTAGGCGTGGAGAACAGATTCGAGCCGACCAGCAGGTTCACCGGGTTGATCTGAGGAGTGCGTGAGATGCTCAAGGTGCTCAGCGCGTGCCGCTCGTGCCAGGCGATCAGAATCGGATCGACGCCCGAGAAGTACTTGTAGAGCGTGGCGCGGCCGATGCGCCGTCTTCTCCGCGATCTGTTGCACGCCACGCTCAGTGAGGGCGTGCCCTACCGGCGCCAGCCGCTCTCGCTGCTGCTGCTTGACAAATAGATAGAAGTACCCCAGATGACGCCGGCCGATCAGTCGCCGCCCGCACGTCCCGCCACGTTGCCCTGCTCGCGTCGGACGGTGGGGTGCCGCGCCAGGACCTCGGCCATGGGGTCGCCGGGGCCAGCGAGCGGCGCGGCGACGAAGGCGGCGATCAGGTCGCCGGTGGTCGCCGCGACCAGGGCCTGCGTCCCATCGTCGCCCGTGAGTCCCCGCCCCAGTGGGGACCAGTAGGCGGACAGATCGGTGAAGCTCGTGTGGCTGGTGCCGCCCACGACCAGCACTTCGCTATCGGGCACGCCGGCGAGGAGCCGGTCGCGCCCTTGCAGATAGCTCGCCTGCTGCTGGCCATCACTCTGCAGCCACAGGAAGGGCGCACCCAGGTGCCAGCCGCCCGCGAGCACCGCCGGGAGGGTGCCGTCGAGGTTGACGCCGACCAAAAAGCGGGGGTCCTCCGCCACCACCTGTGCGGCGGCGGCCCCACCCATCGAGTGGCCGACGATGCCCGTGTGCAGGACATCCAGGTGGCCAACCAGCGGCGACCCCGGCTCCACCTGCGCCAGGCGGCCGAGCTGGTCGAGTGCAAAGCCGCTGTCGGCGGCGCGAATCGGGGTCATGTCACCCATGTTGGCGCCA
>Ga0137373_10006765_pt1 | contig 12250 bp, 5 predicted proteins | sample SagtaG_5_FD_104912 | JGI IMG/M metagenome (GOLD analysis project Ga0137373, IMG submission 104912) | Vadose zone soil microbial communities from Sagehorn Ranch, Mendocino, California, USA - Sage1_R_80_16 metaG | ecosystem: Environmental > Terrestrial > Soil > Vadose zone | place: USA: California...
GCCGCGCCGACCCTCGCGACCGTGGATCAACGAGGAAGGACCCTGGCGCGGACCAACCTGTTTTCCCTCACGAAAATCCGGCAGGAAGCGCTGCATGCCGAGCCGGGGGAGGATGAGGTCACCCTCGAATTTGTCGCCGGATTTCTGCACCCCAATTGCCACTTCGACGAGGCATTGAGCCGGCAGGCGCGCGCGCGGCGCACCGCGTCCATCAACGCCGCGGACCGCTACGCCGCCGGCCAGGTTCTCGTGCGGCAAGGCGACCGGATCAGCGCCAGGACGAAACTGGCCCTGGACGAGCTTCGGGCCCGAATCAGCGTGGATCGCGCGCGGGCCACGCCGGGGTTCGCACGATCCGGAGTCGAAGAACAGCCGAAAACGACCCAGGATGCCGGCGAAACGGCACCGCGCTCAACTCCGTGGCTGGGCCCAGGGTTGGGGATGGCCAGCGTGATTTGCCTGCTGGTCGTCGTCAGGCGCGTGAAGTCGCGGTGCGCCGCTGACCGTTTCCGGGAGAACAGTGCGCTGGCGGTCACGACTCGAGTCGACGGAATGGCGGCGGAGACCGGCTGGCGCGAGCGCGCGCTCCTGGCGGAGGCCCGCGCGGAGAAAGCCACGGTTTTGTTGCGCGCCAACCTCCTGCCTCACCTGGCGCGGTGGATGACGCAGGCGCTGGTGCAGCGACTGCTGACGCAACGTTCGGAAATTCTGACCAGCCAACAGCAGGCCGAACGCGAGGTGGCGCAACTGGCCACACGCCTGGAGAACCTGCGCGCGCCGCTGGAAGACCGGCTCAAGGCTTACGAGAAGCGCATCGCGGAATTGGAAGTGGAACTGGCGGCCAAAGGAAAACAGAATCTGGAGTTGATCCAGGCCAAGATCGAAATGACGCGAAAGAAGCTCCAGGTCGAGCGTTCGCAAGAGCCGCTCAGCTGGAATTAATTCCCTGGAACCCCGGGCGATTCCAGCCAAACTTTCGCGTCCTGGCGGATGTGCCAGAGTTGCAGCTGGCCGTTGGCCGGTTTGAGGCCGACCGTCGCCGTAAAGCCATCCGGCGCCGATTGCAGCGAGGGCGGCCCAGCCAGGCCGGCGTCGCCTCGGCCCTCCCAACCGAGTTGATCGAGAGTTCGGGCCCAGCTCTTGTTCTTTTCCTGATAATCTTTCTGGGCGTAATAAATCTCCTGCAACACCTGGCGCGCGGGCATGGATAGGTCCGGTCTGAATTGCACCGTTCCTGGCTCCCGGCGGGTGAATTGGACGTAGCCCCACTTCTCCGGGCGATGCATGTCGACAATACCCTGCGGCGACCAGACCCAGTTGTCCTCCTTCGTATCCTTGACTTTGCGGTAATGACCGTCGTCGATTTGGATCTGCCACTCGACGCGCGAGAAGTTGACACGCCATTGGTCCCCTTCGCGGGGCGGCGTTGGCCGGTGCGCGAACTCCGCCAGCGCCCTCCAGGGGAATGCGATCTCGACGCTCCAACCGGCGTCGCGGTCCTTCGGCTCGTTCAGCGTGCCATTGACGAACACGGCGGTTTTCAATCCGACGATCTCCCAGCTGTTCAAGGCGGGACCGCCATCCTTGTACGGTTTCTTGAGGAGCAAGTCCCAGCCAGTGTTCAGCGCGTTCATCTCGAACTCGTAATAGTCGTGACTGTCACCGTCCGGGTCGATGAACACCTCGAAGTCCGGGTCCTGGAAGATAACCGCGTCGTGGTTGGTCAAGGTGGCCCAGACATGCGGCTCCTCCAGCTCGGCCGCGACGTAGAAGTAATCGTCGTCCCAGATCATGCGGGCGCGCGTGCGAAGCCTCGGCTTGGGTTTCACCTGGCCCTGGATATCGGCGAAATCACTCGTCCAGGGCGCGGCCTGCCAGGAAGGCTCATCCAGTTGCCCGTCGATGCGGATCGGCCCGGTGGCGCGGTAGCAAACGTAACCTTGCGGAACGATGCTCCGCATCTTCGCCCAATCCTCGGCCGCCGCGGCCCGCAATCGGTTCGCGACACTCCACAGGCTCAGCGTGAGAACAGCCTGGAACAGCCAAATTTTTGTCATGAATCCTGGACTCGTGGAGAGCCGCGATGGGTTGTTGACCGCGCATTGGGAACATGCACCGGAGCGCGGCCGGTCCCCGGCCGCAGCGCGTCGCCAGCTCGGAGGCCTCAGGAAAATCCGGAAGCCTTGGTCCTGGCGTGAGCGCTGCGCCCGGGGACCGGGCGCGCTCCGGGTGCAACGGTTCATGGAAAACAATCGAGCGCCAGTGGAACAACCCCGCACAGAACGCGCAATCTCAATTCGCGCACCCGGAGCGGAGCGAAGGAAAAATCCGGCTATGCTTTGCCGCGTGCTCCTGCAATAGTCGGCGCATGCAGCAGTGGATCCAAGACTATCTGGCCGCGCAAAAAGCGGCGCTTGATTCCATCCCGGTGGAGGCGGTGGTCAACCTCATCGAGACCTTCCGGCAAGCGCTTCAGGAAGACCGCCAGATTTTTGTCTTCGGCAACGGTGGCAGCGCGGCCAACGCCTCGCATTTCGTCACCGACCTGGGCAAGGGCGCCTCGGACAAGATCGGTCGCCGCTTCCGCTGCCTTTCCCTCAACGACAACGTCAGTTGGATGACCGCCTTGGGCAATGATTACGCCTACGAAGAGATTTTCTCGCGGCAACTGATGAATTATGGGAAGCCGGGCGACCTGGTATTCGCCCTGAGTGTCAGCGGCAATTCGCCCAATGTGGTCCGCGGCGTGGAGTGGGCGAAGAAAAATGGTTTGCGCACCATCGCGCTGGTCGGCGGCAAGAAGGGCAGGCTGGCGGAATTGGCCGACATCGTCCTCGTGATTCAATCGCCGCATTACGGCCGGGTCGAGGACGCCCAGATGGGCATCTGCCACCTGCTCTGTTACGCCTTCATGGAGAATCCGCAGCTGGCCGCGATTTAAATCCGCGTCACGCGCGCCTGCCCGGCCACGCCGAGGTCGTGGCCACGTCTGGCCACGAGGTAATCCCGCTGAAAAAAACTCTGGAGGATCACACGCCGGCTCGACAAGCGCCGGAGAATCCTTTAGACGACAGCCATCCGTTGACCAAATAGAAGCAGTGTCATGCCCCGGGATGCGGAAGCAGGCGCGGGCATCCGACGTTGCAGGGCCCCGCTCGGGTGGAGATCCGGGCTAGTTGGGCACCATTGCTAATTATGAAAGCCACAGGATTCAGTTCGTTCGCATGGAAGCGCCTCGGCCCTGCCTTCATTGGCGTGCTGGGGACCTTGGGAGCTGGCCCGGGAAACCTTTGGGCCAACAACATTGCCTACCGGGAAACGATCTATAACACCGACTTCGCCAGCGCGGGCGTTGGCGGCATGCGCGACGCCAGCCGCGCCACGATCAACCTCCGGGGCATCAGCGGGACCGTGAACCTGGCCTACCTCTACTGGCACGGGCCGATGAATTCCACCGACCCGATGGCCAACGCCACGATTCGACTCAACGGCACGGCCATCACCGGCCTGAGCATTGGACTCTCCGATGACAATTGCTGGGGCTTCGACAACAGCCAGGCTTACCGCGCGGACGTGACCTCGTTGGTCCGGGCGACGCGCAACGGCGCCTACGTTCTGACCCAGTTCGTCAAGCAGGGGACCAACATCAACGCCAATGGCGCGTCGCTGCTCGTCTTCTTCGACGACAACCACCCGGCCAACAACCGTGACGTCGTGATTTTCGACGGCAACGATTCCAATGCTCCCAACCCGTACGACGTCTTGGGCTGGAACGTGACCTTGTCCGGAATCAATTATTCGACCGGCCGCGGCTACCTTCAATTGCACGTCTCGGACGGTCAGCTTTATCGAGACGACTCCGTCATCCTCAACGGCCAGGTGCTCCAACGCGCGGGCAACGATTTTCAAGGCCACACCGTGCCCTCCGCCAACAGCGGCCCGATGGGCTTTGGCAATCTTTGGGATATCAAAACCTGGGAGATCACTTCCTTCTTCACCCCCGGCACGAACACGCTTTCGCTCACCCACGGCTACATCGGCCGTGATTGCATCAGCCTCGTCGTCGCGGCGATCAATCTGCCCGCCGGCGCCGCGCCCCCACCGGGCAACCGCCCGCCCGTCGTCATCGGCACACCGCAAGTGACCGTCCACACTCCCAATCCCATCGTGCTCGAGGCCGAAGCCACCGACGCCGATGGCAACCCGCTGACTTATACCATCAGCAGCGACGAAACCCAGGTCCAATTCGGTTCGATCCCCGCAGGCTCGCCCACCACCGCCGGCACCCTCAGACTCACCAACGCTTTCAGCCTCGGCCAGCATACCGTGCTCTTCACCGCCAACGACGGACAAGCCAGCGGTAACTTCACCACGCTGCTCAACGTCATCGATAACACCCCTCCCCTCCTGAACCTCCCGCCGGACATCACCGTCGGAACCGATCCCGGCAAAAACACCGCGGTGGTCTCCTACATCGTGACCGCGACTGATGATTTCCCCGGTGTGACTGTGACCTCGCAACCGCCCTCCGGCAACGCCTTCCCCATCGGGACGACGACGGTCACCGCCATCGCTCTCGACACTTCGAGCAACCGGACTGAAGGCACCTTCAAGATCACGGTGACGAACAATCTGCCGTCCGCGCTCCAATGCCCGCCGGACATCCTGCGTTCCACCGATCCCGGCTCGAGTAACGCCGTCGTGCATTACACCATTCCCGCGGTCACTAATGTCCCGGGAACGACGGTGAGCTGTCTGCCCGCGGCCGACTCCTTCTTCCCCATCGGGATCACCATGGTCGTCTGCACGGCCACCGACTCGGCGAACCACACCACCACCTGCACATTCACCGTGACGATCGTCGATACTGAGCCGCCGGTCATTACAACACCCACCAACCTCATCGTCGTCACCGACCTCGGCCAATGCGCGGCCGTGGTGAACTTCGAGGTGACGTTGCACGACAACTCGCCCGGCGCCACGCTGGTCTGCACTCCACCATCCGGCTCGACCTTCTCCAACGGCATCACCACCGTCGTCTGCGTCGCTTCGGATGTTGCGGGCAACAAAACCACCAATGCCTTCACCGTCACCGTGGTGGACCAGGAAAAGCCCGTGCTCCATTTGCCCGACAACATCAGCGTGCCGGCTGAATCGGGCAAGAACTCCGCCGTCGTCACCTTCAACGTCACGGCCACCGACAACTGCCCGGCTGTCTCCGTCGTGTGCACGCCTCCTTCCGGGTCCACCTTCCCGGTCGGCAATAGCGGCGTCAACTGCCAGGCCACCGACGCTGCGAACAACCTCGCCGGCGGCAGCTTCACCGTCACCGTCGTGGGCGCCGAACCGCCGGTCATCATCACGCCGACCAATCTCATCGTCGTCGCCGACCTCGGCCAGTGCTCGGCCGTCGTCAATTACACCGTGACCTTGCGGGACAACCCGCCCGGCGCCACGCTGGTCTGCACTCCACCGTCCGGTTCGACCTTCTCCAACGGCATCACCACCGTGGTCTGCATTGCCTCGGATGTGGCGGGCAACAGAACCACCAATGCCTTCACCGTCACCGTGGTGGACCAGGAAAAGCCCTTGCTCCATCTTCCGGCGAACATCTCGGTGACGATTTCCTCCAATCAAACCAGCGCGGTCGTCACCTACAACGTCACCGCCACGGACAACTGCACGCCGGTCACCGTCGTATGCGCGCCGCCTTCAGGTTCGAGCTTTCCGGTGGGGACGACGACGGTCAACTGCACGGCCACCGACGGCGGTCACAATGTGACGACAGGCAGCTTCACCGTCACAGTCTCCAAAGGCGGCACCGGGGACACCGAACCGCCGACGATGATCAGCCTCACGCCAAGCCCGTCAACGCTCTGGCCGCCTAATCACAAGATGGTGTCGGTGACCCTGGCGGTGAAGACCACCGACAACTCCGGCCGGCCGGTCACCTGTCACATCACTTCGGTGACGAGTAACGAGCCGGAGAACGGCCTCGGTGATGGTGACACCGCCCCCGATTGGATTATTACCGGGGCATTGAAGGTCAGCCTTCGCGCGGAACGCAGCGGGCGAGGAAACGGACGGGTCTACACCATCACGGTGGAATGCAAGGATGCCGCCGGCAACGTCAGCCACGGCGCGACCACGGTGACGGTGCCGCACCAGGGTCCGAAGAAAGCGCGAACCGTCGCTTCACGCCTAGCGCGCTGAAGTGTCGACGCCCTGGCCATCGGCGCCCGTCCCGTCGAGGTCGATCAGGATATCGCGCGGCTCGGCCCCTTTGCTGGGCCCGACGATGCCGCGGTTCTCGAGTTCGTCCATGATGCGGGCGGCCCGGCCATAGCCGAGTTTCAAACGACGCTGCAGGAGCGAGACGCTGGCCTTGGCCTCGCTGCGGATGACCTCGATGCACTGCTCGATCAACTCCTCGTCCTCGTTGCAGCTGCTGTTGGGATCGAGGCTGCTGTTCGGCCGGGAGAGTTGCTGATGGATTTCCACCTCGTAACTCGGCTTGCCCTGCTTGGCGATGAAATCGACGATGTGCTGAATTTCCTGGTCGGTGATGAGGGCGCCTTGCGCGCGGATCAGTTTGGCCGAACCGGGCGGCAGGTAGAGCATGTCGCCTTTGCCCAGCAGTTTGTCGGCGCCCATCGCGTCGAGAATCGTGCGTGAATCAACCCGCGCCGCGACCTGGAACGCGATGCGGGCGGGGATGTTCGCCTTGATCACGCCGGTGATGACATCGACGCTGGGCCGTTGTGTCGCCACGATGCAATGGATGCCGGCGGCCCGCGCCATCTGCGTGATGCGCGCGATGGCCATTTCCACATCCGCCGGCGCGACCAACATCAGGTCGGCCAACTCGTCGATGATGACGACGATATAGCTGAGCTTTTCGGGGATGAGGATATCGTCGTCCCGCGGCACGACGATTTCCTCGTCGACTTCCACGGCGAATCCATCGGCGCCCGCTTCGACCTTTTCCTTCCTGGCCCGGAGGGGCAGCTCCGGCTCGGCCGGCTTAATCGGCTTGTCCTTGGATCGTTCGTTGAACGACTTGATGTTGCGCACCCCCACTCGGGCAAAGATTTGGTAACGTTTCTCCATTTCATTGACCACCCAGCGCAAGGCCAGGATCACTTTCTTCGGATCGTTCACCACCGGCACAACCAGGTGAGGCAACGCATTGTATTGCTGGAGCTCGACCACCTTCGGGTCAATCATCACGAAACGAAGCTGGTCCGGCGGGAATTTGTAGAGAAGCGACGCGATGATGGCATTGATCGAGACCGATTTGCCCGACCCGGTGCTGCCCGCGATGAGCAGGTGCGGCATCTCGGCCAGGTCCGCGACGATCGGATGGCCATAAACGTCCTTGCCCAGGGCCAGCGGAATGCGCGCCTTGCTCTTTTGCCATTCCTCGCTCTCCAGGAGGTCGCGAATGATCACCTTGGTCTTGACCACATTGGGGACCTCGATGCCAACCGAGCTCTTGCCCGGCACGGGCGCGAGGATGTTGATGCGTTCCGCTTTGAGGGCCGCGGCAATGTTGTTATTGAGGCTGGCGATTTTTTCCAACTTCACCCCCGGCGCGGGATGCAATTCATAGCGGGTGATGGTGGGACCCTTGGTGATGTCGCCGAGGGAAACTTCGATGTCAAACTGGGCCAGCGTCTGCTGCATGAGCCGGGCGTTGGCCATCAACTCCTCCTTGGACTCGGTGGGCCGGGCGACTTGTTCGGGGTATTGCAGGAAGTCCAGCGCGGGCAACTGGTAATTGCCGATCAGCGGCGTCGACGCGACCGTGATGGGTTTCTTGCGCGGCGCAGGACGCTTTGCCGCGCCGGTGTTGTCGGTGATCTTGATCGGATCCGGCGACGCGGCGGCGGCACCGGCCGGTTCCGGCTTCTCCGCACCACCCTGCTCCAATCCCGGCCGGCTGGTCGCCTTGCCCGCAACTGGCGCTGAGTCGGCCTCGTTTTGTCCCGCCTTCTTCGCCAGCTCGGCGTGCGGGCCAAGGATGTCCGCGGTCGAGGCGGCGACGATTTCTTGCGCCGAGATGACTTCCCCCTCCAACTCACCCTTTTCGATGGCTGGCTCCTCGATGCGCGATTTGGCGGATTTGCCCGAACGCACGTTCGGGAGGCTCAGGTCGCGCACCGTCGGCGCAGGCACGGGCCGGCCGTCGGCGCCCAGGCCGGATTTCTCCTTTTCGTTCCCCTTGTCTAGCTGTTCCTGGAGTTTTCTGGCCTGATGTTCCAGGTCCCGGGCGCGTTTGGCCAGGGCCTTTTCCTCCGCCGACCAGTTTCGGTCGTCGCTTTCTTCCGCCGGTTCGCTCTTTGGTTTCGTAGCCACACGGCTGCGCAGCCACGGTCCGAGGTGGAAATTGGTTAGGAAGAGCAGGCTGATCAGATAAAGGGTGCTGAAGATGATGGTCGCTCCGGGCTTGCCAAAGTGGCCAAAGACCAGGCTGTTCATGATATGCCCGAGAAGCCCGCCGGCGCTGGGCGCATTGAGGTTCACGCGCAATGTTTCCAGCAAATGCGAGTAGAGATCGAAGAACCCGAGGCAGGTGAAAAAGAGCACGGCCGCCCAGGCCCACCGCCGCTTGAGATAACCGAGGAACTCGAACAGATAACCCAGGCCGAAGAGCATCAGGAGCATCGGCAGCACGAAGGCCCCCGCGCCGAAAAGAAAGAATAGCCCGTTCGCTCCGAACGCGCCCGCCGATCCAATCCAATTGTGGGCCGTTTCGTTCGGGGGAATCCGATTGGTGGCCACGTCCTGGCGGTCGAAGGAAAGCTGCGCGACCATCAACAGCAGCGCCAACGCAATCAGCACGATGCCGATGATGTCACTGAATCCTCGCGCGGGCACAACGGTTGTCGGTTCCTTCCGAGCCATGCGCACAAGCCTAAAACGGCCGAGACAAAGTTCAAGGTCAGAAGTCGCAAAAGAATCGCCTTCCGCCGCGCCGACTGGCATTCTGGGCCGGCAGAACCGATCGGTTTGTGTCAATACGGCCAACGAAGATGGCAGGCTTATGAAAGTGTGCACCTGGATTGTTTCGCTGCTTGGGTTGGGACTTCTCGCCAATCACGCGTGCGCCGCCGAGGCGGCCTGGCGGCCGGCCAAGGCGCCGTTGCTGACCCGCTGGGCCAGGGAGGTTTCGCCGGCAAAAGTCCTGGCCGAATACCCGCGGCCGCAAATGGTCCGCCAGGATTGGCTCAACCTCAACGGCCTCTGGGATTACGCCATCACCATCAAGAGCGCACCCAAGCCGGAGGCGTTCCAGGGAAAAATCCTGGTCCCCTTCCCCGTCGAGTCGGCCCTCTCGGGCGTCATGAGCAACATCGATGAAAAGCAGCGCATCTGGTATCGGCGCTCCTTCACCGTGCCGGCCAGTTGGTCCGGCCAGCCGGTGACATTGCATTTTGGGGCGGTGGATTTTGAAGCCACCGTCCTGGTCAACGCCAAACCGGTCGGGCAGCATCGCGGCGGATACGATTCGTTCAGCTTTGACGTGACCGACGCGCTGGTGCCAGCCGGAACCAATGAAATCGTCGTCAGCGTGTGGGACCCGACCGACGCCAGCCCCAACCCGCGGGGCAAGCAAGTGCGCAAGCCGGACCAGGGCATCTTTTACACCGGCAGCAGCGGCATCTGGCAGACGGTTTGGCTGGAGCCGGTGCCGGCGGCACATATCGAGTCGCTCAAGCTGACTCCCGACCTCGATGCCGGCGCGCTCCGAGTGAGTGTGGTGGCACGAGCCAGCGGAGGGCTGGGCCCTCAGACCATCGAAGCGGTGGCTCTCGAACAAGGGCGCGAAATCTCGCGCGCCAGCGGCAAAGAGGGAGAGGAATTGCTCTTGCCAATCAAGGACGCCAAATGGTGGACGCCGGACACGCCATTCCTCTACGACCTTAAGGTCGCCCTGAAGCTGGGCGCCGAAGCGGTAGACTCAGTTACCAGCTACTTCGGGATGAGAAAAGTCGCCCTCGGCCAGGACAGCGGCGTGACCAGGATTTTTCTGAACAACAAGCCGTTCTTCATGCTCGGCCCGCTCGATCAAGGTTTTTGGCCCGACGGGCTCTACACCGCGCCGAGTGACGACGCGCTTCGTTCGGACATCGAGATCACCAAGAAACTCGGCTTCAACATGGCGCGCAAACACGTGAAGGTGGAGCCGGACCGATGGTACTATTGGTGCGACAAACTCGGCCTGCTCGTCTGGCAGGACATGCCCAGCGGCGACCGCTTCATCGGCCCGCGCGACGCGGACATCGTCCGGACACCCGAATCAATCAAGCAGTTCGAAACGGAGCTGAAAGCGCTGATCGAGACGCATCACAACCATCCCTCCATCGTCATGTGGGTCGTCTTCAACGAAGGTTGGGGCCAGTTCGACACGGCGCGAGTCACGCAATGGGCCAAGCGCCTGGATCCGACGCGGCTCGTCAACAACGCCAGCGGCTGGAGTGACCGCGCCGTCGGCGATGTCAACGACATGCACCGATACCCCGGCCCCGGCGCGCCGCCGCCGGAAGAGAACCGCGCCGCCGTTCTCGGGGAATTCGGCGGACTCGGCTTCAAGGTCGAGGGCCACACCTGGGCGGGCAAGACCTGGGGCTATCGCGGAATGGAGAGCATCGAGAAACTCACCCGCCAATACGTGAAGCTCCTGCGCGGCGTCTACGCGCTCAAGGAGTCCCCCGGCCTGAGCGCCGCGGTTTACACGCAGACCACCGACGTCGAATACGAAGGCAACGGCCTGCTCACCTACGACCGTGAAGTCATCAAAATGCCTGTCGAAACCGTCGCCGCGGCAAATCGGGGCCAGTTCCCGCCCGAACCGAAAATGACCATGCTTTCGCCCACCTCGCAGAAGGAGCCGGTCCAGTGGCGATACACGACGGAAAAGCCTGCCGCCAATTGGTCCGAGCCGGGCTTCGATGCGAGCGGTTGGCGCGAAGGGCCCGGGGGATTCGGCTCCAAGGGCACCCCCGGCTCGGTCGTGCGCACCGAATGGAAGACTTCCGACATCTGGCTGCGACGCGAATTCACCCTCTCCGAAGTCAAATTCAACGAACTTCGTCTCAGCATGCACCATGACGAGGACGCCGAAGTTTATCTCAACGGCGTGCTGGCCGCCAAGGCGCCCCGTTGGATCGGCGATTACGACGAGTTCGACCTGAGCGCCCAGGCCGTCAAATCTCTCAAGCCCGGCCCGAACGTCATCGCCGTTCATTGTCACCAGACCACCGGTGGCCAATACATCGACGTCGGCCTGTTGAATTACGAGCCCCGGGAGAAATGAAAAGATCTTGCGGGAAACGCGCGACTTTTCACCATCGCCGGACGCAACGCTCAAAAAGCTAATGAACTATGAAAACCATTCTGCCCGCCCCCGCCGGAGCGCTCTTCTGCCTGCTGCCGCTGCTGCTTGCCCCAGGGGCCGCCCTGTCTGCGGAAGGCGTCTCTAAAGTTCTGCGCGTCGCGCCAGCTGACGGAAGCGCCCGCCCGCTTTACCTCTCCAACCGCGACCCACTCCTGCCCAGTCCCTTTGTCAAACTGCCCATCGGCAGCATCCGTCCGAAGGGCTGGCTGCGCCAGCAACTGGTGCTGGAAGCTAACGGCATGACCGGCCACCTGCCGGAGCTCTCGAAATGGTGCAAGTTCGACGGCAACGCCTGGGCGGCTTCCGACGGGCAGGGCCAATACGGCTGGGAGGAACTGCCTTATTGGCTCAAGGGCTACGGCGATCTCGGTTATGTCTTGCGCGAAGACACGATCATTCGCGAAGCGCGCAAGTGGATCGATGCGGTGCTGGCCAGCCAGGAAAAGGACGGCTGGTTCGGCCCGCGCTCGCTCAAGACGTCGCTCAATGGCCACCCCGACCTCTGGCCGCACATGGTCATGCTCAACGTGCTCCAGTCGTTTCAAGAATTCACCGGTGACGAGCGGGTCATTCCGTTCATGCTGAAGTATCACCAGTGGCTCCAGACCCAGCCAGGCCAGACCTTCGGGAACGGCTACTGGCCGAAAATCCGTTTTGGCGACAACCTCGAGACGATCTACTGGCTCTACAATCGCACCGGCGAACGATTCCTGCCCGAGCTGGCCAGAAAGGTTCACGACCACATGGCCCGCTGGAGCGAAGATGTCATCAACTGGCACAATGTGAACATCGCCCAGGGCTTCAGGGAGCCGGCGGTCTTTTACCAGCAGGCAAAGGAAACCAGGTTCC
>Ga0137373_10006771_pt1 | contig 12247 bp, 6 predicted proteins | sample SagtaG_5_FD_104912 | JGI IMG/M metagenome (GOLD analysis project Ga0137373, IMG submission 104912) | Vadose zone soil microbial communities from Sagehorn Ranch, Mendocino, California, USA - Sage1_R_80_16 metaG | ecosystem: Environmental > Terrestrial > Soil > Vadose zone | place: USA: California...
AAGCGGGTAAGGTAGTCCAGCTTGAGCCGGGTGTTGAGCCCGTTGGGTTCGTAGCCCATGGAGCGGATCAGTAGGTCGATCCAGGCATCGCGATCGATGCGCGAGCGGGATTCCCGGTACTCATCGAGGTCGAATGCTGCCACCTGGATTGGCCGGAACGACTCGATCCAGAAGGGGTGGCGGGCTCCTGCGGGCTCGTCGTCGGTCTCGTTGTAGATGAGATCGACCTGCGCCCAGACCCCGCTCTCGAACAGGCGGTCGAACCTCTGCCAGACCCCTTCAGGGATGTGCACGTAGCGACTGTTGAAGTTGACCAGCTCCGCCCAGATCTTGTTCTCGCTCTCCACCAAGCGGGCCTTGACCTTGTCGATGACCCGGTACTTGCCCTTCTGCTTGACCTTGGCTTGGATCTTGCCGGCCTCGTCTGGCCACACGAAGTGCTGGGTTAGCTGCCGGTTGACCTCCGTCAAGCCAACCTTGATGGTTTCGAGGTCATCGGAGGCGCAGTACTTGCCGAGCAGATACTCCAGCACGTACACAGGAACGTTCGCGCCGACCTTGGTTCGGCGCACGAGGTCCTTGCGGACCACGCGGCCAGGAAAGGCATCGTTGGCGAGGCGGTCGAGCGCGTCAAACGAATTCATCGTCCACCTCCAGCCTGCGAGCGACCGCAGCCGGTTTAGTTGATTCTCCCAGCATGCGGTCAGTGCGGGCATCGAAGGTGCGTAGCGCGACCTTGTCGCCCCGCGAGAGGCTGACTGTTACGCGGAAGCCCAGTGTGACCTCGTCCCCGGGCGTGAGCCGAACGAGACCTTCGCCCTGCTCAGCACCACCAGCGGTGACGAGCACGCCGATCTCGCGCTCGTCAGAGGTCCGTACTGCGACGGGCCGTACTGTCACTGGCTCGCTCAGGAGGTTGTCGGGTAGCACAAGAGTGCCGGTAAAGATGTGGCTCGTGATCGTCGGTGCGATGCGGGCCTCGACGGTCAGCACTGCGCTGCCGGGGGAGGGCTGGACCTCGACCGTGAGCACTGGGACCAGTACCTCTTGGGGAGACAATCCGCCGTGGAAGAAGCCTCTCGCCCCCCCGGCAGCGATCAGGGCGAGGCCTCGCGGAACCACCACGTCAAGGTCTCCCGGCAGCCCAAGCTTGCTCATCGGCAAGCGCAACAAAGCGGCGTCGGTCGTGCCGCCCCTGCCGACGAACGCTCGTCGATGAATGCTGCCCTTTGCGCCTGGCTTAGGGATGATCATGTGTCCGCCCACATCGCGGGTCAGTGCCAGGAACCCGTGGTCAGCACTGATAACGAACTTCGCGATCCCGTGACGGGCAAGGCGAGCCACTGCGCGCGAGAGTTGCTGCACGGTAGCGTCGAAGCCGCTGAGTCCGACGTTGAGCTTGCCGGTCTCACCTTGCTCGTCAATCTCCTGGGAGCGCACCAGGACGAGGTTGGCACCCTCAATCTGGTCCGTGAGTTCGCGCTCGCTGAGCCGGACGATGTCATCGAGGCGGAGATCGGCGACCCGCCCGTCTGCGGCCCGCAGTCGTGCAACCCGATCAGCGGGGGTCATGACCTCTCGGCCGTTGATGTTGACGACGAGCCGGTTGCCGTCTTTGAGGTCAATAGTCAGGCCGTCGTCGGCTCGAGGACACAGGTTTGCCATTCCGACTGGTGTGATTGACGGCACGAGGCCGACCGCTGGCCTGAGTTGGATGTTCCCCCCGTCGAACTGCCGGCGCAGTACGTCCAAGAGATCGTGAGCCAGTTCGTAGCGCAATGCGTCGACCATGAAGTAACCGACAGGGCCAGCTGCGACATACGGGGCCACGACGTTCGCATGGATGTGGCCCTGAAGGAGCATGTCGCCGGTCGCCAGGCCGTCATCATCGGCCGCTGCCGTGAAGTGCCTGAGGTAGTCGTCCAGCCACTGGTCGTACGCCTGTCGTGCATCGCGGACAACGGGCTCAATCCGTGCACGGTCAGTGAGGGCCAGCAGAGCTGATTCCAGCCGGCGGTGGGCCCGGTCGATCTTCCATGTGTGCTCGGCGTAGTCGCGGAGGATAGAAGGAACCGACCTGCCAGGCGTTTGGGGTCCTGTGTGGATCAAACGTTGCAGCTGAGCTGCGGCATGCGCGACCCGCCAGGTCTGAGGCTTTTCCTGAGTCTGGTCGTTCTTCACCCACCGCGTAACGAGGCGGGCTGCCGCGAGATCCTCCGCGCCGCGAAACCATCCCAGCTCGAGTTGTGTCATGTACTCATCGAGCGCCAAGTCGTCGTAAGCTGGGACCGTGTCGAGATCGGTCAATGCGTCGTGCCAGTTCAACTGGGCGGACAGGGCAAGGTCTTGGCCCGCCTGCGACATCGCTTCGTCGAACGACCTGACCAGCCGCTGATCGTTCTTCCAGCGGTTCAGCACGGCCTCGCATCGACGTTGCTGTTCCGCATTGACCACGTGATAGGCGTGCTGCAGCCCTTGCGGAAGCCCTCCGATCGCCCAAGTCAGCTCGGCCAGCACTAGGTGGCGCGCGATCGCGCCCCCAAGATCGTCGGGACGATCAGGCCGTATTCCCAAATGGGTGTCGAGGAACTGAACCACCTCACCGAACAGGCCGGAGTCGTCAGCAACAACTGCCTGACCCGAGCTAGCAAGTTTCAGTACGAGCTCGTTCGGTTCGTGGGGACCCAGTACCTTCAGCAGCCTGGCGGGGCTACCCGTGGCACTTCCTTCCAGGAGGGCCTCGGCCTCCTCCAGGGTCGCGGCGGCCTCGGCGATCTCGTCTAGCTTGACGGCTGTAAGCTCGCCCTTCGCGGTCTGCCGCAAGAGTGTGCCAAGCCTCCGCGTGTAGGTCGTACCCAAGGCGCGAAGCTCGGCAAGTGGATCCTCCTCAGGCTCGTCCGCGGGCACATAGACGACGAGGCGTGGCTCAAGGCGGGAGAGTTCGGGTTCGGCCCGGCGGCGAAGCTCATACCAGCTGCCTCGGTAGGGCTCGAACGTTGCATCCTCCGGGGCAAGATCGGCTGCTGTTTCTCCGTATTCACGGTGCGGATCTGCCCACACCACCACCCGGTGCCGGTCGAGACTCCGGGTCAGCTGCTCTTTTAGCACCTGTCGGAGCTGGATCACGATCCACCCCCGAAGAATTCGCCCTGAACCGTCGCCCACGGGTACTTCTTCGTCTCCAGGTCCTTGCGATATTGGGTCACGCGTTTACGCCAGGCATCATCGGCGAATAGCCACTCTAGCGGCGCTGCGCAAAGAATTAGGCCATCGTTGAGATCAGGCGTCCATCCACTCTGCGCGACCTTCTCCGCGTGTTCGGCAAACTGCTCAACTTCGCCAGCGAGGCTCTCGACCTGCTCAACCCGTTCGACAATGGTGCGATCGGTCGTGTCGAGGGGACGATCTCGAAGCTGTCGGGCCTGCTCCCGCAGGCGCCGAAGCTTGTCACGCGCTGATCCTGCAATCGCGAATAGCATCTCACGCGACAGCGCGGGCGCATACACCCACAGGCCCCATTCCCGGGAGGGAATGGCAAGATACCAGTAGATGGGCGCGTAGCGACGCGAAGCCGAGTAGTCCTTTACGTGGTCAGAGAAGAACCGGCCACGAAGGCGACGACGAAGATCCCTCAATTCTCGACGCAGCACTAGTTCCGGTGACTTTGAAGTCATTTCTAGGACTTCTATGGCACTTTCGATTGCTGTCACCACATCGCATGGATGGCCGGGCTCATCGTGTAGCAAGCGTTCGGCTGGGACACTAATGGGGTACCCGGGGGATGGCCGCGGCACCGGTAGACCATGCTCGTTTACAAGCATGCCACGCGATGCCGGAGGAAGAGGATCGTAGGGGCCAGGCATTGGCCGGGGTTCAAGTTCCCCAGATGCGATTCTGATGTCCCAGCGACCAAGTGCGACCCCGAGCAAGTACGACAGCTCTTGGTGTGCAGTCGGAACGCCTGGCGGGTCATACTCTTCCTCGAACCAGAGTGTGGGGTATATGGCCGATTGCGGCTGGACGGCTCCTTTCTCGCCGACGGCCCGACTCACCGCTTCATCTACTAGACGCGAGACCTTGAGGGCCTTGTCGGTCGTGCTGCTTCCTCCCGCCCATGGTGACACGAACACGTGGTCGGTCTCCAACCGCTCACTCTCAGACATTCTGATGCGTGTGAGTTCCTCAGCAAGCGCTCCCGCCTCGGCTCTGAGGCTGATATTGGGAAGGCGCTGGATTGCGCCGACTTCGTATTGGCCAAACGGAACAATCGCCTCAATCAAAGATGCAGCCAAACTGCTATTCATGTAGGCAAGAAAACCTCTGAGAGCCTCGGGGTTATCGTCGGGAGCGAACAGCATTTGCCCATTCCCGCTAAATATCGCTCCTTGCGGAACCGCCGCAGCAAAGAAGCCCTTTTGGCTGCGTCGAGACCACGTGAGGCCGGGCCGGAAGTAGTGCGACGCGCTCCGTATTGTCCTGGACTCGCTTTCGCCTCTTGATCGAGCAAGGTTTCGGAGCCTTAGTCCGCCGTCTTCCCAATCGACAACAAGGTGTAGGTCCGAGTAGTACGGCGAGTACTCCCCGCCTTTGGCGAAAGGCACCCAGCGTCGTCTGTGTCCGATCTCATCCGAGGGCACCTCCCACCAGAGCCGAGCAAACCGAAAATCATCGGTCGTGGAGAGACCTTGCCGCACATCGACCCCAAATTCTCCTTTGAGTGTCCGGCTATCACGAAAAATGTCGAGCATCGTTGACGTAAGCCAATAGGCGGCAGGCGATCCGAGAATACACCTAAAGTCGTCTGGGCGTCGCACAAACGATTTGCCACTCTTATTGTAGACAGCAGCAGCCTTATCGCGTTCATCGAGCAGTCGCCGGAAGGTAGCCTGGTCGTGATGGGGTTGAGCACTGAGAACGTAGGCAGCCGCCTGGACCAAGGCATCATGCATTACTCCAACGCCGAGGTCGATAAGGCCTACTGTGCGAGGCAGAACGAATCGGCTTCGCCAATCCTCGAAAGTTATGATGAAGAAACCAGTACGGGACGTAATGGCACCTAGATAACCATGCTCGTTGAGCAGCTCAATACCACGGTGTACGAAAGCGGCATATAGGTCAACCGCAGAAGTACCGTATGCACTCCTGAGATAATTAATTGTCTCAGGAACCGGCTCTCCGAATGGCGGGTTCATCAGGATAACGTCGTAGCGCTGTTGACACAGTTCCACGAACCGCACGGCGTCATGGGCATCGGCTGCAAACAATCGCTCGGCGGGGCTGGCGTCGGCTCGCTGAGCAATCTGTTCGATGGCGTCGACAAGGTCTCTCTTGAGTCTTTCGGCGGTCACGCTCTGCTCGTCAAGCTTGGGGGTCTGGAGGATCCGATGGAGCGCGGCGTCGAGTCGTTGTTCGACCTTGAGGAGGCTGCCGAGCGTCGCGGCTTCCTCGAGGGCCTCGTTGAGTTCGTCGGCAAGGTCGCGGGCATTCGCCGAGAGCTTCCCAAAAACTTCACGGCGTACGTCTGGGGCGGCAGGCAGCGGGCGGGCGGTTGCGATAGCAGGCGGTTCGAGATCAGCGTCGGGTGCGGCTTGCCGGGCTCTGAGGACAAGGACCGCTTGGGCGACCTGGCTAGCACGTGGATCGATTTCGATGCCGCGAAGACTTTGCAGGATGTGTGGAGCGGCGTCGGCTGGTGAGACTAGCTGGGTCTTCCAGGCTTGCTCGAGCAACTCGTAACAGCCGAGAAGGAAGTGTCCTGATCCGACAGCTGGATCAAGGATTCGGACATCCTCGAGCGTCAGTGGAATCCCAACGCCGAGTTCGCCGACCAGGAGGGGAAGGTCCAAATCGTAGCCAGCTTGGCGCAGCCGACGGCCTAGCGTGTTCTGCACGAGCCAGTCGACGATGTACCGCGGGGTGAAGAACTGGTTGCGGACCGCAAGCTCTCGCGAGTCACGAGGAGCGGCCGACTCCTCGCGCATCTGCTCACGCTCATCCTTCTTGTTGAAGAACTGGTACGCCCAACCGAGCGCTTCTGGTTCACCCCAGGCCACCGCCACCGCCGGATCGTTGATGATTGCGATCGCGTCGTCGATGCACATCCGGTCGGGGGCGAAGGCTGCGGTCGGGATGCGCCTATCGAACAGAAGCGGCACCGTGGCGCCGAGCTCGTCTCCACAGACCTGGATGCATGTCCATAGTCCTTCGTCGCTGTCCTGGGCGAGCAGCGGGAAGAGGTCACGTACAAGTTCGCGGTAGCCGGAGGACCTGCGACCCTGGGCCGTGACCTCGGGCAAGATACCAACGGCCTCGGCGACCCGGACCGCGAGCAGCTGGTTGGTTGCGGTGAAGGTGGCTTCGCGGATAAGCCGTGTCACCGCGGCCCCGCCGTCCAGGCCTTCGCGGCGCAGGTAGGCGATCGCTCCCACCAGTTCAGCGCGCTGAACGACCTGAGTGGGTGTCAGCGAGAGAGCTTTGACTGGTTCCACCCAGGGTCGGAGCGCTGCCTCGGGATCCTCGGGGGACTGCGCGTCGCCATCGGAATCTGGGGCGACACGGCGGTCGGTGTGGAGGCCGAACTGGCCGTTTGCCTGCCGGGTGAATTCCTCCTCGAATAGTGCCCGCAGACGTTGAACGGCGCGCGCGATGGCGTCGCGGTCTGGCTTCGACAGTGTCATGTTTGGGCCCATCAGGTCAGCAGAAAGTACTCGTCGTCTTTCAGAGCCTCCTCTGCGGCTTCGCGAATGCGCATGAGGAGGGCCTCGAGATCGTCTTCGCTGCGGACCGGTTCGCTGAATAGGTCCCGCGCCGCGACGCGCCGCACAGTCTTGCCTTGGTTGCGCCCGATCGCAGCTCGAAGCTCGTCGATGAGTGCGGGAAGCTGTGCCGTACGAACTCGGATGGTTTCGATGCCCGGTCCGGCTTCAGGGGTGGCATCGGCGGGGATGCTCACTGCCTCGAGGTGCTGTGTCAACTCAGCCTGCTGCGCTTCGGTGAGCAGATCAAGCAATGGCGCGGTCTGCTCCCGGACCTGGGCGATGACCGATTGCAGCTGGTCGCGTGCCTCCTTCCAGGCGGCGTCCCGGTCAGCACGCACAACCTCGATAGCGCCTCGTAGCTCGGCGAAGCGCGCGACAAATACGCGAGTCCGCAGGATCTCACGGCCAGTATCGAGCGCCTGGCGTCCTGGCTGGCTGAGGTCTGCGCCGTCCCTGCCTAGGATGTCTCGGGCTTGCCGCAGGGTCTCCAGGCGATCCTTATCCTCCAACAGCTCGTGGAGGTCACGAGTAGCCGAGATCCCGTCCTTGAGGTCCCCGCGGCCCGCGTCGAGCGACCTCACCAGCGTCTCATCGTCCTCGCCCCGCATGCGTGTGAGGATCTGGTGAGCGCGGTCGACCGGGTCGGGTATCCCTAGGCCGAGGCCCGTCAGCGTGGCAACGACACTTTCGGCCTTCTCGCGATCCTTTCCGAGGTGTTCGCGCGCGAACGCGGCGAGTTCCTCGGTGCCGAGTCCTGGCCGTTGCCCGACGAGGTCCTCGTGGAGCAGCCTGGCCACGCGCGCACGGACGTTGACATCGAGTTCTTCGCGAGTACGGAATGCCGCAGCACGGAACTTGGGAACAGTGGTGAACACTTGGTCGAGGCGGGCGTCCGTGCGGGAGGTGAGCCAGCTCCCGCCCTGTCCCACCGTCACGAGCCCTGCCCGGATCGCGGCGGCGGCCACCACCATGACAACGTCGAGCTCGGCACCGAACGGTGGGCGTTCGAAACGGCTTTCGAGGTACTTGCCGGTGGCCTCGCTGCCGTACTCCATCCGTGCTCGTACGACCGACAGGAACTCTGCGACGGGGCCGGTCTCGTCGATCTTGTAGCCGTCAGGTTCGATCTTGATGGCCTGCAGGCCGTCAGGACCGAGGTAATCCGGCAGGCCTGACAGGTCGTCAGCTCGGATCAGGGACACAGCATCGCCCCGCTTCACCGGGGCAGCGAACTCGTCCAGACGTGTGTAGATCTCGCTGAGATGCGCTTCGAGCGCCGCACCGAGCGCGGAGCGAATGTCGCGTCCCTCCAGCACGCTCGTGGTTCCGCGGAACGCGACGCTGCCGTTCAGCAGGTCGTCAGCGAGGGAACGCTGAAACTGGCGGATGTGCCGGTCGTACCGTTTGCCCTCTTCGTGCAGCAGTTCCGTCTCACGTTCCTCCAGCGAGCGTGCTTCCGCGTCCTTGATGATCTCTTCAGAGCGGAAAACCTCTTCCGCGTGCCTCCAGGTTTTGTCTGAGCGGCTGAACACGAGGAAGACATCATTTTCGTGCGCGGACTCCCGGGAGCGCTGAACGGCGCGTTGTACCTGGTCGCCGCCGCCTTCGTAGATGCGCAGCGTCACGTCCCCGTCGAGGATTTTGTCATCGTCGTAGAGGACCTCGACCTTGAACTGGCGCTTGAAAACGGTGCCTGCGGCGGCGGTCAGGCTCTGGAGCAGGTCGCGGAGATGCCGCTGCCGTAGCAGGCGGTTGAAGTCGCCGGTCTTCAGCTCGCGGCTGTGACGCGTCTTCTCCCAGGCCTTCTCCTGGGGCGATTGCAGCCGGTAGCCGTCCTCGCCTTCCCGGAGGGTTTCCTCTTCGACGAGCTTCTGAAGCTTCTCCGTCACCTCGGGTATGCGTTTCTCGGCGGCAGCCGCTGGATGGATCAGGACCGCGATGTTGTTCGCATCGAGCTTCAGGGCGCGCACATTCGAGGTCAGCGCGATGGTCTTGGCGACCTCGCTAGCGACACTGCCTGGACCGTGACGGCTCGCCACTTGGTCGATCTCACCTCGCCACGCGGTCGGGATCATCGAGTCCATCAGGTCGTAAGCCATCGGGACCGTGGTCAGCACCCCCACCTCGAGGTCGGCCAATGCAGTCCTGAGTAGCTGGTGTGCCAGGCGGATCAATGTTCTGTTGGCGCCCCCCACCATAGGACCAGCCCCAGCATGGGCTCGCAGGCCTGACACGGCGTCGATGAACAGTTGGATCTGGTAAGGCAGCAGCGGATAGACACGGGTGAACTCCGCGCCGGTGAACTCACCCCCGCGGGTCGGGCTGTCGAGCGTGACGTTGGCGCGGAGCTGGTTCTGGTAGCGGTCGTAGATGGTACGTACTGCTTGGGCGCCGGGCTCATTCTTGTCGAGCACACGCTTGCTGACGACCTCTTCGATGTCGCTTGGGACGAGATCGATGGTCAGCGGGAACCGGTCCCGAACACGGGCGGTCTCGACGCGCTTGTCCCCGAGCGCGCCGACCACGTCATCCAGCGTCTCTTGTCCGGTGGCGACCAGCCACAGCCGACCCCTTTCCTTCTGGAATGCTTGCGCGAGACCCTGCAGGTCGAGCATGCGGTGGACACTGCGGGACACATACTGGCCCGCCTCATCCATCACGAACACGATGCGCACAGCGTTTGGCCGACGGCGACCAAGCAGCTCCAAGGCCCGCTTGGCGAACCAGTTATTGGTGACTTCGACGGCGGGCCTTGTCCTCGCGTAGCTGTCGGCTGCCGGATAGGTGTCAGGGTCGAGCTCGTGGAGCGCGCGGGAAGCTTCATTGAGCGCGACAGGCTTGTCTCGGCGGTCGCGCCACTTGTAGCCCGTCGCCCTCTCGAACGCGTCGATAAACGCCTCGAGGCGACCATCGTCCTCAAGCGTGATCTCCAGCTCAGCCAGCTCCCTGTTGCGGGCGTAGTCGAGCTGGGTAAGGAGTTCCCGGTAGAGCGGCAGAACGACCGCTTCGCCTTCCCTCGCGACGTTGCGAGACGCCGACAGGTCCACGAAGATCGACAGCGTGGGCGCTTGACTGTGGATTGTGTTCAGCAGAGCCTTGACCTGCAAGGTGGGCAGTTTCGTGGTGAACAGGTCCGCGGCGGTGGACGTGCCGAGCGTCGGATTGGCCAGGATGTAACCCAAGATCTTGGCGAAGGACGACTTGCCCGAGCCGAAGAAGCCTGATACCCACGCATTGACTACCTCGCTGGGCTTGTTGATCGAGTCCTGGTACTGCTCGAGCAGGTCGCCGAATTCGTCGTGGATATGATCGGTGACGACGTACTCGCGCAGCTCATCGGTCACCGCGGCGATGTCTGCGTCGTCGACCTTGATGACCTCTTTGATCTCGCGGGCGAGGTCGTGGCGGAAGATCTCGGCGATCTTCATAACGAGCTCCTCTGGAAGATCTTCGCGCGGTAGCCGTGGGTGGGCTCGCAACGCCCCATGAACTTCAGCCCATACGGATCGACGACGTGTCCGGGGTAGAGCAACAGCACCGGCCGCCGCAGCCTGTCGCGCAGGTCGTCAATCAGTGCGGAGGTCCGGAAGACCGGGTAGAGCGAACCGGCTCGGTGGAGGATCACCGCGCATCGCTCAGGTGCGTCGTGTACTGCAGCGATCACTCGGTCGGCCAGGGAAGGCGGCGACACCAAGATCTCATGGAGCGTCTCGTGTACCGTCTCCAGTGCCCAGGGATCGCCTGGGTTGTCCTCTTCCAGCTTGACCACCTGCTCGTAGAACCCGGAGTCGTCGACCGCCTTCCAGAACAGTTCCGCGAGCGAGACTGCCGCAACGTCTGCACCATGCGTATTCAGGTAGGCGACAAGGTCGCGCATCTCCTTGCGGACTGCTAGCTCCGCTTCGGGGTCATGCACGTACAACAGGTAAGGGGGGCCGACGGTCCGATCCCCGAGGTAGCCCAGGATCTCGTCCGCGATCTGCTGGAGTGGGTCAGGCAACGGCACGGACCATCTCCTCCAACCCATCTGTTCGCCAGTCGATCCGGACTGTCGTGCCCGCTTCGGAGAAGTGGAGCAGACCCTCACGGTCGGCGTCTAGAAACAGGCTGCGAACGTGGTGGTCGTCCAGCAGCCACCACCGCCAGGCACTGCTCGTAACTATCTCGTGGGAAGAGGCGAGCCTTGGGCGAAGCCTCCCTAGGACATACACAAAGCCGGCGAACGGCATATGAGGCCGGGCGAGGTGCTTGGTGGCGCGCCCTTCGAGCACTTCGAAATCACGGAGCGCTGACAGCAGGCCATGAATCACTCGACGACGGGTGCTCTCCCCCCACTCCTTCACGGCAGGACCCGGGGGCACCTCCAACAACGCCCGCTCGACATCTTCGACGGCAACCCTTATCCAACCCCGCTGACGTGACGCATACAAGATTTCACCCGCGGTGTAGGCGAGTAGATCGTCGTTGCGTGCCGCTTCGTAGTAGCAAGCGGCGCGGAAGGCGTCTGGCCACACTGCCAGCACCTTGAGAGCCCTGACTATCTCAGGGCCAGGCTGAACGAACCGCTGGCGAAGGATCGCCAGCGCATCCTCGGCGCGAGACCTCGACCGTTTGCCCAGCACATTCCTTGAACGGAACTCCTCGAGGTTCTCCTCTGGCCCGCGGCGCGCATCCCACTCGTCGACGAACCTGCGCGAATCCTCCAGCAACGCGCCACCCTTGATGATCCGAGTCGTGATCTCCATCAAACGAGGTCCACGTACGGGGCGGCGAATCGATCATCGAGGCCAGCATAGGCCGAGGCCAGCCGCGCAAGGCACTCCTGAAGCGCAGCGCTGTCATCAAGGGACCTACGAGGGATCTCGCCGAGGTAGATCCCATCACCACGCCGCTCGCCAGCAGGTGGGGTACCAAGATTCGTCCTCAGCTGACCCACGGACGCGTCAGGCAGCCAAGTCAGAGGCTCGAAGTCTTTGTCCAGCTTTCGTTGGATCAACCACGCCCTCAGCTCCCGATGAAACGGCAGATAGTCGGAGAACAAATGAACCGCCGTCGGACGATTAAGTGCCATGTTGTGGCGGACACGCGAGGACTCCATCGCTAGCTCCACTCCCGTGGCTATCCACGTATTCGGGAACATGTGAGCGAGCAGGTACTCACCGGTCTCGTCCACCGAGTGCGAGCGCCACCATCCCAATCGGTCGGCGTCGCCCAGACGAATGACGGCCAAGAGCGTATCGATCTCGCGCTGTGTGATCGATGGTGACATAGAACCCCCCGGCTGGACCGCGGCGCGGCCAGCCTACCGAGCGCGGCCGGAGCCAGTCGCCCATCTGCCTGGCGCCACCCAACCTGACTCAAACTCGCCGACAGATCGACCGTGACGCTCCGAGGCGACACGGCCCGCCCGCTGCCGAGCGGTCGCTTGCGACCGTCCTTAAGTGGCATCTCTCCTCCTTCGCTTTCTGTATGTGCCCCCAGCTGATCCT
>Ga0137373_10006775_pt1 | contig 12244 bp, 11 predicted proteins | sample SagtaG_5_FD_104912 | JGI IMG/M metagenome (GOLD analysis project Ga0137373, IMG submission 104912) | Vadose zone soil microbial communities from Sagehorn Ranch, Mendocino, California, USA - Sage1_R_80_16 metaG | ecosystem: Environmental > Terrestrial > Soil > Vadose zone | place: USA...
CCTTGACACGAGCGGCGCCACCCCGTCATCCTCTCCGCCCTGATGCGCGCGCTGCTCGCCACCGGCCTGGCGCTCTTCCTCGTCCTCACGGCCGCGGCGCCGCACGTCCACACGCACCCGGGCGGCGCCGACGAGTGCGCGACCTGCGTCCTGCGGCACAGCGCTCCTCCCCCGAGCGAAACGCCCGACGTCGCGCCGGTGGTGCACGTGGCCGGCGAGGCCGCTTCCGCCCCCGGATGTTCTCCGGCCGCCGGGTTCCCGCTCGGCGCCGTCCCCGGCCAGTCACCTCCCGCGGGCGTGTAGCGTCCCGGAACAGCCGTTTCCCCGCCGCTCGTTTCGTGCTGTGGCGCGCCCGTGCGCGTCGAGGTGTCGTCCATGCATTCGATGGCCCTGGCGAGTGTGCTCGCCGTGTTCATGTCGTTCCCGTTCTCCGCTCTCGCCGAACCGCAGCAGCCCACCCCCGCGCAACCGCCGCAGCAGGCGCCGTCGCAGCGCACCACCACGCCGCTCACTCCCGAGCAGCAGGACGCGGCGGCCCGGAAGAAGCTCGAGGCGGAGATCGCGAAGGAGCTCGGCCAGGTTCGGACGAAGTCCGCCGTCCCGGCCCAGGGCCAGCCCGCGCCCGCCGCACCGGGAAGCACCGGCGGAAACCCGATGGCGCGCCTCCTCCTCCTGCCGGACATCAGCGCGGTCGGGAGCTTCGCGGGCGCGTTCGACGACTATGACATCGCGAACCGCTCGCCGCGCGAGGGCCTCTTCGGCCCTAAGGACAAGCCGACGCCCATCTTCGAGGAGCTCGAGCTCGGGCTCCAGTCGGTGATCGACCCCTACGCCCGCGCCGACATCTTCATCTCGTTCACGCCCGACGGCGTCGACGTCGAGGAGGCGTACCTGACCTCCCTGTCGCTGCCCGGTGGGCTTCAACTTCGCGCCGGAAAGTTCTTCAGCCCGTTCGGACGGCAGAACCAGCAGCACCCGCACGTGTGGGACTTCATCGATGCGCCGCTCGCCCGCGACCGGCTCCTCGCCTCGGAGGTGCTGTCCGGCCCGGGCGTGGACGTCGCCTGGCTCGCGCCGCTGCCGTGGTTCACCGAGCTCCACCTCGCGGGCCAGGGGACGAGGCCGTTCGAGGTCCTTGGGGCCGAGGAGCGCCTCACCGGCATCGCGCGGCTCCTCCAGTACTTCCCGCTCGGCGAGGCGACGACGCTCGGGATCGGCGTCTCCGCCGCGCGCCGGGACGAGGCGAGCCGCGGCGGATTCCGCGATCTCGGCGCGGCGGACCTGTACCTCCGGTGGCGGCCGCTCCAGACCCGGTCGTACCTGACGCTGCAGAGCGAGGTGTACACGCGGAAGTTCCGCAACGTCTCGGACGGCAGATCCGACACCGGAGCGTACGCGCAGCTCTTCTGGCGTCAGGACGCCTACTTCGGCTACGGCGTCCGCTACGACAACGCGCCTGTCGGCCCGCGCTTCGGCGCCCCGGAGGACGCCGCGGCCGGCACCGAGCAGCGCTACGGCGCGCTCGCGACCTGGTATGCGAGCGAGTTCCAGCGGCTCCGGTTGCAGCTCTCGTACGACCAGCGGCCGGGCGGCCAGGACGGGTTCGAGGTGCTCCTCGCGCTCGAAGTCGGCATCGGCTCCCACGGCGCTCACCCGTTCTAGGTGCGATCATGAGCTCCCTCTTCGATGGACGTGATGACATGACTGCTCTCAGCCTCGGCCGGCGCGGCTTCGTCGCGCTCGCAGCTCTCGCAGCCCTCGCCTTCGCAGCTCCCTCCTCCGCGGCGGCAGCCGTGAAGGTCGTCACCACCACGCAGGGCCTCGCCGCCCTCGTGAGGGAGGTCGGGGGCGACCGAATCCAGGTGGAGAGCCTGTCCCGCGGCGTGCAGGACCCGCACTTCGTGGACGCGAATCCGATGCTCGCCGTGAAGCTCAGGAACGCCGACCTCCTCGTGGACGTCGGCCTCGACCTCGAGATCGGCTGGCTCCCACCGCTCGTGAACCAGTCGCGGAACGGCGACATCCAGCCCGGCGGGTCGCGGCGCCTCACCGCGGCGAGCGCGGTCGGGGTCCTCGACATCCCGACCGGCCCGGTGAGCCGGGCCCAGGGCGATCTCCATCCCGGCGGCAATCCGCACTTCATGACCGACCCGCGGCGCGTCGAGAAGATCGCGGCCGCCGTCGCGGAGCGGCCCTCGGGCATAGACGCGAAGAACGCCTCGTACTACGCGCAGCGCCTCCAGGACTTCCAGAAGCGGCTCGGGGCCTACGAGGCGCGCTGGCAGACGGAGCTCGCGCCGGTGAAGGGGCGGAAGCTCTTCACGCGGCATCGCACGATGACGTACTTCTTCGACTGGAGCGGGCTCGTGCCCGCGGGCGAGCTGGAGCCGCGCCCGGGCGTCCCCCCGCCGCCGGGCCACCTCGCCGATCTCGTCGGCGTGGCGCAGCGCGAGGGCGTGAAGGTGATCACGGTCGAGAACTACTACGACACGAAGTCCGCGGAGGTGGTCGCGCGCCACTCCGGGGCGAAGATCGTCCTCATCCCGGGCGACGTCGGCGCCGAGCCGGGGATCGACAGCTACGAGAAGTACATGGACACCGTGGTGAAGCGGATCGCCGGAGCGCTCCGATGACCGCGCCCCTCATCGCCCTCGAAGGTGCGGCCGTCGGCTACGGCGGCCGGGCCATCCTCGACGGAGTGAATCTCTCGGTGGGGCCCGGAGACTTCCTCGCCGTCGTCGGCCCGAACGGCGGGGGCAAGACGACCGTCCTCCTGACGCTGCTCGGCGCGATCCCGCTCGTCGGCGGCCGTCTCCTCCGGCCGCGCCCGCTGCGGATCGGGTACGTGCCGCAGCGAGAGCACGTCGACACCATCTGGCCCCTCACCGCCGCGGAGGTCGCGCTCATGGGACGCGTCCCAGGGATCGGGCCGTGGCGCCGGCCCGGCGCCGTGGACCACGAGGAGGTCCGCAAGGCGATGGCGCGCGTCGGGATCGAGGAGCTCGCGGACCAGGCCTACGGCGAGCTCTCCGGGGGGCAGCGGCAGCGGACGCTCATCGCCCGCGCCCTCGCCGCGAACCCGGAGCTGCTCGCGCTCGACGAGCCGACGAACGGGATGGATCCGGCCGCCGAGCTCGCGACGATGGACCTCCTGCGCGAGCTGCACGGGGGCGGCACGCTCGCGATCATGATGGTGTCGCATCGCCTCGAGAACGTCGCGAACTACGCGCGGACGCTCGCCTTCGTGGACAAGGGGCAGGCGCTGTTCCGGATGGGGAGCCTCGACGAGATGCTTCGGCCCGAGGCGCTCGGCGCGCTCTACGGACGCGCGGTCGCGGTGCGCGAGGAGAACGGCCGACGCTTCGTCTATCCGACGAGCGCGGAGGAGCAGCGGCGCGAGGAGGGGCGGCGATGACCTCGCTCCACGAGTTCGTCGGCGCGCGGGAGATCTGGGAGGTCCCGCTCGCCGCGTCGGTGGTCGCAGGCGCGCTGCTCGGGTTCCTCGGCGTCTACGTCGTGCTCCGGCGCACGGTGTTCGTCTCGGCGGCGCTCACCCAGCTCTCGACGCTCGGGCTCGTCGCGACGCTCCTCGTCGAGGAGCGGGTCCACATCGAGACGGAGCACGCGATCGAGCAGCTCGCCGTGGCGATGGTGTTCTCGGTGGTGGGCGCGCTGCTCCTCGGCGCATTCCGGGCGAGGCGGCTGCCCGCGGAGGCGAGCGTCGGCGCGGCGTGGGTGGTGGCCTCGGCGCTCGTCGTGCTCGGCTCGAGCCGGCTCGTGCACGCGGCCCACGATCTCGGCGGGATGGTCTTCGGCAACGCGGTGGCGGTGGCGGCGGGCGAGCTCGCGATGCTCGCCGTCGTCGCCGCGCTCTGCACCGCGGTGCACACCGCGTTCGCGAAGGAGCTCGCCTTCACCTCGTTCGATCCCGAGACGGCCCGGGCGCTCGGGATGCGGGTGCCGCTCTGGGACGCGGTGCTGTTCCTCACGGTCGGAGTCGCGATCCCGCCGGCCGCGCGCGCGCTCGGCGCGCTGCCCGTGTTCGCGTTCCTGACGCTGCCGGCGGCGGGCGCGCTCCTCCTCCGCGTCGGCTTCCGGCCGGCGTTCGCGCTCGCGGCGGCCTTCGGCGTGCTCGCCGCGTCGGGCGGATACGTCCTGTCCTGGCTCTGGGAGCTCCCGACGGGGGCGACGATGGTGGCGCTCGCGGCGGTGCTGGCCATCCCAGGGGTCCTGTGGCGCCTCGCGCGTGGCTGAGCGGCCGGCGAAAATCGGACTTGACTCGCGCGGCGGTGGAGCGTACAAACCCGCCTCGCTTCACGCCTTTTCAACCCTGACGCGGGGTGGAGCAGCCAGGTAGCTCGTCGGGCTCATAACCCGAAGGTCGCAGGTTCAAATCCTGCCCCCGCAACTCACCTTATCTCCTACAGAACGGCCGCCAGCGATGGCGGCCGTTCTGTTTCTGAAGGCCAGGGTGGCCTCGTACTCATCGCCCACGGGCTTCAGGACCACGCTCTCGACCACCCGGTGGAGGGCGTCACGAGCCGCTGCCGGGTCCTTCTCGGTCAGGGTCCGCAGGGAGCGCAGGTCCGTGATGAGGGCCTCGACGTTGATGGCGGGCAGTTGCTTGGGCTTCCCGGAACGGGCGAGCGCCGTGAGCTTCCCGCGCATCTCGACCAGCTTCGCCTCCTCGGCCTTCAGCCGGCGCTCGGCAGCCTCCGAGCCCTTCAAGGCGAGTTCGAGCGCGCGGTCAACCTTCGCCTGTTGACCCCTGACCTGGGCCTCCATGGCCGCCACGCAGTCGTTCGCCTGGAGGGTGCGCTCCTGCGCCTCGTGCGCACGACGCCGGCCGGCCTCGACCCACCGCCTGAAGTCCTCCGACTGGAGGAACTCGATGGCGAACTGCACGATGGACTGGCGGGCCTTCCGCTCGGAGATGCGCTTCGTGTTCGGGCAGAGCGTGCTCCCCTTCGCGTGGTTGGTCGAGCAGCCGATGTTCACGAGCCGCTTGCCGTCGCGGACGGTGCCGCCGACGATGCTCATCGGCCCACCGCACTCGCTGCACCTCAACAGCCCGGATAGGACGGAGGGGTGTCGCCCGCTCCCCGGTGGCCGTCCCCCCTTCGGGCTCGAACGGGTGGCTCGTCGGGCGTGCACTCGGCGCCAGAGGTCGTCGGAGATGATTCGGAGGTCCGGGTCCGTGTACCTCACCCACTCCGACTCGTCGCGCAGGCGGGAGCGGCGCTTGCGGGAGATGGGGTCCGGATAGAACTTGCGCTTGTTCCAGATGACGGTGCCGATGTACCGCTCGTTCCCGAGCATCGACGAGACTTGGTTCCTCGCCCAGCCCCGTCCCGTGGGCTTCGAGTACCGCTTCCCGTCGTAGGGAGCAGGGATGCCCTCCTGGTTCAGCGCATCGACGATGGAGCCGAGGGCGGTCCCATCCGCGTACATCTGGAAGACGCGGCGGACGAGATTCGCCTGCTCCTCGTTGACGCGAAGGACGGAGCAGGGTCGGTCGGGGTCGGCGGGGTTCTCCTCTTCGATGCTGTCGTAGCCGAAGCACCGGCCGCCGGTGTGCTTCTTCGCGAGCGCGCGACCCTCCAGCCCGCGGTGCGTCTTCTTCCGCAGGTCACGAACGTACTGCGCGTCGATGAGCCCCTTCACGCCCCAGAGCAACTCGGCGTTCTCATCGTCCGAGCGCATCCCGCTCGACACGTCGTGGACCACCACCCCCACCGCGCGCAGCGTCCGGAAGACGATGGTCTTCGCGTCGATGTCGTCGCGCGAGAGCCGGGACGAGTCGTCCATGAGGACGTGGAGGAAGGGGAGGGGCCGCTTCCGAACCGCCGCGAGCATCTGGTCGAGCCCGGGTCGGTCCTGACGGCACCCGCTGATGGCCTCGTCCTTGTACCGGGCGAGGACGTTCAGTCCCTCGGTAGCGGCGTACTCGTCGCACCGGCGGAACTGGTCGTCGATGGAACGCGGGTCCTGCTTCTTCGTCGAGAACCGGGCGTAGATGACAGCGTTGGCGAGGTTGGCGTGCTCTCCCATGACGGATTCTCTCACGCCGCTCCGACAGCACCGCCCGGCGGTTCAGAGGCCGGTTCGTCGGGAGGGTGCATCGGTTGGTTCGCCGCCTGCGCGACCATGGCCGACTCGACCATGCAAGCGTAGGTCAGTGCCGCCCACTCTTCGATGAGGTGACCGATGGCGGCCTCGGTGGCCCCCGGAATCCCGGGGGGCGCGATGCGGACCTTGATGGTCTCGGCGGGGCGCGCGCGGCGCGCCGGCCGGACCGTGGGCTCGGCAAGGGCGAGCGGCTTCGAGTCGATGTCGTTGGTCACTACTACTGTAACAGAGCGCCGAGGGGCTCCCCGCCGGTGCTCCGGCGCGGCCAAGAAGCAGGAGCGCGCGAACGCCGTGGGGGAACGACATGACGACCATGAGTGACTACCCGTGGCCGGAACAGTTCGAGGAACCGTTCGGTCACGAACCCGGTCCGGGCTGGGTCTTCAACGCCTGCATGGACCCCAGGCCGGACATGCTCCACTACGCAACCGCGTACCGCAGGGCGGCGGAGGTGATGTTCACGCACCTGGCGCAAGCGGGCGGTGACGAGCGCCACCACAACGACCTGGTGGTCTACCCCATCGTCTTCTGCTGGAGGCAGTTCCTGGAACTGACGATGAAGGAGATGGTCTCGATGGTCCGGGTGCTCACCGACAGGACCGGCTCGGCGGACCTCGGGAAGCACCGGCTGATGCCGCTGTGGACGGAACTGAGTCAACATCTGCCCGACCTCGGTGCTGCGCAGGCCGAGATGAACATCGTCGGGAAGACCATCGCGTACCTGGACGCCTTCGACAGGGACTCGTTCGCCTTCCGCTACCCGGCTGACAAGAAGGGCGCCAGCACGCAGAAGAGCATCCCGACCCTCATCAACCTTCGGAAGCTGGACGGCGTGATGCAGCGCGTAGCCAACTGGCTCGACGCGGGGCGGAGTGAGGCTCGCATGCGCCTCGACTGGCACTACGAAAGCCTCGCTGGCGAGTAGGGCGCGCACCTGAACCGCGAGGCGGACGGCCTCGTCTTCGCCGCCCGGCAGCCGGCACGCACCGGACGGTAATCTATTGCTCGTGGCCGACCACGCCTACCGTTCCGAGTTCGTCCGCGCCTTCCTGGCGTCGGGCCAGACGCAGACGGAGTTCTGCCGTCTTCACCGCCCGCGCGGCGGTCCCTCGGAACGGACGTTGAGGTCGTGGCTGTCCACGCTGACGAGGCCCGCCGGCTTCACGACCGAGGCGCGTGCCATCATCGAGCGAGCGGTGGCCGACCTTCAGCACCTTCTTCAGGCGCTCGATGCGGTCGAGCACGCGCAGGTTCCCGATGTCGAGGCCGACGCCGAGCGCGTCCGGGCGCAGCCGGCTGCCGGTCGTGGCCGGCAGGCAACACGAGCAGCAGCAGCACTACAGACCGTTCCCGAACCGGCAGCCGGCGAGTGTCGACCGGCAGGTGCTTCCGACCCGCACTGCGCGACCGTGACGCTCCTCGACGACCTCGTGATGACGATGCAGCACGCCAAGCGCGACCCCGAGAACTCCGCCACTTCGGAGGAGCGCGCCATGCGTGCCGCGCCGGGACCGGCGCGAGAGCGTTCGTACTTCAGCGAGTTCACGTAGCGGCTGCCGGCGACGGCTTCACCAGGTTCCAGAAGCTCCCGTGGCCGCCGACGCCGCTCTCTTCGAGGTGCTCCCACAGGGCGCCGCAAGCCGGACAGCGGTAGCGCGTGCGCTTCTCGCGAGCCTTCCCGTCGAACATCGTGTCGTAGGTGGGCTCCCCCTCGACGACGAGGCCCGGCGGCACCGTGCCCTTCTTGCAGTTCCGGCAAAGCTCCCGAGCCTTCATCGTCTCCTCCGTCGCGTCGGTCCCGGTGGGCGTCCGGCCGTCCTAGCTGTCCTGGGCACCCACCATCTCCACTGTACTTCCTCTTCATCATCACAAAAAACGGGAGGGGAAGCAGGAGAGCCAGGACAGCTAGGACAGACATGCCCTGGGCTACTCGGGCGTGCCCCCCCGCCTCGGAAGGCCATGGTAGAGCCACGGCCGCTTCGGGTTGACCGAGGAGGGCGTCCGCTCGCGAGTCGCGGTCGGGAACGCCACGCGGAGGTGCTGCCCGAGCTTCTCCTTCGAGAAGGGCTTCGTCCCAGAGGTCTCGCAGTGCTTCTGGTAGGCGATGTAGAGAGCATCGACGGCCACGCCCGAGCCGCCGTAGTCCCACCGGAGCTTCGGGCTGAACTCCGACTGGACGTAGTTGTCGGCCATCACCGCCTCGACGCCGCGCTCCTCGACTTCACCGAGGAAGAGTTCCGCCGACGACCGGCCGGCGTTGATGAGCGAGTCGCGCGCGGCGTTGTGCAGCGGCGTCGTCGCCATCTCGGCGTCCACCTCGTGGTTCGCGAGCGCGTGCGCGAAGGCGGCCATCTCGGCCTCGGACTCGGGCGTGAAGGTCCGGTCCGGCCGGAACATGCCCTTGCACATCGCCTTGTGGCCCTGCGATGCCGGCGTGAGGGCGGCGAAGACCGTGTACCGCCGGTCGTGGCGGCCCTCGACCTTCACCGGCGACATGCTGTTCGACGTGAACCACCACGACATCCGGTTCGTCACCTCATGCTGCGGCACGCCCTTCACGTTCGCGATGATGGGCGAGTCGGTGATGTACTTCTTCAGGATGCTGGTCGTGTCCCGCAGGTTGTCCTGGTTCACCACCTCATCCGCGATGACGAAGAGCTTCGTCACGTAGTGGCCGTTGAAGGACGAGTCGAGGTCCCGCTGGCTGATGAACGTGGTGTTCTCGACGCCGAGAAGGTGGGCGAACACGGTCCCGAGCACGTCCTTTCCCTTCCCCTGCTGGCCCTGGAAGACGGGCGCCGTCATGCTGCGCGCGCCCGGGCTCTGGTACTTCGCCGCCATCCAGTTGAACAACCAGGCGAAGCCCTTCGGGTCCCCCTCCGTCACGGCTTCCATGATGGCCCTGATGCGCGGCCAGTCGCCCGGCGTCGGCACGATGCGCGACGGCTTGTAGGTGTTGATGACGAGGCGACCGTCGCGCTCGAACACCGCCTCGCGCCCCGGCGCACACTCGATGTCGTCGGCCACGGGCATGAGGTCGAAGGCGAGCACGTTGCCGAGGTTCTTCTCGGTCATGCCGAGCGACCGCAGGTGCTTCTTGACGGCCATCTCCGTCAGCGGCGAGGTCACCCGCCACTGGCCCCTGGCGTCGCGCGTGAAGTAGTGCATCAGCGGGACGACGAAGCACACCTCGTCCGTCCCGGCGAACTGCGCCGCCTCGGCGGACAGCTTCGTCCCCAACTCCCCCGTCGCGTACTTCTCGGCTCGGCGCAGCTTCTCGGTGAGGTCCGCGTCGGACCAGGGAGGCGTGCAGGTCCGGTTCCAGTCCCTCAGAAGCGCCAGGGCGTCCTCGAACGGCAGCGCGAAGTCGCGGGTGAGCACGCACGCCACGCGGTACGTGGCGTCATCGCCGTGCTCGCCCTGGACGGCGCCGGGCACCTTGGCCAGGTACGCGCGCGCGCGCCTGACGGCGAGCCCGGCGGCGCCCGCGCCCGCGCTCGGCTTCGCGCAGGTCTTCGGCTCGGGGCGCATCGGCTCGTTGGCGGCCTCGACGTTCGAAGGGAACGAGGTCAGCACCTGCTTGATGGTGTAGCGGACCGGCCGAACCTCCCTCACGGTCACCAGGAACGGATGCTGCCGGTCCTTCAGGTGGAAGAACCCGGGGACGCGCATCACGCGCGGCAGGTCCTTCACCTTCGGGTCGGTACCGAAGTGCTTCGCGAGCGCCGTCTGGGCGGACGTGAACGCGGAGAGGGGCTCGCCATGCTGGAGCACCCAGTACGTGTGCGGCCCGTGCGCGCTCTCGACTACCATCGTCGGGGGCGCCGCGTCGGTCGTCGGTTTCGGCGTCGGCCCGTTCCCATCATCGTCGGTGAAGAGGGCGCGCAAGCCGGCCACGTTCTCGGCGCGGCGGCCGTGACCGTCCCCCTCGTTCACCATGACGAAGACGCCGTGGCCGGCTTCGTTCAACCGGACAAGCTCGTCGTAGTGCTGGTGGAGGGTGCCTTGGAGGATGCGCGGTCCGATGTCGGAGGGACCGCCCTCCGGGAACGTCTGGAAAGTCTCGCGCGACTCCTTGCTGTGCGCCAGCACCTCGAAGAACCGCTCGGTCTGCGAGCGGTCGTAGCTCGCGCTGCCGCTCGGGTTGTTCATGCTGCTCTTGAACGTCACGATGTAGCTCCGCTGTTCGGCTCGCCTCGAAGGCTTGCCGCCGTGCTGATGACGGTAGTCGTGGCGACCATCCGCGACGTGCTGCTCCAGCGCGTCGTAGGTCCCATGGGAAGAAAACAGAAGAACGGCGAGCGCGGCGAATCTATCGGCCTGGAGCCCGGCGCTGGGCAGGGGGCCGCAAGCTGTCTGGCTTGTGGGCAGCGACGCTTGGGCCCTCGACGAGTGACTCTACATGCGGTACGCGATGAGGATGGACACTCGCACCGCACGCCGCGTTCAGCAGCCCGCCGTCGCGCTCGTGCGCTTCTACAAGCAGCACCACCTCGGGGACCCCGTGCCGCTTCGGAACGGTCGCATCCGGCTCGGGGACAACGAGTGCAAGGGAAAGCTGCGCGCCGGCATCAAGCAGCCGGACCTCGACAGGCAGGACAACCTCGTCATCGCCATCGGCGGCAGCACGGCCAAGGACGGGCTCGCGAACCGGCTGTCCTGGGGCGGCATCCCGGCCGAGAGGCAGGATGAAGGCACCGTCGAGTTCGAGGACGGCTTCTACCTCGCCCAGCGCGGCCCGCTCGACTGGCGCGAGCGGTTCCCGCTCGCGGCCGAGTTCGTGGACACCGTGGGCCGGGGCCACCGCGTCCAGAGCATCCCGGCCACCGTGCGCGACGAGTTCATCCGGATGTACGAGTGGGGTAGGGAAGTCGAGCGGCGCATCGGGAGAACGCCTTCGCCATCCGTTCCGGCCGGGCGCGGACCGTGCCTTGCGCCGCCGTGCCCGCCGAGCCCGAGGCGGCGACGCTGCTGAGGCCCTCCCCGGACGCCACCGGATGCTACCGTAGGCGGCATGGCGGAAGAGACCACTGACTTCGGGACGATGATGCGGCAGGCCCGCGACCGGCTCGGGCTGACGCAGGCCGAGTTGGCCGAGAAGGTCGGCGTAACGCAGGTCACCATCTCGAACTGGGAGAAGGGCAAGTCCACGCCCGAGGGTGAGCAGCGCGCGCGGGTGGAGGAGGTCCTTCAACTCGGCGGCTCCGCGTTCGGGAAGAAGATTCAGAGCGCGCGGGTGCGAGCGGCGCTGACGCAGCGGGAACTCGCCAAGCGGACGGGGTTCGCGCAGCCGACCGTTTCGCAATGGGAGACGGGCTGGTCGCAGCCGAGCGACGATGCCATCGCGAAGTTGGAGAAGGTCCTGGGACCGCTCCGCGACCAGCCAGGCGGAGAGGACGACGGCGCCGAAGCTGAGGGAGGCCAGTCCGCCATCGGCGCCTGGGTGAACAAGTTGCGACAGGAGAAGGGTTGGTCGGTTGCCGAACTCGCGGCGAAGGCGGGCCTGTCGCTGCTCGCCATCTACCGCATCGAGTCGGGCCAGACCGAGAACCCGCGCAAGGAGACGCTGGCCAAGATTCAGAAGGCGCTCGGGGCCACCCTGGAGCGCGAGGCCCAGGAGGTTGTTCGCGAAGACGCCACCATCGAGGGCCTCGGGGAACTGGTGGACTTTGACCCGAACGACCTCGACGACCGTCCCGACGTGCCCGGCGTCTACGTGCTCTACGACATCAGCAAGCGGCCCATCTACGTCGGGATGAGCGACTCCATCCGCAACCGGCTGCGCGACCACTCCGAGAAGTTCTGGTTCAAGCGGCCCATCGTCGAGACTGGCTCCTACATCGAGATTCGCGATGCGAAGCTCCGCCGCCAGCTAGAGACCCTGCTCATCAAGTTCTTGAAGAGCAGCGCGGTTTCTCAACAGACAGAACGTGGAGCGGTAGGGAGGGGCGCCGATGTTCGCGCGCTCGACCTGACCCGCCATGGCCAGCGACATCGAGACGTTCTTCGGGTTCTTCAGGAAGAGGGTCCAGCACGCCAAGACCCTGTGCGCGCTCGCAAGGCGTACGCGCCGATGGAGCCCGACCTGCACGTCCTCATCAGCGCCGGGCTCGAC
>Ga0137373_10006797_pt1 | contig 12223 bp, 12 predicted proteins | sample SagtaG_5_FD_104912 | JGI IMG/M metagenome (GOLD analysis project Ga0137373, IMG submission 104912) | Vadose zone soil microbial communities from Sagehorn Ranch, Mendocino, California, USA - Sage1_R_80_16 metaG | ecosystem: Environmental > Terrestrial > Soil > Vadose zone | place: USA...
AACTAGACCGTACATTGCTGGCTTGGGTTCAAAGCCTCAAAACATGGGCCCTCTAGTGGGCCGTATCCATCCATATACGTATATCAAGCCACGACTTGTGCCGGTGGTTGCGTTGTTCCGAGTTCCTCGATTCATTGATCGATCCCTAATCCTATGGAGGTGCCTGCTGCAACTAGCCGAGACAATGTAGGTGGCGATCGACGGCGAGATTTTCCAGGACGCCTACCAGGCCCAGCTCAACCCCGACAGCGAGGTCGTGCTGATCCCGAAGATCGGCGGCGGCTGACCGACACAGCCGCGGCGGTTCTAGCGGCGGCTGGGCGGTGTATAATATTCCAGCGGTGCGCCGCTCGGCGGCGTATAGCCCGGCATATAGCCGGGCTCACCTGGCGCCCCCCGCGGTGCATACCCTGGCGCCGGCCCGTAATCGCGCAGGGTCGGCGGCCTCGAGGTTCCGGAATAGAAATCCGGGTCACCCATGGTCCCGCTAAAGCCGGTCGCGTGCCGGCCGATCCCGGTGCCGCCGCCGAGGCTCCAGTCGGAATTGACGTTCTGGGCGGAGGCACCTCCGGCCGCGGCCATTGTCATCAATGCGACCGCCTGCACCCTGAGTTTCGCGTTCATCCCGGCTGGTCCTCTCGGTCTGACCTATTGAAGGCTGCGGCGGGAATGCCGCCGCAGCCATTCGCTTCGTTCAACGGACAGGTGGAGCTTGGCCTACCGGGCCGGGTAGCAGGCGCCCGAATAGAGCACATAGCCGGGCGCACAGACCGCGGCAGGAGGCGGCACGCTGCTGCCGGTAGTCGCCACCGGGGCGCCGGTTACCATATTGACGGTGCCGGCTGCCGCGCCTGTCGCGGTGCCGATCGCCCCACCAACGACGGCGCCGACCGGGCCTGCCGCTGCGCCGCCGGCCGCGGCGCCGCTCGCCGCACCGGCCGCCGCGCCCGACACCGGATTGTTGGGGGCGTAGGTATAGCCGGGCGCCGGTGCCACCTGACAGACGCCGCCATAAAACGCGTAGCCGGGCGGGCAGGTCTGGGCCAAGGCCGCACTCGAAGCGCCCGCTGCCACAGCGGCGGCGATCGCCAGCATCTTCAGTCTATTGCTCATGGAGCGTCTCCGTTCGGATCCAAGTTGTCAGAATCGGGAGGCGATTATCGCCGCCGTTGTGGAAACGCCGCCGCAATCGGTGTGTTCCGCTGATCGAAGCTTGCCCCGGGGCCGGGGCCGGCTGAAAATCTCCCTCAGCTTGTGGCTATCGCCGCGCACAGTGCGCGGGAGCGGGGGTGGGTATGAACTACGATTACATCATCGTCGGCGGCGGGTCCGCCGGGTCGGTCATGGCGCACCGGCTGTCGGCGAAAAGCGGCAACCAAGTGCTGTTGTGCGAGGCCGGGCAGGACACCCCCGACGGCAAGGTGCCGCCCGAGATCCTCGATTCCTATCCCGGCACCGCCTATTTCGACCCGCGCTTTCATTGGCAGGAATTGCGCGTCCACACCGAAATCGTCTCGCACAACCGGCCGGAGGAGCGGCCGGCGCTGCGCAAATACGAGCAGGCGCGCGTCTTGGGCGGCGGCTCCTCGATCAACGGCCAGCTCGCCAATCGCGGCGCGCCGACCGATTATGACGAATGGGAAGCAAAGGGCGCCCAGGGCTGGAACTGGAACGCGGTCCTGCCCTATTTCAAGAAGGTCGAGCGCGACCTGGATTTCGACGGCCCGTGGCACGGCAAGGAGGGCCGCATCCCGGTGCGCCGCATCTTCCCCGACATGTGGTGCGGCCATGCCAAGGCGGTCGCCGAGGCCTTCAAATCGGCCGGCTACGACTACATCGAAGACCAGAACGGCGAGTACCAGGACGGCTTTTTCCCGATCACCATCTCGAACCTCTACGACCGCCGCGTCTCGGCGGCGATCGGCTATCTCGACAACGGCACCCGCCGCCGCCCCAACCTGACGATCTCGGCCAACACCCAGGTCGCCGAGCTGTTGTTCGAGGGCACCCGCTGCGTCGGCGTCATGGCATTGGTCAACGGCCAGGAGACCGAGTTCCGCGTAGCTGACGTCCGTGGGGAGGTCATCGTCTCCTCCGGCGCAATCCACTCGCCGGCGCATTTGTTGCGTGCCGGCATCGGCCCGGCGACGGCATTGCGCGATCTCGGCATCGATGTGCGGATGAATGTGCCCGGGGTCGGCCAGCGGCTGATGGACCATCCCTCGGTGTCGGTGTCGTCCTTCATGAAGCCCGAGGCGCGGCTCAACGGCCTGACCCGCCGGCATATCCTGGTGGCATTGCGCTATTCCTCCGGGATCGACGGCATCGCGCCGGGCGACATGTTTGTCGCGACTGTCAGCAAATCGGCCTGGCACGCGATCGGCGAGCAGATCGCCTCGCAGCTGGTCTGCGTCTACAAGACGCTGTCGGAGACGGGCCAGGTCAGGCTCGCCTCGCGCGACTGGCATGCCGAGCCGATCGTCGAATTCAACCTCTTGTCCGACCGGCGCGACCTCGAACGGCTGATGGATGGCTTCCGCCGCTTGGGCGCGATGCATCTCGACAGCGCCCTCTCCGAAGCGGTCAGCGACCCGTTCCCGGCCAGCTACAGCGACCGGGTGCGGCAGATCGGCGTCGTCAACGACAAGAACCGGCGCAAGACCCAGTTCTTTGCCAGGCTGCTCGACGGGCCGGCCTGGCTGCGGCGCTATCTGATCGACCATTTCATCGTCGAGGGTTACCGCTTCGACCAGCTGATGACCGACGACGAGGCGCTGGAGGCTTTCATCCGCCAGGCCGGGATCGGCGTGTGGCACGCCTCCTGCACCTGCCGGATGGGCGCCGACGGCGACCCGATGGCGGTGACCGACAATCAGGGCCGGGTGCGCGGCGTCGCCGGGCTGCGCGTCGTCGACGCCTCGCTGTTCCCGGCCGTCCCTTGCGCCAACACCAATTTCCCGACCCTGATGACGGCCGAGAAGATCAGCGACATGATGTTGGCGGGCGCGTAGGCGGGGGGCGTAGCACGATACCAGCGATGTCATTGCGAGGAGCGTAGCGACGAAGCAATCCCCATCCATTTAGGCTCCACGGCGGGGAGATTGCTTCGCTTCGCTCGCAATGACAGTTTGGGAGGGGTAGCGGGAGACCATCATGAAATTCGGCATTTTCGATCACCTCGACGACAGCGGCGTGCCGCTCGGCCGCCATTTCGAGGAGCGGCTCCGGTTGATCGAGGCCTACGACCGGGCCGGCTTTTACGGCTATCACCTGGCCGAGCACCACAACACGCCGTTGGGCTATGCGCCCTCGCCCGGCGTGTTCCTGTCCGCTGTCGCGCAGCGCACCAAACAGCTCAAGTTCGGGCCGATGGTCTACCTGTTGCCGCTCTACCATCCGCTGCGGCTGATCGACGAGGTCTGTATGCTCGACCAGATGTCGGGCGGTCGCTTTCTCTTCGGCGTCGGCCGCGGCATCTCGCCGATCGAGGTCGGCTTCTACGGCGTCGATTTCGCCACCGGCATGCAGCAGTTCCGCGAGGCCTATGACGCGATCCGCATCGGGCTGACCGAGGACGAATTGACCTATCACGGCAAGTTCTACGACTTCGACCATGTGCCGATCGTCATGAAGCCGGTGCAGAAGCCCTTCCCCGAGCTGTGGTACGGCACCAGCCGGCCGGACAGCATCCCTTGGGCGGCCAAAGAGGGCGCCCATATCGTGACCCTGCGCGACACCGCGGCGGCGCGGGCGATCATCGAGCTCTACAAGTCGGAATGGCGCCGCCACGGCCGCTCCGAGGCTGATTTGCCGAAGCTGGGGATCAACCGTCACATTGTCGTCGCCGAGACCGAGGCCAAGGCCCGCGAGATCGCCGGGCGCGGCTACCGACCGTGGCGCAAACACATGGAACATTTGTGGGCGAAATACGACGTGCCCTTCCCGCTCGGCGCCTCGCTGCCGATGGAATGGGACGCGCTGCAGGCGCATGGCCACGCGATCGCCGGCACGCCCTCGCAGGTCCAGGATTACATCGCCGGCGAGGTCGCGGCCTCCAACGCCAGCTATTTCGTCTGCGACTTCGCCTTCGGCACGATTGGCTTCGACGAGGCGATGCGCTCGACCGAACTCTTCGCCACCAAGGTCATGCCGGCCTTCGCCGATCGCTGATGTTGTAGGGTGGGTTGAGCAGAGCGAAACCCACCAAATTTATTCACCACAGAGACACAGAGGTCACGGAGGATTTAGGTTGGACCGCCGGCGTCCCGCCGGCATGCCGGCCGGAGGCCGGCGGTCCCAAATTCTGTTTTTTCTCTGTGTCCTCTGTGCCTCTGTGGTGAATTTCTTTTGCTGATGGGTTTCGCTCCGCTCAACCCATCCTACGATTTCTGCCGTGCCTCCAGCTCGTCGAGCATCCGGTGAATGCGCGCGACCGGCGCGTCCTTGTCATACATCGCGTACAGCGCGCCGGCGAGGCGCACCGGGTCGCCCGAGTAATAGCGCTCGTAGAGCTGCTGCCGGCCCGAGAAGGACGAGACCGCGGCATCGAAGGCGAGGCGGAACAATTTGACCCGGGTCGGCGCGTCGGCGTTGGCCGCCTGCACGTAGGTCATGACATCGGCGGCGGCCGGGCCCGACAGCTCGGCATAGGACGGCACCGCGCCGAGCCCGCCGGCGCCGAGCAGCTGGATGATCTCGCAGGCGCGGACGAACATCTTCGGGAACATCATCCGCACCGTCCACAGCGGCATCTCGGCCGGGGTCATCAGCCCGGAGGCGGGATGCGGCGCCGCGTCGGCCTCGCTGGCGCGGATGCAGGCGCGGACAAACTCGGCATGCTCGATCAACTCGGCCAGCATGCCCTGGACATGCAGATGCGCGTCGATATTGGTCGAGCGGGCGATCGCGCAGCCCAGCGCCAGCATGAACTCGGCCTTCGCCAAATTCTTCGTCGAGGTCTGGTGCATGACCTGCGGCATCGCGCCGGTGCGCTGGAACAGGCCGTTGCACATCTCGGGATCGCGGTGAACGAAAACCCGCTCCCACGGCACCAGCACATCCTCGAACACGGCCAAGCCGTCGCCCTCGTCTAGGCGGGAGGAGAGGGGGTAGTCCATCGCCGAGGCGGCGTTCTGGTGCACCACCGACGGCCGGCAGATAAAGCGCAGCCCCGGCGTCGCGACCGGGATCGCGAAAGCGAAGGCATAGGGCGCGGCATCGGGATTGGTCGCGAGGAAGGTCGAGGGCAATACCAAGAGATCGTCCGAATAGGCGCATAAGGTCGAGACCATGCGGGCGCCGGTCACGACGATACCGGCATCGGTTTCCTTGACGATCTTGGCGGCGAGGTCCTTCTGCTGCCGCTCGACCGGGCGCGAGCGGTCGACCTGCGGGTTGAGCAGGGTATGGGTCATACAGAGGTCGTGTTCGCGGGCATAGACGTGATAGTCGCGGATGTTGGCGGCGAAGCGCGGGTCGCTATGGCCGAATTCCGCTGCCGCGGCGGCGAGCCCGGTCAGCATCACATTGAGGAAATCGGGGCTGCGGCCGAACATGCCGCAGGTCGCATCCATCCACAGCTTGATCATGCCGCGGCGGCGGATCAAATCATCGACCGTGCACGGCTCGATGAAGGAGAGGCCGACCGGCTCGCCGCTCGATGGCGAGAGGAAGGTCATCTGCCCGGCGAGCGCCGCGTCGTGCTGCATGTCGTAGAGCTCCGCCAGGGTCCGCGCCGCCCCGGCGGTACGCGGATCATCGGCGATGTCGCGAAGCCGCTCGCCATCCATAAAGATCTGGCGGTCGTCCTTCAGCGCTTCGAGAAACTCTTTGCCGGTGCGGATGGGCATTCTCGCGTCCTCCCCCAAACCCACAGCTTCGTAGGGCGGGTGAAGCGCAGCGCAACCCGCCATTTGTCCGCGGCCAAGCACCACGGCGGGTTACGCTGCGCTCCACCCGCCCTACAACACTCCGCGGTACAAATGTCAGCCCTGGAGGAGCGGGCTCTGCTCGCGTTCGAGCACCTTCCTGACCGCCGGGCGCTGCACCATGCGGTCCTTCAACGCGGTGTAGTTCTGCAACTCCTTGACCGGCAGGCCGATCCGCCCACCCCAGCCGTAGAACACCAGGCTGTACGGGTCGCAGGCGGTGTATTGCGAGCCCATGACCCATTGGTTGCCGTCGATGATGCCGTCGACCTCCTGCAGCAATCCCCAGAAACTCTCGCGCGCGCTCGCCTTGACCGCCTCCTGCGCCGCCGGGTCCTGGGCGATGCGCTCGGCCCGCACGATGCGGGCGAAGGTCGGGTGCAGCGCGTTCGACAGATACGCCATGTGCGACAGGCAGCGTGCCAGGCCGAGCGGGTCGGTCGGCAGCAGTTTCGCCTCCGGGAAGGTGCGCGCGAGGTAGGTCAGGATCGCGACATTCTCGGTCAATACGCCGTCATCGGTCTTGAGCGCCGGCACCTTGCCGCGCGGGTTCACATTCTTCAGATACTCGGGCGACTGGTGCTCGCCCTTGGGGATCAGCACCGGCTGCGGCGTATAGGCGGCGCCGGTTTCTTCGAGCGCAATGTGCGAGGCCATCGAGCACGCGCCAGGGGAGTAGTAGAGCGTCAGCATCAAAAAATCCTCCGATCTGTGAGGTGCCTCACTCTGGCGCGAGCCCGTCGCGTTGTCTAATAGGCTCTCGACTGCCGTCACGACGGCAGCTCAGGCAATGCAAAGCAGGGCAGGGGGAGGCGATGCCATTCAATCAGAGCGAACCCGATCCGAGCGACGTCGAGAAATGGTTTCTCCATAATCCGGCAGTCGACGACCAAACCTTCGAGCTGGCGCTGGTGCTCGGCGGCACGGTCTCCGCCGGCGCCTATACCGCGGGCGCGCTCGACTTCCTGATCGAGGCGCTCGATTGCTGGGAGGCGGCGCGGGCGAGCGGCGATCCGCTGGTGCCGCGGCATCGGGTCGTGCTGCGCGTGATCACCGGCGCCTCGGGCGGCGGCGTCAACGCGGCGATCGCGGCGCGCGCCTTGAATTTCGAGTTCCCCCACATTGCCCAGGGCATGGCAGTCAGTCCGCACGGCGCCGGCAACCCGTTCTACGACACCTGGATACGGGATCTGACGCTCGACCGCTTCCTCGAGACGAGCGATGTCGAGAGCGAGCTGATCTCGATCCTCAACGGCCGCGCGATCGACGAGGGCGCCAGGAGGATCATTGAATTTACCGGGCCGCCGAAGCAGCGGCCGTGGCTCGCCGCGCCGCTGCGGCTGATCGTTACACTGACCAACCTCGCGGGGGTGCCCTATCGGCTCGATCTGTCGGGCGGCAGCGAAACCTTCGTCAATCACGCCGACCACATGCGGTTTGCCGTCAGTTATCCGGGGCAGCTGGTCGCGGAATTCCGGCCGGACGAACTCAATCTCGATTTTGGCCAGGGGGTGCCCGGTGCGATCGGCTGGGCCCATTTTGGCGAATTTGCCAAGGCCACCGCCGCGTTCCCCGGGGGGTTTCCGCCGCGCGAACTGACTAGGCCCGCCGAGCAATACCGGTGGCGCATCCTGCCGAAGACCGATCTCGATCGCGAAACGACCAGCGACAGCAAGCGCTACTTCGCGCTGCGGCCGGATTGGGCGGCCATGCTGACCAGCGGTGCCGCCTCGGCGGACGGTCAATATTTCTTTCTCGTTGTTGATGGCGGCGCCACCGACAATGAGCCGATCGAGTTGGCGCGCACCGCGTTGTGCGGCATCCGCGAGCAAAACCCGCGCGAAGCGGACACGGCTAACCGCGCCGTGCTGCTGATTGATCCGTTTGCCGGCAAGGCGGAGCTCGGCCGGCAGACCCGCGGCACCTTCGTCGACAATCTCGGCAGCCTGGTCGGCACTTTCATCCAGCAGACCCGCTACGATTCGCGCGATGTTCTCCTCGCTGCCGACGAGAAGGTCTTCAGCCGCTTCATGCTGTCTCCGCGGCAGCAGTCGAACACCCGCCGGCCCGCGATCACCAGCGCCGGGCTCGCCGCCTTTGTCGGTTTCGCCTGCCCGGCCTTCATGCGCTACGACTACATGCTCGGCCGCCGGGATTGCCAGGATTTCCTGCTCAAGGATTTTGCACTCGCCGAGAATAACACGAAGGTGTTCGGCGGCCCGTGGACCCAGCAGCAGAAGGATGCGTATGCGCGCGGTACGCAGCCCTTCCTGCCGATCATCCCGCTGGCGGGGGCCGCCGCGCAGCCGCAGAACCTAGATGCGTGGCCAGCCGGCAAGCTCGATCCGGAGGACTACCGCGAGGCGATCGAAAAGCGGTTTCGCGCGATCCTGAAGGCCGCGACGCCGCGCAACAAATGGTTCAGGCTGACAAGCTGGGCAGGCGGGCTGGTCAGCGACGATCTTGTCGCGGACAAGGTGATCGAGGCGATCAACGGCTACTTGAAAGAGGCCGAGCTTTCCTAATGAGCCCAAATCGGGCCTGGAGTCTCCGCAAGGCGCGCGAGCCATGCGTCGAGATCATCCAGTGCCCGGCGCGCGATCAACGGCTTGCGGTCGGCGTGGCGGCCGGGATCGGGGGAGAGCGGCGGAAACAGCCCGAAATTGATGTTCATCGGCTGAAAGCTCGCCGTGTCGGCGCCGCCGGTGATGTGGCGCAGGAGCGCGCCGAGCGCGGTCGAGGGCGGGGGCGGCGTCGCCCGATGGCCGAGCCGCGCGGCGGCGGCGAAGCGGCCGGCTAAGAGCCCGATAGCGGCGCTCTCGACATAGCCCTCGACCCCGGTGATCTGCCCGGCAAAGCGCAGCCGCGGCATCGCCTTCAGCCGCAGCTGATCGTCGAGCAGGCGCGGGCTGTTGATGAAGGTGTTGCGGTGCAGCCCGCCCAGCCGAGCAAATTCGGCATGTTCCAGCCCCGGGATCGTGCGGAACACGCGCTTCTGCTCGCCATGTCGCAATTTGGTCTGGAAGCCGACCATGTTGTAGAGCGTCGCCAATGCGTTGTCCTGGCGCAGCTGGACGACGGCATGCGGGCGATGGCCGGTGCGCGGGTCGGTGAGGCCGACCGGCTTCATCGGCCCGAACCGCAGGGTTTCGCCCCCGCGCGCCGCCATCACCTCGACCGGCAGGCAGCCCTCGAAATAGGGCGTCTTCCTCTCCCACTCGTGGAACTTCGTCTTGTCCGCGGCCAGCAGCGCCGCGACGAACGCCTGGTATTCGGCGCGGTCGAGCGGGCAATTGATGTAGTCCGCCCCGTCACCGCCCGGGCCGCCCTTGTCGTAGCGCGACTGAAACCAGGCCCGCTCGAAATCGATCGTGTCGCGATGGACGATCGGCGCGATCGCGTCGAAAAACGCCAGCGATTCCTCGCCGGTCAGCATGCCGATCGCCTCGGCCAATGCCGGCGAGGTCAGCGGGCCGGTGGCGATGATCACCTCGTCCCATTCGGCCGGCGGCAACCGGGCGATCTCCTCGCGGCGGATTTCGACCAGCGGTTCAGCCGTAAGCGCGGCCTCGACCGCCGCGGAAAACCCGACCCGGTCGACCGCCAGCGCGCCGCCCGCCGGCACCTTGTGCGCATCGGCAGCGCGCAGGATCAGCGAGCCGCAATGCCGCATCTCCCTGTGCAACAGCCCGACCGCGTTGCGCTCGGGGTCGTCGGAACGGAACGAATTGGAGCACACCAGCTCGGCCAATCCCGGCCCGACATGCGCCTCGCTGCCGCGCACCGGCCGCATCTCGTGCAGCACCACCGGGACCCCGGCGCGCGCCACCTGCCACGCCGCCTCGCTGCCGGCCAGCCCGCCGCCGATCACATGCACGGGGTTCATGGGAGATTAGGTGCCGTCACCGACACGCTCCCGCAAGGCATCGAGCCAGCGCCGCAGGAGCGCGGCATGGCCGGCCAGGCGTTCGGCAATCGCGTCGCCGATATTCTGCTTGTACATGTGGACCGTCAGATTGCGGTCGTCGGCGAGCTTGCCGGCTTCTTCTGCATCGTCATCGCTGAGCAGTTTTGCCCGGCGAGATGCCCGGATCGCTCCTTTTGGCGAGCCGACAGCAATGCCCTCGTTTTGTTCGAGGAGCAAGGCAGCCGCTTTCCAAACAGCCTCGAATGTATACACGAACCGTAGGATCGCCCCGTCACGCTCCGCGATGGACAGGCCGTCGCGATTCGCCAACTCTTCGAGCGTAGCGAGCGCGGCCTGCGCGTCATCAAGCCTTTCCTCTAGTCGCGCCATTTTACGCCGCTGCGAAGCACCTCTTCTCGAAACTTCGCGTCAACCGATCGCAAATCGACGAGATCCACGTCATAGGGGATCGTGCTCTCCTCGATTGTCTCGGCGAGGCCCGCGAAGAAAGTGGGCGGCAAATCTTCTCGGGGTAGGATCGCCACATCGATATCGCTCGCATGGCGCACCTCGTCACGGGCATGCGAACCGAAGAGATAAACGGCGGCATCGTGCTCGCCGAGCGCATCCAGCACCATCCGGCGCAGGCGCTGAATCGCCCGTTCGCGAACAGGGTTCATGCCGGTGGGGCTACGTTTGATTTGCCGATGTTGCACTGTTCACAGAGGATCTGAAGGTTTTCAACCACTGTCTCGCCGCCGCGGCTCCAGGGAACAATATGATCGATATGTAATCTCGCTCCTGAAGGAGGATCCGCTCCACAAAGCCGGCATCTCGCGCCGTCGCGCATCAAGATGATCGCCCGCTGTCGCCAGTTGACGTGCCGCGGTGTCCGTCGGCCTACCCTTTCATTTGTCAAATTGGTAGGCGGGGTCGTTTCCTCGTTCGCCCAGGCGACGAAAGCTTCAAGTGCCCGCCTCCAACCACCAAACCGCTTCTCGTAAGTACCTGATGAGTATGACGATACCTCCTTCGTCAAATCATCGTACTTCGGCTGTCGGCCGAGCTTAGTCCAGACTTCGACAAGATTTTCGAATAGCGCTTCGTTCGGGATGTTCAGGTTTCGGGTTTTCCGAAGTCCCGCAAGCTCCAAGGCCTTAAACCAGCTCCCAAAGCGCCGGGTGAGGGTAGTGGCATGGAACCGACCGTGCTCGTTGTAGACATCTATTGTCACGCTCGATGCAGCTGTTTTCGCGGCGACGCGGCGTAAGTCTTCGATCAACTCGGCATCGGCTGTGTTCCGGTGATAAGGCTCAAGCTGAAACGGCATATTCAGCTCAGCTCCTGCTCTCACGCTACCCCGCCCTGCGCCTGCGCGAGGCCGGCTGGGTCTTCAGATAGGCCCGCAGATAGCGGCCGGTGTGGCTGTCCTCGGCCTGGGCGACCTCCTCGGGGGTGCCGGTGGCGACGATCCGGCCGCCGGCGTCGCCACCCTCGGGGCCGAGGTCGATGACCCAGTCGGCGGTCTTGATGACTTCGAGGTTGTGCTCGATGACCAGCACCGTGTTGCCCGCCGCGACCAGCGCATGCAGCACTTCGAGCAGCTTGCGCACGTCCTCGAAATGCAGCCCGGTGGTCGGCTCATCCAAAATGTAGAGCGTCCGCCCGGTGGCGCGCCGCGACAATTCCTTCGACAGTTTGACCCGCTGCGCCTCGCCGCCCGAGAGGGTCGTCGCCGGCTGGCCGACATGGATGTAGCCGAGCCCGACCCGCTGCAATGTCACCAGCTTGTCGCGGATCGCCGGCACGGCGCGGAAGAATTCGGCGCCCTCGTCGACCGTCATGTCGAGCACATCGGCGATGCTCTTGCCGCGGAACAAGACCTCCAGCGTCTCGCGGTTGTAGCGTTTCCCTTTGCACACATCGCATTGCACATAGACGTCCGGCAGGAAGTGCATCTCGATCTTGATGACCCCGTCGCCCTGGCAGGCTTCGCAGCGCCCGCCCTTGACGTTGAACGAGAAGCGGCCGGGCAGATAGCCGCGCGCCTTCGCCTCGGGCAAGCCGGCGAACCAGTCGCGGATCGGCGTGAAGCAGCCGGTATAGGTCGCCGGGTTGGAGCGCGGCGTACGGCCGATCGGCGACTGGTCGATATCGACGATCTTGTCGAGGAACTCGTCGCCTTCCAGCTTCTCGAACGGCGCCGCCTGCTCGCGCGCATTGTTGAGCCGCTTGGCCAGCGCCTTGTACAGCGTCTCGACGATCAGGGTCGATTTGCCGCCGCCCGACACCCCGGTCACGCAGCAGAAGGTGCCGAGCGGGATCTCGGCGGTGATCTCCTTCAGATTGTTGCCGCGGGCGCCGATCAGCCGCAGGATCTGCTTCTGGT
>Ga0137373_10006801_pt1 | contig 12214 bp, 6 predicted proteins | sample SagtaG_5_FD_104912 | JGI IMG/M metagenome (GOLD analysis project Ga0137373, IMG submission 104912) | Vadose zone soil microbial communities from Sagehorn Ranch, Mendocino, California, USA - Sage1_R_80_16 metaG | ecosystem: Environmental > Terrestrial > Soil > Vadose zone | place: USA: California...
CGTGGCCACCAGTTCGCGCGCGACCCTCGGCGGCATGATCGCCAACAACTCCTCCGGGTCGCACACGCCCGTCTATGGCACCACGGCCGACCATGTGAACGCGCTGGAAATCGTCCTGGCCGACGGCATGGTGGAAACCATCGGCCTGAACCATGGCCGATCGGATCGGCGCTGGCAGCGGGTGCTGGAACTGGTCCAGCAGCACGCCGCGCTCATCGCCCAACGGATGCCGCCGGACTTGCTCAAGCGGTGGCCGGGTTATGGGCTCGACCGTTTGCTCCGCCAGCCGGACAATTTCAGTCACGTCCTCGCGGGGAGCGAAGGCACCCTGGCCGCCATCGTCTCCGCCGAATTGAGAATCGTTCCGCTGCCGCGCGAGAAAGGGGTGGGCCTGATCTTCTTCGATTCGGTGGCCGAAGCGATGCAGGCCACGGTGGAACTGCTCGACCTCGCCCCGGCGGCCATCGAGCACATCGATCGCGTGCTCTGCGATCAGACCAAGGGCCAGCTCGCTTTCCAAGCCGCGCGCGATTTGCTCGAACTCGATGCCAAACCGTGTGAATCCATTCTCATCGTCGAGTTCTTCGAGGAATCCGTGGCCGAGCGCCTCGCCGCGCTGGAGAAAAAGCGGCTCGGACTGCGCACAACCATCCTGCGGAACCACGCGGAAGCGGACCTTGTTTGGGCGCTGCGCAAGGCCGGGGTGGCCCTGCTCACCGGTTGCCGGGGGGACGCCAAGCCGGTCACGGGCATCGAGGACACGGCCGTGCGGCCGTCGCAGTTGCCCGCTTACGTTGCGGCCCTGCGCTCGCTCCTGGAACCGTTGGGATTAAGGGCCTGCTTTTACGGGCACGCGGCTTCCGGCCTCTTGCACGTGCGGCCCGTGCTCGACCTGCACCGTGCCGAAGATCTGAAAAAATTTCGGCAATTGATGAACGAAGTGTCGGCGGTGGTCGGGCAGTTCAAAGGGTCGTTGGCGGCGGAGCACGGCGTGGGGCTGGCCCGCACCGAGTTCATGCCCGAACAACTCGGCGACGAACTGTTGGGTGTCATGCGCGAAGTCAAAGCGGTGCTGGATCCCCTCAACCGCTTCAATCCCGGAAAACTCGTCGGAGATGGCCGGTTCCGGTGCGACCAGTCATTGCGCCTGGAGCGGGGCCGCGCTTTGCCGCTGCCCTTCGAGCCGATCCTGGCCTTCGCCGCGAAGGACGGCTCGTTCGTCCGCAACCTGGAACAATGCAATGGCTGCGGGGGATGTCGCAAAGAGACACCCACGATGTGTCCGACATTTCTGGCGACAGGCGAGGAAGTCATGTCCACGCGCGGCCGGGCGAATGTGATCCGCGCGGTGCTGGAGCGGCGCGGTGCGCCGGGGGCGGACCCTTTGCGTTCGGCGGAACTGGAGGCGGCGTTGAGCAATTGCCTTTCCTGCAAAGCCTGCACCACGGAGTGCCCGTCGAACGTGAACCTGGCGTTGCTCAAGGCCGAGCTGCTGCACGGGCGGCATCAGCGCGACGGCCTGCCTCTGCGGGAGCGGCTCTTGAGTTCGTTGGACGGGCTGGGCCGGCTGGGTTGCCTGGCCCCGGGCCTGGCCAATGCCGCGTTGCAATGGTCGTGGTTGCGCCGGGCATTGTCCCGGCACCTGGGGCTGACCGCCCGACGGCCCCTGCCGCCCTACGCGGCGACACGATTCGACCGCTGGTTCGCGCGTCGTGCCGTGTCCGGCCAACGCCCTCGCGGCCGGCTGCTCCTGTGGGACGACACGTTCGTGCGTTACCATGAGCCGCATATCGGGCAGGCGGCGGTGGCGGTCCTGGAAGCGGCCGGGTTTGAAGTGGCACTGCTGCGCGGACGCCACTGCTGTGGCCGGCCGGCGTTCAGTCAGGGGAACCTGGACGAGGCATCGCGCGCGGGCCGACATAACCTCGCCTTGCTGGCCTCGGCCGATCGCCGCGCGCCCATCCTGTTCCTTGAGCCTTCCTGCTACTCGATGTTCGCCGAAGACTACCGTGAGTTGCGTCTCCCGGAGGCCGACAGCGTGGCTCGGCGTTGCTTCCTGTTTGAAACGTTCGTGGACGATCTCCTGCAGCGGGAACCGGCCGCGCTCCGGTTTCACCGGCGTTCCGGCCACGTGGTCGTCCACGCCCATTGCCACGCCAAATCCCTGCTCAATACCACCTTCATGGCGCGGCTGGCCCAGCGCGTGCCCGGTCTCTCGGCCGCGATGTTGGACACTGGCTGTTGCGGCATGGCTGGGGCGTTCGGCGCGCTGGAGTCGAAGTACGATCTCTCCCGCAAAATCGCCGAACCGCTCGTCGCCATGATTCAACAGCAAGCCGAGGGAACCATTGTCGTGGCCTCGGGCACGAGTTGCCGGCATCAGATTGAACACTTGACTCCTGCGCGACCCAGGCACATGGCGGAATTGTTGGCGGAAGGGCTGGGCCCGAACTTTGGCGCGCGGACGGTCCCCGTCCGCAGCACGTGACCAGCACAGGCAGCGTGGAACAATGCGGGATCTCGGCTCCGGGCGATGCGCTGCGGGCCGGGACGGCCCGCGGTCCGGCCGGCTAAAGCCGGGACTACGAACGAGCGGCACTACGAACCTGATTTCGGTGCCGCGCGCAATTTGAGGAAGTTCTTCATGATCGTCCGCCCGCTCTCCGTGAGAATGCTCTCGGGGTGGAACTGCACGCCCCAAATCGGGTACTCCTTGTGCCGAAGGCCCATCACTTCGCCCTCCTCGGTTTCGGCGGTGACTTCCAGGAAGTCCGGCAGGGTATCACGCTGAATCACCAGCGAGTGATAGCGCGTGGCCGAAAATGGATTTGGCATTCCTTCGAAGAGCTCCCGTCCGTTGTGCTTAATCAGGGAGGTCTTGCCATGCATCATCCGGTAGTTGACCACCACGCTCGCGCCGAAGACGTGGCCGATGCACTGGTGACCCAGACAAACGCCGAAGAGCGGAACCTTCGGGCCGAACTCGCGGATGATGTCGTTCGACAACCCCGATTCGCGCGGGGAACAGGGGCCGGGCGAAACGAGGATGCGCTCGGGATTCATCGCGCGGATCTGGTCGAGAGTGATCTGGTCGTTGCGATGCACTTGCAAGTCCACCTGCAACTCGCCCAGGTACTGGACCAGGTTGTAAGTGAACGAATCATAGTTGTCGATCACGAGCACCATCAGGCGCGCAAACTACTCGATTGCCTCCCGCGGGGAAAGGGGGAAATCCCGTTCGTAGTCCCGTTCGTAGTGCCGCCTTCAGGCGGCTCGCGACGCCGCCTTCGGATCTAATGCCCAATGCCCAATGCCCAGGCAGCGCGCGCCAGCCCTATCGGCTGCGTGCGTCGAGCCTTGGCCATCGGAGTTTGGTCATTCATTGGTCATTGGTCATAGGCCATTGGTCATTCGGCTCAGAACACATACCGCGAAACGGCGGAACTACCGACCGCCCCTCGCATTTTAAACTCGAATCCCAACCGTCAGAACGGGAACATCCGCGCATGCCAAAAACGGCTTTAATGGAAATCGTGCGTTACTGCGATCGGATCCTGCGCACGGACAAAATCAACGACTATGAGGGCGCGGTGAACGGCTTGCAGGTGGAGAATCACGGCACCGTGACGCGGGTCGCCGCTGCGGTGGACGCCACCCTCTCGACGATCAAGCTGGCGATCGCGTCGCGCGCCGACTTATTGGTCGTGCATCATGGCTTGTTCTGGAACGCGCGGCACCCATGGACGAGCAAGACCTACGAGATGCTGCGGCTGCTCATCGGGAGCGACCTGGCGGTTTACAGCTCGCATCTTCCGCTCGACCTGCACCCCAAACTGGGCAACAACCCGCAGCTCTGCGCCGCGCTGGGTCTGCGCCATTCCCAACCGTTCTTCCTGGAAAAGGACCAACACCTCGGCGTGGAAGTGCGCACGCGGCTCCCCCTGGAAGAGCTCAAGCAGCGACTCAAAGCGGCCCTGGGTGCCGAGCCGATGGTCATTCCAGGCGGGCCTTCGATCTGCCAGCGCATCGGAATGGTCACGGGCGGGGCGGGCAGCCAATTGCAGCGCGCCGCGGCTGAGGGGGTCGATACGTTCATCACGGGCGAAGGACCGCATTGGACCTACGCCGTGGCCGAGGAACTCGGTTTGAACCTGCTTTACGGCGGCCATTATGCGACCGAGACGTTCGGCGTGAAAGCGCTGGCGCAGGAACTGTCCGAGAAATTCGACCTGCCGTGGTCGTTTGTGGATTATCCCACGGGGTTGTAGAGGGGGCTGGGGGGTTACAGATAATTGAGTTAAATGGGTTAAATGGGTTAAATAGGATAAATGGTTAAATAGTTACAGCCATTGAGTGCTCTCAGAGAGAGGGTCCATGACGTAGGAAGCGAACCTGCCCCTGGGGATTGCCGATTTAACCCATTTAACCCATTTAACCCATTTAACCCATTTAACTCATTTAACCTATTTAACTCATTTAACCTATTTAACCCTCTCTTCGTCCCCGCGCTCTGCCACCACGAACGCATTAAACATGCAATAGCGCCAAGGACCGAGGTTCAGGAGAAAATCGATGGGCCAGGCCACATGGCGGTCGCAACAAGAAACGCTCTCCACCACGCACCCGGCGCGTTGGAGAAAGAACGCCATCTCGAGTGCGTTCGTGGCGATGATGGCGTCGTCGTCCGGCGTGAATGGTTCCTTCACGATGGGCGCCATCCGGTCGAAGCGCACCGCCTCGGGATCCTTTCGCATCTGGCGCCGCTTTTCCTGCAGTCGCTTCCAATTGCGCCATTTGTTGGCCAGGCCGCGCATCCGCGGATGATAATCCCGAAAGCCGAGCACGCGGAAAAAATTGGGACTGGAAAGAACGATGCGTCCCCCCACTTCGGTGACCCGCACCAGTTCGCCGATGAAGGCCTCCGGTTCGTCCACGTGCTCGAGAACGTTCAGCGCGCCGGTGCTGGCGAAATGGCGATCCGGGAAAGGCAGCTTCCTGCCATCATACAACTGGCAGCGCTCGGAGAATTTCCGGGCGCGTTCAATGTTGGGGACGGAGACATCGACGCCGTAGGCTGCAAAGCCCGCTTCCTGCAACCGCGCCACCACCTGTCCGACGCCGCAGCCGACGTCCAGCGCGCGCGCGCCGGCCCGGCGCGGTTTCAGGCAACCGGCGTATTTGGCATAGAACCCGGCATCCCAATTCGCGAGAAACTCCGCGTAAGCCTCGTTCTGCCGGTAATAGGTTTCCTGGTGGCTCATCGATGGTCGGAGAACAGCGGCGCGTTCATCACGTCGCGGTAACTATTCAGCGGTGAATGAGGTCCGCCCCGGCCCTCCCCCGGGAGAGTTGGCTGGAATGCCGCGCGGGAATGAATCACGGATCCTTGAGCACTCCCGCGCTTGAGGAAAACCTCCCTCTCCCCGGGGGAGAGGGCCGGGGTGAGGGCGAGCCAGCCTTTGTGTTGAATAGTCACACGTCGCGCGCTGCGGGCTGCTTCGCTTGTCCGCCGGCGTTTCCAGGGGGCAGATCCTCGGGTTGAGGCACGAAAAAGAGGAGAGCGCACAACAGCACACCGACACCCATCGCCGCGAGGCTGATCTTCAATCCTTTCAACGAAGGCTCGAAATGAAACACCACGGTGTGCTGGCCGGTCGGCAACTGGACGCCGCGCATGATGAAGTTGCACCGCAGCAGCCTCGCGGCCTGGCCATCCACCGTCACGCGCCAGTCGGGGTCGAAGCGGTCATTGAGCAAGAGCACGCTGGACGTGGCGGCGTTGGCGCGCAGTGCAATGCGCTGGGGCGAATACCTGGCGAACTCCACGGTCCCGGCAGCCGCATTCGTCGCCTGCGCCACAGGCGCCCCGATCGCCTCCGACACCACCACGGTGGCCGCCGGGTCGAAGGCCGGATCGGTCAGGGTCTTCAACGCCTCGTCCCCGTTCGTCTGCACCTGCCATTGCGCGTAGAGCTTCGCCCGCGGCAACGCGGCGGTGTATTCGAACAGCGCCAGCGGGCCGTTTTCGACCTGCACCGCCGTGAGATCCTCGAGCTTCGACGGAGTCTCGCCCGGCTTGGGCGCGAGTTCGAACGTCGCGCGGACGCGGAATCGGTTGCGGCCTTTGTCCGCTTGAGTGTTGAGCGCGTCCAGGAACGCGGTCATGCCGAGGACGTAGCGGGTGTTCGTCAGTTCCCAATAGCGGCCGATTTCGTGCATCGCCTGCATGTAAGCCTGCTTGTCGGCCGGCGGGCGCGGGTCTTGCGCCACGTCGATGGATTGGATGTTGTAGTACTGGAAATGATGCTGCACCCATTCGATGCCATAGAGCTGCGGGAAGTAGGCGGTCAGGCGCCCGCCCGCCGCGGCCGCCCTCGGATCGAACAAAAATGGCGGCGCCACCACGCGCGCCTCGTAGGGTTTCTCGCGTAGAATATCGAGGATGGGATTGGTCGCATACTTGTGCCGGTAGTCCCAATACACAATCCACGGTGTGTTCGCCCGCGCCAGGTCCACGGTGAGGATCAGACCCAGCAACACGGCGGCCCAGCGCGCCCGTCCGCCGGCGAAAACACCGCCCATCACGAGCAGGAGCGCGCCGGCCGACAGGAAGAGGAAGCCGACAAATTTTCCGACTTCACCCACGCTGAACTGCGCGATCCGGGTGGCCATACCTGCGTCCGGGAACCCGGCGGCCATGAGTTGCTTCACCAGGCCGCCGCGTTCTGAAGCGTAAGTGAGAAACGCCAGGCAACTGAGCCCCAGGACGGCGATCATGCCGGCGGTCCATCGCTTCTCAAAAGGCTGCGCCTTGCTCCACCATGCCGCGAGTCGGGCCGACACCGAACCCTTCGGCGCGGTGCTCTCGAGATATTTTCGACTCAACCCGAGCAGCCCGTAGCCAAACAAGATCATCAACGCCATGTGCCCCGCGTGCATGAATTTCATCGGATTCCGGATGCTGGAGAAGTAGGGCAACTGGTAAACGACCTGGTAAAAGGGCGCGAAACGACCCCACGACAAGAGCAACGCCACCAGGAACGACGCCCCCCAAAACCAGATCAGCCGCCGCTCCGGCGTCGTGAAGACGCCGCCGGTTCCATAAAGCGACGCCGCCAGGCTCCACAGGGCCACCAGCACCACGAGCACGCCCGCATACTCGCCCGCCCCGGAGAAGCGGGAGCCGGGTTGCGGGCTGCCGGGCGCCTCGCCCACTCGACCCCGGTAATTCGCGCCGTCCGGCGAGTCCATGCGATAGCCGTAAAGCCCCGGAATGAGCACCCGCATGGTCTCGTCCGGCGGCAGGCTCCATTGCGTGGCGAAGGCCCACTTCTGCGCCTTCCTTTCCGGGTCGGCCTGCGCACTGACCGCGCCTGCCGCCGCGAGGTTGAAAAGACTGATCAACACCTGCATCGCGATAAACACTGCGAAACCGGCGACCAGCACCAGCCGTAGACTGCGCTTCACACCTTGCGCGGGCGAGCCGCCTTGAACGAACGACTGGACCACCACAAACGCCGCCACGAACAAACTGAAGATCACCCCGTTGTCCGAGCCTTCCACGACCCCCATCCCCACGGCCAATCCGGCCAGGGCGGCATTGAGCCAGGGATGGCCGACCCGCCGGGCCTGGAGCAAGGCCAGGGCGAGAAAGACGGCGGCCAGCGTGATCGCGCGCGTCCCCAGTCCCCAGCAGGTGTTCGAAAAGAAGTTCGAATTCAGCGCCGCGGCCAGGGCGGCCACTGTGCAAAGCCCCGTGCTCAACCCAAGCGTGCGAAAGAAAGTCCAGGCGCAAATGCCCAAAAGGAGCAACGAGATCGGCGGATAGAACTTCGCGTACCCCATCGGGTCAAGCAGCCAGAGCAGCGCATAGGTCACGCCGGCTGTCGCGTGTGTCCCGTTGAGGCCCAGCCAATGCAAATCCACCCAGTAACCTTTGAACGCCGCCGGCAGCGAGAGCGCTTGCGACTTCACCACGCCCAGTGGGCCGTCGTTGGAAAAAACCACCTCGTTCTCCTGGAAGCTCTTCGCAAAGAGAAGACCAAGCACGAGGACCAACACGAGAATGGAAAATGCGACCGCCTTCCACCCTGGCGTCGTTCGTGGCGTCTGGACATTATTCATAATTGATTAGTCGCCTGCGCCTCGCCGGGAGTTACCGGGCGAGGCCAAGGCGCCCGGTCAATTATGACCAACTGTAAACCCACCGCCAGCGCCGAATTTTAGAACGGACGAAAACCGGGTGAGACGGCCAGGCTCCATGCAATGAGAAGAACGGCAGAGGCAAGCGCAATGTTTGCGCACGGGTAAGCCGACGCGCCAATGTCGCCCGCGGGTTGACCCGCGGGAGGCTCCGGGGTAAATGAGTATTCTTACTGAACCGCCTGCCGGTTGAGTACCGGCCTTAGTGGAGATTCTCGCCACCGTGTAAAAGGATAGACGTGCTTCTGTGAGGAAGCTGCCGGTGGCAAGCGGTTGCGCGCCACCACGCGGTCGGAGACATCGGCGCCGCGGGTTAAGGGCCTGCGGAACCGCACTTGCCAGCGGCACCCTGGTTAAAGATGTGCCTAATCTCGCCAGCGCCTAGAGCCCGACTGTAGAGGCTGATTTCGTCTTCAGCGCCGAAAAAGCGGATCCCGCTGAACGGTCCCGAGGGGCGCAACCCAAAGGCGAGCGGAAAACTGGTCTGCGGAGTAAAGGATCCAAGGTTGGCTTGGGCCGCGGCCGCGCCATTGTGGTAGAGGACTGCTTGGCCTGTGACTTTGTTGTAGGTAATCCCGATGTGTTGCCACTGGTTAATCTGCAGCAGTCCAGCGGACGTCCGAATTTGATGGGAGTTTCCCGAAGTGTCCACCAGGTTGGCAAAAAGATCCTGGATTCCGTCCCCCGGCGCAGCCGTATCCACAGACACCCAGAGGTGTGCCCCGATATTTCCCTTGTTGTCGTTCCATTCGAGCACAGGTCGCAACTGGGAAAGATCGGCCGGATTGATCCAGCCCTCGATGGTCAGTCCACGCGCCGCGCCGATGTCCAACGCGGCCGAGGCGGCGGCAGCGGCGGAATCGTCAACACCGTCAAAGCGGAGCGCTTGGGAAACCTCTCCTGGGACGAAAACGGGGCTCCCGAGGAGGCTAAGCGGACTGCCACTGATGGCGTCCAAGGCGTTTCCGTCAAAGGGCCACCAGGCAGCGATTCCAGGAGGCGTACAATGTGGAGGCATGGTCGGTGGCGGGACACTGGTACCGCACTTTCCGGCGGCGCCCTGGGTGAAGATACTTTGGATTTCCGACGCGCTGAGTGCCCGGTCGTAGAGACTGATTTCGTCCTGAGCCCCGGAGAAACGGATCCCGCTAAAGAAGCCGGAAGGGCGCAGTCCAAAGTAGAGCGGGAAGCTTGTCTGTGGAGTAAACGAGCCAACGCTGGATTGTCCAGCGGCAACACCGTTGTAGTAAAGCACTGCCTGGCCTGTGGCGTTGTCGTACGTTAGCGCGATGTGCTGCCAGGTATTGACGTTGAGCAGGTCTGCGGCGGTCCGCACTTGATGCGAATTTCCCGACGTGTCCACCAGGTTGGCAAATAGATCCCCAATGCCGTCACCCGCAGCGGCCGTGTCTACGGACATCCACAGATGCGCCCCGATATTCCCGAGGTTGTCGTTCCATTCGAGCAACGGTTGTAGTTGTGACGGATCGGTCGGGTTGATCCAGCCTTCGAGCGTCAGTCCGACCCCAGTACCGACGTTGAGCGACGCCGAGGGCGCGGCAAATGCAGCATCGTCTGAGCCGTCAAAACTGAGCGCTTGCCCAACCTCGCCTAGAACGAAAGCCGGGTTCCCGACAAGCGTCAACGAGTTGCCATTGATGATATCCAAGCCGTTTCCCTCAAACGGCCACCACGCCACAATTCCAGCGGGGGCGCAGTTTGTCGGTGCTGGAGGTGAAGCGCTCTGACTCCAAGCTACGTTGGCCGTGATCCAGGGGCCCAGGTGGATGACGAGAGTAGTTAGGAAGGAGTTCCGAAAAGTCAGGTTTATCATAGTGCTTAGGTGTTTCTGATTGTTTTTTCGCTTCTCAGACGAGGTCTGAGGACACCTCCGTCCCCGCGCTCATAGACACATCACCCTTCGCAAACGACCATCGGCCTAGCTGCGAACACGAGGCCCCTCCGACCTCGTCCGAGAATGCGAAACTTTGATTGCCCGAGTCGGGACCTTGAATGGGGTAGTCACCCCAGAACCAAAGAGGGTTTCGCCCGTAAACAGGAGTGTTCGATTTTAACTCTGCGATACCTCGACAAATCAGGATTGCGTGACCTTCGTCGCGTTAATTCTCGACACTCTCTCCGCTGAATTCCTACATTGGCCGCATGAGTTTCAAGCCAGCGAGCGGAGCCAGGCGACGAATCAGGTGCCAGCCATGATCGTCAAGGCCCTGCAGCGCATGGTTAGCTCTGGCTACTTGCGCAGTTGTCAAAGATGCAATGACTGGAGTGGTCACGGGGTAAGGGCCCTTAGACCGCAGGCGCTCCTTGACGTGGGTTGCGCCGATGGCGGTTTCCTTTTCAAATACCTCGACTACAAACCCGAGCTTTTTTGTGGCATCGAGGCCGCGCCCGAGCTCAAGGCGCAGGCCGAAGCCCGCGGGCTCAAGGTGCTGGCCGTCGACTTGAACGGCGTCTGGCCTTACCGGGACAACACGTTTGATGTCGTGCACTGCGCGCAGGTGATCGAGCATTTGCACAACACCCGTCTGTTCGTGCAGGAAATGATGCGCGTTTTGAAGCCGGGCGGCACCGCCCTGGTCACTTCCGAAAACCTCACGAGCTTTCTGAACCTCGGCGCCATGATGCTCGGTTACACTCCGTTTACGCTCATGCGCTGTTGCGGTTGGTACTTGGGCAATCCGCTCGGCCTGCATTACGGAGAACAGGTCCCGGAGGCGGTGCCGATCACGGACCCGGCTTTTGCGGGCGTCACCGGTCACGTGCGCGCCTTGTCGGTCGTTCAAGCCCAGGAGCTTTTCGAGCGAGTGGGTTTTACAGGAGTCCAGGTGTCCTCGATCGGCCTGATGCCGCTGCCGGAATGGTTGAGCCAATGGTTGGAGCCACTCCTGCGCCGCCGGGGACATCTGTTGTTGATCCGCGCCATCAAGCCCTCCGACCACCAGCGCGGGCAGCATTGCGCGGCAATCGGCAAGCCTGAGAGGTAACGGTTCATTCGCCGTGCCGCGGCTCTCGCCCTGCGGCGCCACAGCCTCTCCGGCGCTGCTCCGCAGCTAGGTTCTTCGCCTCGGTAGGACCAGCCAAAATTCGAGCTAGGCCCTGACAAATCCCGGGTCTCAGAAAAAGCTTGTGTTTTGACTAGCGTGTTCCACGTTGAGAGGCGACTCCGAAAGAAAGCCTCTATGAACCATTTATTTCTTCGTTTCCCAGGGGTGGACTATGCTCTCAAACTGAGACTGCTTGTCCTAACCGGGATGCTCTTTGCAATCGCGAGGTCCCCTGCAGGCACCTACGACCTTTCAAGAGGCTTCTCGACAACGAACAACCCTGCCGGCGCTTGGAGTTACGGTGCCAAAGCTTCTCTTGACGGCCCTCTGGCATTGTTCGGAGTTCGAGGCACGACACCTGATGAGACGGGTCTTCCGGTTCAATATTGGCAGCTCATCCCCGGCCAGGAGCCTACTCTCTACCACAATGGAACCACTAACACTGAGACTATAGCTGATGGTCAGGGCATTTTCCCACCAGGCACGACTTACCTCTTCAGCGCCTACGAGGGCTTGACTAACCAGTTCGGGGTGGTCCGCTTTACCGTTCCCGCGGGTGGTGACGGGCAATACCTGGTCCGAGCGACAGCACGCCCGGTTTACGACAGTCCGCTGCAGGGCGACACAGATTTCCACGTGCTGAAAAATGGCGTCGAATTGTTCGGTCGCTTTCTCGCGAGGGATCAAAGAACGGAATATACGAACACACTGACGCTCGTAGCGCGCGACAGGATCGAACTGTTGGTTGGACGTGGTCAGGACAACAGTGGCGTCGCTTCCGGGTTGAAGATCGCGTTTACCATCCTATCCTCGCTTTCGCCGCCACCACCGCCGCCGGGCACCAACTGCGTCGCGGCCCCGGCCGGTCTGGTGGGTTGGTGGCCGTTCGAAGGCAACGCTCATGACGTGGCGGATGGCAACAGCGGCGACCTTCAGGGATCGCCAAG
>Ga0137373_10006803_pt1 | contig 12212 bp, 10 predicted proteins | sample SagtaG_5_FD_104912 | JGI IMG/M metagenome (GOLD analysis project Ga0137373, IMG submission 104912) | Vadose zone soil microbial communities from Sagehorn Ranch, Mendocino, California, USA - Sage1_R_80_16 metaG | ecosystem: Environmental > Terrestrial > Soil > Vadose zone | place: USA...
CATAGCCGCGGTCGGTCGCGATCGGCGGCGCGCCGATCTCGTTGCTGCCCCTGGGAACGCCGGTGGTGTGCAGATCGAGATTGTAGGGGGCGAACTGCAGGATCACCGGGTAGCGCCCCGCGCGCGCCGGCGTGTAGACGTCGGCTGCGAGCTTGACGCCGTCGGGCATCGCGATCGGAACGTCGGCAAGCAGCCGGCATCTCAGCCCCTGCTCGGCAACCGCGGCGGGCGTCCAGCCGGCGAGCTGGCGTTCGTTCAGCCGGGCATGGAGCGGAATGAGGTTGTCGAGCCAACGCATGGCCGGGCGGAGCACTCGAGGCTCAGCGCGCTTCCCGCCTCGCCATGAAGGCCAGGCGCTCGAACAGGTGTACATCCTGCTCGTTCTTGAGCAGCGCGCCGTGAAGCGGCGGGATGAGCTTCTTGGGATCGCGCTCGCGCAAGATCTCCGGGCCGATGTCCTCGACCAGCAGCAGCTTGAGCCAGTCGAGCAGCTCCGACGTCGACGGCTTCTTCTTCAGCCCCGGCACTTCGCGGATCTCGTAGAACAGCTTCATCGCCTCGGCGACGAGCCGCTGCTTGATGCCGGGAAAATGCACCTCGACGATCGCCCGCATGGTCTCGAGATCGGGAAAGCGGATGTAGTGGAAGAAGCAGCGGCGCAGGAACGCGTCGGGCAGCTCCTTCTCGTTGTTCGAGGTGATGACGACGATCGGCCGCCGGCGGGCCTTGATGGTCTCGCCGGTCTCGTAGACGAAGAACTCCATGCGATCGAGCTCCTGCAAGAGATCGTTGGGGAACTCGATATCGGCCTTGTCGATCTCGTCGATCAGCAGCACCGGACGCTCATCCGACACGAAGGCGTCCCATAGCTTGCCGCGCTTGATGTAATTGCGGATGTCTTTCACGCGGACATCGCCGAGCTGGCTGTCGCGCAGGCGCGAGACGGCGTCGTATTCATAGAGGCCCTGCAGCGCCTTGGTGGTCGATTTGACGTGCCATTCGATCAGCGGCGCGGACAGCGCTTTGGCGATCTCGAGCGCGAGCACGGTCTTGCCGGTCCCGGGCTCGCCTTTGACGAGGAGCGGGCGCTCCAGGTTGATCGCGGCGTTCACCGCCACTTTCAGGTCGTCGCTGGCGACGTAGCCGCTGGTTCCCTCGAAGCGCATCGGTCCCTGTTCCATGCGGATGAGAAAAAAAGCGGAGCTCCGCGTCGACCTTCAGATCTCCGCAGGGCCGCTTTTGGCCACCCTATAGGGGCGCCATGAGGGCCGGCAAGCCGTGCCGCCGGTATGCGGTGCCGCCCGGCGGCCGGGCGGCGGATCCCCGCGAGCCGCGAGGCCGTGCCTCATTTTGGCTTCCGGTGGAAGGGGGAAAGATTCGCTTGCGATTCAAGGTGTTTTTCCGCAAACGGACAGTTGTCAGGCCATGGCCTCGGTGCTTATAAGCGTCCGCCGCGAGCGCAAGACTCGCGCCGGTTCAGTGCACGGAGTCGCGATGCCCAGGGAGAAGCAAAATCATTATCGCCCTTCGGATCGGGAGCCCTTCATGAACGAGCGGCAGCGAGACTATTTCCGCGGCAAGCTGCAGGCGTGGCGGGAGGACATCCTACGAGAGGCGCAGGAAACGCTGCAGCACCTGCAGGACGAGAACCAGAATCATCCGGACCTCGCCGACCGCGCCTCCTCAGAGACGGAGCGCGCGATCGAGCTCAGAGCACGCGATCGGCAGCGCAAGCTGATCGCCAAGATCGATGCTGCGCTGCAGCGGATCGACGACGGGACGTACGGTTTTTGCGAAGAAACCGGCGAGCCGATCTCGCTCAGGCGGCTGGAAGCGCGGCCGATCGCGACCTTGTCGATCGAGGCCCAGGAGCGCCACGAGCGGCGCGAGCGCGTCTACCGCGACGATTGAGGTTCTCTTTTCCCTCCCCGGAAGGGAGGGTCGCTGCCGAAGGCGGCGGGGTGGGGCGCCCCCTCCCGGCTCGTTGCGCGAGCCGAGGCCGCGAGCCTCACTCCTTGCCGATCGGGCGACCCAACAGGCTCGCCATCTCCTGCTCGAGGCTATCGACCACCGATTTCGGCTTGGCGTCCGGCTGGCCCGGATGCGCGGCCTCGGAGGAGGCCGCACGCGGCGCTTCCGGCTTTGCGGCCGGTTTTCCGGCCTCGCGAACGGCGGGCGGGGCGCCGAACGGAACCGGGGTGGGCCGCGGGGTTTCCGCGGGCATGGGCCGCGCAAGGGTCGGCTCGATTCGAGCTTGGCCCGGCGCAACCGGCCGCCGCAATGCCGCTTCGAGACGTTGCGCCATGTCGGTGAGCTCGGCGTCGCTTGCCGGGGGCGCCGGAGGCATCTGGGGCGACACCCTCGGTTCGGCCGCGGGTTTCGCCGGCGTCAAGGGCGGCGCGGACCGCACCGGCATTTCCGGCGTGCGGGCGTAGGATTCCGCCGCAGCCGGCGGCCTGACGACAGATTCGGCGACGCGGTGCGGCTGCGGCGCAACCTCGGGTCTTGCCGTCGTTTCCGGGCGAGGGGACGCTTCATGCCGCAATGACGGCAAGTCGCTCCCGCGCGGCATGGCAGGCTCGGTTCGGTTCGTTTCGGCAGCCGTACGGCCGGGGCTTTCGCGCGCCGGCGGCGCTGGCGGCGGCGGCTCCGCGGCGGCCCGGGCCATGACTTCGGCAAGGCCTCCCGGGCGCGGCGCGGGCGCCTCCCGGGGCGAGGCCACCGGCACGGCGCGAACGATGTTCTGCTCGATGACGACGTCGCTCGGGCCGCCGATCATCAGCAGATGCTCGACGTTGTCGCGACGGATCAGGACGAGCCGGCGACGGCCGTCGACCGCGGCCGCGTCGATGACCGCGAGGCGCGGCTGGCGTCCGCGCGCCGCGCCCCCTCCGAGCCCGATCCCGCCGAAGCGGCGGATCGCCCAGAAGGTGAGCACGATCAGCGCCAGGACGATGAGAAACGCGATGAAGAATTGCGCGGCGGTCGATAGCTCGCCAAACAGGGTTCCCATCGGTGCTTACCTCGTTACGCTAGCGGGCGGGCCGAGCCGGCGCCGGCCGATGCCAAAAGCCTGGACCGATCCCGCCGCTTGGTACGGCATCCGCTCGTCGAAAAAGGGCCATGCCCCATACGGAAACGGCCCATAGCACACTTTTTACGCTTCGGGCGGCAGATTGATGGCGAACGCTTCGCGCGATTCGCGTGAGCGGACCATGGCTCCAACCCGCCTGCTCCATTCCCGAGACGAAATCCACCGCCGTCATGATTTTCTTGCAGAGCCTGCGGCAGATAGTACTTATGCGTCAATCTGACGCCCGAATCGGCATGGCGACCCAGGACCTGAGCGAGACCCCAAAGCTCGTGGAGCGCGGCGAGCGGGCCGGCAGCATCGGCATGGTGCTGCTTGTCGCGTTGGCCCTGATCGGGGCCGCGGTCGCCTTTCTGCTGATCGGACGCAACGACGCGCAGCCCTACATCCTGGCATTCTTGTCGGCGCTCGCGGTGATCGGCGTGTTCTCGTTGTTCGCGGGAGCCGCCGGGATTCTGCGCTTGCCCGGCAAGGATGCCGGCAATGCATTCGCGTCCGCGTCTGCGGAGGGCGCTCCCGACGCGATCGCGGTCACCGACCCGGGCGGGCGCGTGCTGTACGCCAACGAAGCATATCTGGCGCTCGTCAATGCGCCCGGCGCCAAGGACGTGCGGCCGGTGGAGCGAGTCTTCGTCGGCGATCCCGACGTCTCGGAGGCGGTCTATCGGCTGGCCAAGGCGGCCCGCGAAGGTCGGCGGCTGCAGGAGGAAGTGCGGCTCGCCGGGCCACCGCCGCGCTGGCTGCGGTTCCGGGTGCGCCCGCTCGGCGCAACGGCGAGCGCGGCGCGATCCACGGTGTGGAGCGTCGCCGATGTCACGCGCGACCGCGAACGCCAGGAGAACGTGTTTCAGGAGCTGCAGCATGCGATCGATTATCTCGATCATGCGCCCGCCGGGTTTTTCTCGGTCGATGCCGCGGGCGACGTCAGCTACCTCAACGCGACGCTGGCGAATTGGCTCGACCACGATCTGGCGCAGGTCGGCTCGGGCGGGCTCAAGCTGACCGATATCGTCGCCGGCGAGGGCGCCGCGCTGCTCACCACGCTCGCGGCGGCTCCCGGCGAAGTCAAAACCGAAGTGCTCGATCTCGATCTCAAGACCCGCGGCGGGCGCACGCTGCCGGCACGCTTGCTCCACAAGGTAGCGTTCGCGGCGGACGGCACGCCGGGCGCATCCCGCACGCTGGTGCTCAACCGCGCGCGCCAGGAGGCCGGCGATCCGCAACGCGCCGCCGAAGTGCGCTTCGTGCGATTTTTTCACAATGCGCCGATGGCAATCGCCACCGTCGACCGCGAAGGCCGGATCGCCCGCGCCAATGCGCCGTTCGCGCGACTCCACCACAGCGTCGGCAAGGGCGAATCGCTGCCGGCGGAGGGCCGTTCCATCCTCGCGGTCGTCGCCGAGCGCGACCGGGCGGGGCTCGCCGCCGCGATCGGCCGCGCCGCCGACGGCCAGGGCGAGATCGCTCCGCTCGATGCGGCGCTCGCCGGCGACGCCAATCGCTCGGCGCGCTTCTACGTGTCCGCGGTCGAGAAGGACGAGCACGACGGCGAGGCGGCGATCGTCTATGCGGTCGAGACCACCGAGCAGCGGGCGCTGGAAGCCCAGTTCACCCAATCGCAAAAGATGCAGGCGGTCGGTCAGCTCGCCGGCGGCATCGCCCACGATTTCAACAACGTGCTCTCCGCCATCATGATGGCGACCGATTTCCTGCTGAATGCGCATCGGCCGACCGATCCCTCGTTCCAGGACATCATGCAGATCAAGCAGAACGCCAACCGGGCGGCGAGCCTGGTGCGGCAATTGCTGGCGTTCTCGCGGCGCCAGACGCTGCGCTCGCAGGTGCTCGATCTCGGCGAGGTGCTCTCGGATCTGACCATGCTGCTGCGCCGGCTGATCGGCGAGAAGGTGACGCTCGAGGTCGTGCACGGGCGCGACGTGTGGCCGATCCGCACCGATCTCTCGCAGTTCGAGCAGGTGATCGTCAATCTCGCGGTCAATGCCAGGGACGCGATGCCCAACGGCGGCAAGCTGGAGATCAAGACCCGAAACCTGAGCGAGGCGGAATGCGCGCGCCTGGCCTACAAGCCGATCACCCCGGGCGATTACGTGCTGATCGAGGTCGGCGACAGCGGCGAGGGCATCCCGCCGGAACACATCGACAAGATCTTCGAACCGTTCTTCTCGACCAAGGAGGTCGGCAAAGGCACCGGCCTCGGGCTTTCCACCGTCTACGGCATCGTCAAGCAGACCGGCGGATTCATCTTTCCGGAATCCGAGGTCGGCCGCGGCACCGTGTTTCGCATTTTCTTGCCGCGCCACATCCCTCGGGCCGAGGAGGCGGCCGCGGTCGAGGCGAGCAAGCTGGTGTTCGCCGGCGAGCAGACCAAAGCCCCGGCAGATCTCACCGGCCACGGCACGATCCTGCTGGTCGAGGACGAGGAGGGGTTGCGCGCGCTCAATGCCCGCGGGCTCTCCTCGCGCGGCTACACCGTGCTCGAGGCCGGCAACGGCGTCGAGGCCATGAAGGTGCTGGAGGATCGCGCCGGCGACATCGATCTCGTCGTGTCCGACGTGGTGATGCCGGAGATGGACGGGCCGACGCTGCTCGGCGAGATGCGCAAGCGCAATCCCGATCTCAAGATGATCTTCGTTTCCGGTTATGCCGAGGATGCGTTCGAGAAGAATTTGCCGGACCGCGGCCAATTCGCGTTCCTGGCGAAGCCGTTCACGCTCAAGCAGCTGGTCGCCGCCGTCAAGGACACGATGGCGAGCTTGCCGCCGGCGGAGGAGGCCGGCTCGGAGTGACCCCTCCGGGCAAGCGGGCAGACGCGGAGTGCGGCTCTCGCGCGCGCTATTCGGTCAGATCGCATCCTTACGCGAGCACGGCGTGAACCTGCCGCAGCGGCACGGGCGCTTGCGCGAGCAGAAAATCGATCGCCTGCCGCTCCCAGGCCGCCGTTTCGTGCGCCAGCGGATCCTCGACGCCGAGCCGATGCTCGAGCACCATGCGGCTGAGCAGCACGCGTCGCGCATCGCGATGATCCTGCACGCCCTCCCACGCCAGCAGCCCGGCGCTCGCGGCATGGTAGAGCGCGCTGGCGGCCTTGCGCGAGAATTCCTCGGCCGGATCGCGCGCGACCGTTTCGGCCAGCGCCACGGCGCGATCGAAGGCGGCGCCGAGGTTTTGACGCAGACCGGCCGGCAATGCGTCCGCCGCCGCCAGCCGCTCGGACATCCGCTGCGCCAGGGCGCGGTGCGCGCCCGCCTTGCCGACGGCGCGGCCGACCGCGTCGAGCGCCACGATGTTGCTGGTGCCCTCCCACAGCACGCCGATATGCGCGTCGCGAACCAGGCGCGCCGTGATCCAATCCTCGATGTAGCCGTTGCCGCCGCGCGCCTCCATGGCGCCGGTCGCCACCGCGATGTTGTCGCGGCACGCTCGAAACTTCAGCAGCGGGGTGAGCAGGCGCAGCAGTTGCTCGGCTTCCCGCGATCCGGCTTGGGCTCGTCCCATCGCGTCGGCCGCGAACAGGAACATCGAGAGCGCCTGCTCGGCCGGCACCATCAGCTTCATGAGCTGCCGCCGCATCAGCGGATAGTCGACCACGCGGGCGCCGAAGGCCCGCCGGCCGCGTGCCGCGAGCAGCGCCTCGTTGAGGCAACGCCGCATCATCGCCGCGGCGCGCACGCCGTGGGACAGCCGCGACAGGTTGACCTGATCGAGCATCTGCTTGAAGCCGTTCGCGAGCGAGCCGACCGGGTAGGCGAGGGCGCCCTCGAGAAGGATCTCGCCGCTCGCCATGGAGCGGGTGCCGAGCTTGTCCTTGAGGCGCACGATTCGGTAGCGGTTGCGCCGCCCGTCGGCGAGCCGGCGCGGCAGCGCGAACAAGGCGAGGCCCGCGGTCCCGGCGGGCGCGCCTTCGGGGCGCCCCAGCAGCAGCGCGACGTCGGCGTCGGCATGCGAGCAGATCCATTTCTCGCCGAACAGGCGCCAGGCTTGGTCCTCGCGGCGTGCGATGGTCTCGATCGCCCCGACGTCGGAGCCCCCCGCCTGTTCGGTGATGAACTGCGTGCCCTTCCAGAGCTGGGCGGGATCGGCCGCGAGCATGCGCGGCAGCAGCAGGGTTTTCAGGTCCTCGCCGCCGAATTTGCGGATCAGATGGATCGAGGTATCGGTGACGCTGATCGGGCACATCAGTCCGAACTCGGCCTGCACGAAGAGATACTGGAAAACATATTTGGCGACCGGCGGCAGCGGCCGATCGAGCCCGAGCACGCCGCGGTGGCTCATCGCGTGGAACTGAAAATCGCCGAAGCCGATCCGCTCCATTTCGCGGTAGGCCGGATGGTACTCGATCCAATCCTCGTCCCGGCCGTAGCGGTCGCGCGGATGGAGCCGGGGCGGATGCTTGTCGGCGATCGCCGCGAGCTCGTCGAGCCGCCCGCCGGCCAGCCCGCCCAGGCGCTCGAAATGCGGCTCGAGATGATCCCGCAACGCCGGCTCGACATAGAGGTCGAGCAGCTGTTTGAGCCCCGCATCGATCTCATAGAAATTCGTGCCGCGGCAATCGGGCGCGATCGGACTTGCCGGTTCCGGCACGCGGCGGTCGGATTTTTCGAGCATGATGCGCATTCCAGCATCCGCCGCCCCGTCGCACAATGGCCCAGGCTAGAACCATTCTACTTTGTCATTCTTCATTGTGATTTGAGACGCCGCGGCTTACGTGTATCTCCACGAACAGCCCCGTGTGTCCACGAATTTTGATGCGCGCAACCAACAAGACGGCCATCGCCCGGACAGAAAGTTCCACGGTCTCGCCGAGACCGGTGCGTTATTTCAGCTGGCATCGCTTCACTGCCGTGGCCGGACCTGGTCTCGTGGTGATGCTGGCCGATACCGACGCGGGCAGCGTCATCACCGCGGCCCAGAGCGGGGCCGAATGGGGCTATCGCCTGCTGATGCTGCAGGTGATCCTGGTGCCGATCCTCTACATGGTGCAGGAGCTCACGGTCCGGCTCGGCATCGTCAGCGGCAAGGGGCATGCCGAGCTGATCCGCGATTACTACGGCCGCGGCTGGGCCTGGCTCTCGGTGCTGACGCTGGTGCTCGCCTGCATCGGCGCGCTGTTGAGCGAATTGAGCGGGCTCGCCGGCGTCGGGCTGCTGATGGGCGTTCCGACGTCGATCACGATGGCGCTCGTGGTCGCCGCGCTCATCGCCATGGCGTATCGCGGCTCCTACCTGACCGTGGAGCGCATCGCGATCGTGGTCGGCGCCTTCGAGCTGGTGTTCCTGGCGGTGGCGCTCAAGGCCGAGCCCAGCCTGACGGCGCTCGCGGCGGGATCTTTGGACATCGCCTGGCGCGACCCGAACTACCTCTACCTCGTCGCCGCCAACATCGGGGCGGTGATCATGCCCTGGATGGTGTTCTATCAGCAGTCCGCGGTGGTGGAGAAGAAGCTCACGGTCGAGGACCTGCCCGCGGCCCGCCTCGACACCGGGATCGGCGCGATCCTGACCCAGGTCATCATGGCGGCGGTGCTGATCGCCACGGCGGCGACGCTCGCCGGCACGACGCAGACCGGCTCGCTCGACAACGTGCAGCAGATCGCGCAGGCGATCACGCCCTACCTCGGCGAGACCACCGGCAAGGTGCTGTTCGGCCTGGGTCTGTCCGGATCGGCGATGGTGGCGACCATCGTGGTCACGCTGACCGCGGCGCGCACGCTGAGCGAGGTCCTGGGCGTGAAGCATTCGCTCGAGCACGAGCCGACCGAAGCGCCGTGGTTCTACGGCATCTACACCGCCACCCTGATCGCCGGCGCGCTCTTGATCGTCTCCGGCGTCAATCTCGTCAGCCTGAGCGTCGGCGTGCAGGTGATGAATGCGCTGCTGCTGCCGATCGTGCTCGGCTTCCTCTATCTGCTGGCGCGGCGGCTGCCGAACCCGTATCGTCTGCAGGGGGCCTATGCGCTGATCGTCGCGGTCGTGATTGCCGCGGCGGTGATTTTCGGATTGTATTCCGGCGTGCTCGGATTGTGGGGCTGAGTCGGCGCTCGAGCGACTTGCGCCGGCTTCGAACAGGGGAGACGCACATGGATACCGTCAATCGTGGGCCCGCGGGCGGCGACGTCGCGTTGCTGATCGGTCGCGTCCTGATGGCCACCATCTTCATCCCGAGCGGATACGGCAAGCTGATGGGGCTCACGCAGTTTGCCGGCAATTTGACCAATATGGGGATACCGGCCGACTACGCGTATTGGGTCGCGGTCGCCGCCGGCGGCGTGGAGTTCTTCGGCGCAATTTGCATCCTGCTGGGGCTCGCGACGAGGTATGTGGCGATCTTGCTGGCGGTGTTCACGCTGATCGCCGCGCTGCTGGCGCATCGGTACTGGACCTTCACCGACGCCGCTCAGATCAGGGCGCAATCGACCAATTTCTACAAGAATCTGGCGATCGTCGGCGGATTCCTGATCCTGTATGCCGCCGGAGGGGGCCGCTGGAGCATCGACCGCCGGGGCGCCTGAAAGCCGCACCGGCTCGCCGGGTTGCCTGCAGCCGCGATCAAGCCGCGCCGAGGGGAGGGATAGAAGCGCACCCGATCGATCCGATCGGGACGGTGGCGATTGCCTCGGAATGTGCTGATCCGCCATGCAACAGCCGCGCCCGCCCGAGGACCCCGACGAGGACCGCGAGCGCACGCGCAACAACGTCCTGTTCCTCGTCGCCGCCGTGCTGGTGGTCGTCGCGGGCATTTGGCTGGTCAACAAGATGATCGACCTGCGCAACCTGCAGAACTGCCTGGAATCCGGCCGGCACAATTGCGCCCCGGTCGAGACCCCGCCGCCACGCTGAGAGCCGCAGCGCGGAGCCGGGTGCGGGCGGGCCCCATCAACGCCGAGCCGTGATCACGTGGGCTCGGATGCGGCCCTTAATGGCGCCGTTTCCGAATCGACGCGCCAGCGCTTCGGCCGCCGCTGCCGTTGCGGCTTCGAGGCGGGATGCGTCGCGCGCCTCGATTTCGTTCCTCAGCGGCGTTCCCTGGCAGTAGGCGACGGCAGCCTCGCGCGGCGAGCGCGCCCTGCTGGCGGCATCCAACGTATCGACCGAAACCGACTCGAAGCCCGCCGCGATCAGCCCTTCCCGGATCGTTTGAACGTCGTGATGACCGTGCGGGACGCGGGCCAGGAACGCCGGCGGATCTTTGGGAAACACCGCGGCCATCGCCGCGGTGACGACATCGGCAAACTCGTTCTCGGAGATCCGATCCCAGACGCTGAATATAAAATGGCCGCGGGGCTTGAGAACGCGCCGCGCTTCCCGGTAGGCCCGAACCTTGTCCGGGAAGAACATCACGCCGAACTGGCACGCCACCACGTCGAATTCCGCATCCTCGAATGGCAGGGTCAGCGCGTCGGCCTGCTGCCATGCGATACGGCCATCCTGATGCTGTCGCTGCGCGGCGCGATCCAGCATCGGCTTGTTGAGATCGGTTGCCACGATGCGCGCCGCGGCGGGAAGCCTCGATCCGAGCGCTCGTGTGAGAACCCCGGTTCCAGCCGCCGTCTCCAGTATCTTGCGCGGTTCGAGCCTGGTTACCCGCTCGGCAAGATCGCGCGCATAGGATTCGAAGATCAGCGGAACCAGCAGCCCATCGTAAATCTCGGGGATCGATCCCGCGAATAGCTTGTCGGTTGCCGCCATCACGCCGCTCGCAGAATTGTATTGAAATATCGGTAGCGCACGCTGTCCGGATCACTCGATTGCGCTCAATCCAGGCGCTTAAACTTCTGCGCGCGGCGGCCGAAGCCGACCTCGGCGGTGTAGAGGTTGCCCTTGGAATCGATGCCGATGTTGTGCACCCACTTGAACTGGCCGGCCATGCGCCCGCCGCGGCCCCACGCTGAGAGCGCCGCGCCGTCCTCCCGCCTGAGCGTGACGATCTGGTTGTTCGCGCCGTCCGCGATGAAGATGAAGTTCTGCGCGCGATCTTCGGAGAGCACCAAATCCCAGACCGAGCCGTTGGCGAGCGTCTGCGGCTCGACCCGGAACTCCTTCACGAAGGCGCCGTCCTTGCGAAACACCTGGATGCGGTCGTTGACGCGGTCGCAGACGTAGACGAGCCCGTCGTTGCTCAGCCGCACGCAATGCACCGGGTTGGCGAACTGCTGCGCGAGCGGGGCCTTGGGATCATAGGGCGGCTGCTTGTCGTCGCTCGGGCGATGGCCGTAGGCGCCCCAGTGGCGCTTGTAGGCGCCGGTCCGGCTGTCGAGCACGAGGACGCGCCGGTTGAGATAGCCGTCGGCGACGTAGAGCTCGTTCGCCGCCTCGTCGATCTGCAGGTGCGCCGGCCGGCCGAGCTGGGTCTCGCTGTTGGAGCCGCCGGTCGAGCCGGCCCGGCCGATCTGCTGCAGGAATTTGCCGTCGGGCGCGAATTTGAGGATCTGGTGGTCGCTCGCATCGTTGCCGGCGAGCCAGACGTTGCCGTCCCGGTCGACGAAAATGCCGTGCTCCATCTTGGGCCAGTCATAGCCTTCGCCCGGACCGCCCCAACTGCGCAGCAGATTGCCGTCGGTGTCGAACTCGAGCACCGCGGGGGCCGGCGCGCAGCACCTGGTCGTCGGCGGATCCTGCATCGCGCCCTTCTCGTCGTCGACGAGCGTCGCGGGCCGGTGCAGGATCCAGATGTGATCGTCCCTGTCGACCGCGATGCCGGCGACCTGGCCGAGGATCCAGTTCTTGGGCAAGGGCTTGGGCCAGAACGGCTCGACCTGGAATTTCGGCGCCTCCTCGGCGCGCGCTAGCCCAGGCATGGCGATGAGCGCAAGCCCCGCGAGGAAGTACGATAAGATTCTGAGAATGCTCACGATGGCCTCCCATTGACGTTTTTGCGTGAAAGCGACAACACGCGGCCGCCTCATTCGATCACCTCGTCGGCGCGGAGCAGAACCGACGTGGCGATGGATATGCCCAAAGCCTTCGCGGTTCGCAGGTTCAGCACCAATTCGAACTTCGCCGGCCGCTCGATCGGCAGTTCGGCCGGCTTGGTCCCCTGCAGCACTTTGCCGCCCATAAGACCGACCTGCCGATACAAATCGAGCAGATTCGGCCCGTAGGCC